>Ga0080064_1001031_pt1 | contig 62801 bp, 58 predicted proteins | sample Subgrocontami54m_FD_69260 | JGI IMG/M metagenome (GOLD analysis project Ga0080064, IMG submission 69260) | Subsurface groundwater microbial communities from S. Glens Falls, New York, USA - GMW46 contaminated, 5.4 m (SPADES assembly) (version 2) ... | reverse complement strand
TGTCACTTCGTTCAAGTTTACAATGTCACCATTGGCCAGGATACGAAACGAGGTCCCTCCGGGCGGGCCATCGAAAAGCGCTCCGGTGACGGTTTGGGCCCGATCCCCGGCCAGCCGGGCGCCGGCCGGTCCCGCCCCGAGGATGTTCCGGGCGCGGACGATGAACCCGGCATACTCTTCATATTGGCTCGCCAGGGTCCCGTTCCCTTTTAAAGGTCTCAAGATCTCTTCCGCCTTCGCCAGGTCGAACGAATCCAGATATTGGAACGAGTATTTGACGACCTCCGTCACAAGAGCTCTGGACCTTGATTCCTGATAGGCGAGATTCACGACCGCAAGCGGAGAGGAACCCGTTGGGCGCAACAACCGTGGGTTGATCAAGCTCATGTCGGCGATCGCGACGGGCTCATAATACGGCAAGATCCCATTCTCGAGCTGGCGCACGATCAGACTGGCGCCGGACCTCTCACCCATGATGACCAATGCGACCAGGTGAAGAGCCCGCAGATAATCCGTGCGCGCCGTCGCGCCCAACTGCTGACGCTCCGGGCTCTGGTGCTCGCTCACCGCCCGGTCGTACAGGCCTTTCAGAAGGTCGGACAGGGCTTTCGTACGGTCGTCGAAACGCGCGGCGTACCGGCCCAGCCGCTCGACAGGAGGACGGTGCAGGACCGGGTCGAAGGATACGACGGCCAGCCGGACGCCGGAGTTTGAGACGAATTCCCTGGCTCTTTGCAACACAGCGCCGTATCGCGCACTTGGATCGACATCGAGTTCATCGAACCGGCCTTTGGGAGTGCTGTGGTAAAGGTCCAAATAAATGTCCCTTGCCTCAGTGGTTCCTATTTGATTCAGCTGCTGCAAGACCTCGTATTTGTCTTTAAGGGGCAGTGAAAAATCCAGCACAAGCTCAAGATCTTGGCCGGCAGCGATAAACTCCTCGGAGACCGCTCCGGACTGCCGCAGTTGTCTTCGGATATCATTCATGATCGCAAGCCCCTCTCTCATTTGGTCAATGAGAGCCGAGGGGTACTTGGGGTCGAGCCCCAGACCTGCTTCATTCCATTCTTTAAGGGTCTCTTGGGCTTTTCCGATGAGATCTGTCACACGGGCGAGCTGTCCTTGGATCGTGCCCGACTGCGTCTGCTCCGACAATCGACCCAGGGATTCCTTGGCTAGGACAAGGAGTCGGAGCTGATCTTCGAACGCTTCCGCGGCCAGCCGGGCGCCGGCGTCGGGAGCCGGCCGGGCCAAGGCGACCGCGAGTTCACGGACACGGCGGACCGGAGCGCTTTCTTCGGGATCCACTCGCGCGGCTTCCTCGGCGTGTCGCAGGCCGTCAACGCGTGAGGCGATCCCGGCCAGGGCGGTGTCAAAGCGGTCACGGTCGCTTCCGGCGGGGATCAATTTCGCGTAAGACCCCAGATCACCCGACAGGCGCTCCAGCGCCAGCCGGACGGTCTCGAAATTCAACCGGAGATAGGGGTTCTGTTCGAGCGCGAAGAGACGGGCGCGCTCGGACGATCCCGCCAGCTCCAGGAAAGCGGCCGCGTTTCCCTGGCCGACGGTGGCGACGAGGACCCTGTCCACGACCCGCTCCGCGTTCCGGATCGCGTCGTCGTAATGTCCGTCATTGATCGCCTGCAGGATGGGGTTGGTCAGATCATAGGGAGCGCGGATCGGCGCCGCGCGCATCGGGAATCCATCGATGATGTAACCGCCTGTCGGGTCCGCCAGGCTGTCGACCAGCGCGCGCGCCGTGATCTCACGCGTGCGGGACCGGTTCTCCGCGAAGGACTCAAGCAACCGTGTCGCGTCGGCTCCTTCGAAGCCGCTCTGACGCACAAGATCCGCGAGGCGCTCGTCGCTTAAGGCCTCGATCCGGGCGATCGCGTCCTCCAGGCGCTGCGCGTCGATCTCCGGCCACGCTTGCGCGACAAGATCGGACGCATAGCCGAACTCGTCGGGGTCGCGATCCTCGACTGCCGCCGTCGGGATGTCATAGAGCGTGAACCGCCCACGGACCTGCTCAATGTTGTTGTTCAGGCCAAAATCCGTCCCACCCGTAAAAGCAAGGAATGCCAGGATCCCCTCGATACCGCTGCCCGGGACCAACTGATCGTCCGACAACGTCTTGGCATCCTGGGTTAGGATCCCCCGCTCTCCCTCTTCGGTCTCTTCCAGAAAGTCCTGCCAGGCCCGCCGCCTTTGGTCCCGCGTAAAGGCGTCCTCATTCTCGTTCGTCGCAAATGGGATGCCGGCGATCCGTCCGACCTCGAGAGCGCCGAACGGAGGAACGTTCACCCCCAGTTCGGCCGCGACGCGGTAGCCCAATATCTCGTCCTGGAAACCACCGTTCGCCTTGTAGAACCACGTCAACCCCGTACGGCTGTCCACCAGCTGCCAGACCCCTTCCGCGGCGGCCATTTTCACGATCTGCAGGTCTTCCGGACGCGGCATCGCCAGCCGCGCGCCCAAGGGGCGGGCAAAGGAGGCTTCGAGCGCGTCCGAGTACTGCCCCAGGACCGGCGACAGAAGGTCATGAAGCGCCGGATCCCAATCCTGAAAAGCGCGGGGGCTGACCGAATAGAAAGCGGTAGACTCGGCGACGAGCTCATCGATCCCCGGTCTGACGCGGTTCTTTTGCAGTGGCGCGTCGGCCTGGGGCCTCACGAAGATATAATCCAGCTCCACCGGCGGCCGCGCTCTCTCCCGCGGCGGATCGGAGCGGAAGTTGCCGTCGGGCGCGTACCAGGATGCGATCTTGCTGATCTCCTCCGCGGACCTTTGGTCCGGGACTTGATTGAGGTCCGTGATGCCCAGCCGTTCGGCGTTAAACCTCTTCCAGTCCTGGAGCCGGGACGAATAGACGGCCTGCAGCGCGAGCCGGAAAAATACATGGGCGTTCGCCGGCGTGATCTTGTTGTCCCGCGCGGAGCGGACCAGGATCTCCGGGCCATGTTGCCGTAGAAGCGTTTCGTGCTTGAGGATCAGCTCGCGTACCCTGCCGGCATCCACATACGTCGCGAAACCCTCGCCTATCCCATGCAGGGTGTGGCCGAGCTCGTGGCGCAGGGTCCGCTTCCATTCGACGGGATCGCCGTCCAACTCCAACACGATCGAATTCTTCTTGTAGTTCTCCTCATGCCTCCAAAAAGCCCGCACCAGCCTGACGGCGACGATCCGCTGAACGGTGAGGCTTTCCAGCGCGAGTTCCGTGGGCAGGATCGCAAGCTCCTCATCCAGCTGCATCAGGCGGTCGAACAGCCTCGGATCCCCGGGTCCCGCGAAAGCGACCGGTTCGGGGTCTGTCGCGGCCACCCGTTCCCCGACGGCCTCGTGAAGCTCCTTCTCCGTGAAGGGAACGGCCAGTTCGATATCATAGACGGCGCGAAAATGGTTCTGGGCCAGCCGCAAGCGCTCGGACGCATCGAGGCCCGCGCGTTCGCTTAAGGTCTGCCGCAGACTTTTCAGTGGCTCCGCAAGCGGGGTCTCCAGGCCGAAGAACGGTTCGAGCTCCGCCAGGTCCTCGCCATACCCTTTCTCGGTCAGCCGGACGTTCAGCGCCGTCCGGCGCTCCGACAATTGCCCCTTGAGAGCCGTGAAACGGGATTCCAGGCGAAGCGCCGTTTCGCGGTCGACCCCCGCGTCCGCGATCACGCGGGCGACACGCGCCTCGGACGGATCGGCGAACATCCGCAGATAGACACCTTCGATCAGGGAACGCCGGGAAGGATCGAGTTCCGTGTCCGCGAAGGCTTCCCGGACCAGATGCGTCCGGTAAATGGCCGTCAGGCGGCGGGACCACGCCCCCGCTTCCGAGATCGCGCTCGGGAAAACCCTGGGCACCAGGACCAGCGCCGCGCTGGCTTGGGCCGCCGAAAGACGTCCTTTCTCCCCCAAAGAGACCAGATGCGCGAACCGCCGGAAAACGTCATATCCCCTGCGCAGCGCGCTGACCAGATCCAGCACGGCGCTCCGGCCGTCCGGCTGGATGCGCTCGATCGCCGCGAGCACCGAATTGCGAGCCGGTTCGTTCGGGATCCTCGGAAGCCGCTGCAAGGCGGCCGACAGGGCTTCCGCAAATTCGACATGGCCCGGTTCATGGGCACGGAGCGCCGCTGCCACGAAGCGCTCGAGCGCGCGGTAGTCCCGCGCCTGGACGAGATAACCCAGGGTCCTCAAATGTCCGAGCAATTCACCCGCCACGTACCGCCTCAAACGTTCCCGTTCGAGCGGGTCCGCCGCGTCGGCCTGGTCCAATATGGGTTGGACACGCGTCAGCGTTTTGAGGAGCCGGTTGCCGTCCTGCCAGTCCGCCAGCCGCGCGCCGGCGGTCAGGCGGCCGTGCCACAGATCGATCAGCTCATTCGTCTGCTCGCCGAGATAGGACAGCACCTCGATATCGACCGGGTAGCGGATACCCGTCTCCGGGTCCCGGCCCCAATTGTCCGGGTGCGTTGAATCATTGGAGCCTATCAGGAACCAGGCCAGGCTATCCGCGGCAGGCGGCCCTTCCATCGTGAAGGCCGAGTCCGCGCGTCGTAACCATTCTTCTATCACATCGTCGCCGACGGGCCCGCTCCCGAAGGTCGTGGCCACCCCCCGTTCCTTTCCCCGCAGTCCCTTCTGGAATTCAAGGTCCGCGTCCAACCCCGCGCCCAGGCCAAAGACCTGGTAGGTCCCGTCCGGCGCCTGACGTATGCCCCAGCGCATCCGGGGATGGAAGATCCCCAGGGAAGTCAAATGTTCGGTGATCAGGAGGATCTGCCGCGCCCGTTCGGCCGTCGCCACGATGTATTGTCTTTTGATATAGAAATAGTGCCCCTCGTCGTTCGGCCCGTAGGTCCCTGCGCTCGAGGTCGGCGTGATCAGATTCTGTTCGCGCAAGAACGCGTCGAACTCCGCGGGGCTCACGACATGGCCGCGAAGGGCCTCGAACGCCCGCTCGGTCCTCGTGACCGGCTCCGTGGCGCTCAACCGCGCGCCGCTCACGCCGTAATGCGCGCGCCATTCCCGGTCGGCCGCGGCGAAAGCGGCGAGAGCCGAAGCCTGCAACGCGGCATCCTGGCGTTCCGCGAGCGAAGAAACCCCCTGCAATAAGCTCAACTTTTGGGCGGACGTGAATTCTTTCGAAGGCGGCACCGGCGTTCCCTGCAGACGCGCGAGCGCCGACCAGGCCTGCGGCGCGTCCTGGCGTACGGCCCGGGAGACCAGGTTCAAAAGTTCATAAGGTCTGTTGGCATCGGGCCGGCTCGCGGTCGCAAGTTCAGCCGCCTCCTCCTCAAGGACGAGACCGAGCCCTTCAAGCGCCTGCGTCTTTCCCGAAAGCAGCAATTCACGGCGGCGCGCCTCGTGTTCGAGCTCATGCCGAATGACCTGCGCTTCGACCGCCGCCAGAACCGTGTCGGCTGTCGGCTCGGGGAAAGCCCGGGTAGCCAGCGCCAACCGCAGTTGGCGGCCCAACGCCAAGATACGGTCCCCTTCGGGCATACTTTCGAGGGACGGCGGCAGGGCGATCTCGATATCCGTCCCGATCGCGAGAGATTCAACCTCATCGCGCAGATTCCGCAAAACGCGCGGAACGATCACGATGTAGTTGTTGCCGGGGGAGCTCCAGCCTGCTGCGTCCGGGGACAGAGCGTCCTGACCAAGGTACTCCCGCGTTAAAGAGTTTGCGAAAAAGACCGCCACCCCCTCGGGCAGGGTCCGGGAACTCTCGATCGAAAAAAGCTCCAGGAAGTTCGGGTCGGCGGGATCGAGGCTCCCGCTCAAGAGATAACCGTTCCGCAGCAGTGTCGAGGCATTCAGGGCCTCGAACGACCGGGCCAGTTCATCGGTGTCCGCCGTGTCCGCGCGCGCCAGACGCTGCGCCATCCACTCGAGCACGTCCCCTATCGCGGCCACGGCTGCCGCGTCACTCTTGAGATCGTCGGCCAAGGGGCCCAGGCGTTCCCGGAACGTTCTAAATGACGCGGCCAGCTCGATCTCCGCCAACCGGGCGCCTTCCTCGGAGCGGGCAGGTTCGATGTCCGGAGCCTCCTCCTGCGCCGCCTGGCGGGTGATCTCGTCGAGCGCTTCTTCGGCCAGCCGCGCCCCGTCCGGGTCGCTTCCCACGGCGTCCAGCGCCAAGCGGCGCAGGAACGGGCTTGAACTCCCGCTCCTGGAATTGCGCGGTGAACGATTGAGCAGAAGACCGGCGACGGCCAGGACCGTGCGCACTCCCTCTTTTTTCTTGCGGACATCCGTCTCGAGCTCGCTCAAGGAGCGGTCCGGTTTACGGGTCTGACCCTGCACCGTGCGGATCTCGCGGCGTTCGCCGCGCACCGGCTCCAGAAGCAGTTTCTCGTATTTGGCCTGATTGGTCTCCTGGGTGATCACCGGTGTCAGGACCGCATAGGAATACCCCTTCTCGCGGAAGAGTTTTTTGAGATGGGGGGTGTGATACCCCCCGGAGATCAGCACGGCCACGCGCTGGCCTTCGCTCTGGAGCATCCGTTCGGTATTGGCGATGAACGCGTAATCGCGCTCGGTGACCGAAGCGTAGAACGCTTCGAGCGCCGTCTTGCCTTCCTCGAGCGTGTCGCGGTAAGGGACAAGGTCCCCGTAGAAACCGAGGTCCGACAGTTTGCGATTGATGAACGCCAGATAACGCAACGTGCCGAAATCCGGCTCGTTCGCTCGGAAGAACTCGAACTCCTTGGTGCTCATCTGGATGTTATGGGCGGTCCAGAGCAGGCGCACGTAGCGGTCGATCGACCGGATCAAGCGGGCGTCCTCGTCCGTCAGCGCGGCGCGATACACCGCGTCCTCCGCGCGGACCATTTCATCCAGCACCTCGTCGAGATCGATCGACGAAAAATCCTTCAGATAATCCGCGTAGAGTTTGAGGTTCGGATAAGCGCCGAGGTCGATCTTCTTCTCCTCGGCTGTTTTAAATGTGTTTTGAAAGTAGGCGAATTGAGAGAGCTTCCGGTCCTTCATGCGTCCGGCGCCCTGGAGATGCCGCTCGATCTCCTCTTGTCCGCCTCGGCGCATGATCTCCTCGATGAGCGCCGCCTGCTCAAGATTCGCCAGATCGAAATCGATCCGCTTTTCCGCGGCTCCCAGCACCGTGAGCTTCGCGAGGTTGGGATAAGGCTCGAGCGCGACCCCAAAACGCGAGGCCAGCGCGATCAGCGTCTCGAACCCGCCTTCGAAAGTCTTGCTCTCGTTCCCCAGACCGCCCAGACCCGCCTCGTAAGCGCGCAATTCCGCCGGATAGAGGCGGGTCTTCAGTTTCTGAAGACCGCTCTCGATGCGTTTTAAATACTCGAGGATCCCTTCGCGCTGGTCGGTGAGTTTGCCGTAATTTTCCACGCTCCGGAGGTACAGTTCCATTCGCTCGATGCCCATGATCTTCATGGGCCTGTCCGAAACAAGATTCAGGTATTCCTCCCCGGAGAGCTTGCCCTCGAACAAATATTTCTTCGCCAACCGCTTCCAGACATCCGGCGGGGCGATCTTCTTGAGCGGCGTCAGGGAACAATCCCTGGCTCCCCCCTCGGAGAGAATGAGCGAGACGCCGTAACGCTCCATCAGGCTCTCGAGCGCCGCGGCGAGATTCTGTTGGCCGCTCAAGTTCGTGTGCGCGTCCTGGATATGGATGATGAACGTCGGCTTCGTGCCTTGATGGACTTCCTTCAGCGTGACGCTCTCGGCGGGCACTTCGAAGAATGTCGGGTCTTCGAGGATCCGGTCCAGGGGCCGGACGGGAAGGGGCGGCGCCTCTAAAACGCCGGCGAGCGCCGTTTCGGACAGAAGGAACGACGCCAGGACCAGAGCCGCCAATGCTCGATGAACGGGATGATGGGTTCGAGGATTCATGCCCTACCTATTAATAAGTAGTTAAATCTTATTAAAAGTAACTAATACTTATTATAAGTCTACATCATCAACTAGGCGTTTTAAAGAGCCGGCGGGCAATAAGTTGATTTATAACTTATTTATTTTAAATGGTTTATAACTATTTTGAGAGAGAGTCGCTAAGAGAGGCCCACTCGGCGAGCGAGAGGGTCTCGGGCCGGCGGCGTGGATCGATCCGGGTCGCCGCGAAGACCTCAAGCAAGCGGGACTTTGACAAACAGTCACGACCCTCCGGAGCCGCGAGCGCATTCAAGAGGGTCTTGCGGCGCTTTTGGAACGCCGCGCGGACAAGACGGAAAAAGAGGCCCTCATCGCCGGGCGCGTGGCGCGGGGCGGGCAGGAGATCGAGGCGGATGAGAGCGGAATCCACTCCCGGCACGGGGTAGAACGCTTCGCGGCCGATCTTGCGCAGGACGCGGACCTCGCAGTGGAACTGGACGAACACCGACAGGGCTCCCCAATCCTTGCCGCCCGGAGAAGCCGCCAGACGCTGGGCCACTTCCCACTGGGTGGTCAATGCGACGGCGGAAAGTCTCGCGCGATGGCGGATGACCCACTCGAGGATGGGGCTTGTGATGTTGTACGGGATGTTGCCGACGATCTTTCGGGGAGGGTCCGGTCCGAGGTCCCGCTCCGGATCGAGATCGAGGAAATCCTTCTCGATGAGCTCAAGCGACCCCGGCGGAAACATCGCGCGCAGATGGCGCGCCATCACGCGATCCTTCTCGACCGCGGTGACTTTCGCGCCCGCCGCGACGAGGCGCCGTGTCAGAAAACCAAGCCCCGGCCCGATCTCGAGGACCGCCTCCCCCGGCGCGATCTCCAGAGCCCCCGCCACCGCGTCCAGGGTGTCCTCCCGGACCATGAAGTTCTGCCCGCGCCGCCTTTGCGGCGCCACGTCGAGCCGCCGCAGGGCGGCCTTAGCTTCGGCGGCGAGATCCGGCACGGCGACGGCGATTACGGACAAGCGTCACGGCGGTCTCGAGCGCCTCGAGCATCGAACCGGGATCGGCGCGCAAGCGCGGCGCGATATCGTAAGCGGTCCCGTGGTCCGGTGAGGTGCGCACGAACGGCAGGCCGAGCGTCACGTTCACGCCGGCCCCGCGCGAGATCATCTTGAGCGGGATGAGCCCCTGATCGTGATACATGCAGATCTCGGCGTCGTAACGGCCCGCGTAAGCGTCGTGGAAAAGAACATCCGGCGAAAGGGGTCCGACGACCGTTCCTTTGATCCGGCGCGCGGCCGCGCGCACACCCGGCGCGATCGTGCGGATCTCCTCGCGGCCGAATCGGCCCGCTTCCCCCGCGTGCGGGTTGAGCCCGCAGACCACCAGGCGCGGCCGTACGATGCCGAACGAATGCCGCAATTCGCGGTCCGCCAGCAGCACCGCGTCCCGCACGCGTTCGCGCGTCAGAAGTCCCGGTACCTTGGAGAGCGCGACATGGCGCGTGACAAGCACCACGCGCAGAGGGCCGCCGACGAGCATCATCCCGAAGCGGCGGCTGCCCGAGAGCTCGGCGAGATATTCGGTGTGTCCGTCCATCCGGAACCCCGCACGCCCGAGACCGGCTTTGTTGATCGGCGGCGTCACGATCGCGTCCACCCGCCCGCTCATCGCCAGGCGCACCCCGAGCGCGATCGAACGGACCGCCGCGCGCGTCTGCGCCGCGACGGAACGCCCGAGCCGGATCCGTCCCGCGGGAAAAACCCCTTCGAAGTAGCACGCGAGCTCGCGCGCGCGGCGGACGGGCGCGGGCACCGGTGTCGCGACGTCGCGAAAGCTCAAGTCCAGGCGCAGGCGCCGGGCAAGCGCCGAAAAAAAAGCGGCCCTCCCCAACAGGAGGACCGATACGGCCGGGCGTCCGCGCCAGGCCGCCAGCGCTCGCAGCGCGACCTCCGGTCCGATCCCCCCGGGATCGCCGAGGGTCACGGCTAGCCGCGCGCTAGCGGATCGAGATATAGGCATTCTTCTTGAGGTGTTGGATCCACTCCGCGATCCGCGCGTCGAGTTTGTCCTTGAACAGCTTGTCCAGGATCTTCGCGCGGACCTCAGCCAGTGGTTTGAGCGAGAACTTCTCGCGCTGGACGACCCGGAAGACATGATAGCCCAGGGAGCTCTGGATCGGTTCGGTGATCCCGCCCTCTTCGAGCGCGAAGACCTTCGCGTCGATCTCGCCGAGGAGCTGGCCCTTCTCCATCCATCCCATCTCCCCGCCTTCCGAGGCCTCGGCGCCTTCCGAATAAGCGCGGGCGATCTCCTCGAAGGGCTTGCCGGCCCGGATCTGGTCGATCAGGGACTCGGCGAACGCGCGGGCGTCGTCCGAGGTCCGGGCGGACGTCCTCACGAGGATATGCTGGAGCCGGACGCGGTCCCCCTGCACGAACTCATCGGAATGCGCCTTGTAATATTCGCTCACCTCGCCCGGCGAGACCGCGACCTTCGATTTCACCTCGAAGCTGACGAGCTTCTGGGACAAGAGCTGGTCGCGGAAGCGGTTCCAGAGCTTTTTCTCCGAAAGGCCCTGCAGCTCGATCGCCTTCAGGAACGTATCACGGTCGGGGAATTTATTGCGCACGTCGGCCATCATATCGTCGACCTCCTCTTCCTTGACGATGACCTGTTTGCGCTTGGCCTCGGAAAGGACGAGTTTGTCATCGATGACCTTCTGGAGGAATTCCTGGCGGGCGCGCCGGAGCCGGGCGTCCAGCTCCTCGCCGGTATAGGCGGTCCGGTACTGGGCGGCCACGGGCGCCATCACGATCTGGAGGTCCTGCTCGGTGATCACCTCGTCGTTGACGACCGCCAGGATCCGCTCCACGACCTCGGCCGCGCGTGCGGCGGGCGCCACAACGGCCCCGGACGCGGCAAGCGCCGCCAGGACCGCGATGAGAGGACCGGCGGTTTTCGGGGACCGGAAGGGTCTGACGGAGGGGGTCGGCACGCCGGTCGCTTCAGGCCTTCGCTGGGACCGGGAACACCGCGGCCTCGAGGGCCTGCTCGTCGATCTTGATCTGGGTGTTGCCCTTCAGGCGCGCGATCAGCACCTTGAACGCGTCGGAGCGCTTTTCGTTCGTCAGGCGTTCCTCGATCAGGGATTTCACCGCGGGAAAATCGCGGAGCGTCGGTTCCATCCGGTCGGCGAGCCGGATGATGTGATAACCGAAACGGCTTTTCACGACAGCGCTGGTCTCGCCCTTCTTCAGCGCGAGCGCGGCCTCCTCGAACTCCGGGACGTAGCGGCCTTTCTGCGCGAAACCGAGATCGCCTCCCCGGATCGCGGTGGCGTCGATCGAGCGCTTGCGGGCGGTCTCCTCGAAATCGGCCCCGGTCTCGAGCTCGGTCTTCACCTTGTCGGCCTCCTCCTGGGTCTTCACGAGGATATGCGAGGCGCGGAAAAGCGCCGGCGTCATGAACTCGTCCTTGTGGGATTCATAATAGCGCTGGGCCTCTTCGGGGCCGACCTGGACCTTCTTGTCGATCTCGGTCTCGATCAGCTTGGCAATGATGATCTTCTTGCGGGCGGTCTCGAGGAGGTCCCGCACGTCGGGCATGCGGTCGATCCCGCGGCGTTCGGCCTCCTTGAGCAGGAAATGCTCGGCGGCGAGGTCCTCGATGAACTCCTTGCGGTTCTGCAGGACCACGTTCTGCAGCTGCTGCGGAAGGCTCTGCACCTTCTTGGCGAACTCGTCTTCCGTGATCGTGTCCTGGCCCACACGCGCGAGGACCTTGCCTTCCTTGCGGCCCGCGCAGCCGGTAACGGCCGAGACGGCGGGGACGGCCACGAGCAACAGATAAAAAAAAGCTTTGTAAAAGGATGTGGGTCTCATGGGATAGGGCGAACTCCTCTCAGTGGCCTATGACTATACCATATCGGGGGGACCTACGGCAAACGGCCCCCGCCCCGGCTCTCCTGCAGGCGGCGGACGGTCTCCCGGAGGATACGGCAGTACAGGTCGAACCCGACCCCCGAGATATAGCCGCTCTGCTCGGTACCCAGGATGTTGCCCGCTCCGCGGATCTCGAGGTCCTCCATCGCGACGTTGAAGCCGGAGCCGAGGTAGGTGAACTGCTCGATCGCCCGCAGGCGGCGCTTGGCCTCTTCCGTGAGCAGCGCCCCCTTCGGCAGGCACAGGTAAGCGTGGGCCGGGCGGTCGAAACGGCCCACCCGCCCGCGCAGCTGGTACAGCTCCGAAAGCCCGAAGAGGTCCGCGCGGTCCACGATCAGCGTATTGGCGTTGGGGATGTCGATGCCCGATTCCACGATCGTCGTCGACACCAGCACGTCGACCTGGCCGTGGATAAAACGCTTCATGATCGCCTCGAGCGCTTTGGCCGGCATCTGGCCGTGCGCAAGCGCCACGCGCGCCTCGGGGACCAGCGCCTGGACCCTCCGGACGACGTGCTCGATCCCCTCGACCCGGTTGTGGATGAAAAAGACCTGGCCCCGGCGGTCGAGTTCCCGGCGGATCGCCTCGCGGAGCACCTCGTCCCGGCCTTCGGTGACCACGGTCTCGATGGGCTTGCGGTTCCGCGGAGGCGTGTTGATCGTCGACATGTCGCGCGCGCCCACCAGCGACAGGTACAGCGTGCGCGGGATCGGGGTGGCCGTGAGCGTCAGGACGTCCACGAGCAGACGCAGGCGCTTCAAGTGCTCCTTGTGCCGCACGCCGAAGCGCTGCTCCTCGTCGATCACCACCAGCCCCAGGTCCTTGAACGCGACGTCCTTCGAAAGCAGCCGGTGCGTGCCGATCACGATGTCGCAGGAACCGTCGCGGACCCGCTCGACCGTTTCCTTCTGCTGGGCCGGAGTTTGAAAACGCGACAGCATCCTTAAAGCCACCGGGAAGCTCTTCATGCGCTCGCTGAACGTGTCGAAGTGCTGTTCGGCCAGGAGTGTCGTCGGCACGAGGATCGCCACCTGCCGGCCGCCCATCACGACCTTGAACGCGGCCCGCAGCGCGACCTCGGTCTTGCCGTAACCGACGTCCCCGCAGAGCAGGCGGTCCATCGGAACGGACGATTCGAGGTCCGCCTTCACGTCACGGACAGCGGCGGTCTGGTCTTCGGTCTCCTCGTAAGGGAACTCCGCCTCGAGCCGGCGCTGCCAGTCGTTGTCCGGGCCGAACGCGTGCCCCTCGAGCGCGCGACGGCTCGCCTGCAGGTCCAGAAGATCGCTCGCGAAGGAGAGCACTCCTTTTCTCGTTCGCTCCTTCAGGCGTTCCCATCCTTTGGTGCCCAACCGCGAGAGCTCGGGCCGGGTCTTGCCGAAAGCGATGTAGCGCTGGACCAGGTGCAGGTCGCGGGTCGGCACGTACAGCATGTTCTTGTCCGCGAACTCGAGCGCGAAATGGTCCTCGGGCTCGCCGTTCTTGGATTGGAGCGACTTGAGCCCCCGGTAGCGCGCGATCCCGTGCAGCACGTGCACGACCAGGTCCCCGGTCTCGATGTCCACGAACGGGTCCACCGGCGGATCGTACTCGCCAACGAGATCGAACGCCCCTTTGCGGCGCCGGACGGACGCCCGCTGGGGCATCACGATCACCATGCGGTGAGGTTCCAGGCGTTTGCCGGTGGCGGGATCGAAGGTGTGGATCGACTCGACGGAGTCGTCGGAGAGTTCTATTCGGACCGGCAGGGAGAAGTGCTGGGGAAAAACATCGAGGATGCCGCCACGCACGCTGAATTCGCCGCGCGCGCCGACCTGCGCCTGCCGGCGGTAGCCGAATTCGATCAGGCGCCGGGTGACCGGCTCGAGGCGGAGTTCCTTGCCTGTGTAGAGATCCAGGGTATCGAACACTGTACTCGCGCGCCCCTCTCTTGACTACATCTTCTCGGGCGCGGAAACCCCCAGAAGATCCAGGCCCGTGCGCAGGACCCGCTGCACCCCGTCGGCGAGCCATAACCGCGCCCGCATCAGCGCGGGATCCTCGCCGGCGACCCGGTTGTCGGCGTAGAAACGGTGGAACGAGCCGGCGAGCTCCATCAGGTAGGCGACCACGCGATAGGGCTCGAGCGTCCGTTCGGCCGCCTCGAGCGCGCCCTCGAACTGCCCCAGAAGACGCATCACGTTCACTTCGGCGGGATTCCCCAGGCGTTCGAGGCAGGCCGGATCGTTCGCGCCGGACTCCGGGTACCGTTCGCGGCAGGTCGCTTTCACGCTCTCGATGCGCGCGTGGGCGTACTGGATGTAGAAGACCGGATTGTCGGGGGTCTGGCTCTTGGCCAATTGCAGGTCGAAATCCAGATGCGCGTCGAACTTGCGCATCAGGAAGAAAAAACGTCCCGCGTCGCGCCCGACCTCGTCGAGGACCTGGCGGAGGGTCACGAACTCACCCGCGCGGGTGGACATCCGCACCTGCCGGTCCCCCTCGTACAGGGTCACCAGCTGCGCGATCAGCACGTTCACGCGCTCCGGATCGTGGCCGAGCGCGGCCTGCGAGGCCTTGAGCCGCGCGATGTACCCGTGATGGTCGGGACCGAGGATGTCGATGATCGTGTCAAAACCACGGCCGAACTTCTCGTGATGGTACGCGATGTCGGGGGTGAGGTAGGTGTAGTTCTTGTCGCTTTTGACGAGCACCCGGTCCTTGTCGTCGCCGAAAGCCGTCGAACGCAGCCAGACAGCCCCCTCGCTCTCGTAGACCACGCCGCGCGTTTTCAGGTCCTCGAGCGTGCGCTCCACCTTGCCGGATTTCCCGAGGGTCTCCTGGCTGTAGTACCCGTCGAACGCCACGTCGAAATCGGCGAGGTCTTTTTTGATGCCCTGCAAGATCACGTCGCGCGCGTGCTGGCGGCAGCGCTCGATGCCCTCGCTCTCGGACAGGATCCGCGCGCGCGCCTCCCCCATCCCGTGGATGAACCCGCGGGCGATCTCCACGAGGTACTCGCCGCGGTAGGAATTCTCGGGCATCTGGGCCGGTTTGCCGTCCAATTGTTCGCGCACGCGCAGCCAGAGCGACGCGCCGAGCGTGTTGATCTGGACACCCTCGTCGTTGTTGTAATATTCGGTGGTCACGTCGTGGCCACGGAAACGCAGGATGCGCGCGAGCGAATCGCCGAGCGCGGCCTGGCGGCCGTGCGCGACGGTCAGGGGCCCCGTCGGGTTGGCGCTGACGAATTCGAGAAGGATCTTTTTGGCGGCGGCGGGTCGGCCGGCGCCGAAAAGCGCGCCCTCGGCGCGCAGGCGCTCGAGCACCGCGCCGTGCTGGCGGCCCGTGTAGTGGAAGTTCAGGAAACCCGGACCCTCGACGGAAACCCGGCCGATCCGGCCGGCCAGCGCCGAGCCCCCGAGAAGACCGCCGAACTCCCCCGCCACGCGTTCGGCCAGCGCGCGCGGCGCCTGGCGCGTTTCCTTGGCCAAACGCAGGATCACGCTCGAGGAAAGGTCCCCGAACTTTTCCTCACGGGGGATCTCGAATGTCACTTCCGGAGCGGCGCCGGGCACCGAGCGGCGGATCGCCTCGGCGAGGAGCGCGGAGAGCTCTTTCTTCAGTTCGGGCATGGTCAGCGCTCCGACGGACCGCCGACAAAATGGCGGCGCGGCGCATCGCCCCAGAGTTTCTCGAGGTCGTAGAAGCGCCGCGTGTCGGCGTAAAAGATATGCGCGACGACGTCGCCGTAGTCGAGAAGGACCCACGTGGCTTCCGCGTAGCCTTCCTTGTGACGCGCGCGCTGGCCGTCACGCCCGAGGATCGCTTCTTCGATCGCGTCGGCGATCGCCTTCACGCGCACCGACGAGGACGCGCTCATCACGACGAAATAGCTGCAGAACGAGGAACGCTGGCCCATGTCCATCACGACGATGTCTTCCGCCTTCTTGTCATAGGCGGTGTTGCAGATCAAGTCGGTCTTCTCCCGGGATCCGATGATGGGAACCTCCTAGGTTCGGGTGCGGCGGCCGCGCGCGCGAAAGCGGCGGCGCAATTGGGTGGAAGAAACGGGAAGCGCGTCGAATGCCAGAGCCAACGCGCCTTTCGGCAGGCGGCCGGAACGATAGCCCGGACGCGAAGCCACGACGAAACGGCACAGCTTGAGGACCTCGGGCAGCGCCTTCCAGCGCCGCAGCGAACGCGCGGTGTCCGCGCCCGCGAGGAAATAGAGGGCCGCGCGGGGATGCCGCCGCCTGAAATACCGCAGCGTGTCCACCGTATAGGAAGGACCGCGGCGGCGCAATTCACAGTCCGAGACGGACAGGCCTTTGCGTCCGGCCAGGGCGCGGCGCAGGCGCTCGAGACGCTCCCGCCCGGAAAGGACCGGCGGACGGCCTTTGAGCGGTGAGAGCCGGCACGGCACGAGGACCACGCCCGAAAGGTTCAGTTCGGACATCGCTTCGCGGGCGAGTTTCAGGTGCCCTGCGTGCACGGGGTCGAAACTGCCGCCGAGGATCCCCAGGCGCATCACGAACGGACTTGCCCGTCGCCGACGACGATGTATTTGTAAGTGGTGAGCTCCTCGAGGCCCATCGGGCCCCGCGCGTGCAGTTTGTCGGTCGAGATCCCCATCTCGGCCCCCATGCCGAACTCGCCGCCGTCGTTGAAACGCGTCGAGCAGTTGACGAACACGCAGGCGCTGTCGACGCCGCTGGTGAACGCCTCGGCGGAAGCCTTGTCCTCGGTCACGATCGCGTCGGAATGCTGCGATCCGTACCGGCGGATGTGTTCCATTGCGGCGCGCAGGTCCTTGACGACGCGGACCGCCAGGATCAGGTCGAGATACTCGTCGCTCCAGTCAGCCTCGGTCGCGGCCTTCGCGTCCCCGACCAGCGCGCGCGTGGCCTCGTCCCCGCGGATCTCCACTTTCTTCCGTCGCAGGGCGTCCGCGATCACCGGAAGGAACCGGTCCGCGACCGCTTCGTGCACGAGCAGCGTTTCCATCGCGTTGCAGACCGCGGGATTCTGCGTCTTGGCGTTCACGACGATGGCTTCCGCTTTCCGGAGGTCGGCTTTCGCGTCGACGAACACGTGACACACGCCTTTATAGTGCTTGATGACCGGGATCTTCGAGTGTTCGGCCACGTCGCGGATCAGGCCTTCCCCGCCGCGCGGGATGACCAGGTCGATGCGGCCCGTCATGCCCAGCAGTCTTTGGACCGCCGAGCGGTCGGAGGAGCGGACGAGCCCGAACGCGCCGGGCGGGACCGCGTGCGCGAGTGCGGCGGCCTTCATGGCGGAGAAGATCGCCTCGTTCGAGTTCAGCGCCTCGCTGCCGCCTTTGAGGATCACCGAGTTGCCGGATTTGAGGCAGAGCGCCATGCAATCGGCGGTCACGTTGGGCCGCGATTCGTAGATGATCAGGATGACCCCGATCGGCACCCCCACTTTGCGGATCCACAGGCCGTTCGGGCGCTTCTTCTCGTCGATGATCCTGCCGACCGGGTCGGGGAGCTTGGCGATCGCCCGCACCGAGTCGGCCATCTTGGCGATCTTGGCCTTGTCCAGCGCCAGCCGGTCCGCCAGGCTTTTGGGAATGCCCTTGTCCTCGGCCGTCAGGATGTCGCGCCGGTTGGCTTCCAGGATGGCGGGCTCCGCCGCCAGGAGCGCGTCGGCCATCGCCTCGAGCGCCGCGTTCTTGGCGGCCGTCGGAAGGACGGAAAGCGGCGCGGCGTCCCTCTTGGCCTCCAGAGAAATGTTGTCGATGTCGGACTCGATGCTCATCGTTTGATGTGCCGGATGAAGTGGTCGATCCATTCGGAGCGCCCTTTTTTGGGGTCGGGGGCGAAGAACGTGCCGATGTCGTCGCCTCCGAAGATCCGCTCGAGCACGCGCGCGCGGCGCCCGTCGGCCAGGAACGCCGGGATCCCGGCGCCGGTCGAGATGCGGATCGAGCGGAGCTTCGCCGACATGCCACCGGTCGTGAAGTGGGTCTTCCGGTCCTTCACGTGCGTGAAGATCGACCGTTCGCCCGGTCCCACGATCTGGATGCGGTTCTTGCGCTTCGTACGGTCGCCGTTGGCGTAGAGCCCGTCGGTGTCCGAGAGGATCACCAGCACGTCCGCCTCCACGAGGATCGACAGGAGCGCCGAAAGCCTGTCGTTGTCGCCGAAACGGATCTCGTCGGTGGCCACGGTGTCGTTCTCGTTGATCACCGGCACGACGCCCCACCTCTGGATCTCCCGCAGGGTGCGTTTGGCGTTCAGGAAGCGCTTGCGCTCGGCCAGGTCGTCCCAGGTCAGGAGGATCTGCGCGGTCGAGAAGCCGTGCCGGGAGAACGCGTTCTCATAGCACTGCATCAGATACCGCTGGCCGACGGCGGCCGCCCCCTGCAGGCCCTCCATGCTCTTCGGGCGCTCGCGCATCTTGAGGATCGTCATCCCGGCGCCGATGGCCCCGGAGCTGACGACCGAAACACGCATGCCCTTCTTCAGGAACGCGGAGATCTGCCCGGCCAGGGCGTCGATCACGCGCGGGTCAAAGCGTCCGTCCGTGGTGAGCACGGAAGTCCCCACCTTGATCACGATGTTGCGGATGTCCTTCACGAACGAATGTCTCATCGGTCCGTCCCCGGCAACGCGGTATCCCTCAAGCGGTTCAAGAACGCGTCCATCCCCTCCCCGGTCGCCGCCGAGATCGGGAAGATCTCCTCTTTGACCTTCCGGCGGAAGCGTTTCAGGTTCTCACGGGCCTCGGGCACGTCCATCTTGTTGGCCACGAGGATGCGCGGTTTGTCGGCCAGCGCGCGGGAATAGGCCGCCAGCTCTTTGTCGATCGCGCGGTAATCGTCGACCGGATCGCGGCCGTCGACGCCGGCCAGATCGATCAGATGGACGAGAAGCCGCGTGCGCTCGATGTGCTTCAGGAAATCCAGGCCCAGGCCCTTCCCCTCGTGCGCGCCCTCGATGATGCCCGGAATATCGGCCAGCACGCGCGTCTGGCCGTCCTCGAATTTTACCACACCCAGCACCGGATTTTTAGTGGTGAACGGGTAGGCCGCGGCCTTCGACCGCGCGTTGGAAACGCGCGAGATCAGCGTCGACTTGCCGGCGTTCGGGAAACCGACGAGCCCGACGTCGGCGATCAGCTTGAGCTTCAGGTGGAGGGTCCGGCGCTCGCCCGGCTCGCCCGGCGTGGCTTCGTGGCGCTTGTCGTTGCCCTTGCCGGCCGCGCCGCCGCGACAGACGACCACGCGGATCAGGGCCCGGTCCAGGTCCTTCAGCAGTTCGCCCGTGGATTCGTCGAACACCTCCGTGCCGGGCGGCACGCCCAGCAACAGGTCGCCCCCCGAGCGGCCGCGCATGTGATTGGACGAACCGTTTCCGCCCCGGTCGGCCTTGAAATCCCGGTTGAGCTGGAAATCGAGGAGGGTCTGGATGTTCGGGCGGGCCTCGATGATCACCGAACCGCCGTCGCCGCCGTCGCCGCCGTTGGCGCGGGGCCTGCGGGGGTTGGTGCGGTCGAGGCTCTGGCAGCCTTTGCCGCCGTCGCCGGCGGCGCAGGAAATGACGGCTTCATCGACGAAGATCAAGGGAGCGGTCTCACGAAAGGCCGCGCTTCAGCGCGCGGCGGCCTCAAAAAAGCCGGAGCGGTCAGGACCGCTCGGCCGGGATGATGTTGACGCGGTAGGAAGGCTTGAAAGAGACCGTGCCGTCCTTCAACGCGAAGAGCGTGAAGTCACGGCCCTGGCCAACGAAAAGACCGGGCTGGAAGCGGGTTCCTTTTTGGCGGATGATGATGCTGCCGGCCTTGACGAACTGGCCCGCGAAACGCTTGACGCCCAGACGCTGCGAATTGGAATCGCGGCCGTTCTTGGAGGAACCCAGACCCTTTTTATGTGCCATGGCTTAAAGCAGACCTTCTTTTAGCTTCCCTGGTGCAGGGACTTGATCTTGACCTTCAGATACTTTTGGCGGTGACCGATCTTGGTCGCGGACTTCTCACGCCGGATGTACTTGAAAGATATGACCTTAGGAGCTTTGACCTGGGCGAGCAGTTCGGCATCGCACCAGGCGCCCTTGACGAACGGACGCCCGACCTGCACCTGGCCGTCCTTGGCCACGAGGAGGACCTTGTCCAGGCGGACGGCTTTCTCGGGGGAAGCCCCCTCGATGAGCTCGATGTTCAGCTCGTCGCCCGCCTTGACCTTATATTGTTTACCGCCCGTTTCGATGACTGCGAACATAGTTGGAGGAAATTACCATATGTGCTTGCGCTTGTCAAGGACCCGCTTGATCCGGACTTCTTCGACGTGCAACTGGGGGTCCCCCAAGAGGCTGACCCGGTTGTGGGTCTGTGTCTCGAGCGTGCGCACGAAGCGGGCGTTGTCGCGGTTCAGGACCTCGATCACGTCGGGCGAGGCTGTGACCTCGACGTGCTCGCGCTTCAGGTTCTTCAGGTAACCGGACAACTTCTGGAGCGCGTCGGAGGCGACCGTCTCCTTCGAGCGAACGATCCCCTTGCCCTGGCAGTAGGGGCATTGCTGGGTCGAGGCGCTCTCGAGGCTTCGGCGCATGCGCTGGCGGGTCATTTCCACCAGACCCAGCTGGGAGAGGTTCAGAACGCTCGTTTTCGCGCGGTCGCGCCGCAGCGAATCTTCCAGGATCTTGAGCACCGAGCGGCGGTGTTCGGCCACCTCCATGTCGATGAAATCGATGATGATGATGCCGCCGAGGTCACGCAGGCGGATCTGTTTGGCGATCTCTTTGGCGGCCTCGCAGTTGGTCTTGAACGCGGTGTCCTCGAGATTGCGGTTGCCCGTGAACTTGCCGGTGTTCACGTCGATCGCCACCAGGGCCTCGGTCTGCTCGATCACGATGTGGCCGCCGCTCTTTAAGGTCGCGCGCGGCTCGTAGATCTTGTCGATCTCGCGCTGGATGCCGCATCCCTGGAAGATCGGCGCGTCGTCGCCGTAGAGCTGCAGCTTCGAGTGCAGGTTCGGCACGGCCGCGCGCATGAAACGGTCCACCCGGCGGAACTCCTCCCGGTCGTTGATCGCGATCCGCTCGAAGCTCTCGGTCAGCACGTCCCGGACCATACGCAGCACCAGGCCGTACTCTTCGTGCACGAGCGTCGGCGCGCGGCGCGAGGTGCAGCGGCGCTGGATCAGCCGCCACTGGTGGATCAGAAAACGGATGTCGCGCTCGAGAACCTTCGGATCGGCCCCCCAGGCGGCCGTGCGGACGATCAGACCCGTATCCTTGGGCAATTGGATCGCCTTGATGATCCCGCGGATACGCTCACGCTCCTTGCGGTCGTCGATGCGCTTGGAGATGCCGACATGCGGGTGATGCGGCATGAAGACCACGAAGCGCCCGGCCAGCGAGATCTGGCAGGTCAGGCGCGCGCCCTTGGTCCCGAACGGCTCCTTGACCACCTGCACGAGGACCTCCTGGTCCTTCTTCAGCACGTCCTGGATCTGCGGGACGGGCTCATGCTTGTCCTTGCGGCGCGGCGGGTGGCTCGTTTCCTGGGCGGGCTTGTCCCCGCCGCCGTCCTGCTCGACGTAGACGGCTTCCTCGGTCTCCAGTCCCCCCTGTCCGACAACGTCGGTCACGTAAAGAAAACCGTTCTTCTCGAGGCCGATGTCGATGAACGAAGCGCCGATCCCCGGCACGATCGAACTGACCTTCCCCTTGAAGATGGATCCGACCAGCTGGCGGTCGGCCTCGCGCTCGACATAGAACTCCTCCAGATGGCCGTCCTCGACGATCGCCACCTTCTTGGACTGGAACTCGACGTTCACTAGGATCTCTTTTTTCATGCTCTCCTCGTTAATAGGGTGCCGCGGCCAACAAAAAAAGACACGCGGGGCTTCTGAAGCGTACGGCTTCGGGCCACGCGTGTCCTGTTATTCTCGTGCGGTCAGGCGAACAAAACGTCTAAAGAGCGGTCGACTGCGGGAGCTTGGCCCTGTCGTTGACGATGTTCACCGTCATAAAGAACAAAAGGTCGGTCTTTTCGGTGGTGCTGGTGTTATGCCGGAAAAGACCCTGAAGCAGCGGGATGTCTCCCAAAAGCGGTACTTTGTTGGTCGAATTGACTGTAGTCTCTCGGATCAGTCCTCCAATCGCGATAGTCTGGCCGGTCCGGATGCGGACCTGCGTTTGGGCCTCCCGCGTGGTGAAGCGGGGCGCCCGGATGTCGGGGGTGAGCTCGTCGTACCCGAGGAGGTTGGTGATCTCGGGATGGATGCTCACGACGATCTCATTGGCATCGTTGATCTGAGGCGTGACCGAAAGCCGGATGCCGAGGTCCCGGTCGGCGTAACCGGTGATCTCCATGCGGCCCGTGGTCGAATTGCGCTCGAAGGTCGGGATCGCGATGACCTCCCCGACCAGGATCTTCGCCTCTTGGTTGTTCAGCGTCATGATATGCGGTTCGGACAGGATCTTCGCATCGTCACGCTTTTGAATAAGCTCGAGGACCGCCTGGAACTGCGAAAAATCCAGCGTCCCGAACTGGAACTCGTCCTTATCAGCGACAGGGAACGAGGCTTGGTGAACATATCTCGAGGTCGGAAAATCCTGGACCGTCGACGTCGAGGTCGTCGAGCTGGTCCCGACGGAATTCGTCGAGGTGGATGCGCCGCGGCCCTCGGGGAAGAATTGGCGTAGCGGTTTGGACATGTCCTCGGCCGCTTCGAACGGGAACGTCGTGGGCCGTGTCGAGCCGTTGGCGGCGATCCGCAGGTTCCAGTCGATCCCCAGGCGGTCGGTGCTGCCGAGCGTGGTCTCGATGACTTTGGCCTCGATGATGACCTGCGGCGTGATCTTGTCCAGCCGCTCCACGACCTTCGAGATCCTCTGCAGGACCGTGGGCATATCGGTCACGACGAGCATGTTCGAGCGCGCGTCGGAACGGATCTTGCCGCGTTCGGACAGGATATCCTTGAGCGACTTCTCGACCTCGGCGGCCTGCGAATAGTTCAGCACGAAGACCTCGGTGGAGAGTTCCTCCTTCTTCAGGTTCTCGAGGGTCGTGACGCGGATGATATTCCCGTCGCGGTCATAGGCGTAGCCGTAGGTCTTGAGGACCACGTCCAGAGCCTTCTCCCACGGCACGTCCACCAGGCGGATCGTGACGGTGCCGACCACGTCTTTGCCGGCGACGATGTTCACGCCGCTCTTGAAGGACAGGATCCGGAGAACGTTCTGGATGTCCGCGTCTTTGAAATCAACGGTGACATTGCCCGACTCGGAAGGCGCGGCGGGCGTGGCCATATCGGAGGACGGGGGTGCGGCGGACGCGTCGTCGGCGGCGGTCGCCGACGGGACGGCTCCGCAGAGGGCGAACACCAAGAAGAACGAGCCGACGGAGCAAAGGCGGGCGAACGAACGAAGTTCAGAGCGCTTGATCACCGGTTATTTTCCTTTAAGGTCCTCGTTATACAGCGTGACGAAAGTCTCCGTGCCATTCACCACGAACCGGGCACCGTTCGATTTGACCTCGACAAGCTTGATGCTCCCGATCTCGTCCCCTTCTTTCATCACCAGACCGTTGACGACGACCACGGAACCCCCGGGATCCATCACGACCCCCTCGATCTTCAGGTCGTCGACGCTCTCGACCCCGCTCAAGCCCGCGGCTTCCCGGTTCTGCATCGTCACTAGCGGCGCGAAAGGATCTCTCCGGCCGTGCGCATCGTACAAAGCCTCTTCGGCCCTCGATATAGCTATGGGGCCTATGGTACCAAAAGCGGCTACAAGAATCCAGAAAAAGAATTTATACAAAGAATTCCTGCCAATCTTGCCCATTTCTTCCCGAAAGTTGACAATTCGCATTATTTCTTAGCGCTCCTTAGCGCCTGTTCTTCCATCCGGTAGGTTTCAAGGCTCAAGGCCAGCGAATGCCGGCGCGCATCCGCGCCCACGGAAGCCGTGTTGATCGTCACGTTGGTCACCCGAAAAAAACGGGGACCCCCTTCCAGTTGGGCCAGGAAGTTACCGAAATCGTGCGTGGCCGCGAGCCCGCTGATCTGGATCGGCACCAGCGCATAACGGCCCTTGCTCTTCTCCTCGGTCTCCGGAGACGGTTTGAGGTTCAGGATCTTAACGCCCGAGCCCCCCGCCAGGCGTGACAGGTCCTCCAGAAGGGCCGGCAGTTCGTTCGGCGCCACGAAAGAACCTTCCTTGGCCGCCAGGCGCGCCTTCGTATCCTCCCAATCCCGCGCGATCAGGTCCTTGTTCTTCTGGTCCGCGCGCAGGGAATCCAGCTCGTTGCCGAAGGCTTCCAGTTTGGGCAGCGTCTGCCCGAAGAGGTGCACGATCGGGTTCACGAGGACCAGGTAATCGAGCGCGAAAACGCACGCGGCCGCCAGCACGATGATCATCGTTTTCTCGCGGGCATTGCGCGCGTTGACATAAGCGACCGCTTTTTCGAAAGATGCCTGGGCGCGGGCCAGGAGCACTTTCTGGGCGGAAGGCTTTTGGGGCGTCTCCTGGGCCGGCGGTGTCTGTGGATTGTCGGGCATCAGGACACCCCCTCTTTGAACTGGCAGGTCAGCACGAAATCATAGACATCGAGGTCGCGGATCTTCTTCTGGGTGATGCTGGCCAGTTTCACGTCCATGAAAAGATCGCTCAACACCGGGTTGCCTTTCAGTTCCTTGATGAATTTACCGATATAGGCGGTTTCCTGGCCCTGTCCGACCACGCTTCCGTCAAGCTTGAGATACCGGTAACGCCGCAGGGTGGGCGCTCCAGGCTTCTGGCCCGGTTTCGGCGGCGCCTGGACGGTCTCTTGCGCGTCCACGACGGCCAGCCCGGTGAGCCATACGCCTTTGGTCGCCGAATTGGAGATCGCGTTCAAAAGCCGCGCCCAGTACACGCGTCGGGCGGTGAGCGCGTCGATGTCTTTGAGGCGCGAGTCCATCGCGGCGATCTCGGACTTCTGCCGGAGGATCTCTTTGCTCTGGGCTTTCAGCTGCTCGATCTCGGTGCTCATCGGACCCACGCGCGACGCCTGGAAGATCGCGAAAGCCAGCAGGGCAAATTGGGCGATAAAAAGGAACGCGAACGCCAGGACGATCGTCCGGCCGATCGGCAGATCGGGCAGGGCCAGGCTGAAGCCCTCCTTCTTGCGCATGTCCTCGGGGAGCAGGTTGATCTCGATCAAGGCTCTTCTATCCTCGGAGCGCCAGCCCGAACGCCACATTGAAGAGCGGCGCGTGCTCTTCCAGGAATTTCCGGTCCACCGCGGGATCGACCTCCAGTTTCTTCAGATTGTCCCAGAGCACGACCTCTTTGCCCAGGGCCTCCGTGAAAAAAGCGGGCGCGGCCTCCGCCAGCCCGCCGCCGCCGGAGAGCAGGACCCGCGTGAGCGGTTCGCCGGCGTCGTTCTCGAAATAATCGAGCGAATGCTTGAGCTCTTCCGCCAGGGACTCGAAACCCTTGTGCGTGGCGGTCTTCAGCTCCTCGAGGCTGTCGGGGTGGTGCGCAACCTTGTAGTTCTCGGCTTCCGGCTCGCCGAGACCCTTCTCCTCGGTGAGCGCTTTCGTGACCGCCGCGCCGCCCAACGGGATCTCCCGAACGAAGAGCGGCAGACCGCCCTTCATGATCGCGAACGAGGTCACGCGGTGACCCACGTTCAGCAGGCCGAAGGGCTTCTCCTGGGTCTCGCCGAGCGCCTCGTGCGCGTTCACGAGACAAAACGTATCGACGTCGATCGCTTCGGGCCGGATCTCGAGGTCCGTGAGCTGGCGCACGCGTTCCTGGATAAAATCACGCTTGGCGGCGACCAGCAGCACGTTCATCGTTTTTTTCTCGGAGACCTGGTTCAGGATCTGGAAATCGAGGATGCAGTCGTCGATGGGAAAAGCGATATGGTTCTCGGCCTCGAAACGGATGGCCCCTTTGAGCTCGTTCTGCGTCATGAGCGGCATCTGCACACAGCGGCACAAAAGCGACGACCCAGAGAGCACCAGACGCACGTGTTCGGAGGCGGCCTTGATGTTCTCGAGAAGAGGCTTGATGATCGGCGTGATGTTCTCGACGGCTGCCTGGCTTTCGAGCGGGCGCAGGAGCGCCTGTCTCAGGGTCACTTTGCCCTTGGAAACGGTCATTTCGACGAACTTCACCGAATGATTCCCGATGTCCAGGCCGACCCTTGAAAAGCTTTTCTGTTTCTTCTTCAAACGCCGCGTATCCCTTCGTTTTCCATTATTTATTCTTAACAAAACTTCTTAAAGATAGACAGAATTATATTACGTTGGCGGTTCCTTGTCAAAGACGATGTTCGGCGAGCGCGTCCCGGGCGCGCGCGATCATGCGCCGCGCGAACGGCGGATCGCCGGCTTCCGCCTCGATCGCCTCGCGGTTGGCCTCCAGATACGCGGAGGCCGCCGTCCAATCCCCGCGCAGCAGATAACCCATGAGAAAGTGGTGCCGCGCGTCGCGAATGTACTGGGGATAACGTTCGCGGACTAGCTGGTCGAACTCATCATCGCTCATTTTGCCGGTAAGAAAACGCGCGACGTCGCCGTACCATCTGGAGGCGGCATTTTCTTGAGCGAGAGCGTCGAGCTGCGCGTTCGTGAACGGCCGGTCGTCCACCAAAAAACCGAGCACGGCGTTCTCCATCCGCATCGCCGCATGCTCGTTGGTGCCCTTCGGCATGGCTTCGAGCCCCCGCAGCGCCCACTCCCGCGCACGCTCCGGCCGCCCCGCATAGAGATGCGCCCGAACGAGGTTCTTATATACAAAGGGCGAGGCCGGCAGTTTCGCCAAAACCTTCTCGAATTCGGGTATCGCCTCATCATAACGGCCCAAACGTACCAGACATTGGGCGGCGTTCATCAGATTGTTCGGCAGGTGCCTGCCGATCGGCGTTTCATAGGCGGTGAGGAAATAACGGTACGCGCGTTCGTAATCATGTTTGACGAAATGATAAAGACCCATGTTGAAATTGTTCGATTCCGCCAGCGGGTGGATCAGATACGCGGTCCGCAACGGCACGAACGCCTCGCCCCAGGAACCCCGCATCACCGCCAGGAGCCCGAGGTTGATGTGGCCGTAATATGCGTATGGCGATTCGCTGCGCGAGAGCGCCTCGTAATAACGCTCGGTGTTCGCGTAAAAACCGTTCCTCTGAACGGTCCGGTACCCCACGAAAACCAGGAAAGGCGCGTAGATCGCGATGAACGCCCAAGTCAAAAGGGGCCGGGACCCCAGAACGGCGAACGCACGGTCGGCGAACGCCGCCACCAAGACCGTCAACCCCATCGAAGGGACGTACCAATAATGTTCGGCCCACTCAGGATACATGTGGACGATCTGCAACGTTGGCCCCAGGCTCACCAAAAAAAGAGTGGCCCCGAAGAACACGGCGCCGCGACGTTTCCAGGTCAGCACCCATAGCACGGTGAGCGAAAAAGCCACCGCCAGCGTGTCGCGGACCTGCGGGTCGCTCCATCGGACGGCGAAATAGACGGGTTCGCAGAACTTGAACGGTTCGGGAGCGATCAACGCCCGGCAGTAACTCAAGAAAGCGGGCCCCATAGAAAAAAGACGCAGCGCGGCTTCGTCCCACCGGAAATCCGGCGGACCGAACGGCACGGGCGCCACGGTCTTGCGAAAGATAACGTACGAGATGGCGACGGCCGCGAACGGCCACAGTCGGCGTGCGAGCGCGCGCGGCGACGAACGCAAAAAGGCTATATCCAGGACCAGCAGATACGCGGGCGTGATCAGCACGCTCTCTTTCGTGAACAGCGCGAAAAGGTAGACCGCCAACGCCGCAAAGTCCAGCCTCTTCCAATAGAGCAGGAGAGCCCCGAGTATCCCGGCGCCCCCCAGGAGATCCCCGCGGCTGGCGATGTAGGTCACCGCTTCGGTGTGGATCGTGTGCGCCGCCCAGAGGAGCGCCGCCAGGAACGCCGGCAGCGAGCGCCCGCCGAACATGCGGCGAAGCAGCATGAAGAGTAGGCCCGCGACCGCCGCATGCAGGAAGGCGTTCGTCAGGTTGTAGCCCATGGGGTTGACGCCCCAGAGCCGGTAATCGAACGCGAACGTCAGCGACGTGAGCGGTCTGTAGTACTGTTCCCATATCGTATCGATGCCGGGCGCGGTCTGGAAGAAACCCGTTCCGAACAGACGCCAGGCCCTGCTCAGATCACGCAGGAGCGGATTGGTCAGGATGATGTCATCTTCGTCGAACAGGAAGTTGTGCCCGAACGAAGCGCTGTACAGGCACACGACGGCCGCAGCCAGCGCGAACCAGGCCATGAGCACGGGATGCCGGAATCCATCTCCGGCGCGTGAGGGTTGTTGCGAGGACACCAGGACCAGGGAGATTTAAAAGACTAAAGCCCCCGCTTGTGGCGGGGGCTTTAGGTTTAGCAGATTCGCCCGATCAGTCGAGACGATGGCTCTTCGGCGTCGCTCCGGCTGCCGCGCCCGAAAGCGCGCAAACGGGATACGTGCCGATCGCGTTCGTCGTGTATCCTGTCGAGGTCGCCGGGCAGGTCGGGAACGTACCCGCCTTAAGATAAGGCGTGCAGTCATCCGAGTCTGTGGCCGTGGCATTGGCGATGTTGTTCTCGATCGCGAACTGCTCCTTCGCCGAATCGATCAGACGGAGGTTGTTGATACACGTCGAGCTGCGGGCGGCGTTGCGGGCCTGTATGAAGTTCGGCACCGCGATAGCCGCGAGCAGACCTATGATCGCGACGACGATCATGATTTCGACAAGGGTGAAACCCTTGGCGTTGCGACGGATTATCATGGTCAGCGCTCCTTATTCGTACCGCTCCCTAGACGGGAGCTTGTCCATCCTGATAAGGATAACGCGGCGGGAAGATGAATTTATAATGCCGGATTTCGGTCTCTTTCCCATCCAGTACCGCATTATCAAAGAATTATCAAGAACTACATTCTTCTATCAAAAGTATAACAGCACAATTGATTCTTGTCAATTTTAGCGATGCTAGCACAATTTAACATATTTAGTCAAGATGAATTATCACGAACGAGCGCAACCGTTGCTACTTTGTTCCCTTCTTAACCGCCTGCTGCATACCTAATTTTATATCGATTAACTTTTTCTGGAAGCCGGGGTGAAGCTCGCTCCCGAGTCGCGTAACCGTCTCCCCGTGCTCGAGAGCTTCACGGAACTCACCGCGCATAAAATAGATCACGGCAAGATTATTATGGGCGGCCGCGTACCCCTCATTCAACTCGACCGAGCGCCGGTACGCCCCGAGAGCGTCCTCGACGCGCCCCATGGCGTGGTACAACGCCCCACGGAGGAACCACGTGAAATAGTGATCGGGCTTGAGACGGTCGGCCTCTTCATACGACGCCAGCGCCTTCGCATATTCGCCCTTCTCCTGATACAGCTGACCCAGATTGAGCCGGACACCGAAACTATCCGGCGAATAGCGAAGGGTGCGCTCATACAGCCGCGCGGGATCCGCCCAGACGGCGCTCTGACGGACGGTCAACACGGCCAGGATCATGAAGCAGGCCCCGAAAAAGAGCCGGACCGCCGCGCGGCCGCCTCCCCCGAGAGGCTTCGCGGCTCCCAGGACCCCGAAGACAAAGGCCGTCAAAAATCCCAGCGAGGGAACGTAAAGCCAGTGCTCCGCCATATAGGCGTTCAAAAGAAAAAGGTTCGAGACCGGCAAGAGGGCCAGGAACAGCCACCCGATCCCCCAACGCACCGGGACGCTTTCTTTCCCGCGGGATCGCGCGAACAGGATCAAGGAGCAGACCGCGAGCGCCGCTCCCATCCCGACGGAGGTTTGGGCCCATCCAAAGCGCCGGAGACCGTATTCCATGTGCAGGTCCGACGGCCATGCCAGCAGACGGAGATACGACGCCCATGCCGCAAAAGAGCCGGGCAGGCGGTCCAGAACACCTCCCTGCCCCGTCTCAAAGGCCAGAAAACCCGCGAATGCCGTCAGCCGGAGCGCGGCATACCCGGCGGCCAGCGCGGCGAGCGTGACCGCGAGCGCGACCGGAACGCGCCGGCGCAAGCAGAGGCTTTGAAAGACCCCCAGGATCGGCAGGACGAGCCCGCTCTCCTTCGAAAACACGGACGCAACATAACAGAGCACGGTCAGGACGAAAGAACGCCGCGAGCCCGATCCGGCATGGCGGTCCCAGGCCAGAAGCCCCAGGAACAGGAACGCCGCGCTCATCGGGTCCGCGCGGCCCGCGATGTAGGCGACCGCCTCCGTCTGCACCGGGTGCGCGACGAAAAGGAGCGCCGCGACGAACGCGCCGGAGACGCTGCCGAACAGCGTCAGGATGAGCGCGTAAGCCGCCAGCGCCGCGACGGCGTGCCAGAGAACGTTGGTGAGCCGGTAACCCGCGGGACTTAAGCCCCAGAGCGCGTGATCCGTGATGTAAGAGACCGTTTGCAGGGGGCGGTAAAATATGTAGGTGACGGCCGAGCCCCGGCCGATATCCGCGGTAAAAGCGCGTGGGATATGCCGCAGGCTTGTGACCGTCGAGTTGTCGCGGATTAGATTATTGTCGTCCCAGACGAAGGGCCCGCCGAGCGAACTCCAGTAAAGCACCAATGCCGCCAGCACCAGCAGCGGAGGCGCGGCACGCCGGAGCGTCATCAATCAAGCCTGTGACTGCGCGGAGTTGCACCCGCGGCGGCGGCCGAAAGCGCACAGACCGGATAGAACCCGATCGGGTTGGTCGTATAAGCGGTGGCTGTGCTCGGACAAGCCGGAAAAGCGTTCGCCTTAAGATACGGCGTGACATCGTCGGAAATGGTCGCCACGCCGGTGGCAAGATTGTTCTCGATCGCGAACTGCTCCTTCGCCGAATCGATCAGGCGGAGGTTGTTCACACAGGTGCTGCCGCGCGCGGCATTTCGGGCCTGAATGAAGTTCGGGACCGCGACCGCGGCTAGCAGGGCGATCACCCCGACCGTGATCATGATCTCAAGCAGGCTGAAGCCCCGTTGGCTGCGGAGGAACGCCATGGCTCACCTCTTTTGCTGTGAGATCCTAGGGCGAGGGTATTCCCTCGCATCCTTTAAGGGCATCGGACCGGCGCGGCGGGATAAATAGGATGGCGGTTCGATTAAGCCGCGGAACGGTTTTATTAACCCTTATAATTTATTAACATCTATTATCAAAGATAGCATAGTTTTGGACATCCGTCAAAAGCTCAAGTGACGAGGGTGGATATCTTGAAGATCGGCAAGAACATACAAATGACGATACCGCCGATCACGATACCCAGGAACGCGATGACCAGCGGTTCGATGAGGCTGGTGATACCCGAGACCGCGGCGTCCACCTGGTCGTCGTAAAAATCGGCGATCTTGGTGAGCATCTTCTCGAGCTCGCCGCTCTGCTCTCCGACCGAGATCATGCGGCAGACCAGCGGCGGAAAAACCTTGCTCTTGATGAGGGGGTCGGTGATGTTCTCGCCTTCGCGGATCGAGACGCGCACCCGCGCGACCGCGTTCTCGATGACCTTGTTCCCGGAGGTCTTGCCGACGATCTCCAGCGCCGCCAGGATCGGCACACCCGACTTGACCAGCGTGGACAGTGTCCGTGAGAATTTCGACACGGCGACCTTCTTCATCAGGATGCCGAAGACCGGCATCTTCAGCTTAAAACCGTCGAACAAAAGCTTCCCTTTCTCGGTCTTGATAAAGCGGGTCACCAGGATCGTCGTGATGACCACAACACTCACCCACACAAGAAAGTAATGGATCAGGAAGTCGCTGATCGAGATCAGGATCTGGGTCGGCATCGGCAGTTCCCCACCGAAGTCCTGGAACATCGTCTTGAAGACCGGCACGACCTTGATCATGAGGACCAGCGTGATGAGCACCGCCATCGTCGAGACGACGAGCGGGTAGACCATCGCGGCCTTCACCTTGCGGATCAGGTGGTCGGTCTTCTCGAGGTACCCCGCCAGACGGTCCATGATATCGTCGAGCGCGCCGCTCGACTCGCCGGCCTTCACCATGTGCACGAAGAGCGGCGAGAACGCCTTCGGATGCTTGGCAAGCGCTTCGTAGAAGCTCGAACCCGCGCCGACGCTCTCCTTGACCTGCTGGACAGTCGCCCGGAAACCCTTGTGCTCGATCTGTTCGGTCATGATCTCGAGCGCCGACATCAGCGGGATGCCGCTGTCGATCATCGTGGCCAGCTGGCGCGAGAAAAGCACGAGCTCCGAAAGCTTGATCTTGCCCCCCGCGCGGCCGCCCGCGGGACTGCCCGCGGCGCCTCCGCGCGCTTTCGCGGCCTTTTCGGGCACGACCGAGATGATGATCATGCCCTGCTGCCGGAGCGAGTCTGTCAGGCTTTTCTCGTCCTGCGCTTCCATCACCGCCGAAACCGACTTCCCGCTCGAATCCTTCGCCATGTACCTGAAATGGGGCATCGTTTATTCCTCCGCGGTGATCCTTAGGATCTCATCCAATGTGGTCATCCCGGCGCAGAACTTCCGGATCGCGTCCTCGCGCAGGGTGACCATCCCGTTCTTCACGCAATGCTCTTTGATCACGTGCGCCGACGAGCGCTTCATGATCAACGCCCGGGCGGCGTCGTCCATCGCAAAGGTCTCGAGAACGCCCATGCGGCCCGAGTAGCCGGTCTTGTTGCAATAGATGCACCCGCGCCCCTTGTAAAAAACACGCTCCTGGCCTTTCGGGATGAACTTGTCGAGATTGATCCCCTGCCGCTCGAACACTTCGGCGGGGATCTGCGTCTTCTCCTTGCAGTTCTGGCAGATCTTGCGGCACAGGCGCTGGGCGGCCACGAGCACCACGCTCGAGGCGATCAGGAACGGCTCGATCTTCATGTCCATGAGGCGCGAGACGGCCCCCGGCGCGTCGTTGGTGTGGAGCGTCGAGAGCACGATCTGGCCCGTGAGCGACGCTTTGATCGCGATATCGGCGGTCTCGGCGTCGCGGATCTCGCCGACCATGACGACGTCCGGGCTTTGCCGAAGGATCGCGCGCAAGCCGCTGGCGAAGTCGAAGCCGATGTCCGAACGGGTCTGGATCTGCGTGATCCCGCGCACCTGGTACTCGATCGGGTCCTCGATCGTGATGATGTTCTTGTCCGGGGTGTTCAGCTGGTTCAGGATCGAATAGAGAGTGGTGGATTTGCCGCTGCCGGTCGGGCCCGTGATGAGGATCATGCCGAAGGGCTTGGCGATCGCCGCTTTGAGGTTCTCGAGCGTGTCGGGGAAATAACCGAGCTTTTCCAGGCCCAGGCTCAGGGAGGTCTTGTCCAGGAGACGCATGACGACCTTCGAGCCATGGCTGACCGGCAGCACCGACACGCGGAAATCGACCTCCTTCTGCTGGAGCTTGATCTTGAAACGACCGTCCTGCGGGATGCGGTTCTCGGTGATGTTGAGGCGCGACATGATCTTGAGACGCGTGAGCACCGCGTTGTGATTGGTCTTCGGGATCGTGGGGATCTCGGTCAGCACCCCGTCCACGCGCAGGCGCACGCGCGTGTCCTTCTCGAACGGTTCGATGTGGATGTCGCTGGCGCGGCGTTTCATCGCCTCGCGCAGGAGCCCGTCGACGATCTTGACGATCGGCGCGTCGGTCGCCTCCTCGGCGCCGAGACTGAACGATCCGGTGTCTTCGCTCTCGTCCAGCTCGACCTTGCCGGGCTTGCCCAGAGCCTGCGGCGCGGCCGGCGCGGCCGCGCCGTCGGGGCTGGCGTACAGCCGGTCGAGCGACTGCTTGATATCCTTCTCGGTCGAGATCACGCAGTCGACCTTGTGTTTGGTGAAAGCCGCGATGTCGTCGATCGCCAGGATGTTGAACGGATCGGCGACCGCCAGGGTCAGGGTCTTGCCCATCTTCGAGATCGGGACGATCTGGTACTTGCGGGCGAGCTTTTCGGGAACGAGCTGTCCGAGGTCCGAATCGAGCTTGTACTTCGAAAGGTTCAGGAACGGCATCGAGAGCTCGTCCCCGAGGATCGAGATGAGCTCCTTGTCGGTGATCAGGTCCATGCGGACGAGGATGTCCGCGAGCTTGCCGCCCTCTTTGGCGAGGATGTTGAGGGCCTTCTGGATGTCCGCTTCGCTGATGCGATTGGACTTCTTCAGCGCCTCGATGATGCGTTCGCTTAAGTTCTTGACCGCCACCGCGCCCCCTCCCCCTAATCCCTCATCGTGACGCGCATCACTTCCTCGGGGGTCGTCACGCCGTTGAGCACTTTGATGATGCCGTCCTCGCGCATCGTTTTCATCCCCTCCTTGCGCCCGAGCTCCTCGATCTCGTACTCGGCGGCGCCGCGCAGGACAAGGTCCTTCACCGGGGGCGTGAGCGTCAGGGTCTCGAGCAACACCGCCCGGCCGTGGTAGCCCCGCTTGTTGCAGGCGTCGCAGCCTTTGCCGCGGGTGAAGACCGGTTTCTTGCCGCCCGCGACGGCCCCGGTGACACCGAGCTGCTTGAGGAGTTCCGGCGCGGGCTCGTAGGTTTCCTTGCATTTGCCGCAGATCCGGCGGACGAGCCGCTGGGCGCCCACCAGGAGCACGCTCGACGTGATCAGGTACGGCTCGATGCCGATGTTCACCAGGCGCGTGACCGCGCCGACGGCGGTCGTCGCGTGCAGGGTCGAGAGCACCATGTGGCCGGTGAGCGCCGCCTTGATCGCGACGTCGGCGGTCTCGAAGTCCCGGATCTCGCCGACCATGATGACATCGGGGTCCTGGCGCAGGATCGAGCGCAGCGCCGAGGCGAACGTGAGCTTGACCTCGGGACGGATCGCCACCTGGTTGATCCCATGGATCCGGAACTCGACCGGGTCCTCGACCGTCACGATGTTGATCTGGGGTTTGTCGAGGAGCTTGAGCACCGAATAAAGGGTCGTCGTCTTGCCCGAGCCGGTGGGTCCGGTCATGAGGATCATGCCATGCGGCCGCTCGGCGACGATCTTCAGGGCTTTGAGCGGCGCCTCCTCGAAACCGAGTTTGTCGATGTCCAGGAGCGCCTGGCCCTTGTCGAGCACGCGCAGGCAGATCTTCTCGCCGAAATATGTGGGGAGCACCGATACGCGGAAATCGATCTCATTCTCGTCCATTTTCAGGCGGAAACGGCCGTCCTGCGGGATGCGGTGCTCGGCGATGTCCAGGTTCGCCATGACCTTCACGCGGGAGATGATGCCGCCATGCACCGCCAGAGTGCTCATCGCGCCTTCCTGAAGGAGGCCGTCGATGCGGTAACGCACGCGAAGGTTCTTCTCCTCCGGCTCGATGAAGATATCGCTCGACCGGCGGCGGACCGCCTCGAAAAGGACCTGGTTGGTGAACTTGATGACGGGGTCGTCGCTGATGCCCCCCGTCTCCTTGGTGGCCATCTGTCCTCCTAGATGCCGGACGGCCGCATGCCGCCGCCGCTCATGCCTTGTAGTACTCGCCGATCGCCCGGTTGATGTCCGTTACCGTCGAGACGAAGACCTGCATCGACAGTTTCGTCGTCATCTCGATGTCCTCGACCGCCTGCTGGTTCAGCGGATTCGACATCACGATCGTCAGGATGTTCCCCACCCGGTCGATCGCGATGAGCCCGTATTGGCGCGCGACCTGTTCGGGAATGATCTTCACCACGACCGGATCGATCTCGTAATTGTCCAGAGGCAGGTACGGAAAACCGTACTGGGCCGTCAGCGCCTGCGCGATCGCTTCCTCGGTCGTGTACTTGAGCGCGACGAGGACCTGGCCGATCAGGCCACCCTTCTCCTTCTGCACCTGCAGGGCGTGCTCCAGGTTCTCCCGGGTGATCATCTTGCTTTCGATCAGGAGCTCGCCCAACTGCTTGTTGATGATCTTTTTCATTGCGGTCCCGCGCTCCGGCTGATTCAGGCCGCGCGCTTCCCCTTCGGGTGCTTATTTGAACTTCTTGGCTTCCCCCGGAGTACCGCTCTGCAGGAGCCTCTCCAGCTCCTGCACGTCGGACGACCGGCTGACCGCCGCTTCGCGGGTGATCTTGCCGTTCCGCACCAGGTCCGAAAGCGACATATTCAGCGTGCGCATCCCCTCCTTCTGTCCCATCTGCAGGCTCGAGTAGATCTGATGGGACTTCGAGTCGCGGATCAGCGTGCGGATCGCCTGATTGGCCAGGAGGATCTCCGCGGCGAGCGCCAGTCCCCCTCCGTTCTTCTGGATCAGCTGCTGCGAGATCACCGCCTGCAGCACGAACGAGACCTGCACCCGGACCTGCTGCTGCTGGTGGGCCGGGAACACGTCGATGATACGGTTGATCGATTGGACCGCGTCGGGGGTGTGCAGGGTCGCGAACACCAGGTGTCCGGTCTCCGCGACGGTCAGCGCGATCTCGATGGTCTCCAGATCGCGCATCTCGCCGATCAGGATCACGTCCGGGTCCTGGCGCAGCACGTGCTTGAGCGCCTGGTTGAACGAATGCGTGTCGGAACCGACCTCGCGCTGGTTGATCATGGATTTCTTGTTCTTGAAGACGAATTCGATCGGGTCCTCGATCGTGACGATGTGCACCTCCTGCGTGCTGTTGATGTAATCGATCATCGCCGCGAGCGTCGTGGTCTTGCCGGAGCCGGTGGCGCCGGTCACGAGCACGAGCCCGCTGGGCCTGGAGACAAGGCCCTCGGCGACCTCCACCGGGAAGCCGATCTGCGCGAACGACATCGGGTCGAACGGCAGCGCGCGGATCGCAGCGCCGATGGCCGAGCGCTGATAGAACAGGTTCACGCGGAAGCGGCCCAGGCCGGTCACGCCGAACGAATAATCCAGCTCGCGCTCCCTCTCGAAGATCTTGTAGCGCTCTTCGGAGAGGTGCTCGCGGATCAGCCGCATCGTCTGGTCGTGCGTGAACGGCTGGTCGCCCATCTGCACGAGATCGCCGTCGAGGCGCATCGCGGGAATGACCCCGTCGCCGATGTGGAGATCGGAGGCTTTTTTCTGGATCACCTGGGAGAGCATCTCAGCAAGGGTCATGTCCTTCATAGCGTACGGCTCCTTTTTTGGTCGTGCTTACTTAAGCGAACGCCTCGATAAAATGGTCGCCCTTCCGGCAGGCAAGCGCCGCGCGCTCACCGGCCTTCGCGAAGAGCTCCTCGCCGCTCATGCCGTCCAGCGGGTTCTCGCTCAATCCGATGTACAGCGCAAGACCCGGAAGTCCGGCGGTTTCGTCGTCTTGAGCGAACGCCGACGCCGAGATCTCAGCTTTGATCCGGATCACGATGTCGATGGTCTTTTTCTTGTTCTTGTCCGGAAAGATCAGCGCGAACTCGTTCGCCCGGAGACGCGCGGCGCGGTCGAACTCCGCCAGGTGCCTCCGGAACACCTCGGCGATACTTTTGAGGGCCGCCTCCCAGGCGGCACTCCCGCGGGCGGCCGCGTAACTGTCCGCGTTCGCGATCCGGAGGAGCGCGAACGAGCAGGGCCGCTGAAAGTGCTTGGCGCGCTGGATCTCCTCGTCCAAGCGTTCCTTGATGTAAGAGGCGTTGTAAAGGCCCGTCAACTTGTCTTTTTGGGAGAGGCTTTCCACGCGCTCCAAAAGCTCCCGCGCGTTCAGGGTGATCGTTTTGAGGCTGCGCTCGAGCTCTTCCAATTCCTCGGCACCCTTGAACTCCATCGAAATATCGAGCTTGCCCGCGGCGATCTGGCGCGTCGCGGCCGCGACCTGGATGATCGGTCGGACGAGCTGGCGCGTCAGCTGATACCCGAGCAGGGAGAGGAAAATGCTCGCGCCGATCACCAGGCTCACCACCGTCAGATTCCCCGCGCTGGCCTCGAACGGAAAGCGGATAAAAAGCGACGCGATGTAGACGCCTATGAGGATCGGCAGCATCGACATGAGGCAGAAAGCGATGAGCAGTTTATACCTCAATTTACCGGGCAAAGCCGCGGCGTCTTTTGACGGAGGCATGGTAATATTTGTCCTTTCTTGATTAAAATAATATACTATGTATTAAAATTAGTCAATAGTGATAAAAAGGATTGGTTGGAGGGGTGGGGGCCCGCGGAAGGCTAAAACAAAGGGCGGCGCATCTTGATGTTCAGCAGGATGGCGACCGCAAACATCGTGACGACCACCGACGTGCCACCGTAGCTGACAAGAGGCAGCGGCACTCCGACGACGGGCAGGAGCCCCATGGTCATGCCGAGATTGATGACCGCCTGGACGCTGATGAGCGTCGTGATCCCGCAGGCCAGCTGGCTCCCAAAACGGTCGGGGGTCTGGGCCGAGATCTCGTAACCCTTCCGGGCGATGAACGCGAAAAGCGCGATCAGCGCCGCGGAGACCAAAAATCCCCCCTCCTCTCCCACCACGCCGAAGATGAAATCCGTGTGGCGCTCGGGCAGGAAGTTCAGATAGTTCTGGGGGCCCCCGCGGAAGCCCCGTCCCAGGAGACCCCCCGAACCGATGGCGATCTTCGACTGGGCGATCGTGTAACCGGCGCCGAGCGGATCAGCGTTCGGGTTCACGAAAACCATCAGACGCGCCTTCTGGTAGTCTTTGAGGAAGAAAAAGAGGACGGGCGCGAACACCGCGCCGGCGGCGGCCATCCAGAGAAGCTTCCGCTTCGGGAACCCCCAGAGATACAGCATCGACACGAGCACCGGCAGGAGCAGGAGTCCCGTCCCGAGGTCCGGCTCCTTGAGGATCAGCACGAAAGGCACGGCCGTCACCGCGAACGGGTAGAGTTTCCGGGCCGCCGAAAGATGCTCGTAGCGGTTGTTCGCGAAGAACCGCGCCAGGAGCAGGATCACCGAGACCTTGGCGATCTCAGAGGGCTGGATGTTGAACGATCCGAAACCGATCCAGCGGTGAGCGCCCAGGCGAGCGGGCATGAGGAGCGCGACCACCAGGAGCACCAGACTGACCAGGTAGAGGGGCCAGGCGATGTCCTGCAGCTTGAAGTAATCGGAGCGCGCGACGAGCGCGGCCATCAGGATCGCGACGACCATCCAGAGGATCTGCCGCACGGCCAGCGACTGGTCAATGGTCTGGTGGGACTTGAACGAAGCGCTGTAAATGGTCACGATGCCGAGCAGGAAGATCACCAGCGGCGCCGCGAAAAGCAGGCGGTCAAAATCCCGGAACGACGATCCGCGTTTTCTCAAAGGTACGAAGCCTCCTTCAGCCATCCGAAGACCGAAGAAGCGATCCCCGCCGCGTCGACCCCTCCCCGCCCGCCCTGATCGAGAAAGACGACCACGGCGACCTTCGGCCGCTCGGGAGGCGCATAACCGACGAACCAGGCATGCGTCCGCTTCTGTCCCGACTGGGCCGTCCCGGTCTTGCCGGAGACCCGCACGCCCTTCGCCCGCGCCAGGCGGCCCGTTCCGGTCTCGGAGTTCACCACCCGTTCGAGGCCCTGGCGGACCGCGTCGAGCGCGCCTTCGGAGATCGGCAACCGGCGGGCCGAGCGTTCGGAGACCTTGACCCCGTTCACCCGCTCGAGCACATGGGGCCGGAGCATCTCCCCCCGCACGGCGATCGCGGACACCATCGCGAGGGCCTGCGTCGGCGTGATCTGCAGATAGCCCTGGCCGATGGAAAGATTGGCCGTCTCACCGTCGTACCAGGATTCCCGCTTCACGCGCTTCTTCCATTCCCGGCTGGGCAGAAAACCGCGGCGCTCGCCCGGGAGATCGATCCCGGTGAGGTCGCCGAATCCGAGGCTCCGGGCCTTTTCCAAGATGGCTTCCAGGCCCGCGTTCATGCCGATCGTATAGAAATAAACGTTGCACGAATGCGCGAACGCCTCGGCCATCGCCTGCCGGCCGTGGCCCGAGCTTTTCCAGCATCCAAAGCGCTTGCCGCCGACCATGAGGAAACCGGAGCAGAACACTTCGGACGTGAACGAGGCTTTGCGGCGCTCGAGGGCCGCCAACGCCGGCACGATCTTGAAGATCGATCCGGCCGGATACTGGCCTCGGAGCGCGCGGTTCATCATCGGAGCCTCGGCATCGGTCAGATACGGCCCGACCGACTTGCGGCCGCGGACCGACGCGAACAGGTTCGGGTCGAACGAAGGCGAGCTGTTGACCGCCAGGAGCCCCCCTTCCTCCAGTTCCATCACGAGCACCGCGCCTTTGCGCCCCGTGAGCAGACCCTGGACGTACCGCTGAAGCTCGGCGTCCACCGTCAGCTGGACGTCCTTGCCCTCGATCGGCTCTTTGACGCCGAGCGGCTTGACGATCCGGCCCCGGTTGTTGACCTCGATCTGCAGACCGCCCGAGCGGCCGCGCAGGTAGGCCTCGTAGGTCTTCTCGACCCCTTCCCGCCCGACCCAGTCGGCGAGGCGGTATTCGTACAATTCGAGACTGTCCTCTTCGTCGCCGGTCAGCGGGCCGTCGTAACCGGTCAGGTGCGCCGCCGCCTCCGCGAGCGGATATTCGCGCTGGGGACGGGTCTCGATCAGGAGGCCGGGCAGAAGATCGAGCTTCTCTTCGATCGCCATCGCGCGGGCGGGCGGGATATCCTCGGCCAGGACGATCGTGTTGAAACGGCCCGCTTTGCCTCTCTCGAAGCGCTTCTCGAGCTCCTCGGGCGGCTCGTCGAGGAGCGGCCCCAGGATCCCGCAGCTCCGGGCGATCGTGTCGCGGGCTTCCTGCGGAACGGCCGAACAGTTGAAGCTCAAACGGTTCGAGGCCAGCGCGCGCCCGTGCCGGTCGAGGATCCGGCCGCGGGGACCTTCGAGATAGATGATCCGGATGCGGTTGCGCTCCGAAAGCCCGCGGTAGCGCTCGCCGTTCCACAATTGCATCACCGCGAGGTTCGCCGCCAGAAGCGTGAACGCCGTCAGAACGATCGCCGAGAGGCGGGCCGTCCGTGAGCTGCCGAGTTCGGTGGACACTTTATCTCCAGACCGCGGGACGCGCTTCGCGCATGCGGGATACCCGTTTCAGGAAAGCGAACACCGGGGGCGAGGCCGCCGCCGTGATCGCCAGTTGCACCGGCAGGAACGCTTCGGCCAGCGCGAACACCCCGACGGGTTCCCCGGCCGAGACCCGGGCGAGCGTCAGGCCCGCGGCGGCGGCGGCGTAATGGCAGAGCACGGGCAGGATGATCTGCGCGACGAAGCTCTCGCGGAAGATCTTGGACGACAACGCGCCGGCCGTGTAGCCGATCAGCGCGAAGAGGCCGACGTGGACCCCGAGCTTTCCGACCCCGAAGACCTCGAAGAGCAGCCCCGCGAACACGCCGGTCCCCAGGCCGAATGAGGCGCCGCGGGACAACGCGTAGAAAAGGACCGCCGGAAGGACCAACGGCGGAGCGAGGTCCGCCAAGAGATACTGGAGCGCGTTCTGAGCCAGAAAGAGCGCGAAGATCCAGAAAGCGGCCCGCCAGACGCCGTTACTCAACGCAGACGACCTCCTCGACGCGGTTCAGGTCGGCGAACGGAGCGACCTCGGCCACCTTGTAGATCTGCCCCGGCTCTTTCCAGATCCGCCGCACGCGCCCGATGCGCAGGCCCTTCGGAAAGAAGCCGCCGAAACCGGCGGTCTCCACCTCGTCCCCTTCCTGCACGTCCGTTTCGACCGCGACGTACTTCATCCGGCACTCCCCGGACAACGCCCCGTACAGGATCCCCTGCTGGCGGCTCCTCTGGACGATCGCTCCGATGCGCAGGTTCGGGTCCGTGACCAGGAGCACCTTCGACGCCGACGGGCCGGCCTCGATCACCTTGCCGACGAGCGAGACCTCCGACAGGACGAGCATGTTCGCGCGAACTCCTTCCCGGGTGCCCTTGTCGATCAGGAAAACACGGTTCCAGCTGAGCGGAGAGCGGCCGATCACGCGCGCGCGCACCGTGCGCCGCACGGAGGGCGGAATGACCTGTTCCAGCTCGAGCAGCCGGTTCAGGCGCCGGTTCTCGATGAGCGCCTCCGTTTCGTAGAAACGCTCGGCGCGCGAAGAAGCCAGCCGCGCCTTGAGCACCCGGTTCTCCGCGGCGTTATGGCGGAAATACCAGAGATCAGAAGACCCTTGTGCCAGTTCCCGCGACAGACGGAGCGGAGCCGCGAGGAACGAGACGAGCGAACTTCTGAAACGGAGGGTCGGGGCGAGAGGAAGGGCGGCCAGGCAGGCGAGCAAAAAAAGAACGAACAGGAACGCTCGGTTCGGTTTCAGCACATACCAGACCGTTAATTCTCGATCGTACGGTTCGTTGAAACGGTGACGCGCTTGAGGTAGTTGAGCTCGCTTAAGATCTTGCCGGTGCCCATGGCCACGCCGATGAGCGGGTTCTCGGCGACGTTCACGGGCAGGCCGGTCTCTTCCGAGATCAGCTTGTCGAGGCCGCGCAGGAGCGAGCTGCCTCCGGCCATCACGATACCCCGGTCGATGAGGTCCGCGCACAGTTCCGGCGGCGTGCGCTCGAGGGTCACGCGCACGGCCTCGATGATCGCCTGCACGGGCTCGGCGAGCGCCTCCCGGACCTCCTCGGAAGTGATCTTCACGGTCTTCGGCAGGCCCGACACGAGGTCCCGGCCGCGGATCTCCATCGAGAGCTCTTCCTCGAGCGGGTACGCGGAGCCGATCTTCATCTTGATCTCTTCGGCGGTGCGCTCTCCGATCATCAGGTTGTACGTCTTGCGGACGTGCTCGACGATCGCCTCGTCGAACTCGTCGCCGCCGATACGGATGGATTTGGAGAAGACGACCCCGGCAAGCGAGATGACGGCCATTTCCGCGGTGCCGCCCCCGATGTCGATGATCATGCTGCCGGCCGGCTCCTGGATCGGCAGGCCCACGCCGATCGCCGCAGCCATCGGTTCCTCCACGAGATAGACCTCGCGCGCGCCGGCGTGCAACGCGGAATCCCGCACCGCGCGCTTCTCGACCTCGGTGATCCCCGAGGGGATCGCGATCACCATGCGGGGCCGGACGAAGCGCTTGCGCTTGTGCACCTTGTTAATGAAATAGCGGAGCATGCTTTCGGTGATCTCGAAATCCGCGATGACGCCGTCCTTCATCGGGCGGATCGCGATGATCGAGCCGGGGGTGCGGCCGAGCATGCGCTTGGCCTCGTCGCCGACCGCCAGGACCTCGTTGGTCCCCTTCCGGATGGCGACGACTGAGGGCTCGCAAAGAACGATGCCCTGGCCTTTGACGTTGACGAGAGTGCTCGCGGTGCCGAGATCGATCCCCATGTCGTTGGAGAAAAACCCGAGGATCCAATCGGCAAAACGGTTAAAGGAAACGAGGATCGATTTGAGCAAAGGGAACCTTGTGCCGGACCGGTGGAAAAGACCTGCCCCCGAGACTCCGCTCGGAGTGACGGGCGATTATAGCAACACGCCGAGGATGGTGTCAATCGCCGGATAGACGGCGTTCTTAACTCTCAAAAACCTCGAAATCGGCCCCCACACGCCGCAGGAGATCGAAGAAGGTCGGGAACGAGGTGTTGATGCAGTCGATGTCCTCGACCACCGTCTCGCCGTCGGCGACGAGACCCGCCACGACCGCCGCCATCGCGGTCCGGTGGTCCTTGAACGAGTCGACGCGGGCGCCGCGCAGGGGAGTCGGTCCGTCGATCACCAGCGTGTCGCCGTCGGCGCGCACGTTGGCGCCCATCCGGCCGAGCGCCTCGGTCATTGAGCGGATGCGGTCGGTCTCTTTCACGCGCAATTCGGACGCCTCCCGTACGAAACTCGTCCCCCGCGCCTGGGTGGCGAGCACCGCCAGGACGGGCACTTCGTCGATCAGCGACGCCAGGTCCGCCCGGGCCAGGTCGAGGGGTCCGAGCGGGCGCGAGAGGATCATCAGATCGGCTTTGCGTTCGGGGCCTTCGGCGTGCAGAGCGTCCACGACGAGCTCCACTCCCATCTTCTTCAAGGCCGTGACCAGGCCGATCCGGGTGGGGTTCCAAAGCACCGAACGGAACGCCAGCTCGCTGCCGGGTACCAGGAGCCCCATCGCGATGAAGAATGCCGCGCTCGAGATGTCCCCCGCGATCGCGAAACTGCGCGCGTGGAGCGGCCTCTCCTGCCCGCCCCGCACGGAAACCGTCAGGCCGTCCTCACGCACGTCCGCGCCGAAGTAAGCCAGGAACCGTTCCGTGTGATCCCGTGATTTTTCGGGTTCGGTGACGCTCGTGACGCCGGGCGCGTACAGACCCGCCAGGAGCAGCGCGGATTTGACCTGGGCACTGGCGACCGGGAGCGTTTCCTGCGCCGCGCGGAGCGGTCCCCCCTTCACCGTGAGCGGCGCGTAATTGGCGTCGTCGCGGCCTTCGATCGAGGCGCCCATCCGCCGCAGGGGGCCGGTCACGCGGCGCATCGGCCGAGACGAAAGCGACGGGTCACCGGCGAGGACCGTCTCGAAAGGTTGGCCGGCGAGGATACCGCAGAGAAGCCGCATCGACGTGCCGGAGTTGCCCAGGTACAGAGGGGCGGCCGCCTGCCGCAGGCCGCGCAGGCCCACGCCGTCGATCGTGATCTCGCTGGGGATCGGGGACCGGATCGTGACCCCCAGGGCCTCGAAAGCGCGGCGGGTGCACACGCAGTCCTCTCCGGCGAGCACGTTCGTGAACGACGAGACCCCTTCGGCCAGCGCGCCGAAGATGATCGCGCGATGCGAAAGGGATTTGTCTCCGGGGAACGCGAGCGTCGCCTTGAGGCCGTGGGTCGCCCGGCGGACCCGTATGTTCTTCACAGGACCTCCCCTTTTTCCGCGGCCTCGACGAGCGCGCGGAAGTCCGGCGGCGGCGGGCTCTCGAAGGAAAGTCTCTCGCCGGTCCGCGGGTGCGTGAACTTCAATCGTCTGGCGTGCAGTCCCAGGCGCGGCGCGGCGTCCTGCACGTTGCCGTACAGGCGGTCGCCGACCACCGGATACCCCAGGCTCGCCAGATGCACGCGGATCTGATGCGTGCGGCCCGTGAGGATCCGCACCTCCAGGAGCGTCGCCCGCGGAAAGCGGCGCAGCACCCGGTAGCGCGTGACCGCCTCGCGCGCGTCCGGTGCCGTCGAAACGGCCATCTTGTTTCGCATCTTCGGATGGCGTCCGATCGGCCGGTCGACGTGGCCCTCCTCGAACTCCACCCGGCCCCGGACCAGCGCCTCGTAGATCTTGTCGACAGACCGTTCCTCGAACTGGGTCTGGAGCTTGCGGTGCGTGCGGTTGTCCCTCGCCACCACCAGGAGCCCCGATGTGTCCTTGTCGAGCCGGTGCACGATCCCCGGCCGTTCGGCGCCGCCGACGTCGGAGAGCCCGCCGCCGCGGCCCAGGAGCGCGTTCACGAGCGTGCCTTTGGAGTTGCCCGCGCCGGGATGGACGACCATCCCGACCGGCTTGTCGATCACCAGCAAGTTCTCGTCCTCATACACCACGCCGAGAGCGATCGTCTCGGGGGACGGACCCAGAGGCCGCTCCAGCGGCAATTCGCCCTCGATACGGTCCCCTTCCTTCACGAGGGTCCGCGGCTTGGCGGGAACGCCGTTCACCGAGATCATCCCGCCGTCCAGCGCGTCCTTGAGCTGGCGGCGCGAAAAACGGCCGTCGAGCGCTTCCGTGAGGAACGAGTCGAGACGTTTTTGAATATAGAGAAACGGGACGGTCATTTCAAGTCTGGCCATGGCGTCTCCGGGTCAGGTCCGTGGGCGGCCGCCGTGCCGCAGCCGCGCGCCGAGCGCCGCGGCTCCGGCGATCAGGAGCAGGCTCGTCCATTGCGGCGGTGTCAGGCCCGCGACCGGAACCTGGTCGGCGCGCAGGAACTCGAGCAGAAAACGCAGGACCCCGTAAGCGGCCAGATAGGCGATGAAAAGCACGCCTTCGCGGCGCGGCCGCCGGCGCAGCGTCCACTCCAGCGCCACGGCCAGGACGAGAAGCGCGGCCGCCTCATAAAGTTGGACCGGATGGCGGCGGAACGTGTCCCCCGGAAAGACCAGGCCCCAGCCGCCGCCGGTGATCCGCCCGTAGCAGCAGCCGTTGAAGAAGCATCCCAGACGGCCCAGCGCGTGGGCGACCGCGACGACCGGCGCGAAAAAATCGCAGAGCCGCAGGATCGGCCAGCGATGAACCCGGGCGTAGATCAGACCCGTCGAGGCCGCGGTGATGAACCCGCCGTACCAGACAAGCCCGCCCTCGCGCAGAGCGAAAATGCGCGCCGGATCCGCCGCGTAGTCCTCCGCGTGTTGAAGAACGTAGAACAAACGGGATCCGGCCACTCCGGCCACGAAAAAGAGGAAGAGGAGATCGAGCGCCATCGCCCGCGGCAGGGCGGCCCGGTCCGCGCGCCGGAGGACCATGACCAGCGCCGCCGCCAGGCCCAACGCGACGAAGAGCCCGTACGTGTAGACCGTGATCGGACCCGCGGTGAAAAGGACCGGATGCATGGCGCTCTTAGGACTCCTTGCTACCGGCCGGAGCGCCGGCGCTCCAGGATCGCCCGGGCGATGACCAGGCACACGCCCGCGGTGATCGCCGTGTCGGCGAGATTGAAGACGGGCCACACCCTCAGATCGATGAAGTCGATCACGTACCCGTAACGCACGCGATCGTAGAGGTTGCCGGCCGCGCCGGCCAGAATGAGGGAGAACGCGGTGTTCCAGGCCGGCGCCCCGCGCCAGAGGCCGAAGGCCAGACAGGCGATGCAGAACACGGAAACGGCGGCCAAAAGAGGGGTCGAGCCGCGCAGGAAGCCGAACGCGGCGCCGGTGTTGTCGACCCGCGTCCAATGCAGCAGGCCCGGCACGAACGGCACGCTCTCGCCCGCCGCGAAACGCGCGAGTACCCAGGCCTTCGTCAGCCTGTCCGCCGCGAAGACCGCGAGGACAATGAGGACCGGGCGGGTCCGCTTCAATTACCGCTTCTTCTTTTCCTGTTTCTCCTGACAGGGAACGCAGAGTTCCGCGTAGGGCACCACGCGCAACCGCACTTTGGAGATCTTCTTGTTGCAGAGCTCGCACAAACCGTACAGATCGCTGTCCATCTTCTCGAGGGCGGCCTCGATCCGGTGCAACAGCTTCTGCTCGTTGTCCGCCAGGTTCAGCGCGAACTCGCGGTCGTAATTGTCCGTGGCCATGTCAGCCATGTGGAGGCTGTAAGCGGAGAGATCTCCCGATGCGTCGCGCTGCGAGGTCTTGAGCGCGTCATTGGCGAGATGCTCGATGCCGCGCGCCAGATCGGATTTCTTCTTGAGTAAAAGCTCCTTGAAGAGCTTCAGGTCTTTCTTCTCCATCGGGGCTCCTTCCTTATGAACCTTTGACGGCCGCAACGCACCTCTGGCAAAGCGTCCTGTGTTCCTTGTCCTTCCCCACGGAGTCCCGGAAGTTCCAGCACCGCTCGCATTTCGGGCCGGCGGCGCGCGTGACGGCGATACCCAGGCCGTCAGGAACGTCCCCCCGTAATTCGAGACTCACCCGGGAGACCAGCAGGAGACCCGCCAGGTCCTCGAAACCGGCCAGAAAATCGTGTTCCGGTTTCTGGGAGAGCGCCAATTTTACATCAGCCTCCAGGGAATTGCCAATTTCTTTTTTCTCCCGCCGCTCTTCGAGGGCCTTCAGGACCCGCTCGCGGATGTTCAGGAACCGCTCCCAGCGTTCCTCGATCGCCGCGCTCCGACGGCCGGTCTGGGGCTTCGGCCAGGGCTCGAGATGCACGCTCACGGTCCGTCCCAGGCAGGTCCAGACCTCCTCGCAGGTGAACACGAGCACCGGTGCCAGGAGGCGCACGAGCGTCGTGAGGATCTCGTGGAGCGCGGTGCGCGCGGAACGCCCCGAGACCGAGTCTTTCGGGTCCGTGTAGAGGCGGTCCTTCAGCACGTCGAGATAGAACGACGACAGTTCTTTCACGCAGAAATTGTAGGCCAGGTGATACACGCGATGGAGCTGGCAGGCCTCGTACGCGGCCGTGATCTCCTCCTTCAGACGCTCCAGCTTCGAGAGCGCCCAGCGGTCGACCTCCACCAGACGGTTCTCCGGCAGCGCGTTGTCCGGGCCGAAGCCGTTCAGGTTGCCCAGGAGGAAGCGGAACGTGTTGCGGATCTTGCGGTAACCGTCAGCCAGCTGCGCCAGACCCGCCGTCGAGATGCGGATGTCGTCGGACGTGTCGCTCGAGGCCACCCAGAGGCGCAGGATGTCCGCACCGTACTGCTTCATCACGTCGAGCGGTGAGATCACGTTGCCGAGCGATTTGGACATCTTGCGTCCCTCGCCGTCCACGATGAATCCGTGCGTCAGCACGGCCTGATAGGGCGCCCGGCCGAACGCGCCGCAGGAGACCAGGATCGAGCTCTGGAACCAGCCGCGATGCTGGTCGCTGCCTTCGAGGTAGAGATCCGCGGGGAAGGCCAGCGCGTCGTTCTCGAGCAGCACGGAAATGTGGCTGGCGCCCGACTCGAACCAGACGTCGAGGATGTCCTCCCCCTTCTTCAGGTCTTGGCGGCCGCATTTCGGGCAGGAGAACTTGCCTTCCGTGATGTCCAGCGCCGAGCGCGTGAACCAGACGTCGGAACCTTCCTTGCGGAACAGGTCCGCGATCCGCCGGATGAGCGCCGGATCGAGCACGGCTTCGTCGCAGCTGGTGCAGGAGAGCGCCGGGATCGGGATGCCCCAGTACCGTTGGCGCGACAGGCACCAGTCGGGCCGCGTCTCGACCATGCCGGCGATACGGTTCTGCCCCACTTCCGGGATCCAGCGGACCTTGCGGACCGCGTCCAGCACCTTCCCCCGCAGGCCGTCCTTGTCCACGGACATGAACCACTGCCGGGTCGCGCGGGTGATCACGGGGCTCTTGCAGCGCCAGCAGGTCGGGTACGAATGCTTGACCGTTCCGGCGTGCATCAGAACGCCGTTACGGGTGAGCGTGTCGATGATCACGGGGTTGGCCTTCGTGATGTGCTGGCCTTTCAGCTCGCCGGCCTCCTTCGTGAAGCGGCCCTTCTCATCGACGGGCATCAGCACGTCGAGTTTGTACTTGATGCCGGTCCGGTAATCGTCCATGCCGTGACCGGGCGCGGTGTGCACGCAGCCCGTGCCGTCGGTCGCGGAAACATAGTCGGCGTTAACGACCCGCGAAGACCTGCCCATGAACGGATGGATCGCCACCTTATTTTCAAGAGAAGCGCCCTTGCATCGAAAAAGCACTTCATATTCGGGCTCCGCGTCCGGGTTCACGAGCTTCAGGAGCGGGGCAAGCCGTTCTTCGACCATCACCACGATCCCGAACGCCTTGGTCCTCGCGAAAACATATTCGAGCGCGGGGTGCAAAGCCACCGCAACGTTCGCCACGAGGGTCCAGGGGGTCGTGGTCCATACGGCGAGAGAGACTTTTTCATGCGGTTCGAAAGCATTCGCGGGAATGAGCCCGCCCAAGAGCTGGTCCGACGGCAGAGGGAACAAGACATAGATCGACGGCGACACGTGGTTCTCGTCGTACTCGAGCTCGGCTTCCGCGAGCGCCGTCTCGCAGCCGGCGCACCAATGGACGGGCTTCAGGCTCCGGTAGATGAAACCTTTTTCGGCCAGCTTCGCGAACGCCTCGATCACCGCCCCCTCGTACCCGGGCGCCATCGTCAGGTACGGTTTGTCCCAGTCGCCGAGGATTCCGAGCCGTTTGAACTGCTCGCGCTGCTTGTCCACGAAACCGAGCGCGTACGCGGCGGCCTTCTTGCGGAAGCTCACCGGATCGATCTCGTGCTTGGTGATCTTGAGCTCCTTGAAGAGCTGGTGCTCGACCGGCAGGCCGTGGCAATCCCATCCGGGCACGTAGGGCGCGTCGAAGCCGCGCATCGTCTTGTACTTGACGATCACGTCCTTCAGGACCTTGTTCAGCGCGTGGCCGATGTGGATGTCGCCGTTGGCATAGGGCGGGCCGTCGTGGAGGATGAACTTCTTGCGGCCCGCGCCGGCCTCGCGCAGCGCTCGGTAAAGCCCTTTCTCCTCCCACGCTTTCAGCCACGCGGGTTCCCGCTGGGGCAGGTCGGCTTTCATCGGGAAGTCGGTGGACGGCAGGTTCAGCGTCCGCTTGTAATCCATCGCGGCCTCCGTCATGCGGCCAACCGGACGGCGACCCCGAGGAGCGTCTGGATCAGGAAGACCTTAAGGAAATAGATGATCAGGATCGCCAGGAGCGGCGAGACGTCGATCCCGATCTTATAGGCGGGAATGAGCCGGCGCAGCGGCGCCAGCAGCGGCTCGGTCGCGCGCTCGATGAACTGCACGATCGGGTTGGAGGGGTCGGGGCTCACCCACGACAGGAGCGCCCGGATCACGATGAGCCACCAGTAGAACTCGAGCGCGTACCCGAGCACCACCGCGAGCGCCTGGAAAAAATTCGACAGAACGAACATCACTTGCCCTCTCTCAATTCCCTGGAACGGCGGTTGGCGGCCTTCACGGCATCCTGCACCACCTTGCCGAAACCGAGTTTGCGGAACACTCCGAGAGCGGCCTCGGTCGTGCCGCCCTTGGAAGCGACCCGTCCGATCAGCACATCGGGGTCCTCACCGGTCTCGAGCATCACTTTGCCGCTGCCGAAAGCGGTCTGGTAAACGAGTTTTTTGGCGACGTCGGCTTTCATTCCGAGCTCGTAAGCAGCCTCGATCAGCTTCTCCGCCAGCAGGAAGAAATACGCGGGCCCTGAGCCGCTGACGGCGGTCACCAAGTCCAACGCCTTCTCGGGGACCTGCACGATCTCGCCGAACGAGGCGAGGACCGATTCCGCGATCCGGCGATGCTTGCCCGTCGCGTGACGGCCGAGCGCGAACGCCGACATCCCCGCCCCCGAAAGCGCCGGCATGTTCGGCATCGCGCGCACGATGGCTGCGGGAACTTTGAGCCAGCCCTCGATGCTCCCGATCGTCACTCCGGCGGCGATGGAGAGCACGAGCGCGTCGCGCCCGAGCCCCGTGCCGATCTCCGCGGCCACGTCCGGCAGGATCTGCGGCTTCACCGCGAGGATCACCACGTCCGCGAGCGACACGCACTGCCGGTTCGACTTGGCGGCTTTCACCGGCGCGATCTTGCGCGCGGCCTGAACCTTCTTCGGATCGATGTCGAAAACGGTGATCCGCTGCGGATAGACCGAACGCTCGACCAGGCCCCGGATCAGCGCCTGCCCCATGTTGCCGCAGCCGATCACGGCGATGCGCAGCCCCGAGAGCGCGTTCTTGGAGCTCATGCGAAAAGCGCCCTTCCGACTCGGACCATGTTCGAACCCTCCTCGATCGCGGCCTCAAGATCACCGCTCATGCCCATGGACAAGAACCGCATCGCAAGCCGCGGATCGCCGAGACGCGACAGCCCGTCCCGGATCGTCCGCAGCCGCGAGAACGCTTTTCGCGCGGCCGCTTCGCCGCCTTCCAGCGGCGCCATGCCCATCAAACCCTCAACGCGAAGCCCGGGCAATCCCGCGACTTGACCGGCGGCCTCATCAAAACCGTCCGGCGTGAACCCTTGCTTTTGGATCTCTCCGGACACGTTCACTTCGAGCAGGACACGCATCGGGCTGCCGCCGGCCAGCGCCGCGGCGCTCAAAGCCTCGGCCAGACGGAACGAATCGACCGATTGGACCATCCGAAAGAGCGGCAGCGCCGCGCGGACCTTGTTCGTCTGCAGATGCCCGATCAGGTGCCACTCGGCCTGCGGCAGGCCCGGGACCTTGCCCGACGCCTCCTGAACGCGGTTCTCGCCGAAGATCCGAAGGCCGGCATCGAAAGCCTCGCGAACGACTTCGAGAGAGGAGCCTTTCGTCACGGCCACGAGTATCACGTCCTGGCGACGGCGGCCGCTGCGGGACGCCGCGCGGGCGATCGTCTCCTCGACACGAGCGAGCCTGTCACGAAAGCTCATACGTTCATAGACCCTTGATACTATTGAAGAAAGAAACCATTCGACTTTAACACAGGGGGGCGGAAAGTTCAAGACGAGCCCGCTTTGGACTCCCCCGCCGCGCTAGTACTGGGTTTCGTGCCGGGACTTGTCCGAACGTTTCGGGCGGGCGATCCAATAGGAGGAACCCGCCAGATCGAAACGGCGGTGCATGAAGTCTTTCCCGCACAGACGGGTCAGAAGACCGATCGGGGTCAGGACCAGAAAAAAAACGAGCCCGAGGAGCACGCGGGTCATGACCCAGCCCATGAGAAGCGCCAGGGTCATCCAGACTTTTTGGAAAGGCCGCAGGGCCCGCGGCCACAGGGTCCCGAGGCCCAGGAGCAGAGCGGCCGCGCCCAGCCAGACGGGCCAGTGCGCACCCTGCTTCCAGAGCGACAGACCACCGACGATCGCGCAAAAGATCCCCAGAACCCGGCCGAATGAGCGCAGGTCCTTGTCGGCGCACGGGATGTTGCGGATCTCGTCCTTCAGCATGATGCCTCCCTAATCCAGTTCGAACGTGCGGCGCCAGTCCTCGTCCTTCTCGAGAGGCTTCTGGGCCTTCTTGTCGAGCAGCAGATGCCCCAGGACAAGGTAATCCATCTCGGTGCGCATGAAACAGCGGTACGCCTCTTCCGGCGTGCAGACCAGGGGCTCGCCGCGCACGTTGAACGAGGTATTGACGATCACGCCGCAACCGTGGCGCTCGTCGAACGCCTTGATCAGCCGGTAGTAGAGCGGGTTGGTCTCGGGGTCCACGGTCTGCACCCGCGCCGAATAATCCACGTGCGTCACCGCCGGGATCGTCGAACGCGGCACGTTCAGTTTCTCGATCCCGAACAGCGACTGTTCGGACGCGCTCACCTTCCGCCGGTGGGACGGGCGTACCGGCGCCACGAGCAGCATGTAAGGGCTTTCGGCTTCCATCTCGAAATAGTCGGATACTTTTTCGCGGATCACCGAAGGCGCGAACGGCCGGAAGCTTTCGCGGTACTTGATCTTCAGGTTCATCACCGACTGCATCTTCGGGGAACGCGCGTCGCCGATGATCGAGCGCGCACCCAGCGCCCGCGGCCCGAACTCCATGCGGCCCTGGAACCAGCCGACCACGCTTTCCGCCGCCAGGAGGTCCGCCACCCGCCCCGGCAGCTCCTCTTCGGACAGGCGCGTGAACGGGATGTCGTGGGTCTCGAGATAGGTCTCGATCTGGCGGTCCGTGAAAGCCGGCCCGAGGTAGGAACCTTCGAGCGAATCACGCCGGCCGTCCGCGCGGCGCGGTTTGTCCAGATAATCGTGCCAGGCAAAAAGCGCCGCGCCGAGTGCCCCACCCGCGTCGCCGGCTGCCGGCTGGATCCAGATCCGGTCGAAGATCCGCTCGCGCAGGATCTTGCCGTTGCCCACGCAGTTCAGGGCCACCCCGCCGGCCAGGCAGAGATTCTTCATTCCGGTCTCGCGCCGGATGTGACGCGCCATGCGCAGCATCACCTCCTCGGTCACGTCCTGCACCGAGCGTGCCAGGTCCATTTCCCGTTGGGTGAGCTTGGATTCCGGCCGCCGCGGCGGACCGCCGAACAGATCATGGAACGCGGGGCTGGTCATCACCAGCCCCACCGGGTAGTCGAAATACCGCAGGTCGAGCCGGAACGAACCGTCCTCTTTGAGGTCCATGAGCTTCGAGAGGATCACGTCCTTGTAGCGGGGCTCGCCGTACGGCGCCAGCCCCATCACCTTGTACTCGCCGGAGTTGACCCGGAACCCCGTGTAATAGGTGAACGCCGAATACAGGAGACCCAGCGAATGCGGGAAGCGGATCTCTTTCAGGAGCTCGAGTCGGTTCGAGCGGCCCACTCCGTAACTCGACGTGGCCCACTCCCCCACGCCGTCCATCGTGAGCACCGCGGCCTCCTCGAACGGCGACGGGAAAAAAGCCGATGCCGCGTGCGATTCATGGTGTTCCGTGAAAAGCACTTTGCCCGGGTAGCCCAGCTCCGTCGCGATCGTGTCCTTGATCCAGAGCTTCTGCTTGAGCCAGACCGGCATCGCCTTGATGAACGAGCTTAAGCCCGACGGCGCGAACGACAGGTAGGTCTCGAGCAGGCGCTCAAATTTGAGAAATGGCTTTTCGTAAAAGACGACGAGGTCCAGGTCCTTGACCGTGATGCCGCCGGTCTCGAGGCAGTAGCGCACCGCCCGCGCCGGAAAGGCCTGGTCGTGCTTCTTGCGGGTGAAACGCTCCTCCTGCGCGGCGGCGACGATCCGCCCGTCATCCAGGAGACAGGCCGCGCTATCGTGATAAAAAGCGGAGATACCGAGAATGCGCATGGGGATACTCTACCACAAACCTTATTTAAGCACGCTCGAACTGCCCGGTCTTGAGAAGCACCAGCGTGCAGGCCTCGACAACGCGGATGCCGCGCTGGGCGGCGCGCGCGGCCAGAGCCGGGTTCTCGGCGCCGGGGTTGAAAATGAGGCGTTCGGCCCCCGCTCCGAGGATCTCCTCGGCGAGAGCGTCCGAGACCTTCGCCGAAACATAGAGCGTGATCGTGTGCGGTTTGGCCGGCAGCGCCACGAGCGACGGATGGACCGGCAGCTCTCCGATCCGCGACAGTTTCGGGTTGACCGGATAGACCGTATGGCCCTTTTCGGCCAGGAGGCGCACCGCGTGATTGGAATATTTTTCCGGGTCGTCCGACGCTCCCAGAACGGCGACGTTCATGCGGCCTCCTCCCCGATCCTCGCGACCGCCAGCGTGATGTTGTCCGGGCCGCCGAGCGAGTTGGCGGCTTCCACGAGCGCGCGGCAGCAGGCTTCCGGTGCGCCGCCCGCGCCCAGCGAACGCCGCAGGACCTCCTCCGGCACGGTTCCGTGAAGTCCGTCGCTGCAGACGAGATAGACGTCGCCGGGTTCGGTCCCGGATTCCAGGACATCGATCTCGACCTTGGGGTCCAACCCGGCGGCGCGCGTCAGCACGTGCCGCGAAGAAGAATGGTCGGTCGTGAGCCGTTCCAGGCGACCCCCGCGCAAACGGTACAGCCGGGAATCGCCGACATGGGCGGCCAAGAGGCGCGGAGGACGGATCAGACAGGCGGTGAGGGTCGTGGCCATCTGGCCGGAGAGCGGGCGGATGAGGTTCACGGCGAAAACCGCGGCGTTCGCGGCTCGGGCAGCTTCCTCGATCCACGCCCGGTCCGCCGGATCGGCCTGCCGGAACGATCCGAGCAGCGTCTCGACGGCGAGCTGGCTGGCCACCTCGCCGTCAGCCAGGCCCCCGAGACCATCGGCAACGGCCAGGAGCAGTCCTTTCGCCGGATCTTCCTCGAGCGCGAGCGCGTCCTCGTTCATCGGTCGCGAACGGCCCCGGTCCGTGAGCCCGGCGGAGGCGATCACGGATGGATTACTTCTTCAGCGGCCTGCCGAGGATCTGTTCGACCTTGAGGACCTTGTCCTCGATCCGGCGGCGGCGGTCCTTCTTCTCGTCGATCGCGACGGTCAGATAAACCCGCTCAGAAGACCGCAGCGCCCGGTCGCGCATGCGCTTCAAGAGCCGCATGACCGCGTCCCAGTCCCCCTCGATGACGGTGCCCATCGCGGTCAGGCGGTAGTCGAGACCGCTCTTGGCGACTTCGTCCAGGATCTCGGCGACGGATTTGGCGATGCTCGTCCCTTTTCCCATCGGCAGGACGGTCACGTTAGCCAGCATGGGGACCTCCCTTTTGTCAGACGGAAGCGCCGCCGGAACGCTCGAGTTCCTTCGAGCGCCGGGCCCAGGACAGCGCGGTGGCGGCGATGGCGCCCAGCACGAAGACGACCACGGCCAGAAGCACCCCGATCCCCGCCACCACACCGCGGGCCATCGGCGACTTCGGGTCCCCGAAACAGACCGAACACGCCTCGGCCGCGGCCGGACGGGAGAGCAGGAAGAACGCCAGAGCGACCAATGAGCGCTTCACGGGCCGAGCCCTTTGGTCTTGGCGAGAAAACGCGGCAGATAGACGACGAGGGCTAGAGCGGTCAGGGCCGACGCGAGCGCAAGCGCCAGCGACCCGGCTCCCCCGCCGGAGCGGTATGCCGAGAAGGCCCATACGGCGAACCAGGCCGAGAGAGCGGCGGCGGCGAGCACGAAAACAACATGAAAAGCTTTAAGGGACACAGGGAAAAGCCTCCTTCCTGACGCGTCCTATTATAGCGCGTGCAGGGACGGGAAGATGAGGAGAAAGATGAAGAAGAAGACGGTCAACAGCAACGCGGCGAGGATGATCCGCTTCTCGCCCGACAGGTGCATGAAGAACGCCGCGACCAGTCCCGCCTTGAGCGTCGCGATCACAAGCGCCACGAAGATCGCCAGCGCCAGCGGCAGATGGAGGTAAGAAACCCCGACCGTGACCACGGTGAGCGCCATCAGTGCCGCGAAGACGCGGATATAGACCGCGACGTGATGTTTGACCTCTTCGTGTGTCAGACCGCTCATCGGACGTCTCCTAGAGAAGGTACAGCACGGGGAACAGGAAGATCCAGACCAGGTCGACGAAATGCCAGTAGAGACCGGCGGCCTCCACGCGGCCCAGGAACTGGTCCGGTTCCTTCTTCCAGAGCGCGCTGCCCGGAAAAAGCAGATACGTGTTCAGCACGATGCCGCCGATCACGTGCAGGCCGTGCAGGCCCGTCAGCGTGAAATAGGTCGCATAGAACGTGTCGGTGGCCGGGTAATGGTGATGCGCGAACTTGGACCCGTACTCGAAACTCTTGACAACGAGGAACCCCAGGCCCAACAGCACCGTGGACCCCATGTAGAGACGGTACTTGCCGAGATCTTTCAGGGCAAGCGACGCCCAGGCCATGACCATCGTGACGCTCGAGGTGATCAGGATCAGCGTGTTGAGAGTCGCCAGAGGCACGTTCAGGAGCGTCCAGCCGTGCGGCCAGGACGGGGAGCCGGTGCGGATCAGCACGTAAGCCGAGAACAACGACCCGAACAGCATCACCTCCGATGCCAGGAAAAGCCAGGTGCCGAGCTTCGAGTTCGTGACGCCGGTGACCGGGTGCGGCTTGGAGATGTGGTGGATCGTGGCGTCCATTAGTTCTTCTCCTTCATCGCCTGCGGCCAAAAATCGCTCTTGGAGTCCGGCGAGGCGTACTCGTAGGGCCCGCGGTAGACCACCGGCTCCGACGTGAAATTGCCGTGGGGCGGCGGGGACGGCGCGGTCCACTCGAGCGTGGTCGCCTGCCAGGGGTTCTGGTCGGCTTTCCTGCCCCAGAAGATGCTATAGAAGAAGTTCACGATGAACGGGATCTGCGCCAGCCCCAGGAGCCACGCGCTCACGGACATCACGACGTTCAGGACCTGTGTGGGCTGGGCGTGCGCGTACTGCATCGGATCGTACAGGCGGCGCTGCACGCCCGCCATGCCCTGGATGAACATCGGCATGAAGACACCGTTGATAAAAATAAGCGACGGCCAGAAATGGAGCTTGCCCAGCCAGCCGACCATCTGGCGTCCGGTCGCTTTCGGGAACCAGTAATAGACCCCCGCGAACAGCGCGAAGATCGTGCCCGGCGCGACCACATAGTGAAAGTGGCCGATCACGTAATACGTGTCGTGCAGATGGATGTCCGAGGCGTTCAGGCCGAGCGGCAGGCCCGTGAGCCCCCCGATCCCGAACATCGGAAGGAATGCCAGCGCGAAGAGCATGGGCACCGTGAAACGGATGGCGCCGCCCCAGAGACTCAGGATCATCGTCGTCAGAATGATCACCGACGGGATCGAGATGATCATCGTCGTGACCTGAAAGAACGCGCTCATCCCGGTCCCCATCCCGGTCAGGTACATGTGATGCGCCCAGACGATGAACGACATGAAACCGAGGAAGACCACCGAGTAGATGAGCGCCTTGTAACCGTAGAGGGGCTTGCGGGTGTTGTTGGCGATGACCTCGGCGACGATCCCCATCGCCGGCAGGATCAGCACGTACACCTCCGGGTGCGCGAGGAACCAGAACAGATGCTGCCAGAGGAGAGGGTTCCCCCCTCCCGAGTAGCCGGCGATCGGAGCGCCGTTGACCACCAGCCCCGTCGGCAGAAAGAAGCTCGTGTGTGCGAGCCGGTCCATGAGCTGCAGCACCGCCGCGCCCATGAGCGGCGGGAAAGCCAAGAGGAGCAGGAACGATGTCACGAACTGCGCCCAAACGAAGAACGGCAGGCGGAAAAAGCTCAATCCCGGCGCGCGCAACTGCACGATCGTCGTGATGAAATTGATCGAGCCTAGGAGCGACGAATTGATCAGGAACGCCATGCCCACCAGCCACCAGGTCTGGCCGCTCGAGGCGATCACCGAGAGCGGCGGGTACGACGTCCAGCCCGATTGCGCGGTGCCGCCCGGCACGAAAAAGCTGGCCAGCATCAGGATCCCGCCGATGAAGTAGAGCCAGTAGCTCATCATGTTGAGCTTGGGGAACGCCATGTCCGGCGCGCCGATCTGGAGCGGCACGACGAAGTTGCCGAAACCGCCGACGGCCAGCGGCACGACCCCGAGGAAGATCATGATCGTGCCGTGCATCGCGCCGAGCTGGTTGTAGAACTCGGGCAGCATGATGCCGCTGATCATCTGCGTCTCGTTGAACAGGTTCGCCAGGAACGGCACCGGCAGCGGCTGGCCCGGATAGGCCAGCTGCCAGCGCATCAGCATCATGAGACAAAAACCGAAGAAGAGGAAAAGAAGGCCCGTCACCGCGTACTGGATGCCGATGACCTTGTGGTCCACCGAGAAGATGTACTTGCGCCAGAACGGCAGCTCGTGCGAGTCGTGGCCGGCCGCGCCGTGGGGGTGCGAATGACCGTTCGTCTGGCTCAAAGTCTTCCTCTCCTTTAATGGGACGCCGGCGCGGCGACGGCCGGGGCGGCGACGGGCTTCGAGGCCGCGGCGGCGGCCGCGGCGGTCCAGGCGGCGATCTCTTCGGGCTTGGGGGCCTGCTCGGCCAGCCACTGCGTGAACGTTTCCTTGGGATCCACGACGAAGAACCCGCGCATCCGGTAGTGCCCGAGACCGCAGAGCTGCGCGCAGGCGATCTCGAAATCACCCGTTTGCTTCGCCTGGAACCAGACCGGGATCTGCTGACCGGGCGTGGTGTCCTGCTTCACGCGCATGACCGGCAGGAAAAAGCTGTGGATCACGTCTTTCGAGGTCAGTTGGGCGATCACCGGGGTGTCCACCGGGATGTGGAGCTGATTGATCGTCGCGATGTCGTCAAGCGCGCGGGGATCGGTGCGGTCGATGCCGAGAGGGTTCGAGGCGTTCATGAGCGCGGGGCTCGTGCGGCCGAAGACACCGTCGGGGCCCGGGTAATGAACGTTCCAAGCGAACTGCTCGGCGACCACCCGCACGTGCAGGGCCTTCTTCTCGTCCGGGAACTGGTTGCGGATATGCGCCCAGATCGGGAAAGAGAAACCCACCAGCAGGACCACCTCGAAGACCGCCACACCCGCTTCGAGATACGTCGGGAGTTTGAAGTGCTTCTCGTGGTGCTCGGGCTTATGGCCGGCGCGCGCGCGGAAACGGAAGAGGGTGTACAGGAAGAAGAGGAACCAGCCGACGAAGAGCACCGCCATGAACCAGTGGATCACCCAGATGAGCCGGTCGATCTGGTATCCGTGCGTGGACACATCGATCGGAAGGCTCCAGCCGTACTTCTGCATCAGGTCTCTCCGCAAAGGCGCGCCGGAACAGAGCGTGCGCGCCGGTTAATTCAAATCATTATGCACAGGGGCGGACGATTGTCAACGGCCCGGACCGCTCTGGGACAGATGCTGGACGATCAGGTCGTGGGAAAGCTTGGTCAGGCGGTCGAAAAGGTCCACGCGATCGGGATTAAGACCCACCGCGATCATGCGTTTGTCGAGGATCGGCCCGGCGTCGGGCTTTTCGGTCACGCGGTGCAGGGTCACCCCGGTCAGGCTGGCGCGCTCCTCGAGCACTTTCGTGATCGGATGACGACCGGGGTTCTCGGGCAGGATGCCGAAGTGGGCGTTGACGAAACCGTCCTTGGGGATCGCCAGCACCGGCGGCGAGAGGATGATGCCGAAGTTCGTGATGACACCCAGATCGACGGGACCGATGCGCTTGAAGGCCGAGCGGATCTCGGGGTTGGAGCGCACGCCGTAGGACGGCACGCCGAGGGAATCGGACCAGGCCAGGAGCTCCTCGGCATCGTCGTCCCCTTCTTCGAGGATACAGCCGACCAGCTGCACCCCGGGGATGCGGCGGATGCCTTGGGCGATCGGTATGAGGTTGCCGAGGTAGACGACGTTCATCGGGAGTCTATCCCATCCTATACCCTCGCCCCTCTCGAAGGCAAGTCCGGCGGGTCTAGACCGATCGCTTGGTCAGGCGCTCCCAGAACATCGCCAGCGTCCGGCCCTGGAAGAACAGCAGGCCCGACAGGAGCGCTCTTACGATGATCGTCACGGCCAAGAAATGACGTTGGTCAGCACTGCTACTGAATAGGGTGGAAGACTTTCTGTGGGACTGTATCATCCACAACCCCGTCAGGTCCGACGCCGCCCCGATCAGGAGGATGAGTCCCACGGCCGAGAACGCGATCGACCGGGCGTCCGTCGCGCTGAAGACGTCCGGATCGGACGAGCCTTTGACAAGCCGGTTGGCGATGAACGACGCGCAGGCATAGACAAGCACGCCGATGCCAACGTTGATGAGCGATGCCGTAAGAAAAGCCTGCAAGTATCCGGGCCCGGAGATATCCGCCGCGGAGTTCATGTCCCTCATTTGGATATACCCAAGCAGCGAGGACAAGACCCCCACGAAGGTCCCGCAGAGATACAGCGTGGCCACGCACCGCACCGCCACCGCCGCGACGATTTTGACGGGTGAGGGGTTAGCGATCATCTGAAACGATACCGTCTCTGGATGTTCAGACCTTCGGCGGGCGCGGTTGTTTGACGGCTCCGAGGATCGCTTTGACGTCGACTCCCGATTCTTTCAGGAATTGCTCCAGATTGGCTCCGCCTTCGGCGTTCAGGTTAAGCCCGAAGAAGTTCTGCGCGTTCTCCCCGCTCATGATCCAGCGGATGTCCGCTTCTTTGGCGATGGCCGAGAGGGCGTGGAACTTCTCGATCATGACGTCCCTCTGGATGTCCAGCTGCTTGACGCTCAGAGCGACCTCGTTGAACTGTTTCAAGGCTTCCGCCAGCTTGAGCGTACCGGCGGCATCGGCTTCTTTTTTGATACGGATGACGTCCGCCTCGGCCAGACCGACCGCCTTCACCTGGCTCGCGCGTCCTTCGGCTTCGAGGGTCAGCTTGGACTTCTCGGCCTCGGCCAGGCGCTGGATCTTCTGGCGCTCGATCTCGGCCTTACCCACCTCCATCTGGCTCATAGCGTCGATCTCCTTCATGTTGGCCTCGGCCTTCATGGTGGAGATCTCCTGGTTCTTCTGCTGTTCGGCGATGCCGACCGCCTTGTCCTTCTCGATCTGGCGCTTGCGGTAGACCTCCTCGTTCTGCGCCTTGGCGATCTCGGCCTCGCGGGTGGTCTCGGCGACCTTGATCTCGGCGTCGCGTCGGATCTCGGCGGCGACCTTGCGTTCGATGTCGGCGATGATGCTGCTGTCGGCCGTATCCTTGATATGCTTGAGCTCGAGGTTCACGAGTTCGATCCCCCACTTCGGGAAGACGCCCGCGACCTCCTTGGTGATCGCATCCGACAAAAGATGCCGGTTCATGTAAATGTCGAGGATCGTTTGCTTCGTCACCACGGTACGCCCGATGCTCTCCATGATCGACCGGAAATCTTCCGATAATTTCACGAAATCAAATCCCATCTCTTTCTCGATGGATGAGAGAACGAGGCGCTCGACCGCCAGTTCCAGGTCCTTGATGTTCACGAAGCACACCAGGTCGCATTGGAATTTGGCCATGTTCTTGTCGTTGAGCTTGATGTCGTTGACCGGGATCGTCAGGTTGTGCAGCGGCAAACGGTTGACCTTGGTGATGAACGGGATGACCCAGTAGGAGGTCTTGCCGCTGCGGATCGAGAAGATGTCCTTGCGGTTGCGCAGGACACGGATATGCGCCTCGTTGGGAGGCACGATGCGGAAAAGCCCGACCATGCCGCCGAGGATATGCCGCAACAGGAACGCCACGACAAGCAACGCACAAGCCAGGAACAAGAGCCCGATCTGCAGGAAATCCATCAGTTTTCTCCCAAATTCGATCCGCTGCCATTGAAGCCGGCCTTGCCGGCCTGATTGCTAGTGAACGTGCCTGTGAACACTGTTCTTGAGTCTATTCCAAACGAACTTCATTCACAACTTTTTCAGTTACGGCGGACTTGTAAGCCGGTCGCCTTTCAGCAGAACATCACCCGAGCGGTTTATTGCAACCCGGACAGATCGAATAGACCAGGTCGACCAATCGGCGGCACCTGGGACAGACCTGGCCCTTTGCCTCCGCCGCGGCACGAAGGAGATCTCGGTGTAATAGAAACCATATCATGTGAAAAGGTAGAATGAGTCCAAATGCTAATACTCCAACGATTAGGCGGGGTACCAGTAGCAACAAGAGCACGATCTCTCTTTCCATCCGCTGGCTCCGACTTACCCACGCTTTTAGATCCCGGACTTCCGGATGGTCCTCCCCATAACGCTTGACCTTAATATCCAGGGCTTTTTTACGAACCAAGGTCGCTATCCAGGGGCAGAACATGGATTCGTAGACCGACCCGATCTCCCCAAGAATACCGACGGACCCAAGGCTTCCTTTTCCATTTAAATCCTCTTCGGCATGCAGGGCCTTGTGAAAATTTTCCAGAGCGCCACCATACTTACCAAAAATTGAACATGTAGACGCGAGGCCTTCATAGGCATTGATCGTCTTCCAGTGTTTATCGCCGTACTGCCGGCGAACGGATTCTAATTCGTTGCTCTCGCGCAGAATCGTCGCCTCCGGCGACAAGGACCCGTTCCGAGAAAGCGTCGATCGATAAAAGCGGTCTTGTTCCATTTTGTTCAGTAACGCGGGAGCAATCTTGACGAGGAGCATTGCCCCCCACTTCCGGAGAACCCCGATGAACGATACATGGTCGGAGTGACCTCACCCCACGAACTGGACAGCCGTCGGGTTTAGGATTTTGGTGTTTTGAAGCCCTGATTTATGGCTTTCGGCATACTCAGCCGGAGCCATGTTTTTAACGGAACTGTGTGGCCTGC
>Ga0080064_1000704_pt2 | contig 62887 bp, 72 predicted proteins | sample Subgrocontami54m_FD_69260 | JGI IMG/M metagenome (GOLD analysis project Ga0080064, IMG submission 69260) | Subsurface groundwater microbial communities from S. Glens Falls, New York, USA - GMW46 contaminated, 5.4 m (SPADES assembly) (version 2) ... | reverse complement strand
ACGGCGGAATTCCCCCCAAACCCCCCTTCCGCCATGTTCTTGCGGGGACGGGACGGGAACGGAAGCAGGCGGGCAAAAATTCCTTCCCCCCAACCCCCTCCCTTTTTGCCCGCCTGCTTGGGCTTCGCCCCCAAAACTTTTCGGCGGACGGACGGCGGGACCAAAAAGAAAGATAATATAGCGGTAAAAGCACTTGCCCCACCCTCCCGTGCGCGTGCTTTTGGATTTTTACTCCCTTTGCTCTTTACCTTTATCATATATTTTGGTAATATTAAATTGTGGGAAGCGATGAGGTTCATATATAAGTATACCACAATTTAATATTACTAATAAATTATGGCAGAGTCAAGTAAAAACAACATAGCAAAAACCGTCAAGAGATTGCGAGAAAAAGCTGGCTTATCGCAAGAAAAACTAGCCCGTCTTGCTGATGTTTCCAATAATACGCTCATTAACATTGAGGCGGGAAAGCAAGATAACCCGACTATTGATACATTGAAAAAAGTTGCTAAAGCGTTGAATGTTCCGATTGAAGATTTAATCAATTAAAATTATGAGCCAAGCGATTATCTCATTACTGAATAAGACAAAAATTGATCACTCGTGGTCTTTTTCTGATAAGACAAGAAAGGACACAGCGTATATTACACATGGCTATCATCGCTACCCTGCAAAATTTATTCCGCAGATAGTTTCCCGTCTAGCAGAAAAATATACAAAAGAGGGTGATTTCATTGTTGATCCATTCGGTGGGTGTGGAACGACACTTGTTGAATCAAAAGTTATGGGACGACCATCGATTGCTGTTGATATTAACCCTGTTGCCGTTTTGATCACAAAAGCAAAAATCACTCCAATTAACCCAGATAAAATTGAGAAAGAATTTGCAACACTTCAGAAAAAATTAGAAACCTATAACGAAAATACAAAAGTCAAAGCTCACGAACACGAGCGAATTGATTACTGGTTCAAGCCGGAAGACAAAAGAAAACTCGCTTTTATTTTTGCCGAAATTTCAAAAATTAAAGATCAAGATGTTCAAGATTTTTTCTTTTGCGGATTTTCAAATATTCTCAAAAATTGTTCAATATGGTTGCAAAAAAGCAACAAACCAACAAGAGATTTTGAAAAAAAGCCGTCAGATCCAATCAAAACTTTTTTTAAGCAAATGAAGATGATGTTGCGTGGCAACACACGACTATTTGAATTACTATCAGAAAAAGGTTATTTGAAAATTCCAAGTAAAGTAATTTGCACGGACGCAAGGACAATCCCGGCTAAAGATGACAGCGTTAGTTTGATTGTTACCTCACCGCCCTATGTTACCTCTTACGAATACGCCGACTTGCACCAACTCACTGCTTTGTGGTTGGAATACACGAAAGATTTGAGTGATTTCAGAAAGCGTTTTATTGGCACCTCATATCACAGTAAAAAAGATTTGACGCTCAATAGCTCAATCGCAGAAAATATTCGAAAAGAATTACTGGAAATAGACAAAAAAACTGCCGAGGAAGTTTCAACATACTTTAGCGAAATGAATCAAGTTTTTGTCGAAATGAAGAGAATGCTTAAAAAAGGAGGAAAAACCTGTATTGTTGTTGGGAACACCAGTTTAAAGGGTGTAAAGATACTCAATGCAGAAGTTTTTGTTGAACAATTGCAAAACTTGGGACTAAAAGTTGCTGATGTTATTAAGAGAGAAATACCCTCAAAAAATTTACCGTCTGTTAGAGATAAAAAGACGGGCAAGTTTGCAAGTATAACTGACAAAAATAAAGTTTCTGCTTATCCGACAGAATATATTTTAGTAATGGAAAAATAAAAATATGACAATACAAGACCTCATCAAAATATACGAAACGAAAAAGAAAAAGTATGGTATCCAAGCATATAGGCATATTTCAAATGTTTTGAAGGAAGCAAAGGAACTACATAAAAAAGATTTTTCCGAAAGTGAAAAGAATAAAGAGAAAATTAGTAAGGGTGGAATTCCTGACCACGAGCAATCTTGGCGAGCTTTTAAGGGAAAAAATTTGGAAAAAGTGATTGAATATATCATTACAGATGAGGTTACTGCCTTGGGATTGCAGGTGGTAAATGGAAATAGTCTCGAAAGAACCAATGGTAAAAATCTTTCAAAAGAATTAAGTCTACTAAAAAGAAACTTGACTGTTGATTATGGTGAATTTGGTTTGCATTTGCCCGACGTTGATTTGATTATTTATGATCCAAAAACAAGCAAGGTTGTTGCTGTATTGTCCAGTAAAGTTACTTTGCGAGAAAGAATTGCTCAAACAGGATACTGGAAAATTAAACTTGCTTCTGATGAAGCGACAAAACATATCAAGGTTTATTTCGTAACTCCGGATGAGGACGGAACGCTGACAATTAAAAAACCAACAAAGAAAGGCAGGGCAATTGTTGAAGTTGATACTGACGGCAGTTATGTTTTGAGCGAAACAGACATTGAGGAAAGTGACAAAGTAAAAATGTTTGATAAGTTTATTGATGATCTGAAAAAACTTTTGAAATAATATGGCCAAAGATTTAATTTTAGAATCCACAACACTTTGGGACTACCCGACACAAAATTACGGGGACAAGCCCCACGGAAATAATAAATATAATGGTGTAACGCCAGCTTTTGTTCTCTGGAATTTACTACACAGATACACAAAGGAGGGCGATTTAGTCGTTGATCCGATGTGTGGAAGCGGAACAACAATTGATGTGGCTAAAGAATTGAAAAGAGAAGTTATTGGCTACGATATTAATGTTACAAGACCAGAAATAATCAAAAATGATTCTCGTAAAATTCCGCTTGCGGATAATTCTGTTGATTTTGTTTTCATTGATTCGCCATATTCGGACAACATAAACTACTCTGATAATAAAGAGTGTATTGGTAAAATTTCATGCGAGAAAAAGGAATTTTATGATGAATTAGAAAAAACAGCGAGTGAAATCTCAAGAATTTTGAAACCCGGCAAGGTAATGGGTTGGGTTATTGCTGATCAATGGATTAAAAAGAAATTTACGCCTGTTGGATTTTTACTTTGGCCAAGACTGGAAAAGTATTTTGAGGCAATGGATATTGTTTGCCTTACCAGACACAATCAGACATCAAATACTGGCGTTTGGCATGATAGAGCTAGAAAATATAATTTTTATCTCCGGGGGTTCAAATATCTTTTTATAATGAAGAAGAAATAATCATGGCTATTCCTGAATCACAACTTGAAACATGGGCACACCAAGGCGCAATTACCACCGCCAAATCAACGGCTGACTCTATTAAGAATGCCATAAATTCTTATACTGATTGGCCTAGTGGTGTTGATTTTGAAGTTTATTTACAAGGTTCATATAAAAACGATACCAACATTCGTGGTGATAGCGATGTAGATGTTACTGTTCAACTTAACTCAACTTTTTATAGTAATCTCTCCGAAGAACAAAAAAGTACATTAGGTTTATCTCCCGCTTCTTACAGTTTGACGAATTTTAGAGCAGATATTTTGAAAATCCTGAAAAATTATTATGGTCAAGACCAAATAGTCGAGGGCAACAAAGCATTAACAGTAAAGGCAAATAATGGAAGGTTGCCTGCTGATGTCGTTGTGTGTTCGCAGTATAAAAAATATAAAACCGTAAGTAATTATGATTATGTTGAGGGAATGTGTTTTTGGACCAAAAACGGGGATAGGCAAGTTATAAATTATCCAAAAATCCATTATGACAACGGGGTTTCAAAACATGAAAACAGCAGTGAGTGGTATAAACCAGTAGTGAGATTATTTAAAAACAGCCGAGGAAATATTTCCGGAGATATAACACCTTCATATTTTTTGGAGTGTATGCTTCACAATGTGCCTGACTCAAAATTCGGGACAAGTTACGGCGATACTTTCTGTAATGTTATAAATTGGCTCAATGAAACAGATTTAGATAATTTAGTATGTCAAAATGGGCAATCTAAACTTTTTGGTCTATCGCAAGAACAGTGGGACACAAATCAAGCAAAAGTAACTATCAAAAATCTAATTTCTTTTTGGAATAATTGGAATAAAGGATAGCCTATTATGAAAAATTACCAATCATTTATAACTTTCATTGTCTTTTTTACCGCAGGTTTTTATTTACTGGACCAAAAAGTTAGTATTCCATTTTTATCCGCAAGCGTTATCAGTTTAATAATTTTTGGGATGTTTTTGCTCTGGGACAAACTTTTGTGGAAGCAAAAACAATTTTTTATTCCGCAATTCGCTAAATTGGCTGGACTACACGACTACCCAAATCTAAATGGAAAATGGAAAGCTGAATATAGTAGCTCATACAAGTACGATACTGAGCACGATCATTATGTTACGACCGGGACTGGGGAAGTAATCATAAAGCAAGACTACACTTCAATTTTTATCACTGGTCAATTTAGCGAGTCTGACTCGGAGAGTTTTGTTGCTAATTTGAAACAAAAAGAAAATGAAAACTGGTTTTTAATTTACGGGTTTAGAAACAAGCCCAAAAGTGAGAAATTACAAAACTCTCCGAGTGGTGGAATGCATGAAGGTTTTTGCTATCTCGAGGTTCTAAATGATAAACTAACCGGGTACTACACAAATGACGAGAATAGAAAAACTAGAGGCAGAATGGTTTTGATAAAGCAGTAGTCCGCCGAAAAGTTTTGGGGGCGAAGCCCAAGCAGGCGGGCAAAAAGGAAGGGGGTTGGGGGGAAGGAATTTTTGCCCGCCTGCTTCCGTTCCCGTCCCGTCCCCGCAAGAACATGGCGGAAGGGGGGTTTGGGGGGAATTCCGCCGTGTTCTTGCAAAAAACAGAGGCCAGTCCCGCCACCTTGCAATTCATTGCAAGACACCACAGAAAAATACTCTTTTCATTAGGAGAAAAAGAAATCCGGCGCGCGCAAAATGAAAAGAGCAAAGAGTATTTTTCTGTGGTGTGGCGAGCTTGTCGAGCAGTGGCGGGGCTGGCTTCCTCATTGGGGGTTTTCCGCAAAATGGGTTCTGACTTTTTCAAACAAACACCACGAAGTAAATTTTAGTAGTTCTAAAAGTATTAATTCATGTTAAGTAATCTGGAAAATGGAAAAGAGGAAATGCCACGAGAATCTTTACCTGAACAAAAACCAGATAGTAATGAAGTATTTCAGGAGATAAACAAAGATGAGTTTGAATTGCAAGGAATTGAAAATGAGCTCGTCAAAAAGTATCAGCCGAAATTTCTTGACGAGGGCGGTGAGCATATCGTATACGAGATTCCGGATCATCCAGATATTGTCGTAAAAGTTGCAACTGAATCATTAAAAAGAATTATTGATTGGAATGTTGACCATGGCCATCCGATGGATTTTTTTTCATCTGAACTTAAATCTTCTGCTAATGAAGATCTAAGGAAAGATGTCGAACGGTACCAGCAATTGAAGAAGTATTTCGGCTCAGATCACGTTCTTAATCAAAGAAAGTTTCTAGTTAAGATTCCTGTCACTGAAGGTATTTTGAACCGTCTGTATGATGGAAAGACGCCCGTAACCGGAAATGAAGCGTGGGGTACTGTGATGGTTCAAAAACGTGCCGAAGAACTGAATAATCCGGAACATCTTATTATTACTACCGGCTACTCAGAGCAAGCTGTCTAATTGGGTAAGATAAAGCCAGAACTTTATAATAAAGCGACCGAACACCTTGTTTTCGGAAAAGACTCGGGCCGGCAATTGGAAGATGGTTTTTTGGATGATAATCTTAAAATTCTTCTAGAACAGACCGAAAGTGATGCGAGTTTAAGAGAAACATTGAAAGAATTAGTCGAAAAATCTATCGCATATACTGAAGAAACCGCCGAAATACTTGATTTGATCGGTTCTGACAATGTTGTGATTTCTCAAAAAGATGGAAAGTGAAATTATAGGTTAGTAGACGCTTTATATCCGGACACGAGGAAAATGGTGGAGGAGACAAAAATTGTTTTACTGAAACTTTCCGTCGGCAGCGAAATAGATGGTGGGGAAAGAAATATTTTAATGAACACTTTTAATTATGTACGTACCATCAATGGATTAGCAGAACAGCTTGGTCTTGAAGAAAGAATTAATATCGTTCCGGAGGGGATGAGAAGAGAAGTCATAGATTTTTTTAAAGTTATCAATAAAGATTTAAAATTTTATCAGTCGTAAAAAAAGCGGACAGTATCTTTCTAGTGGTCGTGGTCTAGAATTTAGTCCCTTGACCGTGCTCCAGCCGGAGCGCACTAAACGAACCGCCTCCATGCGCACATGGGGCAGATGAGGGTTTTGTGAATATGCCATATACATAGCTTGGGGTATTCCAAGCTATTGAACCATTACGATGACTTGACAAAGTCGTAACTTTTAGTTTATAATTAAATCGTTATCAGAGCATTTCTGATAGTTCTTACCACGAGGGTTTCGTGGATGAAGTACCTCGAATCAGAAATTAGGAGAAAGGCTATGCAGCTTCCGGACTCCGGTTTCAAGGCCGTCGTCGATGGTCTGATGCAGACACAATCCGCACAGCCCATACTTGGCCACACGTTCATCGGCTATCGCCGCAAGGCATTCGACGAATTCGTCGCCGTCCTCAAGTTCCCGGCGAATCTTCATGAACAAACGCTCGACAAGTACACGTGCGAGCAGATCGTGAAGAACTCGAAACCGGGCAACGAATCGTACGAAGCAGCGAAGAAAGCGCTGAAGCACTGGCCAAGTGCTTAAAGGAAACTTTTGGCCACACGCCCCATGTCGTAAGACCTCTGGGGCTTTATTAAACAATGTATGCGTCTCGTGGCTTTATCGATCGGCGTTCAAGCGTCGGTAATCTCTCATCATTGCCTTCTTGGTGCAAATCGGGACGGCAGTTTTTTTATGTCATTCGCCCATTGGATTACATCGTGCTACTATTGGTAGTACTTTAAAGGTCATTCATTATAAATTATAAAAATTTATGTCAGAAAAAGAGCAGTTTATAAAAGCCTTGGAAATGGAATTTCCGATTACGCTTCGAGTCTTAAAAGCGTATCCCGAAGATAAGTTAGACTGGCGGCCACATGAGAAGTCGAAGTCGGCCAAGGAGCTGGCTTGGAATTTTGTGACCGAACAGTATATTTTGCATGGGGCGTTAAAGGGTACTATTGATTTTCAGAATATACCGAAGTCGCCCATGACGATGAAAGAAATCCTCGATGCTTTCGAAAAAGTTCAGGGAGAAACGGTAGCTAAATTTAAGGAGTCGAACGATGTTGATTTAACCGGTAAGACGCTTAAATTCTTTGTGGCGCCGAAAACGATGGGCGACGTGCCGTTCTGGGAAATTGCCTGGATGATGTTGAAGGACGCCGTGCATCATCGTGGCCAGTTTTCGGTCTATCTCCGTATGGCTGGCGGTATGGTGCCGTCAATTTACGGCCCGTCCGCTGACGAACCGTGGATGTAGCGCCGATAGTATTTTCTAAAAAGCCTTCCGACATTGCGTCGGGGGCTTTTTAATTTGCCGATAATCAGGTATGATGAACGTTATGGCGGAACAGAATATTCAAAAAGTAAAATCTACTTCGCCGAAGGATGTGTTCCTACAACTTTTGGCGATTATCACTTTATACTTCAGCGCCGGGAGTTTTCTCACGGCTTTGTTTCAGTACGCCAATGTCTTGTTTCCGGACGTCTTATTTTCCGGTTCTTATAACGCGGTCGTCGCCGTTCGCACGCCGCTCCGGTTCGCCGTCTCGTCGCTTATCGTCGTTTTTCCGGTCTATATCTGGCTCTCCTGGCTTTTGAACAAGGGATATCGGGAAGACGCCGGGAAACGCGATTCGAAACTGCGGAAGTGGCTCGTCTATTTCACGATTTTCGTGACGGCGCTCGTGATTATCGGTGACCTCGTGACCTTGGTCTATAATTTTTTGGGCGGAGAAATCACCGCGCGATTTATTTTGAAAGCCCTTTCCGTGCTTTTAGTCGCCGGACTGATTTTTGGCTACTATTTGTGGGACGCGCGGCGGAAATCGATTGGCGGATCGGTCAATCGCTCTTTTGCCTGGATTGTTTCGATTGGGGTCGGCGTAACGGTTGTCGGCGCTTTCTTTCTCATCGGTTCGCCGGTCGCGGAACGGGCGCGTCTTTTTGACGAACGGCGCGTCGGCAACTTAAACGACATCCAATGGCAGATTATCAATTATTGGCAGAGGAAAGAGAAATTGCCGGTAATGCTTTCCGATCTTGAAGACCCGATTAGCGGCTACCATTCGCCGCTCGATCCGGAGACAAATCTGCCCTACAAATATTCGGTTAAGGGAACTTTGATTTTCGAACTCTGCGCTCTGTTTAACGGATCGTCCGACAGCAGTTCGGTTTCAGCGCCTGTGATCGCGCGGCCAGTCGGGGCGCCGGGCGGGAAAGAAATTCCAGCTTCGCAGGATAGTTGGGCTCACGGAGCGGGGCGCGTGTGTTTCGAACGGACCATCGACAAAGATTTATACCCGCCTTTTTTAAAGATAAAGCCGTAATTTTTTTGGCCGGAGCTATTTCCGTCTCGTTTTTCCTGTGTGCATAACTTCTTTGAAGGATTCTCTAACATAGGTTAAACTTAAGGTTGATTGTAAACACTTTGGTCGAATGACATTACATAAATGTGTGTAAAGTAGTATGAATCCAAAACAGTTTTTAACAATCGGTGGCGCGGTGTTGGTCTTGGTCGCGATTCTCGGCTTTATCGGCGTGATTGGTCCGACGGCGGAGAAGAGTATTTTAGGAGAGAATTGGTGGTTTGATAACGGTGAGAACTGGGCGCATTTGGTCTTGGGTGTGGTCGGTTTGATCGCCGCGTTTACCTTCCCGATGTCAGTGCAGAAGCCGCTCGTGATTCTCTTGGGCGTGATCGGTGTTTTAGTCGGGCTTTACAGTTTGGTCAGTCCAGGTAATTTCTTGGGCGCGAACTTGGAAAATCCGGCTGATACGGTTTTGCATTTAGCAGTCGGCGCGTGGGCATTGTTTGCGGCTTTAAATAAGAAAGGAATGATGGGAAAAGGAGGAATGTAAATTCGGTCTTGATGAATGACGAGCAAGACCCCGTGTGAGGCGGGGTTTTGTGTTTTGTGGGAAAATAAATTATCCTAAGCGACGAGGCCTGCTGATTTCGCGGCCCAAAAAATATGTTTAAGAAAGTTTTTATTTTTTTCGACAGATTAAAGAATAAAATACGGTCAAAGTTAAACAGTCATCCGATTATCTATACTTTAGTTGGCGGCGTCGGAGTGGTTTTGTTCTGGAAGGGCATTTGGGATACCGCCGATTTTTTTCCGTTTTTGAACGGACCGATCCTTATTATTATTTCGTTGGCCATACTTCTTATTACCGGTTTGTTTGTTTCTTTTTTTATAGGCGATCGGGTTATTTTATCTGGCTTAAAGAGTGAAAAAAAATTAACCGAAAAAACGGAGAAAGAAGTGCGCGCTGAAGAACAAGAGATCAGGGAAGAAGCGGTCACACTTCAGGAGGTTAAGGATGAGCTCCAGCATATCGATCAAGAGGTGCATACTTTGATGAAAGATAAGGAGAAAAAGTAAATGAAGAAAAGTCTGTATTGTATTGGCATCGGCGGGATTGGTATTTCATCGCTCGCCCAGTATTATCGCATACTTGGCTGGCGGGTCAGTGGTTCTGACTCCGTGGCCTCGGAGATGGTTTACGAGCTTCTTAGATTTGGAATAAATGTCCGAATCGGCCATTCCGCAAGAATGATCGACTCGCCTGACCTGGTAGTTTACTCGGCGGCAGTTTCTCACGATGATGTGGAGCTTAAAATGGCCAGGCGGCGGGGCATTAAAACACTATCTTACGCCGAAGCATTAGGTGAGTTGACTAAAAATTACTACACGATTGCCGTTTCCGGTTCGCATGGCAAAAGCACAACGACCGCATTTATCAGCTTGATTTTAATAAAAGCCGGCTTGGACCCGACGGTGATTATCGGCACGAAGCTCAAGGAATTCGGCGGGAAAAACTTCCGTTTTGGGAAAAGTCGGTACCTGGTGATTGAGGCGGACGAATGGAACCGCTCGTTTTATAATTACTATCCAGACCTTATTGTTTTGACGAACATTGATAAGGAACATCTTGATACGTATAAGACGGCGGGCGGGGTGGTCAGGGGATTTGCCGAGTATTTGGAAAATCTGAAGGTTGGGGGTTATCTCGTTGGCAATGGTCAAGACAAAAATATCGTGAAAATTTCAAAAAAATCCGGCGGGACGGTGATTTTATATAATCAGCAAAAAATCGCCAAACATACTCTTTGGTTGCCGGGCGCGCATAATCAATGGAATGCGGAGGCGGCGTGGACTGCGTTTAGAGTAGTCGCGAATAATGCGAATATTTCTCAAAATAATGCGAAAAAAATCGCCGAAAAGGTTTTTAAAAATTATCACGGAGCGTGGCGGAGGTTCGAAAAACTTACAACTTACAACCCACAACTTAAAACGTCAGAAATCTATTCTGATTACGCTCACCATCCGACAGAAATAAAAGCGACCCTCGCCGCATTTCGGGAAAAGTTTCCAAAGAAAAGAATCGTCTGCGTCTTTCAACCGCATCAGCAGGATCGGTTGAATCGGTTGTTTAAGGAATTCATGACTGCCTTCGACGAGGCCGATCTTACCGTGCTCTTGCCGGTCTACTTAGTGAAAGGCCGTGAGTACCGGCAGGGAAAAACGTCGCTTGATCTTGTTAAGGTTATTCATCGGAAAGACGTTCTTCATGCCCAGACATTTAACGATGCTCTTAAAATTGTTCGGCCGGAATTTATGAAAAACTCGGTCGTCATTTTCACGGGCGCCGGCGATATGGATTCTTGGGTGCGGAAGTATTTGACTTCAGGAAAACTCTAACCTAGGTTGGGGATGGAGGTTTGTAGCTTTCGATCGAGAAGTTTTGTTTTCTTACTTACTATAATACTTTGACGGCCGACAAATTATTATAGTAACTTTTAAAAATGCAAGTACGTCTTCTATTTCTAGATATTAAGGCAACTTAACTGTCTGTTTTTTAGGCGTTTTCCTGACTGTGAATAACTCGGGTTTGCTTTTTGTATCGGGGGGGGGTAAAGTTAAAGCATGTTTAAAAAATTCATTTATGAGTATCTCGTCGTCGGCGCACTGGTTATCGTAGCGGCCGCGTTTTGGGCAACTGGAATCCAAACGCCGTCAACTCTCCAAGTACAAGTCAGTGTTCCTCGTTCGCTGGCTCAGGATTTCAGTGGACCTACTTACACCAACGATTTTAATATAAACGATCCAGGCCAAGACGATGATTGGAATTATGTAAGCCGATCTCATCTTATCATACGATGGATTCATCGGGGTGACGACCGCTATGTGGAGGTCAATGGTGAAGATGTTGGTTTTCTCCGCGGGGTAGATATGTATGTTGAGGGGTTTTATGTTCCTGAGAACGGAAATACCTTAGTCTCAGCCACGGAAACTTATAAGTTCGGTGGTAATACGATCACCTCGTTTACTTTAGATGAATTTAGTGGAACTCATCTGGTTCTTTCTATCCAAACTTCTGTGAGTTCGGATGGAACATGGTCCTTAACACTAACAGATGCAACTGGTACTTATCATGTAACTTCTGAAAATATAGGAAGTCTGTCTCCTAGTGCGCGCGTTCACATCTGCGAGGTATTGAAGAAAAAACGTTCTCAGGTATCCGATGGTAGTAAGTCGGCTGCATCATTAGACGGTTTTATTGCTAGAATATGTAACCCAAAGACCCCGCCTCCTCCCGGGACTCCGAAGTCCAGCCAAACCCCCTCCTCCTCTTTCTGAAACCCGCGGCAGAGTAAATCCTTCTAGTATAAATATACAAGTTCCGGGAGGATTCTAAAACTTTTTTGAATGATTTTAAAATACACCTTCCTTTACGACGAGGTGTATTTTTCTTTTTAAATTGCCGTCCTCCTTTTTGGCACAAGCGGGAGGCTTTTTTGCTAAATTCTAGTGGCGGGATATTCTGACTTTAGTTCGAACGCCGTTTGGGTCTCAAATAGAGTCGCGTAAGGAAAATTATTTCGGCGACCGCGAGCCGCGGTTAGTCTTAGTCAAAAAAGCCAATTAAGCACTACGTACAGTTTTAAGGATCAAAAACATTATTTTTGACAGAATAGAATAAGTGATTTATTTTAATCGTAGTAGTTTATGAAAAACTCATTGGTCTAGCGGAGGCGTGCCTGAGCGGTTGAAAGGGCTTGTCTTGAAAACAAGTAGGTCAGAAATGGCCTCGAAGGTTCGAATCCTTCCGCCTCCGCTAGACTCGTGAGTTCTCCCGACGCACATTTTATTTTAAAATAAAGAAGTCGGGATCCCGATTTTACATCGGGAGAATCTCACCCCCACCGCCGTGGCCGAGTTTATGCTCGAAGATTCGAATCTTCCCTGTTTGTCCAAAAATTCAAGCCGGCGTAGGATTTTTGGTAACAAACAGCAATCCCGTTTCAGCGGGGCTCCCGTCTCCGCTCTGTGCGGGAAAAACTGTTGGGCATCGTGAGCTCTCCACCAGCTGGCGGATCACCCCCACCGCTCACTAGGAAATCTTAGCGGACAAAAAAGATTATATGCTATATACTCATTTTATGAATAAATTTTCTTCGAAAAGCGGTGCGGTGAATGTTTTTTATCTCGTGCTTGGTTTAGTGGTGATTGGCGGTTTGGTTGGTTATTACGCTTTTTTTAGGAAGACCGGCGAGAGCCAAAACGTGACTCTTTCTTCGCCAAATAGGACAGCGGAAAAAACCGCGGCGCTGGGCGACGCGGTTGCTACCTGGCAGACGTACCAGAATAAAAGTTTCGGCGTTGAGGTTAAATATCCGTCGGAGATTTTTAGTCCGCCGTTTGATAATCCATCTTCAAAAACTATCAGCATCATCGATAAACGGTTTGCCGATCAGAAAAACGTGAGCATCGCCTCGATTCCTAATAGGTTTTTTCTTGACCTTTCTTATAGTAAAAGCCTGAAAGACGAGATAGACTCTGAACGGACGAGTTTCGCGGATCCGAAGAATCCAGTCATGATTGTCAATGCAAAAGACGTAACTGTTTCCGGTCATCCGGCGATTCGGGTAATAGTTGGATTGAAAACGACAAAGCAACCAACTGGCTATTTTACCGTGGCCGAATTGCCAAAGCCGGTTAAGATTTTAGCCCCCTCCGATACGCAGATTAAGCCTAGTTCCGGGAGCCCCGCACCGGAGAAATATGTAACCTATAATCTTATTTCTTTCGGCGGCGTGACCGAAAATAAAGCCGTTGTGGACAAGATGGTTGAGAGCGTTAAGTTCCTGACTCCTTAAAGATTATCCCTGGGCGTACTCGAAAAGATTAACGAAGCCTTTGAAGTTGTCGGCGATTTTTTTGACCGTCGCCTCTCGCGTCATTTTTTTCTGATGCAGATCGACTAACGGTTGTTTAAAGATGGTCCGTCCGACGGCGAAACCGACGACGCCGGGAATTTTCGCGGCGACCATCAGCCAGCCCTTCACTTTTTCCTCCCTTTCTCCGCGGCCTAGGACGATCACGCCTACCGCGTCTCGATTACCGGAGCGTGTTTGGTTGATAACGGCGGTCATTTGCCCTAGGTCGTTCAAGCCTTCAATCTTCCAGATGTCCGGCTCGATGCCGCCGGCTTGGAGTTCTTTTATGCCGTCTTGCATTAGATGTGAACGCGTAGTCGCGTCATAGGTTTCTTGGTTACCGTTTGACGCCGCGAGCTGTTCAGGCGTTGCCGGCGTCAGTAGCTCGAAGAGAAATTTATAACCGTTCGCGTGGCAGAAGTCGTTCATTGTTTTTAGCCTCTTGATTTGCCGCTGATTTAAGGTTTGGTCGTTTGCCGGATTGTAACGGACTAATACTTTTACGTAGTCGGGTTTTAGGGCATTCACGTGGTTTCCAAACTGGTCGCCGTACTCGAAGTCGAATTCGTCTTGGCCGGATTTTTCGGTCGTGAGAATTCGGGTGATGCCGGCCACTCGCGCTTCTTCGTGGATTTTTTTACCGAATTGCTCATCAACTAAGATCGCCGCTGGTTCGCGGGGGACGCCTAACTCGAGTGATTTCAGGAATCCTTCATAGACCACGTGTTTGTAGTCGCAAAGAAGCGTTGTTGTCTCGAGAGTTAATCTTGATTCTTCGAAGCCAAACATTTTTATAAACGATCCTCGATGATCGAACGGCAGAATGTATAATTTTTTTGAGGCAAAATTCATAAAATTTTAATTGATAGATTTATAATGGGTGGTGATAAAACGGATTGTTTTGGGGTGGGACGACATGACGACCGAATGCGTAGTCACGTGATCCTGGGTTACGACCACGCCTTCTAGAAGTGGACCAGAAAGGACGCCGGTCGCGGTAAAGGCGACGTCTTTTCCTTTGGCTAAATCTTCGACTGAGAAAATCTTTTTAAAATCAGTGACGCCGTGCGCGTGGAGACGCTTGATGTGACTTTGGTCTTTGGGTTTCCAACGGGCGAGGAGTTCCCCGCCGAGGCATTTTAAGGCCGCGGCGCTCAAGACTGCTTCGGCGCTACCGCCGATTCCCATTAGTATATCAACCGGGGATTCCGAGAGGGAAGGGGCGACGGCCATGGCGATATCGCCATCGGTAAAGAGCTGGACGCGGGCGCCGGCCGCGCGCACCTCGGCGATTAATCGCCCGTGACGCTCTCGGTCAAGAATCGCGACCACGATTTCCGATACATCTTTACCAAGGGCTTTGGCGGTTTTCTTAATATTATCTTTGACGGGCTGATCGAGATCAATCACGTTTCTCGCGGCGTGACTGACCGCGATTTTTTCCATATATGAGTCGGCGGCCTTGTAGAGCGTGCCTTTGGGGCCGATCGCGATCACGGTTATGGCGTTCGGCCGACCGAAGGCGACGCTGTCCGTGCATTCGAGTGGATCAACGGCGAGATCCAGGAGCGGGCCGTTGCCTTTTCCGACTTTTTCGCCGACGAAGAGCTCGAATGATTTGTCCTTGGCGCCTTCGCCGATCACGATTTCTCCTTGGAAATCGATCTGGTTTAAGGTTCGGCGCATTTCATCTACGGCGGCTTTATCAGCAGCTTTGCTTTCGCCTTTACCAATCCAGCGCGCGGAGGCGACCGCGGCACACTCGGTTACGCGCACGAAATCGAGTGCTAGGTGGGCAAAGCGCGAACCGTTTTCTTTGATTATTTTTTCTTGAGGCCTAACGTTCATCGATAGTGTTCATTATCACATAAAGTCTAAAAATGAATCAATGGAGTGCATTGACAGCCAGGCTGACTTTGTTAGACTTTACTATAGTAATTCGCGAGAAAAAAATAGCCGAGGTTGTTCTCCTTTGGAGGACGTAAAACTCAATCCCACATTATCTTCTTAGATATCCCCTTTATAATCTCCTTTAAGTTTCCTTGGCTATTTAATTTCCCGCACCGCACTGCGCGCCCAGGCGCAGTTTTTCTTTGGCGTCTTGCGTTCTAGACTTCTTACGTGTACTTTAAGGTCAAGATAGTTTTTTCATCACAAACTAGTTTTCTATTCGTTACATTTAATGGCTGACGAGGCGTTTGAAAAAAAAGAAAATCTGTTCCTTTTAATTCGGAAAGCCAAGGCTCACGACCGCGCGGCCTTCCAAGAGCTGTATCAGGCTCACGTCACCCCGATTTTCCGGTTTATCTATTTTCGAGTGAAGAATCAGGCCGACGCGGAAGACTTGACTCAGACAGTTTTCCTGCGTTCCTGGAAGGTCATGTCGCGTTTTTCCGAGGATGGCCCCGACGCTTCGGAGAATCCATTTTCTTCTTTTCTCTATGCCGTTGCCCAGAACGCGATCATTGATTACTGGAAGAAAAAAAAGGATGTCAGTCTTGAGGATCACGCGGAGAGCTTGAATGAAATCAAGGACGAACGATTGGACGCGGGGAAACGCGTGGCTCTACGTGAACGTTCCGAACTGATTCGCGAGACTCTTCAGGAATTAAGCGAGGATCAGCGGGAGATTATCACCTTAAAGTTTTTAAATGATTTATCAAATAAAGAAATTTCTAAAATAACGGGTAAAACCGAAGAAGCCATCAGAGCTTTGCAATATCGGGCAATCAAAGTCTTGCGTGGATTGATTAAAGAGTGATACGTATGATCAAAAAAACAAAAATCACAAAAACTATCGAGTTGGTTTTCGAAGAAGCTTCGGTGCTTTTAAAAGAGGGACGTTCGGTTTTTGAGATTTTAGCCTTGTATCCGGCGCACCGTCGTGAACTTTCCGGTTTGCTCCTCACCGTAGCGCTTTTGCGTGAGGAAAAATCGAAGACGGTTCCGTCAGAAGTCTTTGTTCGGCGCATGCTTTCAAAACTCGATCTGCCGGTGACCGTTCCTTTACTCCATTCCCGGTTCGGTCTGATATTTTCTCTATCAACAGTTGTCGTCGTGGTTGCGGTAATAGTTGTTATTCCGAAATTTTTCACCCAGTCCACTCCGCAAGATTTGGCGATCCGTATGTCACAACCAGAAGGGGATCAAGTGCTGAATACGGATTTTAAGAACCTCAAAGACAGCGATATTTTGAAAACACCGAAAACAATTTTAGGGCAAAGCGCCTTAAAAAATAAGCAGGCGGTTCCGGGGATTGTAACTCCAACAAGCGTCGCTCAAACTCCAGCCGCAACGACGGCGTTCGACGAGGCCGCGCTTCAGAATTCAGCTCAGGAGAGTGCTAATTTCTCGAAAGACGTCAATGATTATTTTCAAAGTGAAAGTCAGGCGGGAGAATTTGATGCTTTTTTAAACCAATTTTAGAAGTATTCCCCATGAAATATTTGATGAATAAAAATAAAGTAGTAGCGTTATGTATAATCCTCATTGGGATTTTCGGCATGAACGGGTACGTGCATGCCGAAAAGGGAAATTCTTTGGTTGAAGATATGAAAGTTGGTCAAAGAGTTATTGAGCTTGAAGACAGGGCCGAACGCTTACGATCAGAAACAGTGCAAAAATTAATTAAAGACGGTACTCCGTCCCAAGGATTAATTATCAGAGATTCTAAAGTGGTTCAGAAAAAAGTCCTCAACAAAAAGCAATTTGACGAAAGCATGTCGCTTTTTCGCGAGGCGCGCGACGACTTTAATAAAAATAAGAGCGATGCCGCGAAGCAGAAAGTAGCGCTTCTGAAATTAGTAAGTGGTTTAAAGAGCCGGGCGGCCCTTTTGAGCCAGAGAACCGAGAAGTTACCGGTGGTGAATCAGGAACTTCAAGATTCGCTTTCGTCCGAGGCCGAGGCGGAAACGGCTAAGTTCGACGAAATCGAATCCCGTATTCAAGGGACGAATAATTCCGAGGCGTTGAAAGCATTGACCGTGGAACTCCGAAACCGTCGTGACGCGACGGGGCAGAAGAGCCGTCTCTTGGTTCTCTTGGCCTACGTGGGAGTTGAAGAAAACTATTATATAAAAACCGTACAGGCGCAAATCGCGCTCGTCGCCTCCGGTATCCAAAAGCTCAAGGCTAACGGTAAGGATACGACTAGCCTCGATTCTTTACTGGCTGAAGCTCAGGTAAAGTCCGTTGAGATTCAGCAGAAAATGAGCGACGCGAAAACGTCGATTGGAACTGAGGTTATTACCGACGCTCGTTTAAGAGAATTGCATGGCGTCATTCAGGGTATTAATGACGAAATCGCGGCAACCTACGGGCTTTTGGGGCAGATTATCCAGACAGGCAAGAATCTTTAGAAAGGGTATTTGCTATTAGTCGGGAGGATAGGATAAAATTGTGGGATTGGTCGAGGGGATGCGAGTCTATTTTGATTAACTAAATATTTTTATGGCAAAAGTCACTATTTATACCACGCCGACCTGTCAGTTTTGCAAAATGGCCAAAGTTTTTTTTAAGGATAATAACGTTGCTTATGATGAGAAGAATGTCGCGCTGGATGACGCGGCGCGGGAAGAGATGATTAAGAAGTCGGGTCAGCTCGGCGTGCCGGTGATTGATGTTGACGGCACCTTTGTCGTTGGTTTCGATAAGCCCAAACTCACTAAGTTACTTGGCGTGCGTTGAGGCAGGTATGTTGATTGAATTCTACGGAAAGGAATGCGAGCATTGTCAGGCGATGATCTCATTGGTTGAAAAACTGGAGAAAGAAACTGGGGTAGCGCTTGAGAAGTACGAAGTGTGGCATGATTCAGAGAATCACGAAAAAATGGTTAGGTACGACAAAGAGTTCTGTGGCGGCGTCCCATTTTTTATCAACACTGACAGTAATGATTTTATTTGCGGCGAAGCTTCTTATTCGGAATTAAAAAAGTGGGCCGGAAAATAAAGCTATGAATCAGATCATTCCTCTCGCTATTCCGGTTTTTTTTGCCGGCGTACTGACTTTTCTCGCGCCGTGTACCTTGCCGCTCGTGCCGGGTTATCTGGCTTTTATCAGTAATGTTTCTCGGGCCGATCTCGCGAACGAGACGGGGCGAAAAAAAGCCAAGCTCAAAATTTTTCTCAACGGTTTTTTTTATGTACTCGGCTTTAGCGTCGTGTTCGTGGTTTTGGGTAGTGTTGCTGGACTGAGTGGCAGTCTCCTTATACGCTACCGTTTATGGTTGAGTCGTCTCGGGGGACTCTTCGTGATTTTTTTCGGACTTTTTATGTTGGGTATTACCCGTTTGCCTTTTTTCGATTTTTTAACGCGCGAGCGGCGTTTTAATTTTGTTCAGCGTATTAAGCCCGGCACGCCGTCAAGTTCTTTGATTTTTGGCGCGGCCTTTGCCTTTGGCTGGGTGCCGTGTATTGGTCCAATACTCGGTTCGATCTTGACTTTGGCCGCGATTTCCGCGACTGCCGGAGAAGGAGCAGTCCTACTTGCCATCTTTTCTCTCGGACTAGCTGTACCTTTTCTAATCATCGCCTTTGGAATTAGTTCGGCGTCTCGTTATCTTTTGAAGCTTGATAAATATCTACGCCTCGTCTCCGTGATCGGAGGCCTCTTTCTCGTTTTTACCGGTTTTCTATTACTGACGAATCAGTTCGGATATTGGATAACTCTTTTTTATCAAGTTTTCAAGTTCATACAGTATGATAAATTATTAGATTACCTCTAGCTTTTTCAGGCTACTTGTCCGGCGTTTCTAAAATGAGATAGTATAGATTGTATGATGTATGAAGCGATACGGAATTTTCAATCCCAGTTTTTGTTCGAGCCGAAGATTGAGGGTGGGTCGCTGAAGGTAAATGATCCGGCGGCGATTGTCGTCGTCGGTATGGGTGGTTCGGCTTTGGCCGCTGAAGTCGTTAAAGACTGGAATCCGTCATTACCCATCGTGATGCACCGCGATTACGGCTTGCCGCCGCTCTCCGAGGCGGTCTTAAAAAAGAGTTTAATCGTTTTAAGTTCTCACTCCGGCAATACCGAAGAGGTGATTGCCGGTTTTGAAGCGGGACTGGAAAGGGGCTTGCAGATGGTCGTGATTTCGACCGGCGGCCGTCTTTTGGACTTAGCGAAACAAAATAGCATTCCTTATATTCAAATTTTCAAGAATGGTCTTCAGCCGCGAGCCGCCTTAGGGTTCAGCGTTAAGGCATTGTTGCGGGCCTTGGGAGATGAGAGGGGGTTACAGGAGCTAACAAATCTTGTGAGCACGCTTGACGCGGCCGAGTACGAAGAAGCCGGTCAGCTTTTGGCCGAAAAATTGAAAGACAAGATTCCGGTTATCTATGCCGCGACCCGTAACCGTTCCATTGCTTACAACTGGAAGATTAAGTTCAACGAGACCGGAAAGATTCCGGCTTTCTATAATCTTTTTCCGGAATTAAATCATAATGAGATGACCGGATTTGACGTGAAAGAAGTAACGAAGAAACTTTCCGATAAGTTTTACTTCATTTTTTTGGAAGACCACGAAGATCACCCGCGCATCCAGAAACGCATGGCGGTAATGCGGGAATTGTTTCAGGCGCGGGAACTTACGGTTGAGATTATTGAGTTAAAAGGCGCCACGCGTTTTTTCAAAATTTTTTCATCATTGCTCTTGGCCGACTGGGCTTCATTCTACGTCGCCGATGGGTATCGTCTCGAAGCCGAACAAGTTCCGATGGTTGAGGAGTTCAAGAAACTAATATAAGGTTTAGGAATTATCAAGAGAGCACGGTTGGAGCAGTAGCGATAAGATCAGGCATGTATTTGACGAATTCGAAATAGCGATGATAAAATTGACTCATGATTATCGAATTTCTTTCGCAACAATTAAAACGCGCCCGCTATGAGCCTATTGATAAAGGGATTCGTTACTACGGCGAAATTCCGGGGCTCCGAGGCGTCTGGGCAACAGGGAAAACGCTCGAGGAGTGCCGTCAAAATCTTCTTGAAGTTCTTGAGGGGTGGCTGGTGGTGCGGCTGAAGAAAAATCTTTCGATTCCTAAATTGCGTTTCGCGTTGCCCAAGGATGTCAAAACTCATCTGAATGTCTAAACTGCGTCCTGTTTCGTGGCGAACGCTTGTGAAGCGCTTGCGCGAACTCGGCTTCCGCGGATCATACCAGGAAGGAAAACATCCTTACATGATGAAGGGCGATATAGTACTTACCATTCCGAATCCACATGAGGGTGACATAAGCATTGATTTGCTTATTAGAATTTTACGGCAGGGCGGCATTACGAGAACCGAGTGGCTCAAAAAATAAAAAAGGAGGTTGGTCAGATCTCCTCGTGCCGCGGGGCGGCGTTTAGTTTTGTTTTTTGATTATTTATGATTTGTGTTAGTTTGAGTATATGAGTACAGTGAGAAAATTTTTTACGAGTGGCTGGTTCCTTTGGATTTTTTTAACTTTAATATACGTCCCTTTATCTTTTTTTCAATTCTTTTTCTGGGAACATAAAGAGTCGATTTTAATTAGTAGAACGATATGGCGTGTCCTTGGATTAATCGGTTTATTTGTTCCGATTGGATTTTTGAGTTCTATTGATCATCCGGAGGTTTTACTTTTCACGATTCCATTTGTTTTCTTAAGTCTTTTCTTCTCTGCCAAATTTGCAAAACGATTCAATTTAACAGCTGGGAAACGAATACTTTACAATCTTTTCGTCCTTCTTATTGTGAGCCTTATTATTGATTTATTTTTATCCAAACGATGGGAAGCATTCTATATTATTCTAAATGGCAGGATTAATTGTTGTTGAGATAAGTAAGATCAATCACGGTGAGGTTGAAGAATGTAAGTCATTAATATGAGGCGTTTCTACTTGATTGCTTTTTTCGGACTCCTCGCGTTTTACGGGGGCGTTGTGATTCATTTTGGCGAAGCCTTGCGTTCGGAGATCGTGCCGCGGCTCGCGGCGCAGGCGGAAAGCGCCTTTTCGGCATCCCGGACAGCCGCGCCAACCGCGACTGTTTCAACCGACAGTTCTGAAAAAACCTTGGTTTTTGTCGGGGATATTATGCTGTCCCGCGGCGTGGCCCATCAGATTGAAAAAAAGAACGACTCTCGTTATCCGTTTCTGAAAGTCGCCGAAGTGACGGGTCGAGCGGATATGGCCTTCGCGAATCTCGAAGGGCCGATTTCGAGCCGCGGACAGAATCAGGGCAGTCTTTATTCGTTTCGGGACGATCCGAAAGTAGTTGAGGGTTTAACCTACTCCGGATTCGACGTGCTTTCCATCGCCAATAACCACATCATGGATTGGGGACAGGTGGCGCTTCAGGACACGGTGAATATTTTAAAAGCCGCGGGTATCCATTCGGTCGGGGCTGGCCGAAACGAGGAGGAAGCCAATCAGCCGTATATCGTGGAACTCGGCGATACGAACATCGCTTATCTCGCTTATACCACGCTCTATCCGAAAAGTTTCGAAGCGGGCAAGGACGCGGCCGGCGTGAGTCATTTTGATCTCGAAGCGGTCACGAAAAAGATCCAAGAGTTAAAAAGTTCTAAGGCCGCGGATATCGTGATCGTGTCGTTCCATTGGGGAGAAGAATACCAGACCCAGCCGTTGGCGTCGCAAAAAGAGATTGCCCGGGCCTTAATCGACGCCGGCGCGGATCTGATTATCGGTCATCACCCTCATGTGGTTCAAGAGATTGAACACTATAAGAACGGTTGGATCGCCTACAGTTTAGGCAATTTTGTTTTTGACCAGGGTTTTTCAGAGGGGACTAAAAAGGGATTGATGCTCGTGGTTAAGATAAAAAATCGCGCGGTTAGTGGCGTCGCGTTCCGAGATATTTTGATTAACGATACTTTTCAGCCTTCGTTGTAGCCGGAATAAATTTTTATCTGCCGGCTTTGGCAACGACGAGGCCGATCACTTTTTTGGCGCCAGCTTTGCGGAGCGTCCGGATCGCCTGATAAAGCGTCGCTCCGGAGGTCGCGACGTCGTCCAACACGATAACTTTTCTGTCACGTACCGCTTCGGCATTTTTTATCGAGAAGGCGTCGATCATATTCGCCTCACGGTCTTTCCATGTTTCGAGTTCGACTTGGGGCGGAGTATTTTTGATTCGGATGAGGCCGTCCGTGATCAGCGTCATGCCGGTTTTTTGACTTAAAAATTGTCCGATGAGCATCGCCTGGTTGAAGCCGCGTTCACGTTCCCGTTCCGAGTGCAGGGGAATGGCAACGAGCGCGTATCCGTCGAATGGTACGTTAGTCTGGGAAATGAAACGATGTAAGATATAGGCGAGACTGCGAGACGCCGCGGTTTGTTTGGCGTATTTCAGTTGCCAGATTAAGCGTTTGATAACGGGAGTATCGTAGTCAGTCGCGGCGCCTAGCCGAAAACCGGAATACTCGTGGCAGGTATGGTTTTCGGTCGGAAGCCGGTTGCCGCAGACCGAACAGTGAAGGGCGTCGTGAATTTTTATTTTCGATTCGCAGTCTAGACAAAGATAGCTCGTTTTTCGGCTCGAAGGAATGTCGTGGCCACAGCTGACGCAGAGCGGCGGGAAAAGCAGATCCAGTAAGAATTCTTTTATTTTTTCGAGTCTCGACATATGCTATACTTTTTGTATTCATCATACCAATGAAATTGCCTCATTTCAAAATTCCGAATTTCCGGATTCCGGGTATCGGTTCCGTGCTCGGCGGGCATGAACTTTTAGGCGTCGATATCGGAACGACTTCGATTAAAGCCGCTGAGATACGCGCGGGCGTGAACGATCAATTGACCGTTACTAATTACGCCTTACTCGAAACGTTTGGTTATCTGGAACGGCCGAATGGCGCTTTGCAAGCGAGTGGGCTCACCCTACTCGAGTCGGAAACCGCCCGTTACTTGAAAATTTTACTCGCTCATTCCAAATTTAAAACTACGCAGGCGATGGCTTCCTTGCCGTCGTTTTCCGCTTTTACGACTTTACTTGAAATTCCGGCGATGGCCGACTCGGAAATCGGCAAGATTATGACCCTTCAGGCCAAACAATATATTCCGCTTCCAATTTCACAAGTGACGATTGATTGGCAGAAAGTCGGTGAGCGGACTGATGAGCATGGTCTTAAAAAATACCAAATTCTTTTGATTTCGGTCGTGAATGAACAGCTGGCGCGCTATCAGAAAATTTTTGAAGCGGCTGGATTGAAATTAGTGGCTTTGGAAGTTGAGGGTATCAGTCTGGCGCGAGCTTTGACGCGCGGCGTAAACGAACCGGCCCTCATTGTCGATATCGGCAGCCGCTCGACCGGCATCGCGGTCGCGGAAAGGGGTTCTTTTAAGTTTGGCGGGCAGACTGATTTTTCCGGAGGATCGATTACCCAGACGATTGCGACCAGTTTGAATATTAATATCCGGCGGGCCGAGGATTTGAAAAAGCAAAAAGGGCTTTCCGGCTACGGTGGCGACCAAGAGTTATCCACACTAATGGAGCCCATTTTAGATGTTATAATAAATGAAGCCAGACGAATCAAGCGTAACTACGAGACAAGCTACGGCGGGGGGGTCAATCAGGTTATTTTGTCTGGCGGCGGTTCAAATCTGGTCGGCATCGAAAAATATTTCGCCGATCAAATTGCGTTACCCGTTTCCAAAGCCAATCCCTTCGAAGGGTTGGCGGTTACGCCCGAGATCCAGTCTATTCTTAAAGACTTAGGTCCGCTTTTGGCGGTCGCGGTCGGGTTGGCGATTAAACCGGATTGAAGACGATAGCGTACATTTACTTTTATGCCTCCTTCTCAACAAAATTATCAAAATCAACAGGCGGCTGAAGGGAAGACCAAAGTTGACCTCAGTGCTTTAACCCTTCGGGCGGAAAAAAGAGGAGGCGGCGCTTGGAAGTTAATGGCCTTTTCTTTTATGTTGCTAGCCATCGCCTCCGGCGGTTACTTCGGTTTGGACTTAGGCTACCGTCCTTATTTGGAAAAAGAAGTTGCCAAGGAGCAAGCAAAAATCGATAACTTGCTTTCGTTAGTTTCGAAAGAAGACCAGCTTCGTTTCCGAAATTTTTATTACCAGTTGCTTAACCTCCAGCAAATTTTAGGACAGCATATCGTCGCCTCGAAAATTCTTCCTTTTTTTCAAGATATAACCTTGACGCAGGTGACCTGGGAACATTTTACTCTGAACGTCGAACAGCGGCAGTTGAGTCTCACGGGCTACACGAAAGATTACGTGACCTTGGTCCAGCAGTTGGATGTCCTCCAGGCGAATCCGCACGTGCTCACGTATACCTTGGAAAACGTCGGCACGCGCAAAGAAGACAATAAAGTTACGTTTGGCGTCCGGATTATTTTTGACACGGGGTTACTTAAATCAGCATGAGACCATCAACTCGAAGACTTTTAAGTTTGTTGCTCAGCATGGCTTTTTTGATCGGGGCTTTTGTCATGTATTCGTCGTTTTTGCGTCCGGCCTACGCGGGGGTAAACCAACTGCGCGGCAAGCTCGACGCGACTACCCAGCTTTTCCAGCAGCAGAATACGATTATTAGCGGCATCCAGGACACGCTTTCCAAATACCAAGGCCGCGCCGATTTGCAGGAAACTGTCTCGTTGGCTTTGCCTAACCGTGATGATGTTGGTTTTCTGATTTATCAAACTGTCTCGATCGTGAAGGATGCCAACTTGAATTTGACCGCCATTAGTTTCAATTCAGCCGGCGCGTCGCGGGCCGATCAAGAAGGCAATGATAACGGTACTCCGAGTATCGCCAGAGTCATAGTGAACTTGGAGCTGAATGGTTCATACGACGCCCTCAAAGAATTTTTAAAGAAACTTGAGACTAATATCCGGCTCATGGATATTAGTTCGATTGATATCAAGCCGATTTTCGAAAAAGGAGTTTTCCAAAACGCCTACAGCTATACCGTGAGTTTCACGTCGTATTATCAAAACGAACAGCAGTAACTATGGCCATCATTGTTGAAAAATCAAAACGTTCAATCAATTGGTTCGGCATCATCTTCTTTTTGGTATTTATGGGATTCCTTGCGGCCGCGCTTTATTACCTTTTTTTCGCTCCAATACCGCAGATTAAAGTTTTTTTGCCGCCGCGACTTCAAGAGGCGACGCAATCGTTCCAGCAAGTAGAATTCATTGATCCTCAGACAGTCGTGAATAGTAAGGCTTTTTCTGATTTGCAGCCGGAGGTTCCGCGCCCGCCCGCGGGCGTGGCTGGTCGTCCTAATCCGTTCGCGCCGTTTTAATTTTTCTCCGATGGAAGACTCAAAAATTATTGAAGCTCTGGTTGTCTCTGGCGCGCTTGATCGGCAAACCGCCGATTTAATGACGCGCGAGGCGCCGAAGCAGGGGAAGACCGCCGAGGAGCTCTTGTATTCGCGCCAACTCATTCCCGAAGAAACGGTCGCGAAAGTCAAAAGCCAAATTCTGAAATTGCCGTATAAGAAAGTCGACGTTGACGCGATTAAGGACGACCTTTTGAAAATGATTCCGGGAGAAACCGCGAACACCTATAAGATGGTGCCGCTTTCTTTTGATAAGAAATTGCTTGTCGTGGGCATGGTCAATCCGGATAATTTGGCGGCCCAGGAGGCACTTCGGTTTCTGGCTAAGGAAAACAAAATCAATTTAGGCGTGTATCTCATCACGCCTTCGGATGCCGATCGGGTGCTTAAGAAATATTCTTTCTTCGTTGAGGATATTAACGCCGCGATTCAGTCATTAGGGGTAAAGCCCGGCCAGGGACTCTCCGAGTTTCAGAGAATTATTAAATTGGAAGAAGGAATGTCGACGGGGGTCTCCGACGCGCCGGTCATCCGGATCGTCGCTTCAATGTTTAAGGAAGCGGTAAATCTTGAGGCTTCCGATTTGCATATTGAACCGCAGCGGACTCGGCTGCGCGTCCGGTTTCGGATTGACGGCGAGCTTCAGGAGGCGCTTTCGTTTCCGGCGGAGATTCAGCAACAGATAGTTTCGCGGGTCAAGGTGCTCTCGAGTATGAAGCTTGATGAAACGCGAGTGCCGCAGGACGGCCGTTTCCGGACAAGAATCTTTGATCGGGAGATTGATTTTCGCGTCGCGACGTTTCCGACGCCGACCGGAGAAAAAGTCGCGATTCGGGTTTTAGATTCCAAGACCGGATTAAAAAGTCTTGACGATCTGGGCGTCGTCGGCAAAAACCTGGAGCTTTTAAAAGCCGGCATCGATAAGCCGTACGGGATGATTTTATTGACCGGTCCGACCGGTTCGGGCAAAACTACGACGCTCTATGCCTTGCTTCAGATTTTAAACAAAGAAAACGTCAATATCGTGAGTCTTGAAGATCCGGTTGAGTATACCGTCGATGGCGTGAATCAGTCGCAGGTTCATCCGGAAATCGGCTACGATTTCGCCTCGGGGCTTCGAGAAATTTTACGGCAAGACCCCGACGTGATTATGGTCGGCGAAATTCGGGATAGCGAGACGGCGGGGCTGGCCGTCCACGCCGCCTTGACCGGCCACGTGGTACTTTCGACCCTTCACACGAATAACTCAATCGGCATCATTCCGCGCCTCGTGGATATGGGCGTGCAATCGTTTTTGTTGCCCAGCGTTTTAAACGTTTTGGCCTCTCAGCGTTTAATCACTCGGCTGTGTCAGAAGTGCAAGAAATCATACGAGGCTTCGCCCACGATCGCTGACATTGTCCGCGCCTCTTTAAAAAAAGTACCCGTCTCAGTCGCGGCGAAATATGGAAACGGGTCAGTGACGCTTTTCCGTTCGCCTGGCTGCGCCTTCTGTAAACAGAAAGGAGTCGTCGGACGAGTCGCGCTTTTCGAAGTTTTCCAGATGACGCCGGAGCTTTCACTTATCGTGACTGAAGGAGCGACTGAGACCAAGATTCTGGCTGAGGCTAAGCGTCAGGAAACTATTTTTTTGCGAGAGGACGGAGTTTTGAAAGCCCTTGAAGGCTTGGTGAGTATCGAGGAAGTTATAAAGGAAACCGCGGAAGTGTGATATAATTACGGTAATGAAAAATGTAAAAGGCGAAATGTAAAGTTTAGGAAATCGCCTAGGGCGAAAAATAAGAAATACATTACTTTTTCACTTTGATATTTACACTTTAAATTTTTAACATGGATGATTATAAACAAAAACTTGATGATCTTCTATTACTGACCGCGCGGCAGGGCGCGTCGGATTTACATATCGCCGTTGGTCGGCGACCAAGTCTTCGGATCGACGGACAGTTGGTGCCGCTTCAAAAGGAGGCGGTCGTGACGCCGGAAGCGGCCGACGGGCTCGTCTTCGCACTACTCACTCCCGAGCAAAAAGAGGAATTTTTGGTTAAAAAAGAAATAGATTTTTCCTACGCCTACGAAGATAAGGCTCGGTTTCGGGTCAACGTTTTTTTTCAGCGTGGTTTTAAGGCGGCGGCCCTTCGATTAATCCCGACCCAAGTTCGGACGATCGAGGAGCTGACCTTGCCGTCGGTGCTTCACGACTTCACCAAGCTTTCACAGGGATTGATCTTAATGGTCGGTCCGGCCGGACACGGAAAATCAACGACCTTAGCGGCGATGCTGGACGAGGTCAATCACAATCGGATGGTGCATATCGTGACGATCGAAGACCCAATTGAATACTTGTTTATTCAGGATCGGGCGATTGTCTCCCAGCGAGAAGTGAAAACCGACACGCCTTCATTCCATAAAGCGCTTCGTTCGGTTTTGCGGCAGGACCCGGACGTGATTATGATCGGCGAAATGCGCGATTCCGAATCGATTTCGACGGTTTTGACCGCGGCCGAAACCGGTCACGTGGTGTTCTCGACCTTGCACACGAATTCGGCCTCCCAGACCATTGACCGGATTATCGACAGTTTTCCGGCGGATCAGCAGGGACAGATTACCTCGCAACTCGCGGCGACCTTAGTCGCGATTGTCTCCGAGCGTTTGGTGCCAAAGATTAATGGCGGACGGGTGCCGGCGACCGAAATTATGATCGTCAATTCGGCGATCCGCAACTTGATCCGCGAGAAAAAAGCCTACCAGATTGATTTAGTGATTGAAACGAGCTTGCAGGAGGGCATGATTACTTTGAATCGTTCGCTCGCGAACCTCGTGAAGCGGAAACAGATTTCTTTAGAACACGCTGAGCTCTACTCCTTAAATCCCTCGGAGTTGAAGATTTTGTTGGAGAGGATATAGAGGCGTAGTGCAAAATTAAAAATCAAAGTGTAAAATTCAGGAAATCGCCTCCGGCGAAAAATAAGAAATACATTAATTTTCCATTTTGATATTTACATTTTTAATTACCTATGAAGTTTCGTTACAGCGCCAGAACTAAAACCGGAGAAATGCAGGTTGGTTTTGTAGAGGCTCAGAATCGCGAGACGGCGGTCGGCATCCTTTCGAGCCACGAATTGTTCGTGTTGAGCGCCGACGCGGTCAAAGCCGCCGGCGGCAACGACCTTCTGGCCTTTTTGAAAAAAGTCCGGCGGAAGGATTTAATGGTTTTTACGCGTCAGCTCGCGACGATGCTCTCCGCGAAAATTCCGATTAACGATTCTCTGAAGGCGCTCTACAACCAGACGCGTAACCAATTTTTAAAAGAAACGATTTTCGAGATTTCAACTGATATTGACGCCGGACTTTCGCTCTCGCAATCATTAGAGAAACAGAGTCATATCTTTTCTGATTTTTACATTAATTTGATCCAGGCGGCGGAGGTGACTGGCCGCGTTGAAGAATCAATGGGATTTCTGGCCGATCATTTAGAAAAGGAAGCGCTTTTGATTTCCAAAGTCCGGAACGCGATGATTTATCCGATTTTCGTGATCGTGCTCTTTTTCGTGGCTGGCGGCATTATGCTGGGCGTCGTCTTCCCGAAAATCGCCCCAATTTTCGAAGAGGGAAAAGTTGATTTGCCCGTTTTCACCCGTTTCTTTCTTTCAGCTGGGACGTTTATCAATAATTGGTGGGGAGCGATTCTGGTCGTGATTGGCGGCCTGACCGCTCTCGGCATTAATTATTTTCGTTCGGTGGAGGGCCGGGCGGTTTTGGACGAGATTGGACTCAACACGCCTCTCATTTCCAATCTTTTCAAGAAAGTCTACGTCGCGCGGTTCTCGGAAACAGTCGCGGTTTTGATTCGTGGCGGCATTCCGCTCGCCCAGGCGATGGAAATTAGCTCTCATACGGTCGGGAGCGCTTTGTATCAGGAAGTCTTGCACGACGCGGCGGAGTCGATTCGTCGCGGCGAGCTTTTGAGTCAGGCTTTGAATCGAAACGATAAGTTTTTCCCGCCGATTGTGAACCAGATGGTGGCCTTGGGTGAACAGACCGGTAAGCTCGAAGAAATGTTTGGCCGGATTTCGACTTTTTACACGCGGGAAGTGGACGATTTAGTCTCGAATTTGGTGGAGTTAATCCAGCCGGCCTTAATGGTCGTGATCGGGGTCATGGTCGGACTCTTGTTTGCGTCCGTTTTAGTTCCGCTCTATAGTTTAGTAGGGAAGATAAACTAGTCTGAAAATTTTTATGCGTTTAGTATCATTGAATCAGAGAGGCTTTACTTTAATCGAGCTTTTAATCGTGATTACGATTATCGGTTTACTCGCTTCTGTAATTTTAGTCGGACTGCAGGGTTTCCGGGAAGCCGGCCGGGACGTTCGGCGGATTGCCGATCTTCGTTATATGCAGGTGGGGCTGGAGCTTTATTTTAAAAAATGCAGTTTTTACCCGGGGGGCAATAATTGCGCGAATAATGCCTCGGTTGACGCGACTGATTCAATTGCCAATCCCAACCCGGGCCGCTCGTGGGCTCAGGTAACCCAGGCTCTAAAAACTTCTGGTTTGCATATCCCGAATGTCCCAAACGATCCTTTGACGCCGGAGCGGACGTATTTTTACGCGAGCGACCGGACGCCAGGCCAGGAGTCCCTTCATTACGTCATGAAAGCGATTCTGGAAGACGTGAATAATCAGGCCTTACGAGACAGTCTGCGCGATGCCGATATTACGGGGATTAGCATTCATTGCGGTCGGCCGGGCGACGTCTTCTATTGTCTTGGTCTTTAAAAGCGGAAGTGCTATACTTAAAAGCATAAATAAATTCAATCAAATTGGTCGATGAAAATTAGATAAAAAGAATAGTATGAATCATTCATTACGAAAAGGATTTACCTTGATAGAGCTCTTGATTGTGGTCGCGATTATCGGCATTCTGGCTTCGATTGTCTTGATTGGTTTGCGAGGCGTTCGGGAGTCGGGCCGGGACGCGCGAAGAATTACCGACTTGAGGAATATGGGAGCCGCGTTTGAGCAGTACTTTAATGCCTGTAGTATTTATCCTGGCGATGGTGCCTGTGCTACTATCGATCCTTCACCGGACTCTGCTGGATGGCTTATTTTAGAGAGTTCGCTTAAGACCAAAGTACCTTCGATTACAGCGGTTCCACACGATCCTTTGTGTTTGCCTGCCGGGTCTTGTCCAAACTCGGGTGGTGCGTGGAGAGATTATAATTACGCTCCCTTTGCCACTCATCGGCGGTATGTGGTCAGCGCTCGACTTGAGGACGCTAACAATCAGATCTTGAGGACGAGTCCGCGAGATCCTATTTCCACGACTGGCAGCCCTCCTGCGTCGTTCTGTGGTACGCTAGCCGTCAATCCTGATATTTACTGCGTCGTTTTCTAGGTTTGTTAGCTTTGAGCTCGTACGATGTTACGTGTGAGGTGTAGCGCATATGATGCTCGATCTCCAAATCCGCCCTTTTCGGGCGGATTTGCGTTTGTGATAAACTGAGAAGAGATAAATTATATATTCTATGCGCAAGGGTTTCACCATTATCGAACTTTTGATCGTGATCGGGATTGTCGGACTGCTCTCGGCAGTCGTTCTTTCGGGTTTAAGCACTTTTCGCGCTCAAGGCCGCGACGCGCGCAGGATTTCGGATTTGCGCCTGGTCCAGGAATACCTCGATTCATATTTCGCGAAGTGCGGCTACTATCCCGGATCGGCGAACGGCGGGCCGAATCACGTCGCCGGAACTCCGACCGCCTGCGGTCTAGCCAGCGACCCTGGAAGCGGTCCAACCTGGGGAAACTTAAATATCGCTTTACGTAACTCTGATTTAGGTATTCCGGTTTCGTATAGTGGCAATCGCGTCTTGCCGATTGATCCTCTTTTTAGACCAAGTTGTGGTGGCTCGAGTTGTCCTAACTATCGTTATACTCACGATAATGATTTTGCCCGCTATCTTTTATGGGCAAAACTTGAAGACGTGACTAATCCGGTTTTACGGGAAGATTTAGATGGTCCTCAAAATGAGTTTCTTGATGTTGTGACCGGTAATCAGCCGCTTGATTGCGGAACTGATTCAATGCCGCCTATTTTTTTGGATACTAATTATTGCGTCGGTCTTGGCGGCTGATGATTTTTGGCCGAGCAATGTGTTAGAATTATAGGAATACTATGGAGATTCTTTGGGTCGTGATTCGTTTCTTACTCGGTCTTTCAATCGGCAGTTTTTTGAATGTCGTCGCCTTTCGTTACGAGGAGGAAAGCGGTTTTTTGAACGTCAAGAAATTGGGTGGGCGATCACACTGCCGGGTCTGCCTGAAGCCGCTCTCGTGGTATGAGCTGATTCCGCTTTTCAGTTTTTTGTTTCAAAAAGCCAAGTGCCGGAGCTGTCTCACAAAACTCTCCTGGCAGTATCCGTTGCTTGAGCTCGTGACCGCGCTCGATCTGGTTTTTTTGCCGTATCTTTTAAGCGGCACCTCGCTGGGAATCTGGTTACTCGCGAGTTTTATCTTGATCGCGGTCTCGGCGATTGACGTCCGGCTCCGGATTATTCCGGACGAGGCCAATCTTTTGATTTTTATCTTAGGCCTGGTTCAATTACTCGTATCGTACAAAACTTCAACCCACACTTCATTTTTCAGCTTCTACGGCTATCCCTTCGGTCTGACCGATCCGGTCTGGCTGAATCAGTTAGTCGGATTTTTAGTCGGTCTCGGAGTTTTCGGTTTAATTATTCTTTTGACGCGTGGCCGGGCAATGGGAATGGGGGATTTGAAGCTTGCGGCCGCGGCCGGACTCTTAATGGGCTGGCCAGACATCTTAATCGCGATTATGGTCGCTTTTATCGCCGGAGGTCTGTATAGTTTGCCTTTGATTCTCGCGAGAAAAAAAGGATTGAAGGATATGGTGCCGTTCGGCCCGTTTATCGTTTTCGGTATCGCGGTCGTGGTCTTCTTCGGCGAGCCCTTAATGGCCGGCTACTTTAACTTTTTCGAGTGGTTATTAACCAAGGTCTAAGCATTGCACGATGCAGAATGAAACACCGCAATCAAAAGGGATACACGCTTATCGAACTGATTGTCACCATCTCGGTTTTGGTTTTTTTGGCCGCCATGTTGATTGTGCTGAATAGATCAACCGAGGATAATTTCGCTTTTTTCCGCGAATCCAATCGATTCTTGAATTCTTTTATCGAAGCTCGCCGCCAGTCTATTTTTACCGGTGGCCAGTCTTCCTCGGCTAGTCCTCCGCTAACTGGCCGTTGCAGTTACGGGATTCATCTTCAGGACACCCCGCCCAATACTTCTAATCAGGATGGTTTTGTCGTTTTTAGAGACACTTACGATCATACTCCGGGTCTAACCTTTCACGACTGTAATCAGAAATATGATCCGGCGAATGGCACGACTTTTCCTAAAGGCGAAGAAGTTTATTTTTTTTCTTTGCCGCCGCAAATCATTCCGTTTAAAGCTATGGCTTGGGATACCTCGCGTCCCCTTGACCCGGACTGTACCGTGAATGACGGCCATTGCGGCATTCACGATATTACCTTCGAAACCGGTACCGGCAAAGCCTTTTGCTATGATGGGGCGACGGTCAAGCCTTGCGCTGACCCGACGACTGGTCATTCTGGTCAAGTTATTATTTATATTAAGCTTCCGTCAGATCCGACCAATCCAAGCTCGGCGGCCGTGATTCAACGCCGGGTCGTCATTTCCCAGTTTGGCGGTATTGATATGGATAATTTTCAATCGCCATGAGAGAAAATTTTTTACAGCAGAGGAAAGGAGTGATTCTAGTTGAGGCAATGGTCGCGCTCTCGTTATTAATTATGGCGATGGGCGGTCTCTTTGCTTTAAATCTGAATACGCTTCGGGCGAATAATACAACGACTGATCAGGTGATCGCGACTGGACTCGCGAGTGAGGGGATTGAGTTAATTAAGTATATGATCGAGCAGAATATCGAGGACGGACTCGATTGGCGGAATAATATCACCTCGAACGCTAATCGCAGCGGTTGTTTCCAGATTGATTATCGGACTAATCACCGTTCAGGCAACAATCCTTTAACTGGTTTAACGGTTGCCGCCGACTGGAGAACGCCGGCTCCGAACGTGTATCGCGGCGGGAATTGTCCGTCGAGCACCGCTTCAAATAATCCATTTTTTGATACCACGCGGGTCGAGGGTTTTTATCAGCCGCTTGTGTATCGTGATCCGGGAGCTGGCGGTAACTCGCCCGGCTACACATACGATGCTGCGGGGTGCGTTCAGCCGAATTGTACGGTGACGGGTTTTCGGCGGATGGTCGCGATTACGACTCGCGGGGGGCTCCAGACCGGATGCATCTCTTCTCCTTGCAAGATGGAAATTACCTCGGCGGTCGAGTGGACGGCTGCGGGTGGCGTGCCAAAATATATTATTTTAGACGAAGTGGCTTTTGATTGGACGGTCAGGCAGTGCCAGGACGGGATTGATAACGACGGAGTTCAGGGTATTGATTTGGCCGATCCTGACTGTCACGGCAACCCTTTGGATAACAGCGAATCACGTTAAATATGCTTATTTTTCATAAATCCAGAATAAGGAATCGCCGAAAATCCGGTTTCACGATTGTCGAGCTTTTGGTCGCGACTTCGCTTTTTATCGTGGTCGTGACGATCGCCTCGTCTTTGATTATCGCGGCGACCAAAACCCAGCGGGTGATTTTAAATTTCGCCGGTATTACTCAAAATACCAGCTTGGCTTTGGAAGGAATGGCCCGGGAGATCCGGAATACTTCGAGTGCTTTAGTTAGTCAATCATCGATTAACGATATCAGGTTTAAAGTTTATAATCCTGATACTGGCAATGTTGATGTGATCGTCTATAGTCAGGGAACGTATAATGGCATTAGTTATGTTCAGCGTCAGGTGAACGGCGGCAGCCAAGTTTTTATCACTGGCGACCAGGCGAATGTGACGCGGCTTGAGTTTTATTGCATTGATGATAATTGGAACGGCACATTTAACCCTAACCCCCCGTTTTCTCCGGCGCTTTGTAACGGTCGTCCGGTTAGCAAGATTTTGATTTTTATGGACGTGCAGTCTGTGGGTGACGCGCGTTCGAAAAAGAGTTTTCAAACGGTCGTCGCGCCGCGACATTAATTGCAGTGCGTATGAAAACAAAAATCCGAACTAATAAAAGTGGTCAGGTGATGTTGCTCGTCGTCTTAGCTATTGGCGCGGCGGTGATGACCATTACCGCGATTTCCGGTTTGCTTGGCAACTTCCAAATTCGGCAGGGGTATAATATCGTTAATTCCGCTCGGGCATTTTACGCGGCTGATACCGGCGCCGAACTTTCGTTATATCGTTTTTATAAAGATCGCGCCCGTTGCTTCCCTCGCATAAGTGGATCGATCGCCTATACTCCGCCCCTTCCCGAAACACCTTCACCTGGCGCACCTAATAATCCAAATTGTATTTCTAAGCCAAGCTTAGCCAATGCAGGAGTGTTAACAAATCCCGTTAGCTATTTTACTAGCCCGGATCCGGCGGCTTTTGTTGGATGTACAACTCTTCCTTGTCGGCCGATTTTGACCGTGACCGGTCGTTCCGGAGGTGTCCTCGGAGGTCAATCTTCGGCACGCAATATATTTTTTACCCGTGATCCTACTCATGTAAACCCGGACGGCATTTTTAGCGAGGAGCGATAGAAAAATCTATTATGAATAAAAAGGAGGCCCGTGACCGAATTCTCCATCTGCGTCAAGCGATCAATAAGTATCGCTACGCCTATCACGTCTTGAACAAGTCGTTGATTCCGGACGCGGCACTCGATAAGTTAAAAAAAGAACTTTTTGATTTAGAGGCCGAGTTTCCCGAGTTCGTGACGCCGGATTCGCCGACCCAGCGGGTAGCGGGCAAGCCGCTTGATGAATTCAAGAAAGTCCGTCACGCGGCGCCGATGATTTCTTTGAATGACGCTTTTTCACGCGAAGACATGGAGGATTGGCTGAAACGGATTGAAAATTACCTGAAGCGCAGTCTCGAAACAGCCGCGTTTTATTGCGAACTTAAACTCGACGGTCTGGCGATTGAGCTCTTGTATGAAAACGGGCTGTTTGTCCAAGGCTCAACCCGCGGCGACGGGATTGTGGGAGAGGACGTAACGCAGAATCTTAAAACGATTGAAGCGATACCTTTAAAGTTGAATGTGAAAAGTGGAATGGCGAAAGGGCAAAAAAACATTCAACATTTAACATTTCCCAAAAGACTCGTTGTCCGGGGCGAAGTTTTTTTGACCAAAAAAGATTTTGAACGAATTAATAAAGAGCAGGTGAAGAAAGGAGAAAAACCGTACGCCAATCCGCGTAATGTCGCCGCTGGTTCGATTCGTCAGCTTGATCCGAAAATTACCGCCGCGCGCAAACTCGACTCTTATCAGTACGCGATCGTGACGGACGCCGGCCAGAAAACTCATGAGCAAGAGCATGAACTTTTGAGAATCTGGGGATTTAAAACAAATCCGCACAACAAACTCGCTCAATCACTCGAAAAAGTTTTTGAATTTCGAGATTATTGGGAAAAGCATCGTGAGTCGTTGCCTTATGAAATTGATGGGACGGTCGTGATTTTGAACGATAATAAGACTTTTACAGAAGCTGGTGTGATTGGGAAAGCGCCGCGCGGGGCCGTGGCTTACAAATTCGCGGCGCGGGAGACGGTAACGAAAGTCTTGGAAATTAAGATGCAAGTTGGCCGCACCGGAGTTTTGACGCCGGTTGCCGAACTCGAGCCGGTTCTGGTTGGGGGCGTGACGATTACCCACGCGACTCTGCATAACTACGACGAAATTAAGCGTTTGGACGTGAAGATCGGCGACACGGTTGTGGTGACTCGCGCCGGCGATGTGATTCCGAAAATCTTGCAGGTGATTAAGGACTTACGTACCGGCAAAGAAAAAACTTTTCAGATGCCATCGGTTTGCCCAGTTGATGGTGGTAAGGTTATTCAAGAAGGAGTAATGTACCGCTGCGCTAATAAAAACTGTGGCGCGCGACACCGCCGTCAGCTTAAGCACTTCGTCTCGCGCGGCGCTTTTAATATCGAAGGGTTGGGCCCGAAGATTCTTGACCGGTTTTTGGACGAAGGATTAATATCGGACGCTGCCGACATCTTTCACTTAGAAGAAGGGGATATTGCCGTTTTAGAGCGTTTTGGCGAAAAGTCGGCGGAAAATCTTGTGAACGAAATCGCGGCCAAGAAAAAAATTACGCTTAGCCGATTTTTGTATTCTTTAGGAATCTTACACGTTGGCGAAGAAACCGCTCAATTACTTGCAGAGCAAGTAATTGTTAAGTTCAAAGTGCAAAGTTCAAAAATCAAAATTGAGGAAGTTTTGAAATTTTTCAAAACTATCTCTTTGGAGGAGTTACAAAAAATCCCCGACATTGGTCCCAAAGTTTCGGAGAGTATTCATGAGTGGTGGCATGATGAGGCGAACATAAAATTAGTCGAGCGGTTGGAAAGGGCGGGAGTAGAAATTCAAGTACAAAAACGTCAGACAATGGGTGGGAAGCTGAGCGGAAAAAGTTTCGTCTTAACCGGAACGCTGGAATCAATGAGTCGCGAGGCGGCCAAGGAAAAGATCCGGGCGTTGGGCGGGGAGGTGAACGAGTCGGTTTCCAAGAAAACGACTTATGTGGTCACGGGCGCGGAGGCGGGGTCAAAGTTAGGGAAGGCCCAAAAACTTGGAGTCACGGTGCTTGGCGAAGAAGAGTTTTTGAAGATGTTGAAGTAACTTCACGAAAATCTTTTAATTTCCTCAACCCGTTCATCCCCCCAGTCGGCGAGACTTACTAAATTCCTCGGCTCGCTCCTCCGACGCCCGTCGGAAACCCTGCCCGCCTTGGTTGATTTTTTTATTCCCCGCGTTGATTTAGCATTTACTTGCGATCGCTCACAAATGCTAAGTGTAATGGATTGACTTTCACAGTAGTAGTTCTTGAAATGCGCTAAGGCGCTTAGAAACTTAGTCCTTAGCCCTGTTTCCGATTCGTCGGATCAGGGCTAAGTTTTTAAAATGGAAATTCTTTGTTTTTTTCTTTATACTGGTTTTGATGTCAGAAATCACGAATCCTTCGACTCCGCTCAGGATGAATGATGGTGAGCGAGGTCGAACCATCACTCAAAAGTCATTAGAACATTTGGCGGAGCTCTCCAGGCTTGAGTTGACCGAGCACGAGAAGGAAAAACTCCTGAAAGATTTGGAGAGCATCTTAAGTCATTTTAAAGAGCTGGAAGCGGTTGATACGCAAGATGTCCAGCCGATGGCTGGCGGGACAACCGAGAAGAATGCGATGAGGGATGACGAGGAGAGAATTCAAACGCTAAGCGGCGAGCGGTCGGTAGAACAGTTTCCGGAAAAAGAACAGAGGTATTTGAAGATACCGCCGGTCTTCGAATAAATGAAAAATGTAAAAATCAAAGATTAAAATGACAATTTAAAATGTTAAAATTCCTCCATTTTTAATTTTACACTATCATTTTTCATTTTGATATTTACACTTTAAATTTTTGCCATGCACGCGACGCTTCATAATCTGACAATTAAAAAGTTCCACAATGGCCTTGTCAAAAAGGAATTCAAGGCCTTAGAAATCATCGAGGCTTACTTTGACTATATCGAAGACCGCGATAAAGAGATCGGCGCTTATTTGCATTTGATGAAAAACGACGCTTTTAAACGTGCTGAAGCGGCGGATATTGCCGTGGCGAAAGGGGAGGAGGTCGGAATGCTCGCGGGCGTGCCGATGGCGATTAAGGATAATATGCTGATTGAAGGATTTCCGGCCACGGCCGCGTCAAAGATTTTAAAAGACTATAAGGCATCGTATGATGCAACGGTGATTTCAAAACTCAAAGAAGCGGGTACGGTATTTTTAGGCAAAACTAATATGGATGAATTCGCGATGGGATCTTCAACGGAAAACTCGGCGTTTCAAAAAACCAAAAATCCTCACGATTTAGAACGCGTGCCGGGTGGATCTTCCGGCGGTTCGGCGGCCGCGGTCGCCGGGCATATGGCGGTCGCCGCCCTCGGATCAGACACCGGCGGGTCAATCCGGCAGCCAGCGCATTGCGTTGGAATTGTTGGATTTAAGCCAACTTACGGGGCAGTTTCACGGCACGGACTAATTGCTATGGCTTCAAGCTTGGATCAGATTGGACCGCTCACAAAGACAGTCGAAGACGCGGCGATTGTTTTTTCGGCGATCACTGGCAAGGATTCTTTTGACGCAACGAGCGTGGATACCAAATACGATTCGGAAGAATTATTAAATCCGAAGCTCGAAAAAATCCGTGAGATGACAATCGGTGTTCCGGAAGAATACTTTGTGACTGGCTTGGAAAAAGAAGTTGAGGAAGCGGTCAATCAAGCGATTAAAGACCTGGAGAGTTTAAAGATTAAATTCAAAAAGATTAGCTTGCCGCATTCAAAATATGCTCTGTCGTGTTATTACATTATCATGCCGGCGGAGGTGAGCTCGAACTTAGCGCGATTTGATGGAATTCGATACGGGAAGCGCGCCTATGGCGTGGGCGAGGGGAATCTGCTCGAGCTGTATCGGAAAAATAAGAGCCAGGGGTTTGGTCCGGAAACTAAACGGCGGGTGACCTTGGGCACCTTTGTGCTCTCGTCCGGTTATTACGACGCCTACTATTCGAAAGCCCAGAAGGTTCGGGCTTTGATCAGAAAAGATTTTGACGAGGCGTTTAAGGAGGTGGACGTGATTTTGGGGCCAGTCGCTCCGACTCGCGCCTTTAAGCTAGGCGAGAAAACCGGCGATCCGCTTCAGATGTATCTTTCGGATGTGCTCACGATTCCCGCGAATCTAGCCGGACTGCCGGCGATTTCAATACCGGTGAGAGGCGTCGAGGGGTTGCCGGTCGGCTTTCAGCTGATTGGCAAGCCGTGGCACGAGGCCGATATTTTGGGCATCGGGCAGTATTACGAGCGAATATCGTAAGAGGTTCAATATACTACTTTGCTTTTTTAATGAGAATCTGTTAGATTAGTTTCTGTTTTCTCTTTCTGATATGCAAAGACAACGTGCCCAAGCTTTTCTGATTTTTATTCTTCTGGTCTCAATTTTGGCCGGTTTTTTTATTTTTCCTAAAGGTCTTGGCGCGCGCTTTTTGCCGTGGCGGCTTGGCCTTGATTTGGTCGGCGGCAGTCATTTGGTGTATGAGATTGATATGAAGGCGATCCAGGAGAGTGATCGGGCTTCGGTTTCGAACGGCATTCGTGACGTGATTGAGCGACGGGTCAATCGTTTCGGGGTGAGCGAACCGCAAGTCGTGACCGCTCGGGAAGGAGCGAGTTATCGGTTAATCGTGGAGCTGGCCGGCATTAAAGATATTTCTGAAGCGATTAAGACAATTGGCGAGACGCCATTTTTGTTTTTTGCCGAAGTGAAGGACGCCTCGTCAACGCCGGGGAGCGCGGCCTCGACCAGCGCCGCCGGGGTTTCTTTCCAGCCGACCCAACTGACCGGCAGTTACGTGAAGGGCGCGCAGGTGGTTTTCGATCAGGTGACCGGACTGAATCCACAGATTAGTTTGGAATTCACGAGCGAAGGCGCGAAAGTTTTCGAACAGTTAACCGAAAAAAATATCGGCAAGCAGATCGCCGTTTTCCTTGACGGTCAGGTGATTACCGCGCCGGTCGTTCAGGAAAAGATTTCCGGCGGTCGGGCTCAGATTACCGGACGCTTCACGCTTGATGACGCGAAGAAGCTCGTTCAACGTTTCAATGCCGGTGCCTTGCCAGCGCCGATCAAGCTCGTCAGTCAGCAAATCGTTGGCGCCTCCCTCGGAATTGATTCCTTGCAAAGAACTTTATGGGCCGGCCTGATTGCTTCGTTGCTGGTCGTGATTTTCATGCTTTTATACTATGGATATTGGGGATCGTTTGCCGTGGTCGCGCTTCTCATGTATATCGCTTTAAATCTTTCAGTTTTCAAGCTTTTTTCGATCACAATGACTCTTTCGGGTATTGCTGGTATCATTCTTTCGATTGGCATGGCCGTGGACGCGAATATTTTGATCTTTGAGCGGTCTAAAGAGGAGATAAAAAGGGGTCTCTCTAAGAGTACCGCGACCGAAGAAGGATTCCGTCGCGCCTGGCTCTCGATTAGGGATTCCAATATCACGACGATCATCACCTCGGCGATTCTTTATTACTTTACGACCGGCTTTGTGAAGGGTTTCGCTTTAGCGCTTTTAATCGGTGTCTTGATCAGTATGTTTTCGGCGATTACGATTACCCGGAATTTATTCAGAGTTTTTACCAAGAACGATGCTAAAAAATAATCTATGAATGTCATCGGCAATAAATATATTTTTCTCGCGGTGTCCGGCGCGTTGGTGCTCGGCAGTATTATCGCGATTGTTTTTTTGGGTCTATCTCAGGGCGTTGATTTTACCGGTGGAACTTTGTGGCAACTCAAATTTTCTACGCCGACCGTAACTAAAGATACGCTGCACAATTTTTTCATTACGAACTTAAAAGTGCCGGACGCGATTATCGTCTCGGGCGAATCGCCGGGCGAGTATCTGATTCGCGGTAAAGTCATTGAAGAGGACAATCACGTGAGCTACCGCGATCAATTGACCAAAGCCTTTGGTCAATTCGAGGAGTTGCGTTTTGACAGTATTGGTTCTTCGATTGGTAGCGAGCTTCGACAGAAGTCACTCACCGCCTTCGTGTTGGTGCTCGTGACTATTTCTTTATATATCGCGCTCGTGTTTCGCAAAGTATCCCGACCGGTGAGTTCCTGGAAGTACGGATTGATTACCCTGCTCACCCTTTTTCATGACGCGATTATCCCGCTTGGGCTCTTCGCGGTTTTGGGCAAGTTGCTTGGCGTTGAAGTAGACGTTAACTTTATCGTCGCGGTGCTGGTCGTGATGGGCTTCTCGGTGCATGATACGATCGTGGTCTTTGACCGAATCCGCGAAAATCTTAGGAATGCCCGGAACCCGGCCCATGATTTCCCGACCTTAGTGAACGATAGCGTGAACCAAACAATGGGGCGATCGTTGAATACGTCCTTGACCTTGGTCTTGGTTTTGATCGCGATTTTTTTCCTGGGTTCTCCCTCGCTTCATTATTTCATTCTGACAATTTTAGTCGGGGTTATCGTCGGGACGTATTCATCAATTTTCGTCGCGAGTCCCATATTGACAATGTGGCGCAAAAAAGGTTAGGCTTCTGAGGTAGGGGGTTGACTTATTTTTTTAAAGGTGTTAAACTTCATTCCATGGTTTCAAAAGTTGATAAAGAAGTGAATATTAATGGAGCAATTAGCCGCCTTTTAGGGGGTCTTGAAAAACGCCAAAAAGACGTTTTAGAGAAACGATACGGGCTTGTGAGTAACCGTTCATTAACCTTGGCTGCGGTTGGCAAGTCGTATGATATTACTCGAGAACGAGTTCGGCAGATTGAGGCTTTGGCCTTGACCGCCGTTCGTGAAAAGATGCGGCACGATCCGGATATTAAGGCTTTTCTTGTTGCTGCCGAAGAACATTTAAAGAAAACCGGCGGCATCCATCGTGAGGATGTGCTTTTGAAAGAATTAAAGACTATTTTTATTGATAAGACCGCTGATCAGGATTTTATGCCTACTGCTCGTTTTATTCTCGAAGCCTCAGATCGTTTTGATTACGGCCGGGAAGACGATGATTGGCATCCTCATTGGTTCGCGACCAAAGCCGATCAGAAGAAAGCGAAAGTTTTTGTCGATGATTTAGCGAAGTCGTTGCGCGCCGAGAAAGACACGGTGTTAGCCGGAGGGAAGTTCGATGAATATCTGGCCAAAGTTATTTTGAGTCATAAATTGCCGGAATCGGTAGCTCGGCACTATCTTTTAGTTTCCAAAAAGTTCGCGGTGAATCATTTTGGCGAAACGGGACTTTCGGAGTGGCCGGAGATTGAACCACGCACGGCGCGCGATTGGGCCTATTTAGTTATTAAAAAAGAAAAGCGACCAATCCACTTCGTGGAGTTGTCCTCTTTGATCGCTAAATTGCGCCATGATAAAAAGACTAATCCGCAGACGGTTCATAACGAACTCATTAAAGATGATCGTTTCGTGTTGGTTGGGCGGGGGATTTATGGTTTGCGGGAATTTAATTTATTGCCCGGTACCGCTAAAGAGGTCATCGCTCATTTTTTGAAAGAGCACGGACCGCTTAAAGCGCCCGAGTTGACCAAGATTATCCTGCAAGAGAGAATTTTTAAAGAAGGAACGATTTTGATTAACCTTCAAAATAAAAAATATTTCAAAAAATTGCCTGACGGTCGCTATACCTTGAGCGAAGTCTAGGCTTAACGATTTTAATGTTCGGAGAAATTTTGCGAGAGAGCTGGACGGCGATCGGGAATTTCTTCGGTCTGACCTGGTGGTTCTGGCTTTTTGTTATTTTTTTCCCCGCGCTCCATTCAATGTGGTTGTTTTGGCGGCAGAGAATTTTCGAAGAGAATCTTAAGTGGGACTTCTTGGAAATAAAAATTCCTCGAGAAACGACCAGGAGTCCGAAAGCGATGGAGCAAGTATTTTCGCAGATTCATCAGTTGCGAAATGCCGCGGCGGATATTCAAGAAAAATACTGGGACGGCGAGGTCACTCGTTGGTTCACGTTTGAAATCGTCAGTTTCGCCGGCGAAGTTCATTTTTACGCGCGGGTCTATCATAAATCGCGGCCGGTCTTCGAGGCGGCGTTTTTCTCTTTTTACCCGGACATTGAGCTTGTGGAGGCCGAAGATTACGTGAATAATTTACCGACCAGTATTAGAGAAATTCGCGACAAGCAGTATGATTTGTGGGGCACCGAGATGGTCTTAACCAAGGAGGCCTGCTACCCGATTAAAAGTTACGTTACTTTCGAGTCGCCCGATGAGGAAAAGCAGTTTGACCCGATCGCCACATTTCTTGAGGTGCTAGGCAAGGTGAAGGAGGGGCAATTCGTCGGTATTCAGATTTTGGCCGCGCCGGCCGGCGCGGAATGGAAAGACGAATTCGAGAAAACCCTCGAAAAACTTAAAGAATCAAAAACTAAAAAAGAAGAATATAAAGGCCCCGAGGGACAGCTTGAAAGTTTTGCCCGGTTCATCGCTCGGTCGCCGGGCGAAACCGATGTCTTAAAAGCGATTGAGAATAACTTGTCGAAATCGGCCTTTGAGACCATTATTCGCTTTATTTATCTTTCTCCTAAAACCCTTTTTTACGACAGTTTTGCCCGAAAAGGCGTGAGCGGCGCCTTCAACCAGTACGGAGCCTTGGACTTGAATTCGTTTGTCCAAAATTACGCGATGAGCACGCGCGTCAAAATTTGGAACTGGCCGTTTGTCTTTCCGCGACGCCGGAATGAATATCGTAAACAGCGATTATTGAATCTCTATCGTCATCGCGAATTCACCATCGAGACGTTTATGGGTAAATTAATTACCTCGTCAATTTTCAACCTTAATTTCCACTCGAAGCCCTTTTTGCTGAACACCGAGTCTCTGGCGACGCTTTTTCATCCGCCGACAGCTATCGTTATGACCGCCCCGCATGTGAGACGCGTTGAGAGCCGCAAGGCGACCCCGCCGGCCGGTCTTCCGATTTATGGCGACGAAAAAGAGATTGAAAAATATCAATAATTATTCTTTTAATGGATAATTTTTTGGGAATTTTCGGCGAATCGACTTTGTTCTTACGTTTTTTCGCTATCGTGAGAGTCATTTTTATTATTCTTGACGTGATTGTGATCGCCGCGTTTTTTTATACGACTGAAAAAGCCTGGCATTTTCGTCCCAAGTTGCGGCCGATGTATACTCCGGTAAAAAAAACCATGAAAGAGCAGGATGTGTCTCTCAAGGATCGTTGGCAGCAGATTACCCGGAAAATTATTTCTGACGCGAGCGAAGTCCGGAAAACCGCTATTATCGAGGCGGATACAATTGCTGATGAGGTTTTGAAGCGATTAGGGCTTGAGGGCGAGCATATGGCTGACCGGTTGGAAAGTTTGTCGCCGGACGAACTCCGGACTTTAGATCGTATTTGGCGGGCGCATCGTATCCGGAATGATTTGGTGCAGACGCTGGGGTTTGACGTTTCGGTGGATGTCGCGAAGCGGACGATCGAAGACTACGAAGCGTTTTTAAAGGAAGTAGAGGCGTTGTAAAAGTTTAAAGTTTAAAAATCAAAATGCAAATTTAAGGTAGTTCTTTCATAAATTTTTAATTTTGATATTTACATTTTGCATTAACTACTATGCCCCGCGCCGGAAAAATTCAAATCATCAAATATGCTCCGCCTCCGCCGGAATTGCCGATGCTGGGACGGGTGAAATCGGACGACGCCTCTTTTATTGGGCGGACGAATTACGTGGCCGCGCTTGAGGAAAAGCGGTTTATTTTTGGCATTAAGCGGGCGGATCGGCGGCGGCACATGTATATTATCGGGAAAAGTGGCGTCGGGAAGTCCAAACTTTTGGAACTTTTGATGCGGCAAGACGTGGCCTTCAGGCATGGGTTTTGTCTTATGGATCCGCACGGCGACGTGATTGACGCGATCCTCGATTTTATTCCCGAGGATCGGATTGAAGACGTCGTGATCATCAATCCGGCGGATATGCAGTATCCGGTTTCTTTTAACCCATTAGCCAATATCGATCCGGCTTTCAAGCATCAGTTGGCCCAGGGGTTGATTGAGGTTATGGAGAAACAGTTCGGCGCGAACTGGACGCCGCGGCTTGAGCATGTGTTTCGTTTTACCGTTTTGGCCTTGCTTGATTATCCGCACGCGACGATGCGCGGCATGATTTCGATGCTGACCGACCGGAATTATCGCCAGAAAGTCGTGGAATACATCGAGGACGATATGGTCAAGCGTTTCTGGGCGATTGAATTCGCGGATTGGTCCGAGAAGTTTGATACCGACGCGATTATTCCGCTCGTGAATAAGCTTGGCCAGTTTTTGTCCGACCCGTTACTCCGGAATATTTTCGGCCAGAAAGAGAATAAGGTTAATCTCGAGGAGTTGATGCAGCAAAAGAAAATTATCTTGATTAACCTTTCGAAGGGACGACTTGGCGAAGAAAATTCGAGTTTTTTGGGCTCGATGTTCATCACGAAGATCAAACAGGCCGGGATGTCGCGGGCTTCCTTATTGGAACAAGACCGTCACGATTTTTATCTCTACGTTGACGAGTTTCACAACTTAGTGACCCAGACGTTCGAAAATATTTTCTCGGAAGCCAGGAAGTACGGACTGTGTCTCACGGTCGCGCACCAGTACGTTGGTCAGGTTTTGCCGCGGGTTCACGCGGCAGTGTTGGGCAATACCGGGACGATTATTATCTTTCGGGTGGGCGGCGAGGACGCCGTGAAATTGAAGCCGGAAATGGAGCCGATTTTCGAGGTGAAGGATATGATTAATTTAGGGATGCAGGAATTTTATATCAAGATGACGATTGACGGCGAAACGTATGATCCGTTTTCGGCCGAAACGTTGAAAGTGTTACCGGCGACTCATTCCTCAAATAAGGCGAAAATCATCGAAGCCTCCCGGCAAAAGTACACGATTTCCGCCGACGCGGCCAAGAAACTCATTCAGGAAGAAGAGTCGACGATTCTTCGGAGCGCCCAAGAGAAAGCGATTATTGAAGGCAAGGGGAGGGGCGGAGAAAACGCGGCGCCCAAAGAACCGGAGCCCTTGATTTAAAATCATAAACCGGCGAAAGCCGGTTTTTTTGTTTGAGAAAATTCTTGTTTTGGCGTAGGCTAGAGATAATGAATTCCGAGACAAAAAATTGCCAGAATTGTAAACAGAATTTCGTGATTGAATCGGCAGATTTTGATTTCTATAAGAAAATAGATGTCCCGCCGCCGACGTTTTGTCCTGATTGTCGCTTCCAAAGGAGGTTAGCATTTTTTAACGTCTTTAATCTTTATCGAAGACCTTGCGGTCTTTGTAAAAAGGAAATCATTTCCATGTATTCACCTGGGGTTCCGCATATAGTGTATTGTCCAAGCTGTTGGTGGTCGGATAACTGGGATCCGTTAGAATACGGCAAAGACTATGATTTTTCGAGGCCGTTTTTCGAACAGTTTAAAGAATTATTTCAAAGTGTTCCGCTTTTAGGGCTTTCGCTCGATATTCCTACATCTCTTCAGGCCCCTTTTAATAATCATGCGGGACATCTTAAAAATTGCTATCTTCTTTTCCATGCTGATCGTACCCAAGACTGCGCATATGGGTTTGATGTTTTCGACGGCAAGTCGTCTTTTGATACAACATTAGCTACGCTTTCCGAACTGTGTTATGACTCTATGCATTCTTATAGAAATAGTCGGTGTATTGGGTTACGGAGCCAGGTAACTGAGTCTTTAGACTGCATATTTTTAAAAGATTGCATGAACTGCCAAAATTGTTTTGGGTCGGCAAATTTGAGGAATAAAAAGTATTATTTTTTTAATAAGCCCTACACTAAAGAAGAATATTTTACTGAACTTAAAAAATGGGATTTAGGTTCCTATACGACGTATCAAAAAGCCAAAAAGTTGGCCGAGGAAAACTGGGGTAAATTTTCACCAAAGCCGACTATGGATGAATTTGCAATTAATTCGAGTGGTAGTCATGTATTTGAGTCAAAAAACTGTAAAGACTGTTTTGAGGTGGTAGGTGCCCAGGATTCTAAATATCTTTTTATGATTAATACCTCGCCGATTAAAGATTGCTACGATGTTTCAAGTTGGGGAAATAATATGCAACTTGTTTACGATAGTTGTAATGTGGGCGAGTATATATCAAATGTGAAATTTTCAAATGAAACAGGAATTAATGCTTATCATATTGAGTATTCTAAACTTGCGACCGGTGGTTCGTATCATTTTGGAACCGTATCAATGAAAAAAGGAAATTATGTAATCTTTAATAAAAAGTATACTGAAGACGAATTTAAAAAGTTACGGGCAAAAATTATCGCGCATATGAACGAAATGCCTTACATTGACAAGAAAGAACGGGTTTATAAATATGGAGAATTTTTTCCCGTTGAAATTTCTCCGTTTGGTTACAACGAAACAATGGCTCAGAAATTCTTTCCACTTTCCAAAGAAGAAATAGTATCAAATGGATATACGTGGCGTGAAGAGGAAAAAAGAGAGTATGTTATTACTAAAAAAGCTTCTGAACTGCCTGACCACATTAACCAGGTTTCTTCCGATATTTTAAAGGAAACTATTGAATGCGAGGCGTGCGGAAAAGGATTTCGGATTATCCAGATGGAATTAGATTTTTTGAAGAAGATGAATCTGCCACTTCCTCGGCAATGTCCTTTTTGTCGGATAGGGAACAAGGTTAATCAGTGGGTTAAAAACTTAAGGGTTTTCAAGCGCGTTTGTTCAAAGTGTAGCGCAGAGTTTGAAACTAACTATCCTAAAGAAGAAGTTGACTATATTTTTTGTAAAAAGTGTTATCAAAACGAGGTAGTCTAACATTATGAAATTTACTATTTCAAAAGGTTCCGAAAATTTAACCAGTCTGGTACGGATGTTAGGCTATAAACCAATCGGCTATACGCCGGAAGGGGAGTTGAATTGCGTCCGGCCGCTCGGCGCTGATTATCCACGATTCCATATCTATCTTAAAGAAAATGATAGTGAGTTTATGTTCAGTCTCCATTTAGATCAAAAAAAGCCGTCGTATCAAGGTTCAACCGCTCACGGCGGTGACTATGATGGTGAGGTAGTTCAGGAAGAGGCGGCGCGGATTACGTCGGTCCTTTCGCGGGACTAGCTTGGGCTTGCTTTGACAGTGAAGCGCTTAAATTGGTATTATCCTTTCGGAAAACCGAATGGCGGTTTTGCTTTCGAAAAACGTTGTACTTCGACAAGGAGGATCTGAGATGGCGCGGAATTTTCGCGATCTGATCGAGGTTCGGTGGGCGGAAGGGAAGTTTGTATGCGTGGGGTTGGATAGTGAGTACGAGAAGATTCCTGAACATCTTCGGGCTTCGGGTAATGTTGTTGAGGCGTTGCTTCATTTCAATAAGGGAATTGTGGATGCGACCAAGGATCGCGTGTGTGCCTACAAGCCGAACGCCGCGTTTTACGAGGCGTTGGGGGACGTGGGTTGGCTTGCACTCCGCGAGACCATCGTTTATATCCGGACAGTTGCGCCGGAGGTTCCCGTAATTTGGGACGCGAAACGGGCAGACATCGGAAATACCAACCTCGGCTACGTGAAGGAGGCCTTCGAGTTCTTGCGGGCGGATGCGATTACCGTCCATCCCTTTTTGGGCGGCGAGGCGCTTCAGCCGTTCCTGGATCAGAAGGACAAGGGGATCTTCGTGCTCTGCCGGACCTCAAATCCGGGTGCGGGAGAGTTTCAAGGCCTAACAGTGGCTATCTCTATGGAGGAGGCGCGGTACTTGCATTCGGTTAAGGTCGGCTACACCGTCGATTCGAATGGTAGTCGTGCCTTCACCTCGCTTTCAAACCACGTTGCTTATCAGGTGAGTCAAAGTCAGAGGTGGAATGCCAATGGCAACTGTGGGCTTGTGGTTGGCGCGACCTATCCCGATGAACTTCGGGATGCGCGAAAAATCGCGGGCGACATGCCGATCTTGATTCCGGGCATCGGCGCGCAAGGCGGCGACACCGAGAAAACCGTGAGGGCCGGTAAGGACAGCCGCGGCCGAGGAATGATCATCAACTCTTCGCGCGGCATCATCTTCGCCTCGAACGGAGAAGATTGCTTCGAAGCGGCTCGTCGGGAGACGATCCGGACGAGCGAAGGAATTGGCGCGTTTCTTGAAAAAGGAGTAAGCGAATGAACCCAAAGTTCGAGCAGTTGGCAATTCAACTTCATAAGGTCGGCGCCTTCAAGGACCGGCGGCAGAGTCCCGAAGGGAAAGGTTTTCGATTGAAGTTGCACGAGACTCGTCCAGATGCGCCCCTTTCGCCGTTTTACCTAAACCTGCGGACTGATGACAATCCCAAACCCGGGCCGCTTACACCCGAGATTCTCGAGGAGATCGGGACACGATTTTACGAGTTGGTCGTTGAATGCCTCCTAGATTATTCCTGCGTGGCGGGTGTGCCGAATGCCGGCAATCCTTTGGCGGACGCTCTCTTTTGGGCCACTCCTCAGAACAGACTAGTCCGGCGCCTGAAGCTTGGTAAGGAAGACACTGCGGCTGGGCGACGAGTGGTCGGCATATCAAGAGGTCTCTTCAGAAATGGCGATGTCGCCTTGGTCGTCGATGACTTGATCACCGGCGCCGACAGCAAGTTCGAGGCCATCGGCGTGCTCGAGAAGGCTGGTCTTCACGTCCGGGATGTTCTGGTCATCGTGGATCGCGAACAGGGAGGGAAGTTTCAGCTTGCGGAAAGAGACTATGCGTTACATTGTCTCTTTACTATCACCGAGCTCCTGGATTTCTATCGACGGATTGGCAGGCTTGACCAGTCAATGTACGAGGAGATCGGGCAGTACCTTGTAAACGACGCCGTGCTACGCTTGAAGGCGCAGTCATGGGGTGGTCATAATGACTAACCCCATTTTTATTTGCCAAAAACCGCTATCTTTGCTAGATTTTGAGCGTCAAATGAATATCAAAATTATTAAAAAAATCGATAAAAACAGCGTCCCGGTATTCGTCCTTTACGAGGGCACGGTAGTCGAAAAACATCCATTTTTCCGGCAGCTCGCGGAGGGCGACCGGCGGTATCTCACGACTTTTCAGGCCAAGTTTCCGTTAAAAGATGGTCATACCCATATTTTGGTTTTACCGAGCGGCGAGCGAGCGGTTTTGATGGGAGTGAGTCAGCGGCAGAAATTTACTCATCGGAAGGCGCTGCTCACGGCCCGGAAGATTGTCGCGGTTGTCCGTCGGGAACGGATTAAGAATCCGGCGGTTCATTTTGAGGATTTTATGGCGGCCCGAAGCGGGATGAACGCCCGGGAATCGGCCGAAGTTTTGGCGACTCAGTTCGAGATGGCGAATTTCGAATTCGTGGTTTATAAAACGGTGCCCAGCGAAGGCTGGTTCTTTGTCGAGAACCTTTTTGTCTATGCCTCGAAAAACATTCCCGCGATTACCGACGGCTTAAAGCGCGGAAAAGTTATCGGCGAGGAAATTAACGGTACCAGAATTCTTTCGAATACGCCGGGCGGAGATATGACTCCGCAGAAACTGGCCGAAGCGGCAATGAAGGCTGGCAAAGAAAGCGGTTTTAGCGTGAAAGTGTTAGGCGAAGAAGAAATCAAAAAGCTTGGGATGGGCGGCGTGCTCGGCGTTTCTAAGGGTTCGGTGGAGCGGCCGCGGTTTATCGTGATGGAATACTTGAAAGGCAAAAAATCGGAAAAGCCGGTCGTGTTAGTTGGGAAGGGCGTCACCTTTGATACCGGCGGCTTAAACCTGAAGCCGGAAAACGGAATTTATGAAATGCATATGGATATGACGGGGGGCGCGGCCGTGATTCATATTATGGCGGCTCTCGCTCGGCTGAAAGAAAAGAAAAATATTATTGGACTCGTGCCGGCGGTGGAAAATATGCCGTCGGGTTCGAGCTATCATCCGGGGGATATGTTAAAAACAATGTCTGGGAAAACGATTGAAGTTTTAAATACCGACGCCGAAGGGCGGATTATTTTAGCGGATGGGTTAGAGTATGCGAAAAAGTATAACCCGCGGTTAGTGATTGATGTCGCGACTTTGACCGGCGCGGCAATGTCGGCGTTGGGCCAGCGAGCGTCCGCGATTTTCACGACTAGCCCTAAACTGGAAACGAAACTCCGAGAGGTTGGGGAAAAGACCGGCGATTTTGTCTGGCCTCTGCCCTTATGGGAAGAGTATGAGGAAGAGGTGAAAGGTACTTTCGGGGACGTCGCGAATTTAGGCAAAACCCGCTACGGCGGGGCGATTACCGGAGCGGTGTTTTTATGGCAATTCATTAAGGGCTACCCGTGGGTGCATATTGATATCGCGCCGCGGATGACTTCGATTGAAGGAGAATTTCTCGCCAAAGGATCGGCAGGACCATCGGTCAATTTACTCGTTCATTTCCTGAGGGATTTTTGAGATAATTAAATAATGAATTCTGAAACTCGGATTTGTCAGAATTGTAAGCAGGACTTTACGATCCAGCCGGATGATTTTGTTTTTTTTTAATAGATTGAAGGTGCCGCCACCGACTTTTTGCGCGCATTGTCGCTGGCAACGTCATTTGAGTTTCCGTAACGCGCGAAACTTATACAAAAGAAAAGAATCACAAACCGGCAAAGAGATAATCTCGATCTATTCGCCAGATAAAAATATTGAAGTCCTCGAGCAGCATGCTTGGCATGGGGATTCTTGGGATCCACTAGAGTATGGACGCGAATATGATTTTAAACGTCCTTTTTTCGAACAGATTAAGGAGTTAATTCATGCCGTACCCTTTCCCTCAATGAATAATTGGGACGCGGTGAATAGTGATTTTTGTAATTATACCAAAGGAAACAAAAACTGTTACCTGGTATTTGGCGGAGACTTTAACGAGGATACGGAGTATAGCAGTTACAATTTTTATACGAAAAACAGCTCGGACCTTTATTGGGTCAACAAGGGAGAATTTTGTTACGAGCTTGTGGATGCCGAAAATAATTATCAAACTTCACATGGCCGGTATTTAGATTCTTGCCTTGACGTTCATTTTGGATTTGAGTTACGGGGGTGTCAGAACTGTATTGGTTGCATTAACTTACGGACGAAAAAGTACCATATTTTTAACCAGCCCTACTCCGCTGAAGAATATAATACAAAACTTAAGGAAATTGATTTAGGAGGTTACGCTCAAGTCGAGAAATTCAAAGCCCAGTTCGAAGAATTACGCAGTCGTTCTATTTTCAAGCCTTATCGAATTTTGAACTCCGTCAAATCTTCCGGCGACAATATTTATAACGCGAAAAACTGCCGTTATTCTTTCGATATCTTTGATGGCGCGGAAGATTCTAAGTACTTATTATTGGCCGCCGGCGGCCTCAAGGACTCTTACGGGACTGGCCATTCCGGATCAAAAAGTGAGTTACTCTACGATTCAATGAGTGTTTATCCAGGGAATAACGTTATTGCTTCCTGGATCATAATTAACTGCCATGATATTAAACACTCCATAAACTGTACTGATTCGTCTTATCTTTTTGGTTGCGTCGGGCTTAGGAATAAGCAGTATTGTATTTTCAACAGACAGTATTCTAAGGAAGAATACGAAACTCTTGTCCCGAAGATTATTGAGCAGATGAATACTGTGCCATATAAAGATCTAAAAGGGAGAATATATGGTTACGGAGAATTTTTCCCAAGCGAACTTTCCCCGTTTGGCTATAACGAAACCGTCGCCCATGAATATTTCCCGTTAAGTAAGGAAGAGGCGGTAGAAAATGGATTGAGTTGGTTTGAAAGAGAGGGGAGGCAATATACAATCACCATGAAAGGTGAGGCTATCCCGGACCATATTAAAGACGTTAAGGATTCGATACTCAACGAAACTATAGAGTGCGCCCATAAAGGGACTTGTAAAGACGGTTGCACTGTCGCCTTTAAAATTATTCCAGCTGAACTGTCGCTCTATCGGCGAATCAACGTTTCTTTACCCCGGCTTTGTCCCAACTGCCGGAATTCCCGCCGTATCCATGGCAGAAATCCTTTCAAGTTATGGGAAAGGATTTGCCAATGCGCCGCAACGAAATCTGATAGTGGTATATATAAAAATTCAAATAGACATTTCCACGGGAGCGACCATTGTCCAAACGAATTTGAAACTAGCTACGCCCCCGATCGAAAAGAAATTGTCTACTGTGAGCAGTGCTACAATGCCGAAGTGGTTTAGTGTCCCTCCTCTTCTTTCTCACCCTCTTCTTTTGAGCTTTTAATGCTGCGACGTCTCACGGGCATGGCAGTCGCGATGTGGACGAGATAGCCGAAGGTAAAGCCGAGCGTGATCGAAAGAATCCATTGGTTGTAGGTGCGGATGAAAAGATAGTGGACGAGAGCGTAGCAGCTGACGGCGACCGTGAGGAGCACGGTGAAGCCGGTCAGACGTTGAGAAGCCATCCGCCGGCCGGCCAGAAAGAGCAGGAAGGCGACGATCCCGCTTCCGACCGCGAATTGGACGTTAAATCCCTGATAGACTTCGTTTTGGGGAAAACCATTCGTGATGAATAGCCCGACTTGGTAGATTAAGACAATCACGAAAAGCATAAAGCCGGCCCAGAAGCTTGCGTTCATTGATTTTCGGTGGGCCTTGTCTTCGGCCTTGCCGACCATCACGCGGGTCGTGTAGAGCACGATAATTAAGATGAGCGGCACGAAAATCCAGATCGCTCCGTCAAAGATTGTCCGTAGAAGTCCCGTAGTTTCCATAGTAGTATATTCCTTCGTTACTTTGCTCGCTCACTATATTTTAAATGATAGCTATTTTTAAAACTGTTGGCAAGGAATACGCCTGAGGGTATAATAAAATGACGATGGAAGAAATTACCCCTTCAAAAGACGTTGTCTATTTTGCCAAAACCGATTTCCGGAATCAGGATCGGTTATTCGGCGTGAAGCGCAAGGATCGGCGTCAGCATATGTATGTTATGGGCAAATCCGGTGCTGGTAAAACGGCGCTCCTCCAAAACATGGCGGTGCAGGATATCGTGAATGGCGAGGGCCTCTGTGTGGTTGACCCGCACGGCGAGTTTGTCGAGAGTCTGATCGAAAAAATTCCGGAAGAACGGATTAAGGACGTGGTCTATTTTAATCCGGCCGACACTGATTTTCATTTGGGTTTTAACGTGTTGGATTTGCCGGATCCGAAGTATAAGCATTTGGTGGCTTCGGGCCTGATGGCGATTTTTACGAAAATTTGGGCCAACGTTTGGTCGGCCAGAATGGAGTACATTATGAATAACGCGGTTTTGGCGTTACTCGAAACTCCCGGCTCGACGCTTTTAGGAATTACGAGGATTCTGGTTGATAAAGACTTTCGTCAGAAGATCGTCAATAACGTGAGGGATCCGGTCGTCAAGGCTTTTTGGATCAACGAGTACGAATCCTGGCGAGACCAGTTTCGGAACGAAGCTATTGCGCCGATCCAGAACAAAGTCGGTCAGTTTCTTTCGACGGCGCTGATTCGGAACGTGGTTGGTCAAGAAAAGAGCACGATTGATATTTTTGACATCATTAATAGCCGGAAGATTTTTCTGGTTAACGTGTCGAAGGGTCGGATCGGCGAGGATAACTCGGCGCTTTTGGGCGCGATGCTCATCACGAAAATCCAGCTCTCCGCCATGGAACGCGTGCGCATCCCCGAGGAAGACCGTAAGGATTTTTACTTGTACGTCGACGAGTTCCAGAATTTCGCGACCGACTCCTTTGCCGGGATTTTATCCGAGGCGCGCAAGTATCGCCTGAATCTTATTTTAGCGCATCAGTATATCGGCCAGCTCGTGACCGATGTTTCGACCAAGGTGCGGGACGCGGTTTTCGGCAACGTCGGCACGATGATTATTTTCCGGGTCGGCGCGACCGATGCCGAATTTTTGGAAAACGAATTTTCTCCGGAATTGACCATCGAGGATATGGTCAATTTACCCAATTACAGTATTTATTTGAAACTCTTAGTTGACGGGATTGCTAGCCGTCCATTTTCGGCGATGACCCTCAAACCATTCAAGGTGCCGACGTCATCGGCGATCGCTGAAAAGGTGATTGAGATGTCGCGGCGGCTTTACGCGAAGCCCAGAGAGGTGATTGAAGCCGACATCAATCGTTGGAGCGGCATGATGGGTGACGACGAGATGGATTCGCTCTCATTTCCTCAGCGCGTGCGGGAACCGGTGGTCGTCTCTTCTGGTTCAGCTGGGGTAAAATATCCGGCGATCTGTTCGAATTGCGGTAAAAAAACCGAAGTTAATTTTAAACCGACTCCCGGCCGGCCGGTCTACTGCAATGATTGTTTCGGGAAGATTAAGGCCGGGGAAATAAATTTGCCGCTTAGAGAATCTCAGCCGCAACCGCAGAAAAATAGCGAGCGCGACATTGTTGAATTGGCTTCTTTAGGAATTGAATTTGAAAAAGCTTCAGAGCCGGTTTCGAGCCATAAAGCGGCGCGCGATGAGGCTTCTTTCGGACCCGAATCGCGTACCCCAAGAAAGCCAGCCGAGGCGATTTCTTTACATACTTTAAAACCTCAGAACAAAACGCCAAAGCCTAAGACTCATGTCGAACCAGACATCGTCGGTTTGCGGGAGGCACTTAAGGAAGCTTTGGCGAAAGGCGAGAGTGGCGGCGAGAATAAGTCTTAGGTATTTTTATTCTTTGTTTTTTTCAACCCGTTCAACGTAGGCGCCGGTTTCGGTATTAACGCGGATGACGTCTCCGGTATTCACGAAAAGCGGCACGGGAATTGTCGCTCCGGTTTCGAGGGTCGCGATTTTGGTGCCGCCTTGCGCGGTGTTGCCGCGTTCGCCCGGCGGGGTTTCTTTGATTTTTAAGTCAATTTTAATCGGTGGTTTGACCCTGATAATTTGATCCTGAAATTTCATGGCCGTGACTTCAATATTGGTTTTTAAGAATTTTGCCGATTCACCGATTTGTTCTTCTGTCATCGAGAAACGATTACTCGGATCTTTGGGGGTGCTGAACCAATACTCACCACGATGGTTGTAAAGATATTTAATGGTTTCTTTTTCAATCTCCGCCTCGGCGAATGATTCGTTTTGATGGAAATTGCGTTCGACGATTTTTCCGGTAATCAGGTTTTTAATTCTAGTTTTGGCAACCGGTTTTCGCTGTTGCATCCGCAGAAATTCGTACTCCAGGACCTCATAGGGTTGGCCTTCTAAGACGAATAGAACCCCATTTTTTAAATCGTTATAGGTAAGCATATTCTTATTTCATTTCGAATTTTTCAAATTCTTTAAACGCATCTTGAAATTCGGTATCGACCCGAATCACGTCTGCGGAATCGGGGCCTTGCCGGCACCAGGCGATAAATTCTTCAAGCGCCTCTGGTTCGCCTTCGGCTTCGAGGTAGACCGAGCCGTCGTTCCGGTTTTCAACGAAGCCTTTGATGCCCAATCTCTCGGCTTTATGCTTCGCGGCTTTGCGGAAGAAAACGTTTTGTACTCGTCCATAGACTTCGATGGCTACGTGTTTCAGCATGTGAAGGCTTACTATATCAAAGACCGGGCCTTTTGCCAAGAGTCTTGGTTTATGCTATCCTCATTTTTATGAAATGCGTGATCTTAGCAGCTGGTAACGGGACGCGGATGAAGCCACTCACTAATTATCATCCGAAGCCGATGTTGCAGGTACTGGGTAAGCCGATTTTAGAGCATATTCTCGAGAGTTTGCCGCCGCACGTCGACGAGGTCATTTTTGTGGTTGGGTATATGGGAGATCAAATCCGCGCCTATTTCGGCGAGAAGTTCGGGCGTTTCAAAGTCCGTTACGTCACGCAAGAAGAGAAGCTTGGAACGTACCATGCGCTTTTACTCTGTAAGCAGTATTTAGAAGGGGAGCGGTTTCTTTTCCTTTATGGAGATGATCTGCATGGCCGTGGCGGTATCGCCGTCTGTGCCTTGAATCAGGATCCGACGGTGCTTGTTGCCGAAGTTTCTAATCCGGAAATTTTCGGTACCGTCATCATGGATAAAAATGGTTACGTTGAGGAGATAGAAGAAAAGCCGGAGCATCCGAAAACAAATCTGATCATGACCGGCGTTATGGTTCTGGACGACCGAATTTTTTCTTTTGAACCGCCACTCAGTCCTAAGGGCGAGTATTATCTCTCCCATGCCGTAGGCGCTATGGCCAAACAATATAAGGTGAAAGCGATGCGCGGAACTGCCTGGCGTCCGATCGGCTATCCGGAAGATTTGGAGAAAGCCGCGGACTTTTTGAAAAGAAACGAGCATCTAAAGTAGTAGCAAATACCAAAAAGTAAAAAGAAAAACCAGATGCTATTTTCCGATGTATCTTAAAGAAGCTGGCGCCGAATCTATTTGTTAAATTTCGTTCCCTGATTGCCTTTATTTAAAATTATAAAAATCACAAAGTAGTAAGGGCTAAAATGTGAATCTATGCGCGAACCTACTCCAGGATCATTTTACGATGAACAATCCGAAAAACAGGTAAATCAGGAGTCTGAATTCGATAAGCGTTTAAAGACGGAAGCAGAGCGAAGGCAGTCATTTATAACTCCTGAGCGAATCAATAACCTTCTTCCGAGCGATGACCTTCGTAAGGCCTTTAAGTCAATAACGGCTAGTACGATTTCTATGTTCAATCTTGCGGTTTTGGAAAAACAGCAAAACGTTTTGGAAATTCGGGAGAGAAATATTGCCAATGAAAAGATTCTAAAAGACTTTCCTACGGTATATATCGGTGCAGGTATCGATATTGAGTACCCGCTTAGTCTAGGGTCAAGAAATATTATTATGGTCGATCCGTCTTTAAAAGAGATATACCTGATTGAAGAACTTCGTCAAAAAATACGAAACCTTTCCGAAGAAGTCCCACGAGAAGATCAAAATCACTTTTATTTCAAGTTTGATTTCGGAAAGGGCAAGGAGGATACGGTGATTACTATCGATCCGCGAATATATGCCAATGAAGACAACGCAGCGATTGATCGAGTGGATCGTTTTATGCCGCCAGATAAAATCGGAACCATTCTGGCTTTTCAGAGTGAGAATCCGGCTCAGAATCGGGAAACAATAGAACATTTGTTACCCGATGGTTTGATTCTGACTAATCGTTTGCCGGCAGGATTTGCAAACGAATATTTTGACGCGCAACCGGAACAACAAGAATTATTTAGCAATGCCACGCTTAACGGAAAACGTAAGATGTTTGACTCTGTTTACAAAACTAAAGGATTTGAATCAATCCAGTTAGAATCTTTTAATGGTTTTCAGACTCTGCTTCGAAAAGAAAAATAAGTTTGATGCCGCGCGTGTCGACTGTCTGGTTAAAAATATCATTGATCACACGTCTTTTGTTTGATGTACGTTTAAGTACGCAATATGGTCAGAATTTCTAACAAAATTAAAGTTTTTGTCGGCATGTCCCCGAAAAAAATCCCTCTGGGATTTCTCGGGGCAAGCCGGCGGCGTGATCGTAAGAAATACAAGACGGTTGTTTGTGGGATGTCTGGTGGTGTAGACTCGTCAGTTGCGGCGGCGCTTCTAAAAAAACAAGGCTACGAAGTCGTCGGCGTTCATTTACGTTGCTGGAACGGTAGTCCCTCGTCTCCACTCGGGATCAACTCCTCGCCAGGGCTCGGAGTGAGCTGTGCCGATCAAGACGCGGAGGACGCGCGACGAGCGGCGGAGGTTTTAGATATTCCTTTCTATGTTTTGGATTATGAGGAGGAGTATAAGCGGCGAGTAGTTGATTATATGGTTCAAGGCTATCGGGCGGGGATCACGCCAAATCCGGACGTGATGTGTAACAAAGAAATCAAGTTCGGGCTTTTTTTAAAAAAAGCTTTATCTATGGGTGCTGACTATGTGGCGACGGGGCACTATGTAAGGTTAGTTGAAAGTAAAATGGAAAATGTGAAAAGTAAAAACTATGCCATCCCACATTCACCATCCCACTTTTCACTCTTTCAAGCGAAGGACAGAACTAAAGATCAGTCTTATTTTCTCTGGACGTTAACGCAAGCACAGCTCGCGCATTGTTTGTTTCCGATTGGGGATTACATTAAAAAGACCGAGGTAAGGAAATTGGCGAAGAAATTTGGTTTGCCGAATGCTGAGAAAAAAGATTCGCAGGGGATTTGTTTTTTAGGCCAAGTCAGACTTGGGGATTTTTTGAAAGAATATATCCCCGAACGCAAGGGAGTTGTTTTAAACACGAGCGGTGAAGTGATAGGGCAGCATAAAGGAATTCAATTTTATACGATTGGTCAGCGAAGTGGTGTTGGAGTTTCGGGATTTTCGAAGCCATATTATGTTGCTGAAAAAAACGTGAAAGAAAATATTATTCGGGTCGCGGAAAAGGACGACTCAATGCTTTCACGAAAAGAGATTCAGCTCACGAATGTGAATTTTATTAACCCACAACTTATGGCTAATAACCTACGACTCGATGTCTTGGCACGAGTGCGGTATCGGCAACCGCTTGCGAAAGTGAAACTGGTTGTCAACCGTAAATCGCAGATAGCCGATTATAAATTGGTCTTTGCCACGCCGCAGAAATTCGTCGCTCCTGGCCAGTCCGCTGTTTTTTATCAAAAAAAGGGTAATCCTTTAGTAAGTTCAGGATCAAATCCCTTATCGGACTCAGGATTTGAGATGCTGGGGGGTGGAGTAATTATCTAAATCGTTTTATTTAGCATTTGTCAGCGATCGCTGACAAATGCTAAATTCACCTCGATGATTTGTTAGTGAGATATACTACTCTGAATTTTTTGCTTTTTATCAATTATCCACCCAAGCGCAAACGCCATGCCGGTTTGCCAGACAACATAGAGTGGAAGAAGTCCAACATTATTTTGGGTAAAGGGAAAGAAGGAGAATTCTATCAAAGAACCATAAATAAAACTTTGGCCGAGAAATCCGCTTACAACAGCAAGCAACAATATCACCTTTTTACTTATCCGGCAGTAGAATATATTGAAAGCAAAAAGCACTATTAATCCTCCTAAAAACCCACCAGCGAATAATGGGAGACTTGTCGAAGGTATTTCTTGGTGCGGAGAGGATAAAAGAGAGGTTAAAAAGTTTGTTGTTAAAAAAGCTAAATAATATGCCACTGTTGAGCTGATTGTCCAAAAAAAGAATTTCAAAGGAACTGGAAGTTTTTTTGAAGTTTGACCTGAAGGAAAAATAAGTAGTAAAAGAAAAATTATGATTCCCCAAACGACGCCAGCTCCCAGCGACAGAAAGGATAGTTTAAAATATTTACCGCCCTGCAATAGTTGGTCAAACTTCGCTACTAACAAAAAAGAAAAAACGCCCGAAATGAAGCCGGCGAATCCCAAGGTTATTTTGTAAACTCGTTTTTTCATATTATAATTATATTACATTATATCAATAATATCATATCACTTGATGCTTATTATTTTCACCGGCAACGGTAAAGGTAAAACCACCGCTTCGTTGGGTCAGGCGGTTCGGATTATCGGCCGCGGGAAAAAAGTTCTGATGATTCAGTTTATTAAAGGGCCGTGGAAATCGGGAGAGGATTTTGTGGAAATATTTAAAAAAAGTGACTCTTCGTCGAATTCGACGGGTTTATCGCAGGCAAGCTTGGGACAAGCAAAAGAATCGATGTTTGAGCTTCGCAAACGTGGGCTTGGGTTTGTCGGAATTTTGGGTGACAAATTGCCGCGTGAAGATCACGTGAATTCGGCAAAAGCCGCACTTCATGAATTTAGGACCGAACTTTTGAGCGGGAACTGGAAATGTATTATTTTGGATGAAATAAATGTCGCGACGAGCCTGGGCTTACTTACGGTGCAGGAGGTTTTGGAGACGGTTAAAGATTTAGAGCCGGAAAAGCTGGTTATTTTTACTGGTCGGGGAGCCCCCCAAGAGTTTATCGATCGAGCCGATTTAGTCACCGAAATGAAGGAGATAAAACATCCTTTTAACAACAAGATTTTGGCAAAAATCGCCGTTGAATTTTAGGTACAGACTTATCCACAAGTCGCTATAGTAAGGTAGACGCCTTTTTCGTGGTAAAATTTACTCTAAAGGGGATGAGCAACCCGTTTTTTCTGGTCGTAAATATTTCCCCTTGTAATAGAAATTTTGAGAATGCTTAAACAAAAAGCAAATTTTTGCTTTAATCTTATTTTAGCGATCAGTTTGATCGTTCAGAATTTAATTTTCGTTGTGCCGCGGGTAGAGGCGGCTAATGGCGTACCACGTATTTTAAGTTATCAAGGACGCTTAGCTGATTCGAGCGGCACGCTTTTAGGTAGTTCTTCCGGAACCACGTTTTACTTTAAATTTTCGATTTGGGATAACGCAACAGTTGGTTCAGGAACGCAACTCTGGCCGGCCTCCGCTCCCACCTCGGTTTCGGCAAATGTCATTTCGGGAGTCTTTAATGTAAACATCGGAGACACGGCCAACGGTTACCCGACGCCACTCGATCTTAATTTTAATAACAACCAAGATATTTTTCTTGAGGTTAAAGCTTCTTCGGATAATTCGAGTTTTGAAACTTTGTCGCCGCGGCAGCGAATCGCCGCTTCGGCTTTCAGCGAACTGTCGGCGGCGGTAAGTGGTACGACAACCCCGTCATCGTTCGGTACGACAACCCCGATTGGATCTTCGCAGGTTTCGATTGAGGCGACGTCGAGCGCGGCCACCGGTCTTACGGTTCGGGCTTCATCCGGCCAGGTGGCGGATTTGTTCCGGATTCAAAATGCTTCCGGTTCAAATTTAGTTTTTACCAATGCCTCCGGAGGACTATTCGCGTCTTCAACGTTGCAGGTGACTGGCGCGACTGTTTTTTACGGCACAGTCGGGGTTGGAACAACGACGCCCAGCGCTACGTTTGCCGTTCAGGGTAATAGTTTGTTTTCTGGTGATGTGGCGGTCGCGAGTCTTACCGCGAGCGGGACAACGAAGTTGAATGGCGTCACTTATACCTGGCCTTCTAGCGTTACAAATGGGAATTTCTTGCAAACTGACGCCAGCGGCAATTTAACGTGGGCGGCGGCATCGGGTGGCAGTGGTTGGACTAGTTCAGGTAGTTTGATTTATACAACAACCGTTACTGATAAAGTTTTAGTCGGTACGACAACCGCCGCTACGTATAAGTTCGCGGTTTATGGCGGCGACGTTGCTTTTCAAAACAGCACTAATTCAACGACTGCATTTCAAGTTCAAAATGCCGCAACCTCGACAGTTTTTGTCGTTGATACTTCAAACCGGCGCGTTGGGGTTTCAACATCAACTCCGGGCGACACACTAAGTGTTCAAGGAAATCTTTTAGTATCAAATAATATTAATGTCGCCTCCTTGACCGCCACCGGCACGGTCACGACCGCGAACTTGCTCACCTCGGCCTCATCGAGTCTTCAAAACTTCACCTTCCTCTTTGCCACCGGCACCGCCGCGACCACGACCA
>Ga0080064_1001029_pt1 | contig 62968 bp, 60 predicted proteins | sample Subgrocontami54m_FD_69260 | JGI IMG/M metagenome (GOLD analysis project Ga0080064, IMG submission 69260) | Subsurface groundwater microbial communities from S. Glens Falls, New York, USA - GMW46 contaminated, 5.4 m (SPADES assembly) (version 2) ... | reverse complement strand
CCCCTTAATTTTTTCGATATTCGTATGGCCGGGGCCGCGTCGAGCCCCGCCACCGCGCGATATCGCGCGGTGGCGGGTCTAACCGATTCCGCCCCGGCGGAAACTGCTCTAAGATCGCCGCGGCAAGAATTGTCAGCCCCCAATGAGGAGGAAAGTTTCATGGCGATCACGATGTACGGCGCCTCGGTGCCGGTGTTCCTGCAATTGCTCGGCGGCCTCAAGGGCTTTCTCGAGAAGGGCGAGGCGGCGATCACCGCGAAGAAGCTCGATCCCGAGGTGGTGCTCAATCTGCGGCTCTATCCCGACATGTTCACCCTCGCCCGCCAGGTCCGTCAGGCGAGCGAGCATGCCCTCGGTGCCGGTCGCGCCGCCGGCGTCGACGTGCCGCAACTGCCGGCGATCGACAACAGCTTCGCCGAGATGTACGCCCGGATCGACAAGACCATCGACTTCTTGAAGGGTTTGACCCCGGCCCAGCTCGACGGCAAGGAAGACGCCACGGTGACGCTCATGCAGGGCGGCAACGAGCGCAAGCTTCGCGCGCAAGCCTACCTGTATCACCTCGCGATGCCGAATTTTTATTTTCACATCACGACTGCGTACAACCTGCTGCGCAGTCTCGGCGTCGAGATCGGCAAGCGCGACTTCATGGGCGCGATGCCGGCGTAGCGCGGGTTTACCAACAGGTCGCCTTGCGGCATTTAATTTGAGGCAAGTTCGGGGTGAACGCCCTCCCGTATCCGCGGGAGGGCGTTTCGGCCTGGACGCGCTATTCCAGCTTCAATGCCTCGCCGGCGAGGTCCTCGACGCGGTCGATCTTGACCAGGACGGCATAGCCCTTCTTGTCGGGGTCGCGGTCCTTTTCCGGCTGCACCAGGCGCCGCCACACCTCGTCGTACTCGCGCCCGCTCTTGTAGATCTTGGCGGTGCCGTACAGCCGGGCGATGCCGCCGCGCGGCAATACCCCTTCCTCGCGCAATTGCGGCTTGCGGAAATAGACGGTGACCTTGCTGCCGTCGCCCATGTTCTCGGCGGTGGAGCCGGTGCCGCGCTCCCACAGCCCGATATGCTCGTCGTCGAACACCATCGTGCTGCCGCGCGGGGTGACCTGGGCGAACCCGCTGGGAAGGACGGTCCCGACCAGGCACACATTGGCCGGGAAAGCGGTGTCGATATGGGTATGCAAAGTTCGCGGAATCTTGGCCATGGTCGCTCTCGCTGTTCGGTTGGTTTCGGATTGGCGGTTTGTCGTCAGCCCGGCTGCCGCGCGGTGACCAGCAGGAAGGTCGCCGGCAGGCGGACGCCGTCGGCGGCGGCATAGGCCGCGTAGGCGGTCTCGGTTTCCTTGACGATGGCTTGGCGGGTCTCCTCGTCGGCCTGTTTTTCGTCCATCAGTCGCTGCACCGCGCCGAACATCGCGACGTGCTCGGCGAGGCTGGCGACCGTCTCGCCGAAGACGTGGAATTCCCGGGGCTCGATCGCGATATCGGCGAAGCCCGCCGCGCTCAGGATGCCGCGCAGATAATCGCGGTCGCTATAGGCGAACGGGCCGGGCGAGTGCGGCGATTGCGGCGCCGGAGCGCCGAGACGGCGCACCGCGATCTCGTAGGGGATCCGCCAATGCGTGTTCTCGGCGATCGTCGCCCACACCGCCATGCACAGCCGACCGCCCGGCCGCAACGCGCCGATCAGGTTGCGGAAGGCGGCGACCGGATCGGCGAAGAACATGACCCCCATGCGCGAGGTCAACAGGTCGAACGACCCCGGCGGAAACGGGTGCACCTGCGCGTCGGCGAGCTCGAGGCTGACATTGGCGAGGCCGCGCGCGGCGATGCGTTGGCGCGCCGCGTCGAGCATCGGCCGGGAGATGTCGACCCCGGTCACCTGCCCGCGGGGGCCGACGGCTACGGCATAGGGCTCGGTCGTCACCCCGGTGCCGCAGCCGACATCGAGCACGCGCTCGCCCGGCTGCGTCCGCGCCGCGGCGAGCAACTGGGTCAGCATCTCGGCGTTGCGCGCCTCCTGGACCGACTGGCGGCCGACCCAGCGCGGGCCAGCGACCTCGTTCCAGTAATGCTGCATCGTGGTGTTGGCGACCGGCGTGGCGGTGCTGTCCGCTGTCATGGCCTAAATCCCATTTTTATGACCCGCCTCGGTCGAACCCTCACCCGCTTCCCCCCGGGTCTCCACACCCTCTCCCGCAAGCGGGAGAGGGAAGGGTCCATCGCTACCCTCGGGGGCTGGCGAGAGCGGCTGGCTATTGCCCGATAATCCCCTCGTCGCGCAGGGCCTTGACCTCGCCGGCCGCCATGCCGAGCCAGCCGCCGAGGACATCGGCGTTGTGCTGGCCGAGCAGCGGCGACGGCTTGACCCGCGCCGGCGTGCCGTCGAAGCGCACCGGCCAGGCCGGCATCTTGACCTTGCCGGTGGTCGGGTGGTCGATCGTCTGCATGATGCCGCGCTCGGCGAGCGAGGGATCGTTCATCAATTCGGCCGTATCGAACACCGCGCCCGCCGGCACCCCGGCGGCGCCGATCAGCTTCATCGCCTCTTCCTTGCTGTGCCGGCGGGTCCAGGCGGAGATGATCTCGTCGACCTCGGCGGCGTGCTGGCTGCGGGCCTGCTGCGTGTCGTAGCGCTCGTCGCCGCTGAGGTCCTCGCGCCCGATCGCCTTGAGCAGGCGTTGCCAATGGTCGGCGTTGCCGCGGCTGCAGAAGACGTACACGTAATCGTTCGGTCCGCCGGGTTTGCATGGATAGAGGGCCGACGGAACCAGCCCGCCGGGCTGGGATCGGCTGCTGCCGCCGCGGGGCGGGGCCTTGCCGCTGAGCTGCGTGCGCGAGAACGGGACGCGCATGTAGTGGATCATCGCGTCCTGCATCGCCACCTGCAGGCGGCGACCCTGGCCGGTCTTCGCCCGCTTGTAGAGCGCGCCGAGAATGCTGATCGCCATCAGCATGCCGGTGCCGGTGTCGCCAAAGCTGGGTCCGGGCTTGACCGGCGGCTGGTTGGCCTCGCCGGTGACGCTGGTGGGGCCGCCGGCGGCCTGCGCGATCATGTCGAAGGCGAGATTTCTCTCGTACGGGCTGCCGGTGCCGAAGCCCTTGACCTGGCAATAGATGATGCCGGGGTTGATCTTCTTGACCTCGTCGTAGCCGAGACCGAGGCGCTCGATCGTGCCGGGGGCCATGTTCTCGATCGTCACATCGGCCTTTTTCAGCAATTCCTTGACGATCTCGAGGCCGCGCGGCGATTTGAGGTTCAAGGTCAGCGATTTCTTGTTGGCGTTGAACTGGTGGAAATACCACGGATCGTTGTCGGGCTTGCCGGGGCTCAGCCGCCTTCCGGGATCGCCGGTCAGCGGATTTTCGATCTTGACCACCTCGGCGCCGAGCCAGGCCAGCGACTCGGTGCAGGACGGCCCCGCCTCGAACTGGGTGAAATCGACCACCCGCACGCCTTCGAGACAATCAAGCTCTATGCCGATTCCAGCCATTGCGCGTTCCTCCTGATCGTGAACCTGCGTGGCATGCACCCGCGTTGACCGCTAGAGTATGCCGATGGCATTCGGCAGGCCAGCGGGTTCCGCCATGCCGAGACCGACAGGGGCCGCGATGACGGGGACCGCGGGCGGGGGCAAGGTGGTCGGGCGGTTTTGTTGACTGAGTCTGGAGTGATCCCGTCCGCGTCGCCGCCGGCGGAGCCTTCGGGCGGCTTGCGCCGAGTGCTGACGTTTTGGCCGCTGGTGTTCTATGGGCTGAGCGTCATCGTCGGGGCCGGCATCTATGTCGCGATCGGGGCCGTGGTGGCGCGTGCCGGGGCCACCGCGCCGGTCTCCTTTCTGCTGGCGGGGATCGCCGCGGCGGCGACCGGGCTGTGCTACGCCGAGCTCGCCGGCCGCTTTCCCGAGGCGTCGGGCGCGGTGGCCTATGTCCGGCACGGGTTTCGCTCGGACTGGCTCGCCCTGGCGACCGGCGCGGCGTTGACGGTCGCGGTCGCGATCGCCGCGGCGTCGATCGCCGGAGGCGCGGTCGGCTACCTCGCGGTCTTGCTGCCGCTGCCGGCGCCGCTGTGGATCGCGATCATCGTCGTCGGGTTCACCCTGGTCGCGATGTTCGGCGTGCGCGAGAGCGTCGGCACCGCCGCGCTGCTCGGGTTTGTCGAGATCGCCGGGCTGCTCGTCGCGATCGCCACCGGGCTGCTGGGCGCCCCGGAATACCATTTCGCCGGGATGGTCCCGGCCGGCTGGGCGGAGTGGCGCGGCACGATTTCGGGGGCGTTCATCGCGTTCTTCGCGTTCGTGGGGTTCGAGACGCTGGCGAACCTGGCCGAGGAGGTAAAGGAGCCCCGGCGCACCGTGCCGCGCGGCATCGTCGCCGCCGTCGTCGCCAGCCTCTCGCTCTACCTCGCCGTCGCGATCGTCGTGGTGCTGTCCGACAGCCGGTCGAGCAACCCGCTATTGAGCTTGTTCGAGGGCAAGGGCGCGGCGGCATTCGCCGCGGTCGGCGCGATCGCCGTGGCCAACGGGGTGCTGGTGCAGATCGTCATGCTGGCGCGGCTGCTCTACGGAACCGCGCGGGCGGGGCAGCTCCCCGCGATCCTCGCCCGGGTCCATCCGCGACGACAGACGCCGGTGCCCGCCACCGCGCTGGCGGGAGCGATCATCCTCGCCGCCGCGTTGCTGGTGTCGTTCGAGCGCCTGCTGGTGCTGGCCAACGCGGTCACGCTGGGGGTGTTCGCGCTGGTCGACCTGGCGCTATGGCGGGTTCAGTCGCGGTCGTCCGACCCGGTCGAGGGACTCCGGGTTCCTCGATGGCTGCCGCCGCTCGCGGCCGCGCTGTCGGTGGCGATGATGGTGGCCGAACTGGCGCTGTGATCCGGCGTCGGGTCAGTCCCGGCCGACCCGCGCCAGCCGGCGCTCGACCAGCCCGGCGAACAAGGCGGCGCCGTATGGCAGGGCCGCGTCGTTGAAGTCGTAGCCGGGGTTGTGCACCTCGCAGCCGCCCTCGCCGTCGCCGTTGCCGATCTGGATATAGGCGCCGGGGCAGGCGTTGAGCATGTACGAGAAATCCTCGGACGCCATGACCGGGTTGGCGCGGCGGTTGACGTTGTCGGCGCCGACGATCTCGGCGGCGACATCGGCGATGAAGTCGGTCTCGGCGGCATCGTTGACCAGCGGCGGAAACAGCGGCCGGAAATCGAGCGCGGCGGTGGCGCCAAAGCCGCCGGCGACCCCCTCGGCGATCCGCCGCATGCGGTCCTCGATCAAGGCCATCGTCTCGTTGCTGAAGCAGCGCACCGTGCCGCGCAGCACGGCGCGCTCCGGGATCACGTTGTAGGCGTCGCCGCCGTGGATCTGGGTCACGCTGAGGACGGCGGTGTCGAGCGGGCGGACATTGCGCGCGATGATCGTCTGCAATCCGGTGGTGATATGCGCGGCGATCAATACCGGGTCGATCCCGGCCTCGGGGCGCGCGCCATGCGCGCCGCGCCCGGTGATCGCGATGTCGAAAAAGCCGCCGCCCGCCATCATCGCGCCGGCGCGGATCTGGAACTTGCCGATCGCCAGCCCCGGCCGGTTGTGCATGCCGAAGATCACGTCGCACGGAAACCGGTCGAACAGCCCGTCCTTGATCATCGCGTCGGCGCCGCCGAGCCCCTCCTCGGCCGGCTGGAAGATGAAATGCACGGTGCCGTCGAAATCGCGCGTCTCGGCGAGGTAGCGGGCGGCGCCGAGCAGCATCGTCGTGTGCCCGTCATGGCCGCAGGCGTGCATCTGGCCGTTGTGGGTCGAGCGATGCGCGAAATCGTTGCTCTCCAGGATCGGCAGGCAGTCCATGTCGGCGCGCAACCCGATCGCGCGCGGCGAGTTGCCGAGGCGCAGCCGCCCGACCACCCCGGTCTTGCCGATGCCGCGATGCACCTCGATGCCGAAACCGGCGAGCCGGTCGGCGACCAGGTCGGCGGTGCGCGTTTCCTGGAAACCGAGCTCGGGATGCGCGTGGATGTCCCGCCGCCAGTCGGTCAGGGTGTCGTGATAGGCCCGGATATGCTCGATGATCTGCATGTTGGCCTCGCTGCTCGGTGCCCTAGGATACCGCGAGGCGAGCGGCGCGGGCTATGGCGTTTTGTGCGCCGCGGCGGCGCGTCGGGGGGCGGGGGCGGTGCTGCGCACGGCAAAGGCGCCGGCGATCGCCTCGACCGTATAGCCGCAGCAGAACCGGTTGACGAAGGCGTGGGCGAAGGCGGCGTCCGCGAAATAGAACGCGACCGCGTCGTTGAGCACCCCGGCGAGCCCGGCCGGCGCCGTGGTCCAGCCGTCTGCGCCGCAGGTGTCGTCGAGCCAGGCGTGCATGATCGCGAGCTGGCGCCCGAACCCGTCGGGCGGCACCGCGATGCGCACCCGCACCGGAAACCGCCGCTCGGCCTCGCGCTGGGCGCGTCGTTCTGATGGCATGATCGGGATCTATTCGTTCGTTATTTGTTCTCGAACGCTACATCACTACGCGGCGTCGTGTCGAGCGGATCGATCGCGGTCGGGAAGTCACCCGCGCGCCGCGACCTCGCGCAGGGCGGGGCGCAGCAGCACGACCAGCGGCAAGGTCACCAGCACGATCGCGGCGACCAGCACCATCATCGTCGGAATGTCGGCGAGGTCGCTGGCGAGCCCGTACACGACCGGAGCCAATGCCCCGGCGCCGACACCGCCGGTATAGAAGATGCCGAAGGCGCGTTGGCGCTTCTCGGGGGCGACCAGCTCGGGCACGGTGCCGTAGAGGATCGACGAGGTGCCGTTGAGCGCGATCCCGATCAGCGGCAATACCACCAGCCCGAGGCCGAGCGGCAAGGGCAGCAAGGCGAGAATGCCGGAAGCGGTCAGTGCCTCGGTCAGGATCGTCGCGCGGACGACGCCGAGCCGTTGGCCGAGCCAGCCGCAGGCGAGCTTGCCTGCGGCGCCGCCGGTGAAGATCAGGGTCAAGGCGAGGCCGATCGTCGGCAGATCGGCGCCCTTCATCTTGAGCAGGAACGGCAGGAAGGTCAGGAACCCCATGCGCGTCGCGCTGTCGATCATCGCGATCGCCAGCAGCAGCGGAAAACCGTTATGGCTTGGCGCGACGCCGGCCGCCGCTGGCTTCTCGGCGGCCGCCTGGGCCGCCTCGACCCGGCCGGGCAGGCCGCGCACCGCCAGGATCGCCGCCGCCGCGACCAGCCCGACGATGCCGATCGTCATCGTCGCCGAACGCCACGGCATCAGGGTCAACAGCCCGGCGGTGGCCGCCGGAAACGCCATCTTGCCGAGATCGCCCGAGAAATTGTAGCCCGCGAGCGCGCCGCGCGACCGGCTGCCGGTATAGGCCTGCGAGACCAAATGGGCGGCGATCGGGTGCTGCACCCCCGAGCCCAGCCCGCCGATGATCAAGGCGACGACCAGCATCGCGAACCCGCCGCTCGCGCCGGCGATCAGATAGCCGATCCCGGCCAGCGCGGTGCCGAGACCGAGGATCAGCGGGCCGCCGAAGCGCTCGGCCAGCATCCCCGCCGGCATCTGAAACCCGGCCAGCGCGCCGACATAGAGCGCCCGCATCAGCCCCACCTCGGCATAGCCGAGACCGAACTCGGCCTGCCACACCGGCAGCAATACGTAGAGCAGGTCGGTAAACCCGTCATGCAAGACATGCGCGCCGCAGGCGACGCTCATCGTCCGCTGCTCGGGTCCGGCGATCCTGCGGGAGGCCGCCGTGAAAAAGGACATCGCACCGCCTCTCGTCGTCCCCGCGCCGGGGACGGGCGGCGCAATGATGACGATTGTTGCGGTTTGATGACAGTCGATTTTTGGCGCAGCGCCGATGCGGCGCCGACACGTCGAAAATCGCCAAGCCGTTGTGTTCCGAGCGCGCGCGAGTCAAGCTTTGGCAACTCACGGGAGGGAACGGCGATGGCGATCGAGCGGATGCTGAAAGAGGAGACTCCGTCGCGGGTGCTGGTCGCCCGGGTATTGGCCGAGGCCGGGATCGAATACGTGTTCGGCATTTCCGGCGGCCATACCGGCCGCATCATCTCGGGCCTAGCGCAGGTGCAGAACCAGGTCCGCATGGTGACCGTGCGCGAGGAATCGCTGGCGGGCGTCATGGCCGAGGTCTATGGCCGCCTGACCCGCCGCCCGGGGGTCATGATCGGGCAGGGGCCGTGGGTGCTCGGCAACGGATTGATTGGAACGCTCGAGGCCTTTCTGTCGTCGTCGCCGATGGTGTTGCTGACCGATTTCAGCGACGCGCCGCATTTCCACCTGCACGCCCCCTATCAGCAGGCGACCGGCGATTACGGCAGCTGGGACGCGCGCCGCGCCTTTGGCGGCGTCACCAAGCAGGTCATGCAGGCGCACGAGCCGCTGGAGGCGGTGCAGGCGACGCAACTCGCGATCAAGCATGCCTTGTCGGGCCAGCCGGGGCCGGTCGCGGTCCTGTTCAGCCATGACTCGCTGGCCGGCAATGTCGCCCCGGACTCGCAGCCGGTATTGTACCCGACCCGCTATTACCTGCCGCCGCCGCCGCCGCCAGTCGACGCGGCGCAGATCGAGGCGGCGGCCGATCGCATCCTCGCCGCGCGCAACCCGGTCATCATCGCCGGCAACGGCGTGCGCATCGCCCAGGCCTATGAGCAATTGCAGCAGGTCGCCGAGATCGCCGGGCTCCCGGTCGGCACCACCGCCGCCGGCAAGGGCTGCTTTCCCGAGACCCACCCGCTCGCGCTCGGCGTGTTCGGCACGTTCGGCACGCCGGCCGCGAACGCGTGCATCGGCGAGGCCGATCTGGTGCTGGTGCTCGGCTCGAAATTGTCGCCGAGCGACACCGCCTGGGCCAACGGCAAACTGCTCGACCCGACCAGGCAGAGCTTTATCCAGGTCGATATCGAGCCGCGCAACGCGTCGTGGACCTTTCCGGCCGAGCAAGTCGTGCTCGGCGATGTCGGCCAATTCCTCGGCCAGCTTCGCGACGCGGTGCGCGCCAAGGCCGGCCAGCGCAGCGACGCCGGCGAGCGCCGGGTCGCCGCGCACCGCGCCGAGCACGGCTATTTCAACACCGAATCCTACCTATCCGACGACAAGCCGATATTGCCGCAGCGGGTCATCGGCGAATTGATAAAGAACCTGCCGGACAACGCGATCGTCACCTGCGACGCCGGCGAGAACCGCATCCTGATGACGCATTTCTATCAGACCAAGATGGCCGGCGGGTTCCTGCAGGCGGCGGGATCGGGACCGATGGGGTTCGGCATCCCGGCGGCGCTCGCGGCCAAGCTGGTCCATCCCGACCGGCCGGTGGTCGCGGTGTGCGGCGACGGCGGGTTCGCGATGACGATGAACGGCATGATGACCGCGATCGAGCAGGACATCCCGATCATCACGGTGGTGTTCAACAACAACGCGCTCGGTTGGGTGTTGCACGGCGGCGGACCGTTCGCCGCCGAGTTCAACGATTTCGACCACGCCGCGATCGCCCGGGCGATGGGCTGCAAGGGCATCCGGGTCGAGCTGCCCGACGATCTCGCGCCTGCCTTGCAGGAGGCGCTGGCCGCCCGCGTGCCGACCGTGATCGACGTGCGCACTTCGCTAAAGACCTCGTTCGCCGACGTGACCTCGGAATTGGCCAACGAGGCATCGCCGAGAAGGCGGTAGTCAGCAGCTTCCGCCACCGAACCCGCGCCGCAGGGCGGCATAGGCGGAACGCTCGGTGGTCGCCGCCCAAAAGCACGCGTATTTGGGGTCGTTGCGGAGCTCTTTGTCTGCGAACGCCAGTTGCACATGGAGCTGCGGGCACCCGGCGGTGCGCGCGAACTCTTGCAGGCGGCGCAGCCGAAGCCCGCTCCATTGGAAGGTGTAGCGATATCCCCCGGGACCGGCGGCGCAGGGCCGGAAGCCGCTCTCGAGCCGGGCGTGTTCGGTCAGCGCGTCGATCTGAAATTGATTGTACCCGGCGGCCGCGAGCCACTGCGCGAGCTCGGAACGAGCCTGCGCGGGCGGCGGGGGCTCCAACCGCGATGGCGGGGGCGGCGTCGGCGAGGGCAGCGCCGGTGCCGTCGGCGGGGCCGCGACTTCGGTCGAACACGCCGACAGCAACAGTGATGCGGATATCCATACCGCCACCGCGGCAAGGGTTCGGACCCGGCGCATGGCGGATACCCTAGGGCACCGGACCGCAACCGGCAACTCATTGGCGTATCTCGGTTCGGCCGGCGAAGACCGAGATGGTCTCAGACGTTACGATTGACGCGACCGTAGGCCTTGCTAACGTTTACGCCGAATTGCGCCGGTTGCGGTCTTTTTCCATTCGTCATGGCCGGCCTCCCGCATGAAGCCCGGAGGCGACCGGTCATCTCCCGGTCCACCCGGGGAGGATGAGCTGAGAGGAGCAGGCCATGAAATTGATGTGGTTCCACCTGATGCCGTACACCGAGCTTCCCGACGATTTTCGGGAAAAGCACCCCTCGGTGTGGGTCGACGTCCATTCCTCGCTGTTCGATCCCCGGCGCGCGCATCTGATGTACAACGATTTCATGGACGAGCTCGAATTCGCCGCCGAGTGCGGGTTCGACGCGGTCTGCGTCAACGAGCATCATTCCAACGGCTATGGGCTGATGCCGTCGCCGAACCTGATCGCCTCCGCGCTGGCGCGGCGCACCACCGACACCGCGATCTGCGTGATGGGCAATTCGCTCGCGCTTTACAACCCGCCGACAAGGGTGGCCGAGGAATTCGCGATGATCGACGTGATCTCCGGCGGGCGGCTGATCGCCGGCTTTCCCGTCGGCACGCCGATGGATACCTGCTTCGCCTATGGGCAGAACCCGTCGATGCTCAGGGAGCGCTATCTCGAAGCCCACGATCTGGTGATGAAGGCGTGGACCGCGCCGGATACGTTCGCCTTCAACGGCCGGTTCAACCAGCAGCGCTACGTCAACATCTGGCCGCGCCCGGTGCAGAAGCCGCATCCGCCGGTGTGGATCCCCGGCGGCGGCTCGGTCGAGACCTGGCAGTGGTGCGCCAAGATGGACTACGTCTACGCCTATCTGTCGTACTTCGGCTACAAGGACGGCCAGGCGACGATGACCGGGTTCTGGGACGAGATGGCCAGGCTCGGCAAGGACCGGAACCCCTACCGTGCCGGGTTTCTGCAATTCGTCGGCGTCGCCGAGAGCCGCGCCGAGGCGATGCGGCTCTACAAGGACCCGGCCGAGTATTTCTATGGACGATGCCTGCGGGTCGACCCTCGCTGGGCGAACCCGCCCGGCTATATCACCGAGGCGACGCAGCGCGCCGGCATCGTCGGCCAGGTCGGCCGCGCCGCCAGCCTGAACGCCCGCCTCGCGGCGCGGGCGACCACCGACATCGAGGACATCGTCGAGCGCGGGTATGTGATCATCGGCTCGCCCGACGAGGTGGCCGAGCAATTGACCGAAGTCGCCACCAGCCTCAATGTCGGCCATCTGATGATGCTGCTGCAGTTCGGCAACATGAACAAGGAGTTGGCCAAGTACAACACCAAATTGTTCGCCGAAAAAGTCATGCCGAAACTGAGCGGATTATTTTCCGAATGGGAAGACCGCTGGTGGCCGCGGCCGATGTCGCGCCCCGAACGGGCCGAACTGCCGGCGTTTTCGGCGACCTTGGCGGCGCAAACGAAAAGTGAACAAACGAACTTCCTTCGTCATCCCCGCTTCGGCGGGGGTAACGATAATTAAGTTCATTTCAAAAACCGGAATGGGGAGAACATCATGAAGCACGGTATCGTACGCCTGCTGCTCGCCGGCGGTTTCGCGCTGGCCTGCCTCGGCGCCGGCCCGGCGGCCAACGCGGCGGATTTCACGCTGACCTCGTCGGCCTATCAGGATAACGCGCCGCTCGACAAGAAGAGCGCCGGCAACCGCGAGGGCAACGCCAATTGCGTCGGCCAAAACGTGTCGCCGCCGCTGGCCTGGGCCAACCCGCCGGCGGGGATCAAGAGCTACGCGCTGTTGATGTTCGACCCGGAGGGGCGGCGCGGGCTCGGCGTCTCGCACATGGTCATCTACGGCATCCCGGCGTCGGTAACGGGTTTCGCCGAGGGCGAGCTCGGCAAGGCATCCGACAAATTCGTCGGCGGCAAGAGCACGATGAACCTCGGGATCTATTTCGGGCCATGTACCCCGCCGGGCGACTGGCACCACTACGTCTTCACCCTGATCGCGACCGATTTCGACCCCACGGAGCTGAAGCCCGGCCTGACCCGCGAGGAGCTGTTCGCCGCGCTCGGCGACCATGCCAAGGCGGCGGCGGGCCTGGTCGTCCGGTTCAGAAAACCCTGACGGGCAAGCGGGATTACGCGCGCGGGCCGTTGCGGTCGATGACCCCGTCGGCGCGGAGTATGGCGATCTCGGCATCGCTGTAGCCGAGCTCGTCGCGCAACACCGAAGCGGTGTGCTGGCCCAGGGTCGGCGGCGCGGTCACCGGCCGCTGCTTCATGCCGGGAAACTTGACTGGGCGGCCGATCACCCGCATCGGGCCGATCGTCGCGTGCTCGGTCTCGACCACCATGTCGCGTGCCAGGGTATGCGGGTGCGCCAGCGCGGCGGTGACGCCGAGCACCGGCGCGTTGGGCACGTCGGCGGCGGCGAGCCGCGCCTGCCACTCGGCGACGGTGCGGGTGCGGGTGACCTCGGCGATCGCGTTGTCGACCTCGTCGCGATGCTGACGCCGCAAGGCCGGGCTGGCGAAGCGCGGCTCGGCCGCGAGGTCCGGCCGGTCGAGCGCGTCGCAGAGTTTGCCCCAGAACGATTCCGACAACACGGCGATGATGATCGATCCGTCCGAGGCGGGGAAACTGCCATAGGGCACGATGTTCGGATGGCTCGACCCCATCGGCGGCGGATCCTCGCCGGTGATGAAGGCAAGCTGGGCGAAATAGCCGAGCATACCGATCAGCCCGTCATGCAGGCTGACGTCGATCAGCCTTCCCTTGCCGGTCGCGTGGCGCTCGTGCAATGCGGCGAGGATCGCGATCGGGCCGAATACGCCGCCGACCATGTCGCCGAGCGGGATGCCGAGCTTGACCGGCATGCGGCCGCGCTCGCCGTTGATGCTGAGCGCGCCGGTCATCGCCTGGGTCACGATGTCGAAAGACGGCTTGTCGCGCAGCGGGCCGCTGAGGCCGAACCCGCTGATCGCGCAATAGATCAGACGCGGATTGAGCGACGACAATGCCTCGTAGCCAAGCCCGAGCCGGTCCATGACCCCGGGCCGGTAGTTCTCGACCAAGATGTCGGCGGTCGAGACCAGCCGGCGCAATATCTCGGCGCCGGCGGGTTTCTGCAAATCGACGACGAGGCTTTTCTTGTTGCGGTTGATGCCGAGAAAGTAGTGGCTCTCGCCATCGACAAAGGGCGGGAACCGGCGGGTCTCGTCGCCGCCGCCGGGCGGCTCGATCTTCAGCACCTCTGCGCCGAAATCGCCGAGGTTCTGGGTCGCGAACGGGCCGGCCAACACCCGGGTCAGATCGATGACGCGGACGCCCCGGAGCGGCCCGGCCCAGCCGTCGTCGTGTTTTCCGTCATTCACCGTAAAGACTCACCATTTGATCGACGCAGACCGTCATCGCGAGCACAGCGAAGCAATCTCGATCCGCCCGAGGCTCCGTTCCATAGTGGCACTGCCTTGTCGCTCCGCTCGTCGCAACGACAGAGCGCGCTACTCCTTCGCGGCCGTCACCATGATTTCGACCAGAACCTCGGGGCGGGCCATCTCGGCCTTGACGCAGGCGCGCGCCGGCGGGTTCCGCGGATCGACCCATTCGTTCCACACCGCGTTCATCTGCGAAAACAGGGCCATGTCCTTGATCCACAGATTGGCGGTCAACAAGCTCGATTTGCTGGTGCCGGCCTCTTTGAGGTAGTGGTCGATCTTTTCCAGAATCTGCCGGGTCTGCCCCTGGATGTCCTGGCTGGTGTCGGCGGCGGTCAGGCCGGCGAGGAAGACCCGATTGTCGTGGACGACCGCGCGGCTCATGCGCGGGCCGGGGCCCTGGGTAACGTCGATGCGCGTAACGGCCATGGCCTGTTCCTCCCGAGCGATTGTCGCGAACGCAGACCCCAGTGTGGCTTGGCCGCGCCGGGAAGGGAAGCCGGCTTGGGTCAGCCCTCTGGCGCGTCCTTGTAATTGACGACGCGCTTGCCGTTGGCGTGGATGCCGAGGGTCACGAGTTGCCGGTCGCCGAGCACGCGGAACCCGTGCACCCGCCCCGCCGGGATCACGATCGTGATCCCGGGCTCCAGCGCCACCGTGCCCGGCTCGCCGTCGAGCCAGGCTTCGCCGCGCCCCTCGATCACGGTCAGGGTCTCGACATAGGGGTGCGAGTGCACCCGTGTCGCATAACCGGGCCGCGAGGTCTGGATGCCGGTGCGGATCGGCACGCCGGCGCCGGTATCGTCGCCGATGATCGTGCGGTAGGTGGCGCCACCGGGAAAATCGACGACCGGGCGCTCGTCTTCGCGGATCACGGTCAGCGGGTCGTTGGGCATGGCAGCCTCCTCGGCATTGCGCGGCAGCGGGGAATGCGATGTAAAGTCGAGCTGGCTCGCAACGCAAGCGCCGGAGAAGGCGCCGGGGATCACACCACGATGAAAGACGACGACAGGCCGCGCGATTATCAAAAGGACACGTTGCTGACCCATCTCGGGCGCAACCCGGAGGCGCAACACGGGGCGGTCAATCCGCCGGTCTATCATGCCTCGACGATCCTCTCGAAAAACATGGCCGAATGGGAGGCCAAGCGCGCGCCCGAGCGGCGCTTCGACGGCAAGACCATCCGCTATGGGCTATCCGGCACGCCGACGACGTTCGCGCTCGAGGAATTGCTCGCCGCGGTCGAGGGCGGCTATCGCGCGATGCTGATGTCGTCGGGGCTGGCCGCGGTCACCGCCCCGCTGCAGGCCCTATTGGGCGCGGGCGACCATGTGCTGATGGTCGACTCGGCGTACGGGCCGGCGCGCAATTTCTGCAACGGCACGTTGGCGCGCTGCGGGGTCGAGACGACCTACTACGATCCGCTGATCGGCGAGGGCATCGCCAGGCTGATGCGGCCCAACACCAAGGTCGTCTATTGCGAGTCGCCGGGATCGCTGACCTTCGAGGTGCAGGACATTCCGGCGATCGCCGCGGTGGCGCACAAGCACGGCGCCAAGGTGCTGATGGATAATACCTGGGCCTCGCCCTACCTGTTCCGCTCGTTCGAGCACGGGGTCGACGTGTCGATCCACGCCGCGACCAAATACATCGTCGGCCATTCCGACGTGATGTTGGGCGCCGTCATCACCAACGAGGAAAGCTGGATGCCGGTGCGCTCGGTCTCCGGCGAGATCGGCCATTGCGCGGCACCGGACGACATCTACTTCGCGTTACGCGGGATGCGCACCCTGTCGGTGCGGCTCGAACGTCATCAAAGAAACGCGCTCGAAGTCGCGCGCTGGCTGCAAACCCGGCCCGAGGTCGCGCGCGTCCTCTACCCGGCCCTCCCGCAGGACCCCGGCCATACCCTGTGGAAGCGCGACTTTCTCGGCGCCAGCGGATTGTTCGGGGTGGTGCTGAACCCGGCGCCGAAGGAGGCGGTGTACGCGATGATCGACTCGCTCGATCTGTTCGGCATCGGCGCCAGCTGGGGCGGGTTCGAGAGCCTGATCCAACCGATGTATCCCGAGCGCATCCGCACCGCGACCAAGTGGGACGCCGAAGGCCCGGGCATCCGCCTGCATATCGGTCTCGAAGACCCGGCGGATCTGATGGGCGACCTGGCGCAGGGCTTCGACCGATTGCGCGCGGTCGCGGCGGAGTGATGATCACCGCGCCTATGATCGCCATGTATGCTCGGCCATGCTGCCTCGGTATTTCCCATCAGGCGGCGATGCCGGCAAAATGGTGCTGCGACGAGGGTCAATGCGGGCGCGGGGCGTGAGGAGAGGATGATGGATACGGCTGCGGCAGATATTCGAATCGACACCTCGGTCGAGGGCTACCTCGATCGCGCCCGCGAATTGGGGCCGATGTTGCGCGAGGCCGGCGAGGAGATCGAGCGGCATCGGCAATTGCCGGACCGGGTCGTCGTCGCGATGATAGAGCGCGGCATCTTCAAGATGCTGTTGCCCAAATCGATCGGCGGCGCCGAGCTCGACCCGCTGACCTACACCGCCGTGCTGGAGGAGCTGGGCAAGCACGACGGCAGCACCGCCTGGTCGCTGGGGCAGAATTCGGGCTGCTCGATGATCGCGCCCTATTTGCCGCCCGACATCGCCCGCGAAGTCTTTGCCGGGCCGCGCGGCATCCTCGCCTGGGGCCCCGACATCCCCGGCGCCGGCAAGGGGGTCAAGGTCGAGGGCGGCTATCGCGTTACCGGGCAGTGGGGTTTCGCCACCGGCAGCCGCCACGCCAGCCATCTCGGCTGCCACATTCCGATCTTCGACAAGGAAGGCACCCGGCTGCAGACCGCCGACGGAAGGCCGGTAACGCGAACCATGGTGTTCCGCAAATCGGAAGCCTGCGTCATCGACAATTGGCAGGTGCTCGGTCTGCGCGGCACCGGCAGCGACAGCTACAAGCTCGACAACCATTTCGTGCCGCAGGACCACACCGCCGGTCGCGACAACGAGAGCGAGTTGGGCGAGAAGGGGCCGCTCTACCAGTTCACCAGCGGCATGATCTACGCGATGGGGTTTTCCCACGTGTCGCTGGGCATCGCGCGCGGCGCCTACGACGCCTTCATCGAAATCGCCCGCGACAAGATCCCGCGCGGCAGCAAGGGCACGTTGCGGTCGAATAACGTGATCCAATCGCAGGTCTCGCAATGCGAGGCGCGGCTCAACTCGGCGCGCGCCTATCTGCGCGGCGTGATCGGCGAGATGTGGGAGGAATCCCGGCAAACCGGCCGGATCAGCGCCGACCATTCGCCGCAATTGCGGCTCGCCGCGACCTGGGCGATCCACCAGGCGCGCGACGTCGTCGCCACGGTCTACCACGCCGCCGGCGCCACCGCGATCTTCGAGGGCAACCCGCTCGAACGGCGCATGCGCGACATCCACGCGGGGACCCAGCAGGGCCAGGGGCGGCCGGTCCATTTCGAGACGGTCGGCCAGATTCTGATGGGCTTGCCGCCGGAAGGGCGCATGTTCCGGTAGCCCGCGCGCTTATCGCCGTCCCGGCGAAAGGACATCACTTCAGAGGCGCGATCTTCAGCGGCGCGGGGTTGAACATCTCGATCCGTAAGGTCTCGGTCTTGAAGATCGCGACCTGCTTGAGCGGCGCGTGCTCGAGTTCGCCACTGGCGGCCTTGCGCACCGCGTACTGCCACACGGTCAACTGCCCGGCCTCGACCAGGCGTCTGGCCAGATTTTCGATATCGGTACCGGGCCCGAACGAGCGCAGTTCCGCGTCGCCGACGCCGATCTCGACCGTATCCCGGAGGGTGATAATCTTGAACAATTTCACCGTCGGCGCGGATTGCGCTGCGGCGAGGCCGGCGCCCCCAAGCATCAGCATGATGGCCGCCGCCGCCGCCAGTCCCGCGCGAATACGCGTCACTGGCGCTCCTCCCGCCAAAGATATACCCATCGGATACTCATTCGGCCCGGTAGCGCGCGAAGGCCTGGGGGTCGAATTTGAGCCCAAGGCCGGGCGCGGTCGGCATCGCCAGCATGCCGTCGACCGGCTGAGGCACCTCTTCCCACAAATGGAACAGCCGCGGCATGTATTCCACGGTCAGCCCGTTGGGCACCGCGCCGACCAGATGCACGTGAATCTCCGGCACGCCGTGGCTGACCACCGGCAGGTTGAACGCCTCGGCCATCCCGGCGATCTTGAGCCAGGGCGTAATACCGCCCGAGCGCACCTGATCGATCATCACGATGTCGACCGAGCGGGCCTCGACCATGTGGCGGAACGGGACGATGCCGTAGAGGTACTCGCCGCCGGCGACCGGCGTCGACAATGCCGCCGTTACCCGCGCGAGCCCGGCGTAATCGTCGTGCGTGGTCACGTCCTCGAGCCAGAACAGCCCAACCCCGGCGTCTTCCACCCGGCGGCCGATGTCGATCGCCTGTTCCGGCCGCCAGCGCTGGTTGATGTCGCACATCAGATCCATGTCGGGGCCACAGGCCTCGCGGATCAGCTTGGCCTGCTCGACCTCGCGCGCCGGCGAGGTGACCCCAGGCAGGCCGAGCTGCATCTTGGTCTGGCAATGGCCCTTCTCGCGCAAGCGCCCGGCCGCGGTCACCGCCTCGTCGAGCTTGAGGCCGCGCCGCAACGCGCCACTGGCATAGGTCGCGATGTGGCTACGGTGGCCGCCGAGCAGTTTCCACAACGGCAGGCCGAGCGCCTTGCCCTTGATGTCCCACAACGCGACATCGATCGCCGACATCGCCATCGTCAAGATGCCGGCCGGACCGGAGCCGCCCGCCGCCTCGCGCAGCTTTTTCGCGACCGCCTCGACCCGTAGCGGATCGTCGCCGACCAATAGAGCGCCCAGCGAGTCGATCGCGTGGCGCAAGGTGCGGGTCAACGCGCCGCCGAAATAGGCGACCCCCAGCCCCTCGATCCCGTCATCGGTACGGACGACGAGGGTGATGATCGGGTTCTTGGCGTTCGGGTTCTCGGAGAAGCCGGCGAGCGGCTCGTCGTTCGGCAACAGCACGATATCGGTGTGGAGCGAGGCGATCTTCATGGCGCGATTCCCATTCAAATCGCCACCCCCGCTTGCGCGGGAATGACGAATAAGACAACCTACGCTGCGTAGCGCTTGACCGCGTCCTTGTCGAAGGCGAGCCCGAAGCCGGGCTTGTCGGACAGCACCAACTCGCCCTTGTCGAGCACGGGCGTCTCCTCGAACAGGCTCAGCATCCAGCCCATATACTCGACGGTCAGCCCGTTGGGGACCGCGGCGATCAGGTGGGCGTGGAATTCGGGGATCACGTGGCTGACCACCGGCAGATTGAACGCCTCGGCCATCCCGGCGATCTTGAGCCACGGAGTGATGCCGCCGGCCCGCACCAGATCGATCATCACGATGTCGACCGAGCGCTGTTCGATCATGTGGCGGAACGGGACGATGCCGTAGACCAATTCGCCGCCGCAGATCGGCGTCGACAGGGCCGCGTTGACCCGGGCGAGCCCGGCGTAATCATCGTGCGTAGTGACGTCTTCGAGCCAGAACAGCCCAACCCCGGCGTCCTCGACACGGCGGCCGATATCGATCGCCTGCTCCGGCCGCCAGCGCTGGTTGATGTCGCACATCAGGCTGATATCGGGGCCAATCGCCTCGCGCACCCGGCGCATGCGCTCGACCTCGATCGCCGGCGAGGTCTCGCCCGGCAAGGCGAGCTGCGTCTTCATCTCGCGGAAGCCCTTGCCCTTCAGCGCGCCGGCCGCGCGCACGACCTCGTCGAGCGGCAGGCTGCGCCGCAACGCGCCGCTGGCATAGGTGGCGATGCGTTGGCGGGCGCCGCCCAGCAGTTTCCACATCGGCAATCCGAGCGCCTTGCCGCGAATATCCCACAAGGCCATGTCGATCGCGGCCAATGCCAACGTGAAGATGCCGCCGGGGCCGGACCCGCCAGCGGCGTCGCGCAATTTCTTGACGATCGCCTCGACCCGGTGCGGGTCCTCGCCGACGCACAACGCCGCGAGCTGGTCGATCGCGCTCTGCAGGGTTCGGGTCAGCGCGCCGCCGTAAAAGCTGACGCCGATGCCCTCGATACCGTCGTCGGTCGCCAGGGTAAGGGTCACGATGGGGCGCACCCCGGCGTTCTTCTCGACCGCGCCGGCGAGCGGCTCGTCTTCGGGTACGTTAAGTATCTGCGAGCGGAAACTCGATAATTTCATGGCGGCACCTCGATCGGGAAAGCCGGAGGACTCACAGATGTTCCATCCCGGCATCTTGCGGCGGCAGGTTGACCGCCGGCGGTGGCCGGTGCCCGAGCTCGCCCGGATAGATCGAATCCAGGGTTCCGCCGTGGCAGCCGGCCAGGAGCAGCACAACTGCAATGGCGGCAATGCGTGCTTCGAGACGCGCCCGTCGGGCGCTCCTCAGCATGACGAAGTAGTTAGATGGCATCAGTGACCTCCGGCATCCTGAGGAAGCCGCGAAGCGGCTGTCTCGAAGGACGCTTCGTACCGGTCCCAGGGATTTGTCTAAGCCGCGTAGCGGTCGAGCGTGGCCTGGTCGAATTCGAGCGACAGGCCCGGCCTCGTCGGCATCGCCAACTCGCCGTTGTGCTGCACCGGCACCTCCTTGAACAGCGGCACCAGCCACGGCATGTACTCGACCGTCAGCCCGTTCGGCACCGCGCCGATCAGATGCACGTGCACCTCGGGGATCAAATGGCTGACCACCGGCAGGTTGAAGGCTTCGGCCATACCAGCGACCTTGATCCACTGGGTGATGCCGCCGACCCGCACCAGATCGACCATCGGCACGTCGACCGAGCGCGCCTCCATCATGTGCCGGAACGGCACGATGCCCCAGACATACTCGCCGCCGGCGACCGGGGTCGACAGCGCGTCGGCGATGCGGGCGAGGCCGGGATAGTCGTCGGCGGTGGTCACGTCCTCGAGCCAGAACAGCCCGACCCCGGCGTCCTCGACCCGGCGGCCGATATCGACCGCCTGTTCCGGCCGCCAGCGCTGGTTGATGTCGCACATCAATTTGATGTCCGGGCCGATCGCCTCGCGAATCTTGACCATGCGCTCGACCTCGATCGCCGGCGTGGTTTCGCCGGGAAGCGCCATCTGCGTCTTCATCTCGCGCCAACCCTTGTCCTTCAGGGTGGCGGCGGCCTTGACCACGCGGTCGAGCGAGAGGTCGCGCATCAACGCGCCGCTGGCATAGGTCGGCACCCGCTCGCGCGCGCCGCCGAGCAGCCGCCACAATGGCAGGTCGAGCGCCTTCGCCTTCAGATCCCACATCGCGATGTCCAGCGCCGACAGAGCCAGGTTATAGATGCCGCCCGGCCCGGCCGAACCGCCAGCGGCGCCCTTAAGCTTGGCCTGGATGCCCTCGGTAAGCGACGGATCGTCGCCGACCAGCAGCGCGCCCAACTCGTCGATCGCGTGGCGCAAGGTGCCGGTCAACGCACCGCCGAAATAGGCGACGCCGAGCCCTTCGGCGCCGGCATCGGTCTGCACCCGCAGCCACACGATCGGGCGCTTGCCGGCGGGGTTGGCCGCGGCGCCGGCGAGCGGCTCCTCGGCCGGGAGGTTGACGATACCAGTTCGGATGCCGGAGATTTTCATCGGGTCACCATGGGGTGTGAGGATGGGCGGATGTGTAAGGCTCGCCGATGTCGGGGCGAAGGGCAATAAAAGAACCGGTTTGCGCGGCGCCCGATCAGCCGGAGAATTTTGCCGCGAGCAATATGGCGGCAAATACGGTCAGCATAGCCGCGAAACGAATAGCCAGATGTCACACCCAATGGTCGCAGGCATCCCGAATCTCCGAATGATTGGCGGCGATCTTGCCCTTAAGCTCGGTCCGGCTGCTCAACTCAAAGATCGGCGAGACGGATCCAGGTGCCGAGCCCGGCAGCAACCAGCCCGCCGAGCGCGATCGACGCGATATTGCCGGTACCGAACAGCAGCAGCCATAGCACGAAGACGACGATCGCGGTGAAGATGCCGCCGATCAGCGACGGCATCGAGCGCTTGACGCCGATCTCCCTTGGTGCGTCGGCCACCCGTCAGACCCCGGCCGGGGTCAGCCGCGAATCGGCGGCGGTCGACCGCGCCTTCTTCAGATTCCGCTTGCGGAATCTTGTGTCATACCCGTTGAAAACATGGCCGATTAGGCCGCGGTCGAGATCGGTGGTGCCGAACAGCCAGTCGGCGATCGGATAGGTCAAATTCATATTGGTGCCCATCATGATCGCCTGGTCGTGATGGGCGATGTGGTGGCGCCGGATCGTGTTCATCAACGGGACGTGGCGGATGATCCGGTCGTCCTTGACGTGGCAGCCCCAGTGGAACAACTCGTAATTGAGGTAGACCGCGCTGGTCGTGCAGACCAACAGCCATCCGGCGTTTTCCGACCAGATCCAGCTCAATACCGCGCCGCCGGCGGCCGACATGCAGATAAAAACGGCCAACGCGTAGGGCGGGAAAAAGGTGATGCGGTAATCGCGGGTGCTGTCGAAGGCCGCTTCGTGGTCGGTGAAGAACTGGTGATGAGCCAGGGTGTGGCGCTTGTAGATGCCCATGAACCCCGCGACCGGGCGGTGCATGATAAAGCGGTGCAAGGCCCATTCGAAGATGTTGCTGGCGAGGAACGCGGCCGGGACGACCAGCCAGTCGGTCCAGCGCGGCTGATGCACGTGGCCCGCCGCGTACCAGATCGTCGCCAGCCCGAGCGCGGCGATGACCACGACGTGGCCGATCCCGCTGTACCAAGGTGAGATGCGGGCGCGGTAATCGGCGCGAAACGCGGCCTGGCGCGGTGTCATCATCGGCGTCCTCCCTCCCGGCGGGAAGATCATAAATCAGCCCGGCCCCGGCGCAACTCCGGCGCGCAACCCTGGCTCAACTCTAGCGGCCCAGCGCGGCCAATGCCGCGTCGATGTCGGCCGAGGTCAATTCCCACGCGTTGTCGAGCTCGGCGACGACCGTGCGCATGAACCGGTCGTACAATGCCAGCGCGCGGGTCTCGTCGCCGAGATGGTCGGCGAGCAGGGCGAGCGCGAGCTGGGCCGGGCCGGCGCCAACGTAGGTCCACTCGAACCCGGTCGGCGACAGGCGCTTCAGATCGTGGCGCGGCGCCAGCGGCTGGCCGTCGACGGTGACGACCGCACCGGCGAGGCCGCGCCCTCCCTGGTAATGCTTCACAGAACGCCTCACCGAATGCTGCTCCCGCGCCCCGGCGCGGGTTATAACACGGATCGGCCACGGGATGGCGGAGGGCGGTTTGGTGGAAGGCCACGCGGGATCGTTGAGGGTCATCATCGCGGCGATCGCCGGCAATGTCGCGATCGCCTGCGCCAAGTTCATCGCCGCCACGATGACCGGAAGCGCGGCGATGTTCAGCGAGGCGATCCATTCGACCGTCGACACCGGCAATGAATTGCTGCTGCTGTTCGGGTTGCGCCGCGCCGCGCGCCCGGCCGATGCCGAGCACCCATTCGGCTACGGGCTCCAGCTCTATTTCTGGGTGTTCGTCGTCGCGGTGATGATCTTTGGGCTGGGCGCGGTGGTCGCGATCGTCGAGGGCCTGCACAAGGTCCAACACCCCGAACCGTCCCGCAACGTGGTGGTCAACTACATCGTGCTCGGCGCCTCGATCGTGTTCGAGACCGGATCGTGGATCGTCGCCTATCGCGAGTTCCGCCGCCAGCAGAACGGCCTCGGCTGGCTGGCGGCGGTGAGGCGCAGCAAGGACCCGACCGTGTTCACCGTGTTGTTCGAGGATAGCGCCGCCCTGGTCGGGTTGGTCCTGGCCCTGATCGGGGTCGGGCTCGCCGACGCCTTGCACAACCCGGTGCTCGACGGCGTGGCCTCGCTCGGCATCGGGCTGGTCTTGGCGCTAACCGCGGCGTTCCTCGCCTATGAGAGCCAGAGCCTACTGACCGGCGAGGCGGTGCATCCCGAAATCCGCGGCGAGATCGAGCGCATCGCCGCGGCGGCGCCGGGCGTGGTTGGCACCAACCAGGTGCTGACGATGCATTTCGGGCCGCACGACGTATTGGCAGCGTTGAGCCTCGATTTCGACGACACGATCACCGCGGCCGATATCGAGGCGGCGGTCGTCGGGATCGAACGCGCGATCAAGACCAAATTCCCCGAGATCGCCCGCGTGTTCGTCGAGGCCAAGGACCGCAGCGCCGCGCGCCCAGAGACGGGGACAACCGGCGCGGCCGATGATTAACCCGGGAGCCTAATGGTGCCCGGCCCTCTCCTCCACGCGTGGAGGAGAGGGTTATTCGGCAACCGGTCAGCGGTATTCGGGCCGGATCGGCTCGTAGACATCGAACGAGCCGATGCAGCTGCCGTGCAAGGGCATATCGTCGATCGGCCCGCATTCCTTGGCCATCCGGTAGGTGCGGAACCTGCTGCTGACGCTGAGCAGGTAGTCGTACCACTGGCTCTTGAGATTGTTTTCCTCGGGCATTTCAAACGAATACGACATAAAGCGGGGCGCGGCTTCCGCTGTCGTGCACAGCAGCAGAACCACGGCGGCGATCGAGCATGCATATTTTGCCATCTGACCCTCCATTCTTGGGATGGATACGCTGGAGCCGGAGAACGACGCGGTAGGCTGACAGCGCGTGCTGAAAACACGTGCCGAGGCGAGTGCCCGCAGCGCTAACAGCCGACGCGCATTGCCGTTCCCTCGATGTCCGCAATTGGTGAAACGCGTGCCGTCGCAACCGTGAGGCGCCAGCCTCTCAGAACGCGTCCGACCAGCCACGCGACAATTCCATCGCGCAGTGGATCAGTCCGACCATCGAATAGGTCTGCGGAAAGTTGCCCCACATCTCGCCGCTCTCGATATCGATATCCTCGGCCAGCAGTCCGGCATGGTTGCGGCGGGCGAGCAGGCCCTCGAACAGCTGGCGGGCCTCGTCGCGGCGGCCGATTTCGGTCAGTGCCTCGATGTACCAGAAGGTGCAAACGACAAAGGCGGTCTTGGGCCGGCCGAAATCGTCGGGCTCGGCATAGCGGAACAAATATTGGCCCTGGAGCAGCTCGATCTCGATCCGTGCCAGGGTGGAGAGATAGCGTGGGTCCCGTGCCGAGATCAGCCCGAAGCCGAACTTGGCCATCAGCAGCAGGCTAGCGTCGACGGTATCGCCGCCGAAGGTCGATACGAAACTCCGCAATTTTTCGTTCCACGCGCGTTTCAGGATCGCCTCGCGGATCATTTCGGCGCGCTCGCGCCAGTGACTGGCACGATCTTCGAGGCCGAGCGAGGCGGCGATCAATGCCAGCCGGTCGCAGGCGGCCCAGCACAGCATGCTAGAATGTGTGTGCACCGCGTCGCGGGTGCGGTATTCCCAGATGCCGGCATCGGGCTGGTCCCAGCGGGCGGCCGCCTGCTCGCCCAGCCGCTCGAGCCGCCGGAACAGCGCGTCGTCACCCGGCCGATCGAGCCGCCGATCGAAAAAACTCTGGGTGCAGGCGAGGATCACGCTGCCGTAGCCGTCGTTCTGAACCTGGGTCGACGCACCGTTGCCGACCCGCACCGGGCCCATGCCGCGAAACCCGGGCAGGGTCGTCACCTCATGCTCGGGGATTTCGCTCTCTAGCAGGATGCCGTAGAGCGGTCTTAGGTAGTCGTCGGTCGCGGTCGAGATGATGTTGACGATGTATTCGAGATAATTTTCCATGATCCGAGTGGCGTTGAGGCGGTTCAGCGCGCTGACGACGAAATACGCGTCGCGCAGCCAGCAATAGCGGTAATCCCAGTTGCGGCCGGAAGCCGGGGCCTCGGGCACCGAGGTGGTCAGCGCCGCGATGATCGCGCCGGTATCCTCGAACGACATCAGCTTGAGGGTGATCGCCGCCCGCATCACCGCCTCCTGCCACTCGAAAGGCAGCGACAGCCCGCGGCACCAATCGCGCCAATAGGTGTCGGTGCGCTCGCAGAATTCTCGGGCGACATCGCTCAATGCCGAGGGGATCGGCTCATCCGTCCCGAACACCAGCTCGATCGGAGCGCCGAGCATGAACGGCACCTCTTCGACCACGTAGGATATCGGGGCGTCGGTGGTCAGGCGCAGCGCCTGGTCCCGCATCGCATAGCGGATATGGTTGCTGCCCCGGGTCAAATCGGGGATGCCGGCGCTGAAATCGTAGCGCGGCCTCAGCCTGATGCAGATGCGCGGCGAGCCGACGATCGGACGCACCCGGCGGATCATCTGGATCGGCCGGAACGGGCGGCCGAACTGAACGAAATGCGGGGCGAAGTCGACGATCGAGATGCCGCCGCCGGCTCGGTCGAAAAGCCGCGTCTCGAGCACCGCCGAATTGCGCCAGTAGAATTGCTCGCCGCGCGCCTGGTCGAGCAGTTCGATCTCGAACAGCCCCGCCTTGGCGTCATTGCCGCCGAGCAAGCCGCAAAAGGTCGGGTCGCTGTCGAAGCGCGGTAGGCAGCACCACACCACCCGGCCGATCGGGTCGATCAAGGCCCCGTAATTGCCGTTGCCGATCATCGCGAGATCGAGCGCGCTCATCGCCGACAGCTCCGGGTCAACCAGGCGAGCACGTCGCCGACCGCGGCGAGGCGAAAGCGGGCCGAGGAAGCCCCCTCCCCGACCCGCACCGAGACTCCGCCGAGACCGTCGACCATCGCGAACCCGTCCTCGTCGGTCGAATCGTCGCCGACGCAGACCGGCACGCGCCCGGAAAACGGCGGCTCGGCGAGCAGGACGGCGATCGCGCGGCCCTTGCCAATCGCGCCCGGCACCAGCTCGACCACCATCTTTCCCTCGATCGCCCGCAGCGACCCGCCGCTCGCTCGGACCGCGTCGCGGGCGGCCGCGCGGCACCTCTCCCCCAATCCGGGCGCGAGACGGTAATGCAACGCCATTGTCGAGCCCTTGTCTTCGAGGATCAGCCCGTCATGTCGCGCCGCGAACGCGGCCAGCGAGCGGTGGATCGGCCGTGCCAGCGGCTCGGCCGAAGCGTGGCTGACCCGCCCGTCGCCGCGGCGAATCTCGATCCCGTGCTGGCCGGCGATCGCGCCGGCGAACGGCGCCAGGCGCCATGCGAGGTCGGCGATCCGCCGGCCGCTGACGATCGCCACCGCGCCGGCGAGCCGGGTGGAGAGGGTATCGAGCAGGCCCGGCAATTCCGCCGGCACCCGCACCGCGTCCGGCGAAATCGCGAGATCGACGATGGTGCCGTCGAAGTCGAGAAACAGCGCGTCGCGCTCACCGAGCGGCGGTGGCGGCAGCGGCCGCGCCGGATCGGGTTCCCGGTTCGCGGCAGCGCCGCTACAGACCATGGCTCAGGCTCACGCCGCGGACAGGTTCAGCGCGTATCCGGCGGCGGTGCCGGCCCCGGACCCGTCAGATTTTCCCGGCGCGTCGAGAACGGCCAGCGCGTCGAGAAAAGATCGGCACCAGGCGTGGACGTCGTGTTCGTTCAGCCGCGCCATCATCGCGGCATGGCGCTCGCGCCGCTCGTCGAGCGGCATCGCCAGCGCGCGATCGAGGGCTTCGGCGACCTGATCTGTATCAAACGGGTTGACCATCAGCGCGCCGTCAAGCTCGCGCGCGGCCCCGGCGAAGCGCGACAATACCAGCACGCCCGGATCGTCGGCGTTCTGGCTAGCGACGAACTCCTTGGCGACCAGGTTCATGCCGTCGCGCAACGGCGTCACCAGCCCGATCAGGCTGGCGCGGTAGAACCCGAACAGCGTGTCCTGGCGAAAACGCCGGTTCAGGTATCGGACCGGCAACACGTCGGGCTCGCCGAAGCGGCCGTTGATGCGCCCGGCGCAGGCGTCGAGCTCGGCGCGAATCTGCTGGTACTCGCGTACATCCTCGCGGGTCGGCGGCGCGATCTGCAGCATGACCACGGCGCGCCGGTGCGCGGTATAGGATTCGAGCAACCGCTCGACCGCCGCCAGGCGCCGCACCAGCCCCTTGGTATAGTCAAGGCGGTCGACGCCGATGATCAGCTTGCGGCCGCCAAGGCTGTCGCGCAACCGGGTGGCGACCCCGGTCCGGGCGGCCCGCGCCGCGTGGGCGGCGACCACCCGCGTGTCGATGCTGATCGGAAAATACCCAGCGCGGGTGGTCTCGCCAAAGGCGTGCGCGGTGCCGTCCGCCTCGACCCGCCCGTCCGCCTCGCGCACGACGTAGTCGGTGAAGGATTGCAGATCCCTGTCGGTCTGGAACCCGACCAGATCGTACGCAAACAATGCGCGCACCAGCTTCGCGTGCACCGGCAGCGTTGCCAGCACGTCGGGCGCTGGAAACGGGATGTGCAGGAAAAACCCTAGCCGGTTGGCGACCCCAAGCCGGCGCAACGACCCGGCGAGCGGGATCAGGTGATAATCGTGGATCCATACATCGTCGTCGGGTTCGAGGATCGCGGCGAGGCGTTCGGCGAACAATTCGTTGACCCGGTTGTAGGCCGCCCACGCATCGCGCTCGTATTCGGCGAGGTTGACCCGGTAATGAAACAGCGGCCACAGCACCCGGTTGGCGAACCCGAGATAATACCCCTCGAAATCCTCGCGCTGGATATCGACCAGGATACGGGTCAGCGGCCCCTCGACCTCGACCCGAACCGGCCCGACCGCCTCCTCGGTGGTGTCGCCGCTCCAGCCGAACCAAGTCGCCGGGCGCCGCTGCAACGCGGCCTGGATCGCGGTGGCGAGCCCGCCCTCGCTGGCCCTGAGCGACGAACCGACCCGGTTTGAGACAATGATCAATCGACCCATTCCGATCCCCCTTAACGTTCACCGCCCCGCGCGGTGCCGCAAGCGGGACAAATCCGCGCGCGGCCCCGCGCGGTCGACATCTATCTGTCCGACTTCTGGAGAACACCCGCCGGCGCGGTCAGGTTCCCCACCGCCGGGGCGGCAGAGGGCCGCGCGGCCTTACCGCGGGGCTGCACCCGCTCTATTGTCGGCGAATCTTCCAGTGAGAAACCGCGGGCCGATCCATGCCCCTCGACCCAGATTTGACAAAGCGCATCCGGCTCGAAACCGGCGATATCACCCGGCTCGCGATCGACGCGATCGTCAACGCGGCGAACGCCTCCCTACTCGGCGGCGGCGGGGTCGACGGGGCGATCCACCGGGCCGCCGGCCCCGAACTGCTCGCCGAATGCCGGACGCTTGGCGGCTGCCCGCCGGGCGAGGCGCGGCTGACCGCGGGCTACCGGCTCGCCGCCAGGCACGTGGTTCACACCGTCGGCCCGATCTGGCGCGGCGGCACGGCGGGGGAGAGGGACGTCCTCGCCGCCTGCTATCGCGCATGCCTTGCGATTGCCGACGAGCGAGGGTTGCACGACATCGCGTTTCCGGCGATCGCCACCGGCGTGTATGGGTTTCCTCGACAGGAGGCCGCCCGGATCGCGGTTACAACGGTGCGCGCCCACCTCGCGGCGCGCACCGTACCCGATTCGGTGATCTTCGTCTGTTTCGACGCGGCGACCCTGGACGCCTATCGCGACGCGCTCGCCGCGGTCTGAGGCGCGCTATTCGATCCGCTTGGCGTCGAGTTCCCGGGCGGCACGCAGGCGCTCAGCGTCGGCCTTGCGCCGTTCCTCCTTGGTACGACCGAACGCGGCCCGATTGGCCTCGGCGCGCTGTTCGGCCTCCGCGCGCTTTTTGCCTTTGCGAAACCGGTTCAGGTTGACGATTTCGGTCACGATAATTCTCCGCTGGCGGCGCGCCGCGATCGGGTCGCGAGTGTACCCGGGCGCCGGATTTCGGAAAAGCCGGACGGCGTCAGCAATCGACGAGCTCGCCGCGCCGGCAGCTGTCGAGCACGAACAATCGGATCGCGCTCGACAGATTGCCGCGGCGCTCGGCGTCGATCACCGACAACAGCGCCGGCACCGACATCCGCCGACGCCGCGCGATCTGGGCTAGGGCCTGCCAGAAGGCCAACTCGAGAGACACGCTAGTGGCATGGCCGGCAATCCGCACCGAGCGCTTGACGACGGCGTCGCTGATCATCCGGTTACGATCGGCGAGCAGCAGGTTTTTTTCAAGAATATGGCAGCCGGTCGCGGGCCGGAAACGACGGATCGCTTGAATTAGGCCGACCAATCCGCAAGGATCAAACCGCAATGGGGGAGACAGGCGGCCGTCCCGCGCGCGACCGCAGCATGCCGGAACGATCCGTTGCCGGAATTGGCTGATCAGGTGATTGATCGGCAATAGGATTTAAGCATCGAGCGCGGGTTGAGCCGGAATGTCGGAGCGCGCGCAACTTTGGATTCGTGACCACGATGATTGGAAAAATGCTGGGTTTGTTATCGGCTGACATGGCGATCGACCTGGGCACGGCGAATACGTTGGTCTACGTCAAGGGTCGGGGTATCGTCCTCAACGAGCCATCGGTCGTGGCGATCGCCAGCGTCAAGGGAAAGCGGCAGGTACTCGCGGTCGGCGAAGAGGCAAAGCTGATGCTGGGCCGCACGCCGGGCAACATCCAAGCGATTAGGCCCCTGCGCGACGGCGTCATCGCCGATTTCGAGGTCGCGGAGGAAATGATCAAGCATTTCATCCGCAAGGTTCATAACCGTCGCAGTTTCGCCAGCCCGCAGATCATCATCTGCGTGCCGTCCGGATCGACCGCGGTCGAGCGTCGCGCGATCCAGGAATCAGCCGAAAGCGCCGGGGCGCGCCGCGTGTTCCTGATCGAGGAGCCGATGGCGGCGGCGATCGGCGCCGGCTTGCCGGTCACCGAACCGACCGGGTCGATGGTCGTCGATGTCGGCGGCGGCACCACCGAGGTGGCGGTATTGTCGCTGGGCGGGATCGTCTATTCGCGCTCGGTGCGCATTGGCGGCGACAAGATGGACGAGGCGATCATCGCCTATATCCGGCGCAACCATAATTTGCTGGTCGGCGAAAGCAGCGCCGAACGGATCAAGAAGGAGATCGGCTCGGCCTGCATGCCCGACGACGGCGAGGGCCGCGTCATGGAAATCAAGGGCCGCGACCTGATGAACGGGGTCCCCAAGGAGATCATCATCAGCGAGCGCCAGATCTCGGAAAGCCTGGCCGAGCCGGTCGGCTCGATCGTCGAGGCGGTCAAGGTCGCGCTCGAGCACACCGCGCCCGAACTCGCCGCGGACATCGTCGACAAGGGCATCGTATTGACAGGCGGCGGCGCGTTGTTGAGCAATCTCGACCATGTCTTACGCCACGCCACCGGATTGCCGGTCTCGATCGCCGACGACCCGCTGACCTGCGTCGCGCTCGGCACGGGACGCGCGCTCGAAGAAATGAAGACGTTAAAAAACCTGTTGATCAACATGTGGTGAGGGTTTTTATCTGGGGTTTAGTCCGGGGGTTTGGTCCGGGGACGGGGACGGATAGGGGCACGATGAGGGCGAGCGCCGGAATGCGGCCCGCGGGGGGCGTCGTGGCGATCGGCAGGGTCGAAAGCGCGTGGTGATCCGGCTGTCGCCGCAGATCCGCGCCGCGATCCAGCGGACGACTCTGCCGATTCTGATCTTGCTTTCGGCGGCGATCATCGTCCTCGGCAAGGCCGACAAGATGCTGTTCGACTCGGTGCGCACGGCGACGACCGACAGCCTCGCCCCGGCGTTGGAGACCGTGTCGCGCCCGCTTTCGGCCGCCGGCAACATGTTCGACCGAGTGCAAGGGTTTTTCACCACCTATGGGGAAAACCGCCGCTTGGCGCAGGAAAACGAGCGCCTGCTGAAATGGCAGCAGACCGCGCTCGACCTCGCCACCGACAACCAGAAACTGCGCGGCTTGGTCAGGGCCGTGCCGGAGGCGGCGATCTCGTACGTGACCGCCCGGGTCATCGCCAATTCCGGCGGCGCCTACGTGCGCACCGTGATGGTAAATGCTGGCAGCGACGAACGTCTGGCCCGCGGTCAGGCCGCGATCACCGGCGAGGGCCTGGTCGGCCGCCTGACGGAAGTCGGCAGCCGGGCCGCTCGGGTGTTGTTGATCACCGACCTCAATTCGCGGATTCCGATCGTCATCGAAAGCTCGCGCACCAACGCGGTGCTCGCCGGCGATAATTCCGAACGGCCGCGGCTGATCTATCTGGCGTCGCCCGAGGCGGTCAAGATCGGCGACCGGGTCGTGACCTCAGGCGAGGGGGGCGTGTTTCCGCCCGGTATCCCGGTCGGCATCGTCTCGGTGCTCGATGCCGCGGGACCGCGGATCGAGCCGTTTGTTGAATTGTCGCAGCTCGGCTATCTGATGATCGTCGATTACGGCCTGTCGGATTCGCTGCCTCAGCCGGTGCCGTTCCCTCCGCGTCAGGGACGGCGCGGAAAATCGGGTGTCGCCGACGAGGCCGCCCCGCGCTAAATCGCGTCAGGGTCCCCGATGGCACCAAAAGTCTTCAGCATCCCGGCATTGCCGCGCGTCAACAGCGTCGCGGCGCGCGCACTGCCGATCGTTTCGACGATCATCGCCGCGATCGTCTCGATCCTGCCATTGCGCATCCCCGGCTACGCCGCGCTGACCCCGGCCTTTACCCTGATGGCGGCCTATCACTGGACGATCTACCGCCCCGACCTGCTACCGCCTTTGGCGTTGTTCACGGTGGGGCTGACCGAGGATCTGTTGGTCGGCGCGCCGACCGGGGTCAGCGCCCTCTTATTGCTGCTGGTCTATACCGTGGTGCTGAGCTACCGGCGCTATTTCGTCAACCGCACCTTTCCGTTCGTATGGTCCGGCTTTACCATTCTCGCGGTTGGCGCGATGCTTGGCCTATGGGCCCTGCATTGCGTACTCGACGCCACCCTGCTCGATTTCCGCGTCACGATCTTTCGCACCGTGCTGACCATCGCGATCTTTCCGGTGGCAAGCTTTCTGCTGGGCCGGGCGCAGCGCGCGCTGATCGGCGCCGGTTGACCCCGGCGCGATAACAGTGGCGCGCGAGACCCAGCGACAAAAGCTACTGACACGCCGGGCGGCGATCCTGGCCGGCGGCCAGGCCCTGCTCGGAGCCGCGCTCGGCGGCCGCCTCTACCAGTTGCAGATCCTCGAAAAGGACCGCTACACCGTTCTCGCCGACGAAAACCGGATCAATCTGCGCCTGCTGGTACCGCCCCGCGGGCGCATTTTCGATCGCTTCGGCATCGCCCTCGCCGACAATCGTCGCAACTACCGCGTCGTCGTCGTGCGCGAACAGACCGGCAATATCGAAGCCACCTTGAACGCGCTCGGCACCCTGATCGACATTAGCGAGACCGATCGCAGGCGGGTGTTGCGCGACGCGAGGCGAAAGCACGCGTTTGTCCCGGTCATTATCCGCGCCAACCTGAGCTGGGAGGAGATGGCGCGGATCGAAGTCGCGGTGCCCGAACTGCCGGGCGTGTCGATCGAGCAGGGCCTGCTGCGCAATTATCCCTACGGCCCCGCGGCCGCGCATGTGCTGGGCTATGTCGCCGCGGTGTCGGACAAGGACCTGACCGGCGACCCGCTGCTGGAATTGCCCGATTTCCGCATCGGCAAGAGTGGGATCGAAAAGTCGCAAGACCTCAATCTGCGTGGCAGCGCCGGGACCAGCCAGGTCGAGGTCAACGCCTATGGCCGCGTCGTGCGCGAAATCGCCCGGGCCGAAGGACAGCCGGGCCACGACGTCGTGACCTCGCTCGACATGGCGATGCAGGATTACGTGATCCGCCGCTGCGCGGTCGAGACCAGCGCTTCGTGCGTGGTGCTCGACGCGGCGACCGGCGATATCCTCGCGCTGGTCTCGAGCCCCAGTTTCGATCCGATGCTGTTCCTGACCGGGCTGACCCCGGCGATGTGGCAGGAATTGTCGACCGATCCGCGCAATCCGCTGTCCAACAAGGCGACCGGCGGGCTCTATCCGCCGGGATCGACCTTCAAGCCGGTGGTCGCGCTGGCCGCGCTCGAAGCCGGCACGGTGACGCCGGATACGATGATCCACTGCCCCGGCTATCTCGAACTAGGCGACGCGACCTTTCATTGCTGGCGCCAGGGCGGGCATGGCCCGATGCACCTGCACGACGCGATCAAAAAATCCTGCGACGTGTTCTTTTACGAAACCTCGCGTCGCACCGGCATCGACCGGATCGGCGCGATGGCCCGTCGTCTCGGCTTTGGCGGCAGCCTCGGCCTCGACATCCCGGGCGAGCGCGCGGGGCTGATTCCGAGCCGCGACTGGAAGCTGGCGACCACCGGGGTCGCATGGCAGCAGGGCGAGACCCTGATCGCCGGAATCGGGCAGGGCTCGGTGCTGTCCACCCCGCTGCAGATCGCGACGATGGCGGCGCGGCTGGTGACCGGACGCGCGGTGGTGCCGCATCTGGTGCGTCCCGACGGGCTGTTGCCGGTCGGCGGCGATCGCCGCCCGCCAGGCTTCGCCTCGCTCGGTTTGGCTCCGCGCGCGCTCGCCCTGGTGCTCGACGGCATGAACGCGGTAGTCAACGACCCGACCGGCACCGCCTATGCCGCGCGCGTCACCGAGCCGGCATTGGCGATGGGCGGCAAATCGGGCACCTCGCAGGTGCGTCGCATCAGCCAGTACGAACGCGACCACGGCCTGCGCAAACCCGATGAAATCCCGTGGAAAGAGCGCGACCACGCGCTGTTCGTCGCCTTCGCGCCGGTCGGCGCGCCGCGCTATGTCTGCGCCGTGGTCGTCGAGCATGGCGGCGACACGGGCGGCGGCGGCTCGGCCGTCGCGGCGCCGATCTGCCGCGACATCCTGGTCGAGGTGCAGCGGCGCGACCCCGGGCGGCGGGTCCCGCACCCAGAGGCGGTGGCGCAGCAGGCGCCGGACCTGCCATTGCCGATGCCGACACCGCGGCCGGTTTCGTACCAGCGCCGCGGCTGAGTCATGGTTAAATCCGTCGGTTGCGGCCCCCACCACGCCAGCGGCGGATAGACTGGGTCATGGCCAGCCTGTCTCCCGATTTGGGCCGGCGCGAGCTGACCCTGGCGGACAAGGTTCGCGGCATCAGGTGGGACCTGATCATCCTTATCACGGCGATTTCGTGCCTCGGGTTCGCGATGCTGTATTCGGCCGCGAACGGCAATCTGCACCCCTGGGCGGCAAAGCAGATGACGCGATTCGCGATCGCCTTCGTGCCGATGATCGCGGCCGCGCTGATCGACATCCGCCACTGGTTTCGCCTGTCGTACTGGATCTACGGCATCTGCCTGTTGCTGGTGGTCCTGGTCGATCTGCGCGGGATCGTCGGCATGGGGGCGCAGCGCTGGATCGATCTCGGGATCGTCCAGCTCCAGCCGTCCGAGATGATGAAGATCGCGCTGGTCTTGGCGCTGGCGCATTATTTCCACTCGCTGTCGACCGAGTCGATCGGGCGGGTCTCGCTGCTGGCGGTGCCGGTGTTTCTGATCATCGTGCCGGTCGTGCTGGTGCTGAAGCAGCCCGACCTGGGCACGGCGATGATGCTGCTGGTCAACGGCACCCTACTGCTTTACCTGGCCGGGGTGCGGCTGTGGATCTTCGGTGTCGGCGCGGTCGCCGCCGCGGCCGCCGCCCCGCTCGCCTGGTCGATGCTGCGCGACTATCAAAAGAACCGGCTCTACACGTTTCTCGACCCTGACAGCGACCCGCTCGGCGCCGGCTATCACATCCTGCAATCGAAGATCGCGCTTGGCTCCGGCGGGCTGTTCGGCAAGGGATATTTGCTCGGGACCCAGACCCATCTGAGCTTCCTGCCGGAAAAGCAGACCGATTTCATCTTTACGATGATCGCGGAGGAGTTCGGCCTGATCGGCGGCCTCGCCCTGCTGGCGATGTATACCGCGGTGATCGGCTACGGCTTTGCCATCGCCTTGCGCAGCCGCAATCATTTCGGCCGGCTGCTCGGCCTCGGGCTTGCCGCCAATTTCTTTCTTTACGTGTTTATCAATACAGCGATGGTGATCGGGCTGATCCCGGTGGTCGGGGTGCCGTTGCCGCTGATCTCGTACGGCGGCACCGCGATGCTAACGGTGATGTTCGGATTTGGACTATTGATGAACATCAGCATCCACCGCGACGTGCGCATCAGCCGGCTCGGCGAGAGCCAGCCCGGCTGAGGAGGAACCAGTGGCCGAGAAAGAAGCACCAGAAGCCGGACGCCGGCTGCACGTGACGGTGCTGCTGGTCGCCTCGCGCCGGGCGCTCGACAACGCGCTCGGCGAACTCGGCTTCGCCGAGGACGACGACCGGGTCATCGAGCATGACGGCCGCCTCGCGTTTCTGACCTGCACGCACGAAGACGATTGCGACGACATGTTCGCATTGGTCACCGAATTGTCGGCGCGCGGCGAGAGCTGGGAATTGCAGTCGCGCATCGATACCGAGGCGGGGCGCGCGATCTATCAGTCGTTCGCCCGGCATCGGCCGGTCGAGGCAATCGACGCGGCGGTCGAGGAAGAGGACGAACCCGACCCCGGCGACCCCCCTTCCCACGACGTCGAGACCGGCGAGGGGTTGCAAGCATTGAAGCGGGCGTTGCGCCGGGTCGAGCCAGCCGACGCCTTCGCCACGATCCGCCCGGGCCATGACGGGCGCGCCACCGCCCGCATTCTGCGCCGCGGCTCGCGCCGGCTGCTGGCGGCCGCGACCGCCTCGGACGAGGCGACATTGCGCGGGGTCTTGCGCGAGATTCTGCCGAACGTGATGCTCGACGTGGCGATGAAGCCACCGAGCTAAGCCGCGCGCACACGGCGCCGATCGGATCTTGCCGTCACGCCGGCTTGAGGCGACACTCGCGCCCCTCGACAATGCCAGGCCGACGGGGAGCCGGGCCGAACGGGGAGACCGAGGCGATGCTGTCACGTCGTGCCGTTATCATCCAGGCTCCCGCCTCGGCGCTCGCCGGCACCTATGCGGCGCGCGCGTTCGCCGCCGACAAGACGGTGACGATCGGCATGAGCCTGTCCCTGACCGGGGCGGACGCGCAATCCGCGCAGAAGGTCAGGGATGGCGCGATGATGGCGATCGACGAGGCCAACGCGAAAGGCGGCGTCGCCGGTTACAAGATCACGCCTCTCGTCCTCGACGACGGCACCGCCACGGCCGGGCAATACGACCCGGCGCAGGCCGCGACCAATGCCCGCAAATTGGTGTCGCAGGCCGATGTAGTAGCGGCGATCGGGCCACAGATGAGCGGGTCGGGCAAGGCGATGTCGGCGATCCTGAGCCAGGGCAATCTCGCCACGGTGTCGCCGATGTCGACCAATCCCGACATCACCGATCCCAAATTCGCCGCCCAGTACCGGCCAAAGGGCAAGGCGATCTATTTCCGCACGGTGACGACCGACGCCTATCAGGGTCCGAACATGGCGAATTTCTACGCCGACACCCTGAAGGCCAAATCGGTGTTCGTGCTCGACGACAGCGGCGCGTTTGGCGTCGGCATTTCCAACTCGTTCGAGGCGCAGGCCAAGAAGCGCGGCCTCAAGGTGGCCGGCCGCGACCAGCTCAACCCAAAAGAGACCGACTACACGACGATCCTGACCAAGATCAAGGCGCTGAACCCCGATTCGATCTATTACGGCGGGGTGGCGCAGGCTGGGGTCAAGCTGGCCAAGCAGGCCCACGACATCGTTCCGAAGATGATCAAGGGCGGCGGTGACGGGCTGGCCAGCGCCGATTTCCTGAGCGGCACCGGATTTCCCGCGGTCGAAGGCTGGTACATTACCATCGCGGCGCCGCACATGCTCGATGAGCCGCAGGTGAAGGACTGGATCGAGCGCTACCAGAAAAAATACGGGAGCGCGCCCGAGGATTATTCGATCACCGCCTATGACGCGGCGTTAGTGATCCTCGACGCGATCAAGCGCGTCGCCGCGGCAGGCAAGGCGGTCAACCGCGATACCGTGCGCGACGCGATCCAGGAGACCAAGCTGATGACCTTGCAGGGCGAGGTCAGCTTCGACGCCAACGGCGACATCACAAACCGGGTGGTCAGCGTGTTTCAGGTGAGGAAGAACGCGGCCAAACCGCTCGACGACCTCGGCAGCCAGCTCAAATACATCGGCGTCGCCCCGCAGAGCGCGTGAGGCTGAACTCGATGGGGGCGCAGACGCCCGGAAGGTCGGTTGCAGCCCGTCAAATCACCTTGCCCGGGCTTGTTCCGGGCATCCACGCAGCGTCGGAAATCCCGCCAGATGGTAGGGAATTCGTGGATGGCCGGGACAAGCCCGGCCACGGCGACTATTGGTCATTTCCCGCGCGATGACCACCGAGGCGGTCTATCTGCAGCAGATCATCAACGGGCTGAGCCTGGGCGCGATGTACGCGCTGTTGGCGCTGGGCTTCACCTTGGTCTACGGCATCCTCGAATTGATCAACTTCGCCCATTTCAACGTGTTCATGGTGGCCTCGTTCGTCGCCATGTGGGCGTTGGAGTTGCTCGGCCTGTCCGGGCAGAGCACGGTTTTGACCGGGTTCGCGCTGGTCGGCGCGCTCGCCTTCGCGTTCGTCGTGACGATGATGGCAGCCGGGATACTGGGTGTGGCGATCGAGCGGGTCGCGTTGCGGCCGCTGCGCAACGTGCGCGGCACCGCGGCGATGATCACGACGATCGGGGTGTCGTATATCCTGTTCAACGCGATCCTGCTGACCGTCGGCGCGGGTTCGAAGAACTTCCCCAACCCGATGCCGGTGGTGCGCTGGGAAATCGGCGGCGCGGTATTGCAATTGCGCGAGGTATTGATCTGGACGATCGCCTTGGTGCTGATGCTGGGACTGCACCTGTTCGTCAGCCGTACCCGGCTCGGCAAGGCGATGCGCGCGACCTCGCAGGACCCGGAGGCTGCGCGGATGATGGGGGTCGATGTCGACCGCGTGATCGTCACCGCGTTCTTCCTGGGCTCGGCCTTGGCCGGGGCGGCGGCGGTGATCTTTGGCCTCTACTACAACTTCACCAGCTTTATCATCGGCTACACCGCCGGGTTGCGGGCGTTTACCGCGGCCGTCCTCGGCGGGATCGGCAATGTGCCGGGAGCGATGGTCGGCGGCCTGTTGATCGGGCTGGTCGAGGCATTGGGCGGGCAGATTTTCGAGGTGCGCTGGACCGACGTGATCATCTTTTCGATCCTGGTGCTGGTGCTGGTGTTCGCCCCGTCGGGCCTGTTCGGCCGGGCGATCCCGACGAAATCGTAGAGCGGCCCCGTCATTGCGAGCGCGGCGAAGCAATCTCGATCCACAGGAAGCTCCTCTCGGCGAGATTGCCGGGTCGCCTAGTCGGCTCCTCTCGATGACGCCTGTCGTTCATCCGAAATGACCGAGTCGCGTCGCGGCATGCTGGGCGAAGCATATGCCTGGATGGCGCGCGCCTCGCCGATCCAGTGGATCGCGCCGCGGCTGCGCCCGCGACTCGCGATCGCCTGCGTCGCGGTGGCGGCGGCATTGTTTCCGATCGTCAGCGGCAACGACGCGGATATCGACGCGGGGGCGAACGCGCTGGCCTTCGCCGCGCTGGCGCTGGGGCTCAACATCGTCGTCGGGCTCGCCGGCTTGCTCGACCTCGGCTATGCCGCGTTTTTCGCGATCGGCGCCTACGCCTACGGCGCCGCCGCCTCGGCGCAACTGACCCCGGCATGGAGCGGGTTCTGGGAGCCGTTCGAGTGGCTCGGGCTGGTCGCGCACGATCCCGGCGATGTCGTGCGCTTTACCGTGTCGTTCTGGCTGATGCTGCCGGTATCGGCCGCGATCGCGGCGTTTTTCGGGGTATTGTTCGGCGCGCCGACCCTGCGGCTCAAGGGCGATTATCTGGCGATCGTGACCCTGGGGTTCGGCGAGATCGTGCCGATCGTCGCGCGCAACACCCCGAGCGTGACCAACGGCGCGATGGGGCTCAACGGCGTCGCGGCGCCGCAATTGTTCGGCTGGAGTTTCGGCGTCGACGCGTGGCCATACTACTACGTCGCGCTCGGCCTGGTCGCGGCGCTGATCGTGACCAGCACGCGGCTCACATTCTCGCGGATCGGGCGCGCCTGGATGGCGATCCGCGAGGACGAGATCGCCGCCGCGGCGATGGGCATCAACCGGGTCCACCTCAAATTGCTCGCCTTTGCCATCGGCGCCGCCTTCGCCGGCGCGACCGGCACCCTTTACGTGGCCAAATTGCAGACCGCGACGCCCGAGATGTTCGGGTTTCCGGTGTCGGTGATGATTTTGGTGATGGTGGTGTTCGGCGGGATCGGCAGCGTCTGGGGCGTCGTGGTCGGCGCGCTGAGTTTGCAATTATTGCAAAGCTGGCTGTTGCCGGATTTGTCGCGATGGCTGCACGCGCTCGGCCGGGTAGCCGAGATCGGCTGGCTGCAGCGGGTCGAATTGGCCCCGTCGATGGAGCTGATCTTCGGGATCATCCTGGTCACGATGATGCTGTACCGCCGCGACGGGCTGATCCCGGCGGCGCGGCGGGTAGCGGGGCTGACCCTCGCCGAGCAGACCGCCCATGCCGGCGATACCGCCGGCGGCTCGGAGGGGCTCGACAAGCTCACGGGCATAGGCGCGCTCGACGGCGGAGGAAAAGAGCCGCTGCTCGACATCGCCGACCTGACCGTGCGCTTCGGCGGGCTGGTCGCGCTGCATTCGGTGTCGCTGAGCGTGCCGGCACATTCGGTCGTCGCGGTGATCGGCCCCAACGGCTCGGGCAAGTCGACCCTGTTCAACGCGATCACCAGCCTGGTGCCGGCTCAGGGCGGCGCGGTGCGCTTTGCCGGCGAGGATGTCACCGATCTGCCGCCACACCGCGTGCTCGAACGCGGCATCGCCCGGACGTTTCAGAATCTGCGCCTGTTTCCGAGCCTGACCGTGCTCGAAAACGTGATGATCGGGATGCACGCGCGATTGCGGACCGGCGCGGCCGGGGCGTTGTTGCGGCTGCCGATGACCCGGCGCGAGGAAGCGGCGGCGCGTCGGCGCGCGCTCGAAATCCTGGCGGTTTTCGGTAATCGGCTATTGCCGCGGGTCGACCATGTGGTGTCGAGCCTCAGCTACGCCAATCGCCGCCGGGTCGAGATCGCCCGCGCCCTGGCGTCGCAGCCGAAACTCCTGTTGCTCGACGAGCCGACCGCCGGCATGAACCCAGCCGAGACGTTGGAACTGGCCGGGCAGATCAAGGGCCTCAACCGGCTCGGCCTGTCGATCCTGTTGATCGAGCATAAGCTCGAAATCGTCGTCGACCTGGCCGAGCGGGTCATCGTGCTCGACCACGGCGAGAAGATCGCCGAGGGTCCGCCCGAATTGGTGCGGCACGACGAAAAGGTAATCCGCGCCTATCTCGGGCGGAGCGCCGCCTTTGCCTGACACCCCGCGGTTCCCCTTGTTGGAGTTCAGGGCGGTCGACACCCATTACGGCGATCTGCACGTGTTGAAATCGGTCGATTACTCGATCGAGGCGGGCGAGATCGTGTGCCTGCTGGGCGGCAACGCGTCGGGCAAATCCACGACGATGAAGGCGATCATGGGGATCGTCGTGCCGAGCCGGGGCGAGATTTTGTACCAGGGGAAGTCATTGGCCGGCATCGGCACCGCCGAGCGGGTGCGGCGCGGCATCGCCCCTGTACTGGAAGCGCGCCGCTTGTTCCCGCGCATGAGCGTGTACGAAAACCTCGAAATGGGCGCCTACACCCGCGCCCGAGGGCCCGAGTACGATTCCGATCTGGAGCGGGTGTTCACCTTGTTTCCGCGGGTCAAGGAGCGGTTGAAGCAGCTCGCCGGCACCCTGTCGGGCGGCGAGCAGCAGATGGTGGCGATCGGCCGCGCGTTGATGGCGCGCCCGAAACTGCTGTGCATGGACGAGCCGTCGATGGGCCTGTCGCCGGTTTTTGTCGAGCAGGTGTTCGACATCATCCAGGAGATCAACCGCCAGGGCACGACGATCTTCATGGTCGAGCAGAACGCCAACATGGCCCTGTCGATCGCCCACCGGGCCTACGTATTGCAGACCGGCCAGGTCGTGCTCAGCGGCCCGGCCGCCGAACTGCGCGAGAACGAAATGATCCGTCAGGCCTATCTGGGCCAGATCAAGGCGGGTTGAGGCGGGCGCGGTGGGGTCTCACCCCACCCCTCTTCCCGTTTCACGGGAAAACGACGGGGAGAGCCGTCGGTACAGGTGATAGCGGCCGGGAGCGACGCCATCCGGCAGCTTCAGGGTCTCGAATTCGGGACCATCCAACACCGGGTCGCTGACCAGCACCCCGCCCACGCATAACAGCGGCAGGATCAGCGGCCGCAATTCGGCCGCCAGCGCGCGGTTGCCCGCCTGGTCGCCGGTGCCGGCGTCGAAATGGGCGAGCGCGACCCGGCCCCCCAGGGTGGCGACCGCCCCCGGCAGGGTCTCGCGCATGTCGCCGAGCAGCAGGCGGTCGTGGGGCGGCACGCAATCGGGATGCGCGGCGACCCGGCGCTCGCAGACATAGATCGCCCGCCGCGGAAACAATTCGCGCAGGTGATCGTAGGTGCGGCCGTTGCCGAGCCCGAGCTCCAGCACCGCCCCATCCAGGTCGCGGATCAATATCGCGGCCCGATCGAGACAGGCGCGCTGCGCCTCGAGCCGGCGGATAAAGCTGTCGAGCCGGCTCACCCGGGGTCTGACCTAATGCGCCGGGGCGGCTTCGCGCAGGCGGCGCACCTCGGTGGTGACCGAGCGGAGCTGGTTGTTGGTGGCTTCGAGCCGGTGCGCCAGTTCCTGCATGATCGACACCGCCATGTTGGGAAATTCGCGCACCATGCGCATGAACGGGTCCTTGGCGATGCGGAGGGTCACCAGCCTGCCCTTCGCACGCACCGTGGCGTTGCGCGGCGCGTTGCACAGGATCGCGATCTCGCCGAAAATCTCGTTGACGTGCAATGTGGCGACGGTGATCGGGCCGGCCGCGCCCTCGAGTACGACTTCGGCCTCGCCGTCGATGATCAAATAGGCGGCGTCGGCGGGATCGCCTTGCCGGACCACGCTCTTCTGGTCGTCGAAGCCGACCCGCTCGCTCATGAAGGCGAGCAGTTTGAGCTTGGCCGGCTCAATCTCCGCGAAGAACGGCACCCGGCGAAGCAGCTCGAATTCCTGCTGCAGGCTCAAGTTTTCCTCCCCTCCCTACACGCGCGGCGCATTCGCACCCGATTATTCCGCCGCCATCAACAAGGTGGTCAGCGAATCCTTGCGGTCCAATTCGGCGAAGCGGCCCTGTTCCTGCAATTTGCCGCCGCTCATCACCAGCACCCGATCGAAATTCCGCGCCAGGCTGGCGCGGTGCAACACCCAGATCAGCCCGCGCCCGGCCATTTCCTCGCGCAACCCCCGCGTCACGGTGGCCTGTGCCTGTCCGTCGAGCGCCGAGGTCGCCTCGCTGAGGATCAACAAATCGGGCCGCTTTAGCACCGCGCGCGCGATCGCCGCCCGCTGGCGCTGCGCCGGCGACAGGCGCGCCCCGGCGGTGCCGACATGGTAGTCGAGGCCGACGCTGATCACCGCCGGGCGCAACGACAGCGCGTCGAGCACCTCGGCCAGCACCTGCGGGATGCGCGCGACCGCGTCGGCCTCGCCATAGGCGATCTTGCCGAACAGGATGTTGTCCTGCAGCGAGGCCGCGGCGTTGTAATGCTCGGGGTCGAAAAACGCGATCTGGTCGCGCGCCGATTCCGGCAATTGCTCGCGGAACACCCGCCGCGCTTCGAGCAGGCGCTGCTGCATCGGCTCGTCGAGCACGTCGAGCCGATGCCGCGCGGCGATCAGCTTGAACGGCAATGACAGCAATTTCTGACGCTGCTCCTTGGACAGCGCGGCGAGGTCATTGCCGTCGATCGCGCCGAGAATGGCGATGAATTCGGGAATGTCGTTGGCGCTGATAAAGCTGAACTGCTCGAAGAATTCGTGGTCCGGCGGCAGATCGGCGAACAGCTCGACCATCGTCGCCGCGACGCCGCGGCCAGCCTCGATCAGGTCGTCGGTCAAGCCGACCTTGTCGAGCACTTCGAGCACGTAATTATTGTCGGCGAGCGCGTCGAGCTCGAAGGCCGGCCCGATCGGGGTGCCAAAGAGCAGGTTCTCGGCGACGGTCGCGTTCAGATTGAACCGCGCGGGATCGTAGGTCTCGACCAGGTTGGTGATCCCGTCGGCGACCAGCCGCCGCGACAACGCCGCGCGCGCCTCGAGCATCTTCGCCGCCAATTCGGGCTGCCCGTCGGGGTCGAGCCGCCCGCGCAAGCCGAACCCGTATATATCCTCCTCGAAATCGAGCCGCGCCAATACCTCGGTGATGCGCAATACCAGGCCGGCTTCGTCATCGACCCCGGCGCTCTTGTAGTCGATCCAGTCGGCATGCAGGTCGAAGTCGATATTGCCAGAGCGTCGCGCCTCGTCGAGCTGGCGCAGCCGGCGCCGCGCGGTCGCGTCGTCGTACTCGGGGGGCCGCAGCGGCACGTGGCGCAGCCCCAGCATCAGATTGTCGCGCAACGTGCCGGTGAACAGGTACGGGGTCGAGCTGACATAGCCGATCCGCCTGCCGATCACCGCCACCGGCAGATCGGCCAGGCCGACGCCGCCGATCGAGATCCGGCCACTGGTCGGCTGGACCAGCCGCGCCAGCAGCAGGGCGAGCTCGGCCTTGCCGCTGCCGCCCTGGCCGATCACCGCGACATGCTGGTCGAGTGGGAGGGTAAAGCTTACCGCGTCGACCACCCGACTCTTGTCGTCCTCGGCGAGCGAGACATTGGCGACCGACAATTCGCCGGTGAACGGCTTGACCGTGTCGGGTTCGTCGAGCAACAGGCCCGCGTCGACCATGCCCGAGGGCTGGAATTGCTCGATGATCTGCTCATAGGTAATCCGGGTATTTTCCTTGTTCTGGTAAAAGTCGAGCAATTCCTTCCACGGCGAGGCCAAATCCTTGTAGGCGGCCAATACCGCGACCAGCGCGCCGAACGACAGGTTGCCGCTGATCACCAAATAACCGCCGATCGAATAGAAAAAGAACGGCGTCAGCTGGCCGATCAGATTGTTGAGGAATTTGACGAAGAACTTGCGCCGGTAGATCTCGAACCGGATGTCGTAGATCACCCCCAGGATGTGGGCGAAATCGGTCAGTTGCAGTTTGACCGTGTCGTTGGCCTGGATCTCGGTGATGCCGGCGGCCGCTTCCTGCACTCGGTCGGCGACCTGGCGCACGGTGCGCACCCGGCGCTTGCCCAGCGCGTTCACCTTGCGCTGCAATCTCGGGATGATGTAGCCCTGGATCGGGTACAGCGCGATCGCGGCCAGGCCGAGCATCGCGTCCTGCATGAACATGAAAAAGATGATCGTCAGCAGCTGGCCGCCCTGGAACAGCGGCAAGACGAACGCATCGCCGATAAACCCGCCCAGCGACTCGCACTCGACCGTGATCATCGGGATGATCTGGGCCGACGACGTCTTGTGGAAATAGTTCATCGGAAAGCGCAGCAATCGCACATAGAGCGAATAGCGAAAGCGCCGCAGCATCCGCTCGCCGAGCTGTCCCTTGAACGTATTGATGCAATATTTGAAACCGCCGTTGATCAGCACCAGGATCAGAAACAGCGCGCACAGGATCATCAGATACGGGATCTGAGTGAAATCGATCCCCAAGAACCGCTGTGGAAACGTCTCGCCGTGAATCGCGCGGTTGACGATTGTCTTGGGCAGGTCGAGCGAATAATAGAGAAACGGGAACGAGGCCAGGGTCAGCGCCAACAGCAACAGCTGCTGGCGCTTGCTATATTTTAGGATGTAGCGATAGATCGTCGGCTCGAGCTCGCCGTCGTCGCGTTGCGGCGGCCGCTCTCCCGCCGGATGATCGCGCAATCGCAGCCCGATCCGGGGCAGCCAGCGCGGCCGCGGCGCCGCTTCGGCCGGCGCGACGACGGCCACCATCCCCTTCACCGCCGAACCGCTACAAAAAAGAGCATTTCGCCCGTCCCGCTAGCTGATGTATTAGTGCGCCCGGCCAAAGCAAAGGGAGGCGCTGCGTGGCCGGCCGCCGCGACCACAAACGGGCGCTGATCTACAGCCATGACACGTTCGGTCTCGGCCATCTCCGCCGGTGCCGAGCGATTGCTCATTCCCTGGTCGATGCGTATTCCTCGCTTTCGGTGCTGATCCTATCGGGATCGCCCATCATCGGCAGCTTCGATTTTCGCTCGCGTGTTGATTTTGTGCGAGTCCCAGGCGTCATCAAGCTGCGCAACGGCGAATACGTCTCGCTCAACCTGCATATCGATATCGAGGAAACCCTGGCGATGCGGTCCTCGATCATCCGCCACACCGCCGACATCTTCGACCCCGATATCCTGATCGTCGACAAGGAGCCGCTGGGCCTGCGCGGCGAGGTGCGCCCGACCCTCGATTTGTTGCGCGAGCGCGGCACGCCGCTGATTTTGGGGTTACGCGATGTGATGGACGACCCGCTGGCGCTCGAAACCGAGTGGGAGCGCAAGAACGTGATCCCGGCGCTGAGCGACTACTACGACGAGATCTGGGTCTACGGGCTGCCGCAGATTTGCGATCCCCTGGCGGGGCTCGAACTGCCGGCGAGCGTGCGGCGACGCATGGTCTATACCGGGTATCTGCGGCGCCACGCCCCCGATCAACCCCCTAACACCGACACCAGCGGCCTCGTCGACGACGATTTCATCCTGGTCACCGCCGGGGGCGGGGGTGACGGCGACGGGCTGATCGATTGGGTCCTGGCTGCCTACGAGAACGACCCCGGCGGGTTGCGTCCGGCCTTGGTTGTGTTTGGCCCGTTCATGCTGCCCGACCGCCAAGCGGCGTTTAGCGCGCGGGCGTCGCGGCTACCCAAGGTGCGGGCGATCACCTTCGATACCAGGCTGGAAACCCTGATGAAGCGCGCCAGTGGCGTCGTCGCGATGGGCGGCTACAACACGTTTTGCGAAATCTTATCGTTCGACAAGCCGGCGTTGATCGTACCGCGCACCGAGCCGCGCCTCGAGCAGTTCATCCGCGCCCGGCGCGCCGCCGAATTGGGGCTAGTATCGATGCTGGCCGACGACCAGGACCATGACCCCGGCAAGATGGTCGCGGCGCTGCTGCATCTGCCCCAGCAGAAGCGGCCGTCGGACGTGGTCGTGCCCGGATTGCTCGACGGCATGGTCAATGTCGACCGGCTCGCCGCCAAGTGGCTCGGCTTCGACCGGACCGGCCGCTTTCGCGCCGGCGGGCGGCGCAACGCATGACCCTGCCGACACCGCCGTTACATCTGGCCGCTCGAGTCGCGCCCAACCCGGTCGCCTTCGTGCTGAAGGGCTATCCGCGGCTGTCGGAAACCTTTATCGCGCAAGAGATCGCGGCGCTCGAACAACGCGGCCTCGACATATTGATTGTGTCGTTGCGGCAGCCGACCGACCGCGCGATCCATCCAGTCCACCGGCTGATCCGGGCAGCGCTGCTGTACCTGCCAGAATACCTCTACCAGGAACCGTCGCGGGTGTGGCGCGGTTGGCGGCACGCTCGCGCCTTGCCCGGGTATCGGGCGGCGGGGCGGCTCTGGCTCGCCGATCTGCGGCGCGATCCGACCCCGAACCGCGTCCGCCGGTTCGGCCAGGCCTTGGTGTTGGCGGCGGAACTGCCGCTGGAAGTCCGCCATTTGCACGCGCATTTCCTGCACACGCCGGCCTCGGTCGCACGCTACGCGGCGGCAATGCGCGGGATCGAGTGGACCGTCTCCGCCCACGCCAAGGACATCTGGACGATCCCTGACTGGGAAAAGCGCGAAAAGCTCGCCTCGTCGCGCTGGGCGGTGACCTGTACCGAGGCGGGCCGCGATCATCTCGCCGCGGTGGCGGAAAGCCCGGCGGCGGTGAGTCTGTGCTATCACGGGCTGGCGCTCGACCGGTTTCCGCCCGCGCCGCGCCGGCATCAGGGCGGTGACGGCGGCGATCCCGCCCGCCCGGTCACGATCCTGTCGGTCGGCCGCGCGGTCGAGAAAAAGGGCTATGGCGATCTGCTCGCCGCGCTCGCGCGGCTGCCGGCCGGGCTGCACTGGCGCTTCGTCCATATCGGCGGCGGCGAATTGGCCGGTCGCCTTAAGCAACAGGCGGCTCGACTCGGCCTGTCCGATCGGATCGAGTGGCGCGGCGCGCGGCCACAGCCCGACGTGCTGGCCGCCTATCGCGAGGCCGATCTGTTCGTGCTCGCCGCCAAGGTGGCGAGGGACGGCGATCGCGACGGTCTGCCGAACGTCTTGATCGAGGCGCAGAGCCAGGGCCTCGCCTGCGTCGCGACCGACCTCTCGGGCATCCCCGAATTGATCGAGGACGGCACCACCGGACTCCTGCTCCCGCCGAGCGACGGCGCGGCATTGACCGCCGCGCTCGCCCGGCTGATCGCCGACCCGACACTGCGCGCCAGGCTCGGCGCCGCCGGTGAGGCCAGGGTCAGAAACGAATTCGATATCGACGCCGGTATCGCGATATTGGCCGCCCGTTTCGGGCTCCCGGCCTCGCGGGCATCGGCCGAGACTAAAGACATGCTCGATGCCGCGCCGCAGCCTTTGCTCGCGCCCGTGGGGTGATGGTCCGCATTGCCTTCTACGCGCCGCTGAAGCCGCCCGATCATCCGGTTCCCTCGGGCGACCGCAGGGTCGCCCGGCTTTTCGTCGCGGCATTGCGGCAGGCCGGGCACATTCCGGTCCTGGCGTCGCGGCTGCGCAGTTATGACGGGGCCGGCGACCCAAGCCGACAGGCCCGCCTCGCCGCGCGCGGGGGGCGAACCGCCGAGCGGCTATTGTCGCGCTGGCGGCGATGGCCGGAGACCGCGCCCGATTTGTGGTTCACCTATCACCTCTATTACAAGGCACCCGACTGGCTCGGTCCCGCGGTCAGCGCCACGCTCGGCATCCCCTACGTCGTCGCCGAGGCGTCGTTCGCGGCGAAGCGGGCCGGCGGCGGGTGGGCCGAGGGCCACCGCGCGGTCGAGCGCGCGCTGCGCCACGCCGATGCGGTGATCGGGCTCAATTCCGCCGACCGCGACGGCGTGTTGCCGTTGCTGGTCCACCCCAATCGCTGGATCGCGCTGGCGCCATTCCTCGACACAAGCGCCTATGCGCCGGCCCGATCTAACCCTGGTGAGGCGCCGCGCCTGATCGTGGTGGCGATGATGCGGCACGGCGACAAGCTCGCCTCGTACCGGTTGCTCGCCGCGGCCCTGACCCGGCTGCTGGATCTGCCGTGGGCGCTCGACGTGATCGGCGACGGCCCGGCGCGAGCGGAGGTCGAGGCCGCGTTCGCCGTGCTTGGGGGGCGAATCCGCTGGCGTGGCGCGCTCGACGCCGCCGCGATCGCCGCACACCTGGCGCGAGCCGATCTGTGCGTGTGGCCGGCGATCAACGAGGCGTTTGGCATGGCCCTGCTCGAAGCCCAGGCCAGCGGCGTGCCGGTGGTCGCCGGCGACAGCGGCGGGGTCGGCGAAATCGTTACCGCCGGGGCGACCGGGGTGCTGGTCCCGCCCGGCGACGAAGCCGCCTTCGCAGCCGCGGTGCGGCGTCTGCTGCTCGATGCCGCCTGCCGCCGGCATATGGGCGCGGCGGCATTGCGCGACACCCGTCGCCGACACGATCTGGCAAATGCCGCGTCGCATCTCGGCGAAGTGATCGCGGCGCTCGGCCGGGCGCGCGCGGCATGACCGTGCTGGCGCTGATCCGCCATGCCCCGACCGCGTGGAACGCGCAAGGCCGGCTGCAAGGCCGCGCCGATCCGCCGCTCGACATCGCGGCCGCGCCGAGCTGGCGTCTGCCGGCCGAGCTCGACGGGTTTCGCGTATTGTCGAGCCCGCTGCGCCGTGCGGTCGAGACCGCGCGTCTGCTCGGCATCGCCGAATTCGAGATCGAGCCGCTGTTGACCGAGATGGAATGGGGCGAGTGGGAAGGGGCGCGCCTTGCCGAATTGCGCGCCGAGCTCGGCGCGACGATGGCGGCGGCCGAGAGCGAGGGCCTCGATTTCCGCCCGCCCACCGGGGAGAGCCCGCGCGACGTGCAGAGCCGGGTCGCCCCGCTGCTGGCCGAGATCGGCCGCTCCGGCCGCGCGACCGCGGCGATCACCCACAAGGGGGTGATCCGCGCGATCTACGCGCGCGCCGCCGGGTGGGACATGCGCGGCAAGCCGCCGGACCGGTTGAGCTGGTCGGCGGCGCATCTGTTCCGCGTCGACCGCGACGGCCGCGCGTCGATCGACCGCCTGAACCTGGCCTTGCCGATGCGATGACTGGGTCGGTCCTGTTCTATGTCCAGCACCTGCTCGGGATCGGGCATGTGCAGCGCTCGTTGCGCGTCGCCGAGGCCTTGGCGCGCGACGGGCAGGCGGTGACCCTGATCTGCGGCGGCCCGCCGCTGCCGGCATTGGCGGTCGCGCCGAACGTGGAATTGGTGCAATTGCCGCCGGTGCGGGCGCGCGACGCGCGGTTCGAGCTGGTCGACGCTTGCGACAATCCGATCGACGATCGCCTGCGCGAGCGGCGGCGCGCGATATTGCTCGCGATCTTCGCCAAGACGCGGCCCGACGCGGTGGTGATCGAGGGCTTCCCGTTCGCGCGCCGCGCGTTTCGCTTCGAGCTCGACCCGCTGATCGCGGCGGTGCGCGATTCGCGGCCCCGCCCGCGCCTGTTGTGCTCGGTGCGCGACGTGATCGTGATGCGCGACGACCCGGCGCGGCATCGCGACATCGTCGCCCGCGTGCGCGCGGATTTCGACGCGGTGCTGGTGCATGGCGATCCCGCCCTGATCCCGTTCGAGGCGAGCTTCCCGGCCGCCGCGGAGATCGCCGACTGGCTGATCTATACCGGGTACGTGACCCATCAGCCCGCGTCGGACGCGGCAGCGGGCACGCCGCCGGGGATCCCCACCGGCGAGATCGTCGTCTCGGCCGGCGGCGGCATCGCCGGGGGCGCGCTGATGGCGGCGGCGCTCGCCGCGCGGCGGCGCGGCTGCCTCGCCGACATGTCGTGGCGGCTGCTCGCCGGCACCAATCTGCCCGACGCCGATTACGCGCGGCTGCGCGAAGCGGCGCCGGCCGGGGTGATGGTCGAGCGGTTCCGGTCGGATTTCACGGATTTGTTGCGGCATTGTCGCGTTTCGGTAAGCCAGCTCGGCTACAACACCGCGCTCGATATCCTCGCCGCAAGGGCACCGGCGGTGGTGGTGCCGTTCGCCGCCGAGCACGAGACGGAGCAGCTGGTACGCGCCGAGTGCCTAGCCGCGCGCGGCGCGGTCCAGGTGGTGCGCGAGGACGAATTGTCGCCCAAGACCCTCGCTAGAGCCATCGAGCGCGCCGCGGCGACCGCGCCGGCGACGGTCGCGATTGATATCGGCGGCGCGGCCCGCTCGGCGCGGGTGGTCGCATGCATGATCGCCGGCGGGGATTATCGCGCCGAGGGTTTGGTCGCGCGGCATGGCGAGGTATGATCGGGTCATGACGACTGTGTCGTGCGGCGACGCGGCGATCACCGCCGGATGGCCCGATCTGGTCGACGAGCTCGACCGGTGGCATTCGGCCGGGCGGGTGGCGGGTTTGTGGTGGCGCGACGACGACGCGGTGGCGACGACTCCATGTCTCGATCGGTTGCTGTCGCTCGCCGGCGACGCGCCGCTGGCGCTGGCGGTGATTCCCGCCGACGCCGAACCCGGCCTCGCCGCGGCATTGGCGACGATGCCGCAGATCGCCGTCTTGCAGCACGGCTGGCGCCACGCCAATCACGCCTCCGTCGGCAAGAAAAGCGAGTTTCCCGCCGGGCGACCGCACGGCGAGGTCGCCGCCGATCTGGCCGCCGGCAGGCGGCGGCTGGCGGCGCTGTTCGGTACTCGCGCGCTGCCGGTATTGGTGCCGCCGTGGAACCGCTTCGCCGACGAGTTCCTGCCGCTCCTCACGGCAAGCGGGATTGTCGCGTTGTCGGTGATGGCGCGGCCGCAGCGCAGGTCGCCCACCCATGGGATCGCGCCGCTCGACGTCGAGGTCGACCTGGTCGCGTGGCATGGCGGTCGCGGCTTTATCGGCGAGGCGGCGGCGCTCGGCGGCATCGTCGCCGGACTGGGCGCCCGCCGACGCGGCGTCACCGATCCCGATTCGGCGCGGGCATCGTCCATGACCGGTATCCTGACGCATCATCTGGTCATGGACGATGCCTGCGCCGCGTTCCTGCGCGAGCTACGGCCCCTGATCGAACGGCATCCCGCCGCGCGCTGGGCCTCCGTCGACGAGCTATTGCCGTGACGATGACCCCGGTCGACGATTTCGACGACGACGCGACGCTCGTCACCCGCCACGCCTATCCGAGTTCGGCGATGACCGGCGATTACCTGCGTGCCGCCGCCGGGCTGGTTCCGAGCAGTCTCATTCTAGTGACGATGCCGGTCGATATGTTCGGCGGGGTCGCGATCGGCGGGTTCGCCGCGATCTTCGGGGTCTTCGCCCTGCGCACCTTCGTGCGGCACGGCACCCGCATCGAGATGACCGAGAGCGAATTGCGGTCGTCGGGGCTATGGCGCATGTCGCTGCCGTGGGACGAGCTCGACCGCATGAAGCTCGGCTATTACTCGACCAGGCGCGACCGCCGCGCCGGGTGGATGCAGCTCGAACTCGGCACGCCGCGCGCGCGGCTGCGCCTCGACAGCCGTATCGAGGGGTTCGACGAATTGGTGCGGCGCGCCACCGCGGTCGCCTCCCGCCGCGGTCTCGCGCTGAGCGCGGCGACCGTCTCAAATCTGCAGGCGCTCGGCATCAAATTGCCGGACGTCGACGAACGCTGATGGGCGATCTTCTCCGGATCCACGATCTGCATGTCGGGTTCGCTGCCCCCGGCGGCTATGTCCGCGCGGTCCGGGGGGTGTCGTTCCGGATGCGCCCGGGCTCGACGGTCGCGCTGGTCGGCGAATCGGGTTCGGGTAAATCGGTGGTCAGCCAGACGATCCTCAGAATCCTGCCTCGCAACGGCGAGATCACCCAAGGGTCGATCATGTTCGCCGATCCGCGCGGCGACGGGAGCGCGGTCGACCTCACCCAGCTTCCGGCCGACGGGGTGGCGGTGCGGGCGATCCGCGGCGGCCGCATCTCGATCATTTTTCAGGAGCCGATGAGCTCGCTGTCGCCATTGCACACGGTCGGCGACCAGGTCAGCGAGGCGCTGCGCCTGCATCGCGCGGTGACGGCACCCGAGGCCAAGGAACTGACCCAGCACATGTTACGCCTGGTCGGGTTCCCCGACGCCGAACGGGCCTGGCGCAGCTATCCGTTCGAGTTATCCGGCGGCCTGCGCCAGCGCGCGATGATCGCGATGGCGCTGGTATGCCGCCCGGCCTTGCTGATCGCCGACGAGCCGACCACCGCGCTCGACGTGACGATCCAGGCGCAGATCCTGAAATTGATCGTGGAGTTGCAGCAAGAGCTCGGCATGGCCGTGCTGCTGATCACCCACGATCTCGGCGTCGTCGCCAACGTCGCCGAGGAGATCGTCGTCATGTATCACGGCGAGGTCATGGAGAGCGGCACGCTCGACGATGTCTTCGAGCGCGCCTCGCACCCTTATCTGCGCGCGTTGCTGCGCGCGGTGCCGCGCTTTGACATGAAGCCGGGCGAGCGCCTGGTGCCGATCCGCGAAATCCCGCCCGGCGACGCGCCTCATCTGATGGCGGAAAAGGCGGCCTGGCCGGCGAACGCGACCGGGCCATTGCTCGAATGCACCGGCATCCGCAAGACCTTCGGCCTGCGCAAGAGCGGCCTGTTCGGCGGCGGCAGCGGAATGCGGAATGTCGCGGTCGACGGGGTCAGCCTATACATCACCCGCGGCGAGTGCCTCGGCCTGGTCGGCGAGAGCGGCTGCGGCAAGACCACTCTCAGCAAGGTGTTATTGCGGGCGGAGACGCCGGATGCGGGCGCAGTCATGTTCAACGACCACGGCGTTCAGACCGACGTGCTGGCGTTGCAGGGCGACGAGTTGAAGCGCTTTCGCCGCAAAGTGCAGTTCATGTTCCAGGATCCGTTCGGGTCACTGAACCCGCGCATGACGGTGTACGAGATCATCGCCGAGCCGCTGGTGATCCACGGCATCGGCGACCCTAGCTCGCGCCGCGACATGGTCGGCGAATTGGTCAATCTGGTCGGGCTCGACCAGCGCCACCTGCGGCGCTACCCGCACAGTTTCTCCGGCGGCCAGCGCCAGCGCATCGGCATCGCTCGGGCATTGGCATTGCGCCCCGACCTGCTGATCTGCGACGAGCCGGTATCGGCGCTCGACGTGTCGATCCAGGCGCAGATCCTCAACTTGCTGATCGACCTGAAGGAAAAGCTCGGCCTGACCTATCTGTTCATCTCGCACAACCTGGCGGTGGTCGACTACATCGCCGACCGGATCGCGGTGATGTGCGCGGGCCGGATCGTCGAGATCGCCGATCGCGGCGTGCTGTTCCGCGACCCGCTGCATCCCTATACCCAGGCATTGCTCGCGGCGGTGCCGGCGCCTGACCCGTCGCACCGGCTCGACTTTCACCAATTGATGGTGGACAAGGCCTCCGATCCCGCGGCATGGCCGGAGCCGTTCCGCCGCGTCAAGGAGCGCCCGCCCCTGATGGTCGAGGTGGCGCCGGGCCATTTCATCGACGCGGCCATCCCGCCCGAGCGCGCCGCGGCGTGGCATGCCGGGCTAGCGGCGGCGGCGGCGGGGGACGGCCAATGACGATCCGCCGATTCGGGGCCACCGGCGGGGCCGCGCTCGGCCCCGCCCTGATCCTGTCGTTCGCCCTGGCGGGGTCGTTCGGGCTCCCGGGCCGCGCCGGCGCCGTCATGCTGGAAACGCCGTCGCTGGCCGCCGAGGTGGCAAAGGGCACATTGCCGCCGGTCGATGCCCGGGTGCCGCGCGCGCCCGCCCTGGCCGAGCTCGAGACGATCGGGCGCCCGGGCGGCGAGTTGCGCATGCTGATGTCGAGCCCCAAGGACACCCGCATGATGGTGGTCTACGGCTACGCCCGGCTGGTCGCCTATACGCCGGCGCTGGCGATCGTTCCCGACATGCTCGAAGCGGTCGATATCGACGAGGGGCGAATCTTCACGCTGCGCCTGCGTCCGGGCCATCGCTGGTCCGACGGCAAGCCGTTCACCGCCGAGGATTTCCGCTATTGGTTCGAAGATGTGGCGGGTAACGCCGAGGTCTCGCCGATGGGGCTGCCGGTGACGCTGCTGCCCAACGGCGAGCTGCCCAAGTTCGAGGTGATCGACGAGACTACCGTGCGCTATAGCTGGCGGCGGCCGAACCCGCTATTCCTGCCGGCCCTGGCCGGCGCGGACCCGCTCTACATCTTCGCGCCATCCCATTACTTGAAGAAATTTCACAAGAAATACGCCGACAAGGCCGCCCTGGACGCCGCGGTAAAGACCTACCGCGCCCGCAACTGGTCGGCATTGCACAACAAGCTCGATCTTATGTACCGGAACGACAATCCCGATCTGCCAACGCTCGAGCCGTGGGTATTGAAGACCAAGCCGCCGTCGGAGCGGTTGGTGTTTGACCGCAATCCGTATTATTACCGGGTCGACGGCGCCGGGCACCAGCTCCCGTATATCGACCGGGTGGTCCTGTCGATCGCCGACAGCAAGATCATTCCGGCCAAGACCGGCGCCGGCGAAAGCGATCTGCAGGCGCGCTACCTGCGCTTCGACGATTACACCTTCCTCAAGGCCGGCGAGCACGACAATCGCTACCACGTGCGGCTGTGGCGCACCGGCCCGGGCAGCCAGTTCGCGCTCTATCCCAATCTGAACGCCAACGACGCGGTCTGGCGCGGCCTGTTCCGCGATGTCCGGTTTCGCCGGGCGTTGTCGCTCGCGGTCAACCGCCACGAGATCAACCAGGTGATCTATTTCGGCCTCGCGGTCGAGGGACAGAACACGGTGCTGCCGCAGAGCCCGCTGTACCGGCCGGTATACCGCACCGCATGGGCGACCTTCGACATCGCCGAGGCCAATCACCTGCTCAATCTGATCGGCCTGACCAAGCGCGACGGTGCCGGCACGCGGTTGCTGCCCGACGGGCGGCCGATGGAAATCATCGTCGAGGATTCGGGCGAGTCGACCGAGAAATCCGACATGCTCGAGTTGATCCGCGATTCATGGCGGCACATCGGCGTGCGGATGTTCACCAAGCCGTCGCAATTGACCCTGTTCCGGCGCCGGGTGTTTTCCGGCGACGCGCTGATGTCGCTCGCCAAGGGGGTCGAGAACGGCCTCGCCACCCCCAGCGTCTCGCCGGCCGAGTTCGCGCCGACCAGCCAGCAGCAGCTGCAATGGCCCAAATGGGGCCAGTTCATGGAGACCAAGGGCAAGGCCGGCGAAGCCCCCGATCTGCCGGCGGCGATCAAGCTCAAGGAGCTCTACGGCGCCTGGCTGGCGGCGACGAGCGCGGCGGATCACGCGCGCATCTGGCACGAAATGCTGCAGCTCTACGCCGACGAGGTGTACTCGATCGGCCTGATCGCCGGCGTGTTGCAGCCGGTCGTCGTCAATGCCCGCCTGCGCAACGTCCCCGAGGAAGGCATCTGGAATTGGGATCCCGGCGCGCATTTCGGCCTCTACAAGCCCGACGGGTTCTGGTTCGACGGCGACGGCGGCGCCTCGGCGTCGTTGCAGGCCCCGGCGCAGGCCCCGGCGCGCTGACCGGACCGCCCGATGCTCGGCTACCTGGTCCACCGCATCCTGATCATGATTCCGACCCTGATCGCGATCAGCATCGTGATCTTCACTATCATCCACCTACCGCCAGGCGATTATTTCTCGACCTACATCGCCGAGTTGCAGAGCCAGGGCGAGCAGGCCAACCTCGCCAAGATCGCCTTTCTCAAGGCCCAGTACGGGTTCGACCTGCCGCTGTGGCAGCAATATCTGTACTGGGCCGGCGGGCTGTTGCACGGCGATATGGGCTATTCCTTCGCCTATGATCTGCCGGTGTCCGAGGTGGTCGGCGACCGCCTGTTCCTGACCTTTCTGGTATCGTTCACGACGATCGTCTTCACCTACATCGTCGCGTTTCCGATCGGAGTCTATTCGGCGACGCACCAATACAGCATGTCGGATTACACGCTGACCTTTTTCGGCTTCCTCGGCTTGGCGACGCCGAGCTTTCTGCTCGCGCTATTGCTGGTCTACCTTGCCCATGTCTATCTCGGCATCTCGATCGGCGGGCTGATGGACCCGCAATATGTCGGCAAGCCCTGGAATTGGGCCAAGATCGGGTCGGTTTTCGCCCATATCTGGATCCCGGTGATCGTGATCGGCACCGCCGGGACCGCCGCGATGATCCGCCGGTTGCGCGCCAACCTGCTCGACGAATTGCAAAAGCAATACGTCGTCACCGCCCGCGCCAAGGGCCTCCACCCGGTCAAGGCCCTGCTCAAATATCCGCTGCGGATGGCGCTCAACCCGTTCATCTCGGATATCGGCTCGCTGTTGCCGCATGTAATCTCCGGGGCGGCGATCGTTTCGGTGGTGATGTCGTTGCCGACGACCGGGCCGATGCTGCTCGAGGCGTTGCGCAGCCAGGACATGTACCTCGCCGGCTCGTTCCTGATGTTCATGGCGTTTTTGACCGTGATCGGGGTATTTCTGTCGGACCTGGCATTGGCCGTGCTCGACCCGCGCATTCGCCTGCAGGCGGGCGCGCAGCGATGAGCGAAATCGAGCTGAAGCCCGGCGAGCGGCTGCCCCATTACGTCTCGACGGCGCCGTTCGACCCCTATTCGATCGAGGAGATGACCGCGGCGCAGGAGCGGTTCAACCGCGCCTCGCAATGGCGGATGATGTGGTGGCGGTTTCGTCGGCATCGGATCGCGGTGGTGTCGGGCGCGGTGCTATTGGCGTTCTACGTGGCGATCCTGTTTTGCGAGATCCTCGCGCCGTATGCGCTCGATACCCGCAATACCGATCACATCTACGCGCCGCCGCAGGGGGTCCACATCATCGACCAGGGCCGCCTGGTGGCGCCGTTCGTCTATGGCTACGACTACCGGCTCGACATGGTCAATCTACGCCGGGTCTACACGCCAAACCCGGACCGGCCGCACAGCGTGCGGTTTCTCTGCCACGGCGACCCGTATTTGTTCTGGGGCTTCATCCCCGGCGATTTCCACCTGATCTGCCCGGCGCAGGGCGGGCATCTGTTCCTGTTCGGCACTGACCGGCTCGGCCGCGATCTGCTGTCCCGGATCATCTACGGCGCGCGAATTTCGCTGACCGTCGGGCTGATCGGCGTCATCGTCAGCTTCACCCTCGGCATCATCATCGGCGGCATCGCCGGGTATTACGGCGGCTGGACCGACATCTTCATCCAGCGCGGGATCGAGGTGATCCAGTCGTTTCCGCATTTGCCATTGTGGATGGCGCTGTCGGCGGTGTTGCCGGTGACCTGGAGCCCGATCCTGGTTTATTTCGGCATCACGCTGATCCTCGGCATGATCGAATGGACCCATCTCGCGCGCGCGGTGCGGTCGAAACTGCTGTCGTTGCGGGAAGAGGATTTCTGCACCGCGGCAGTGTTGATGGGGGCCAACCCGGCCCGCATCATCGGCCGCCACCTGTTGCCGAGCTTTATGAGCCACCTGATCGCCTCGGCGACCCTGGTGATCCCCGGCATGATCCTCGGCGAGACCGCGCTGTCGTTCCTTGGCCTCGGATTGCGGCCGCCGATCACCAGCTGGGGTGTGCTGCTGAACGAAGCGCAGAACATCAGCGTCGTCGCGCTCTACCCGTGGCTGATGCTGCCGGTGGTGCCGGTCATCGTGACCGTGCTCGCCTTCAACTTCTTCGGCGACGGCCTCAGGGACGCGGCGGACCCGTATCACTGAGGCTTGCCGACGACCGCCGCGGCCGGCTGCGCGTCGCACCCGGTCGATAAGCCTTAGACGCATCAGGGAGGCACAACCATGGAACGCAAGAAAGCATCGGATTTTCCGCAGGAGCTTCTGAACCTATTCGACGGATACGTGCATGGCGGGATCAGCCGCCGCAAATTCTTGAATGGCACGAAGAAATTCGCCGTCGGCGGCATGACCGCGGCCGCGCTGTTCCAGATGCTCAAGCCGAACTATGCCTGGGCCATACAAATTCCGGCGGACGACAAACGGATCAAGGCGGAGCCAGCCACCGTGCCGTCGCCGCAGGGCAACGGAAGCATCAAGGGCTATCTCGTGCGGCCGGCTAACGCGACCAAACTCCCCTCGGTCCTGGTCATCCACGAAAATCGCGGCCTCAATCCGTACGTCGAAGACGTGGCGCGACGGCTGGCGGTCGCCAATTTCATCGCATTCGCGCCCGATGGGCTGACATCGCTGGGTGGTTATCCCGGAGATGACGAGAAGGGACTCGCGCTCTTTGGCAAGCTCGACCGCGCCAAGATGGGGGAGGATTTTTTCGCCGCGGCGAATTGGCTCAAATCACGCCCTGACAGCACCGGTAAACTCGGCGCCGTCGGCTTCTGCTTCGGCGGCGGCATCGTCAATCAGCTGGCGGTGCGGATGGGGTCGGACCTTGCCGCTGGGGTTCCATTTTATGGAGCTCAACCCAGCGCAACCGACGCCGCCAAGATCAAGGCTCCGATAAACGCGCAATACGGCGAACTCGACAAGCGTATCACCGACGGATGGCCAGCCTTCGATGCCGCCCTGACGCAGGCGCGCGTGACGCACGAAGGGCATGTCTACAAAGGCGCCAATCATGGATTCCACAACGACACGACCCCCCGCTACGACGAGGCCGCGGCCAAAGAGGCCTGGCAGCACACGCTGGATTGGTTCAACAAGTACCTGCGGGCCTGATCCGAAGAACCCGGGTAGGGTCGGTTCGCGCGCGCCGTTGGCTGGCCACACCGCAAAACAATCGCCTTGGCCGAATCAAGTCCGGCCAAGGCGAAAAAGGGTTCGGCTCAATTCAAAGAGCCGCATCTAGTCCAATATCCCGGCTTCGGACATTTGCCAACTCCTCCAGCGTGTCATTCCGGCGAAAGCCGGGACCCACGGCGGCCGTGTATACCGGCCTTCGCCGGTATGACAGGAACGGAATATGGTGCCCGAAATCGAGCGGGCGCGGTTGACAGCGGAGGGAGGTGGCTCGATCCTGGGCCGGGCATGGCGGGCGGCGCGAGAGGGGGCGGTATTTCGCGGCGACGCCCGTCGCGAAGTCGTCGGCGGCGGCCGGGGTCCGCACGCACGGGAGAAGGTAAGGCTATGGATTTGCGTAAGTATCTGGCGGGTGCGGAGATCGAAAGGGGCGCCGGTGTTTTAAACTACCAGCCGTTCATCCTCTCCGACGATGTCCAGACCGGCGTTGCGTATTCCTGGGTTGTCCCCGTCGCCGATCCCTGGTTGACCCCCCCTCTTGTGTTTCGGAAGAGTGAGCTTTCCCAGGCCGACTGGGACCTTGCCGTCGACGCCAACGCGCGCCAGCGCGCGATGTACGAGGATCTCCTCGATGCGGTCGCCGCCCGCTACCCCGGCGGCACTCTCCTCGATTCAGCGTGCAGCAACGGCTATTTTCCGGTCGGCGCCGAATTGCGGGGCATGCACGGCACCGGCATGGACCCGCAAAATAATGGGCCGGCGATCACTTTTCTCAATGAGACGCTCGGCACGAGCGCCAAATACGTTCCGGAAGCCTACAATTTCCGGACGCATCGGTTCCCGGACGTTGGCAGCTTCGACGTCACCGTCGCCTCGGCGATAATGTGCCACCTGCCCGATCCGCTGGATTTTCTCGCCGCGCTGGGCCGCATAACCAAGCATGCCATCCTGTTCTGGGGGCAGGTCATTGACACCGAACACCTGCTCGTCGCCTACAACGAACCGCGCTTCATTCCCGGTGACGAGAACGAGTTTCCGCACGCGTTCAACGATAACACTCGCATCAGCATGGGGCTTCTCAAGCATGCTGTACGGCAGATGGGTTTCCGGGAGATCATTCAGATCCCGCACTCGCCAACGTGGCTGTATCAAATCCTGGTGCCCGCCGGCCGCTCGTTGGAACGCGAGTTGGGTGAAAGCTGGTCGCCGCAGCCCGCTCTGCTGATCGTTAGATGATCCGAAATCACATTCTAATGGGGTGGTTGGCTTCACCCCCTCTAAACTCTACCCCTTCCAAAAATGATCTATCGGCGTATCGCGGCGGGGAGTTCCGAGCCCTATTCGGCCGGTGTCTCGGCCAAGGTCAGCGATTTGGCGGGCTCGGGCGCCGCTGCCAGCATGGGTCGCCAATTGCCGGCATCGATCTCGGCGATCTGGCGGTCCACCGCAGCCATGACGAAGCGCGAGAACGGGCCGAGATGCAGGTACACCGCGGCGAGCATGCCGACATAGTCGAGCGCGCGCGGGTTGTTCCGGGCGCATTCCTGGAAGACCTTGAAAAACGGCCATAACGCCGCCGGCTGACGCACGGTGATCCGCCACACCAGCCGCCACAGCAGCGCGAAATCGCCGAGCGGGATGCCGAACAGGCTGGGGCGGGGCGCATCCCGGGTGGCGCTCTTGTCCAGCACCGGCCGGTCGAGCATGCGCGCGACATTCCGCACCCGCGCGAAATAGTCGACGGGGCGATAGATGCGGGCGAGGATCGCGCGGTAATCCGACAGGATGTCGCGCCGCGGCCGCGCCGTCTCGAAATTGAGCCCGCTGGTGCATTGGTCGCCCATGCCGTCCAGCGCGTCGAGGCGGGTCGTGTAGTCGGGCGAAAACAGCCGCCCCTCGCGCGCCAGGCGGCGGGTCAGCTGGGTCGTCGGCAGCGCGTAGAGCAGGCCGACCATGCAGAATGGGATCGAGGTCGCCTCGACGCAGTCGATCATCGCCTCGGCCACCGAGCCCTTTTCGCTGTCGAAGCCGACGATGAAGCCCGCGTTCACGAACATGCCGGCGCGATAAATCTTGTGGACGCACTCGGCCAACGACCGCCTGGTGTTCTGTTTTTTCTGCATCGACACCAAGGTGTCGGTATCCGGGCTCTCGATGCCGACGAAAATGGTGAAAAAATTGGCCGCGCGCATCAGCGCCAGCAGCGAATCGTCGTCGGCGATGTTGATCGACGCCTCGGTCGAGAACTCGAACGGGTAGCCGTGGTCGCGCTGCCAGGCGATCAGATGCGGCAGGAACGCCTTCACCGCCTTTTTGTTGCCGATGAAATTGTCGTCGACGAAGTCGAGATGGCCGCGATAGCCGAAATCATAGATCGTCTCGATCTCGGCCAGCATCTGCGCCGCGGTTTTGACCCGCGGCGCCCGGCCGTAAAGCTCGATGATGTCGCAGAACTCGCAGGTGAACGGGCAGCCGCGGGCGAACTGCACGCCGAGATAGGTGTATTGGTCGCGTTTCAGCAGATCGAAGCGCGGGATCGGGGTCTTGGTGACGTCGGCTGTGAATTTCTCGGCTTCAAACACCCCGTCGCGCGCGCCGGAATCCCACGCCTCGATGAACGCGCCGATGATGCCCTCGGCCTCGCCGAGCACCCGAAAATCCGCGGCGGCGTAGGCGTCCGGGCTGGACGTCACGTCGGGTCCGCCGACCACCGCTGGCTTGCCGTGGCGATGAGCCAGCGCGACGACCCGCAGCGTGTCGGGCTGCTGAGGCAGCATCCCGCCGGTCATCACCATATCCGCCCAGTCGAGATCGGAGTCGCGCAATTCCTCGGTATTGCGGTTGACCAGCCGGCATTGCCACGACGGCGGCAGCAAGGCGGCGACCGTGATCAGGCCGAGCGGCGGCGCCGGAAAGCGCGCGCCATAGACCTCGCACGCCGCCTCGAAATTCCAGAAGGACTGGCCGCTGAAACGGGGAGCGACCAGCAGCACATTGCACGATGATCGCACGGCGACCTCTCCACGAGCTATGCGGTAAGGCGAGCCCGCCGAAAGAAGCGAGATACGGGCCTTGGTCGCGTGTCGCGAACTTGCGTAAACAGAACCGCTCGGCCTTAGTGCAAAGCCCCCCACCAGGGCGGAATGTCCTGGGCGAAAGCTACTAGGGAAACCTACTATCGGCAATGCCGGGTTCCGCGCCATCCGGATGCGGGAATATCCCTCGAACTATTCTCGTTGAAATCCCGACATGGCCGCCGGAGAATTGCAGCTCGATCGCCGCATCGTCGCCTCCCGCTAGCCGAGCGCGCCGGATTGGCGCAACCCGCCGATCTCGTCGGGCGACAGGCCGAGCACGTCGTGCAATACCGCGTCGGTGTCGCCGCCGAGCTCGGGCGCGGGGCCGGGGGGGCGGCCGAAGCTGGCCCCCCACGGCAGCCCCGGCAAAACCCCGGCGCC
>Ga0080064_1001028_pt1 | contig 63039 bp, 52 predicted proteins | sample Subgrocontami54m_FD_69260 | JGI IMG/M metagenome (GOLD analysis project Ga0080064, IMG submission 69260) | Subsurface groundwater microbial communities from S. Glens Falls, New York, USA - GMW46 contaminated, 5.4 m (SPADES assembly) (version 2) ... | reverse complement strand
AGGTGAGATGCGTGTAGTACACAGGGATGCTCCTTGATTGCCTAGGAACAAGAAAGGTACACCCCAACGCATCTCACCTTCCTCTAAACCCCGGATGTCGCACTTCGACGTTAAATTCGCATATCGGCCGCAAAGCCAATACCCACGCGGCTCTCCGGCCATCTTGCCTCAGTACCGCGCGCTCCCCGGCGTGCGCGGGAACGGAATCACGTCGCGCACGTTGGCAAGCCCGGTGATGTAGGACACGGTGCGCTCGAAGCCGAGCCCGAAGCCGGCGTGCGGCACGGTGCCGTAGCGGCGCAGGTCGCGGTACCAGCCGTAGTGGCTCTTGTCCAGCTTCGCCTCGTCCATGCGCGCATCGAGCACCGCGAGTCGCTCTTCGCGCTGGCTGCCGCCGACGATTTCGCCGATGCCGGGTGCGAGCACGTCCATGGCGGCGACCGTCCTGCCGTCGTCGTTCAGGCGCATGTAGAAGGCCTTGATCTCCTTTGGGTAATTCATCAACACCAGCGGGCCGCCGACGTGCTTTTCGGCGAGGTAGCGCTCGTGCTCGGACTGCAGATCCATGCCCCATTTCACCGGGAATTCGAATTTTTCCTTCGCCCGTTCGAGGATGCCGATCGCCTCGGTATAGTCCATGCGCACGAATTCCTTGTCGACGATGCCCTGCAGCTTGGCGATGACGCCTTTCTCGACGCGCTCGTTGAAAAACGCCATGTCGTCGGCGCGCTCGGCCAGCACCGCCGCGAGCACGTACTTGAGCAAGCCTTCCGCGAGCGTCGCGTTGTCGGACAGATCGGCGAAGGCGATCTCGGGCTCGACCATCCAGAATTCCGCGAGGTGGCGGCTGGTGTTGGAGTTCTCGGCGCGGAACGTCGGCCCGAAGGTATAGACCTTGGACAGCGCGAGGCAGTAGGTCTCGACGTTCAACTGGCCCGACACGGTGAGGAAGGCCTCGCGGCCGAAGAAGTCCTGCGCGTAATCGACTTTGCCATCCGGCGTGCGCGGCAAGTTCGCCATGTCGAGCGTCGACACGCGGAACAATTCGCCCGCGCCCTCCGCGTCGGACGCGGTGATGATGGGCGTGTTCACCCAGAGGAAGCCGTGCTCGTGGAAAAAGCGGTGAATGGCCTGCGCGATGGTGTGGCGCACGCGGGTGGTCGCGCCGATGACGTTGGTGCGCGGCCGCAGGTGCGCGACTTCGCGCAGGTACTCCATGGTGTGCGGCTTGGGCTGGATCGGATAGGTATCGGGATCCTCGATCCAGCCGACCACCTCGATTGCGCTCGCCTGCATTTCAAACGGCTGGCCCTTGGCCGGGGAGGGCACGATGGTTCCCGTGGCCTGCACCGCGCAACCCGCGGTGAGGCGCATGACTTCGTCGGTGTAGTTCGCCAGCGTATTGGGCGCCACCACCTGCACCGGATGAAAACATGAACCGTCGGAAACATGGATGAATGAAATTCCGGCCTTGGAATCGCGCCGCGTGCGCACCCAGCCTTTCAGCGTGACCGGGGTATCGGCGGGCGCGCGGCCGGAAAGGATGTCGATGCAGGTGCAGGTGGTCATTTAGAGGTTGATGCGCTTGCGGCTGAAAAAATCTGCGCCTATTTCTTGAACAAATGCTCCGGCCCGCCGGTTCCCGCCGTGCGTTCGTAGACGCCGTCGCCAGCTTTCTTGTACTGCGTCAGGCCCGAGTTCTTGATCTTGCTTTCCGACAGCGACCAGTTGCCGCCCAGCGCGACCGCGCTGATGCGGCGCTCGCACGGCTGGCCGCAGGTCGGGCACTGTGTGAACTTCGCGTCGGCGATGCGCTGCATCACCTCGAAGCGGCCGTTGCATTTGTCGCAGTGGCCCGATGAGGGGGCGTATTCATAGATCGGCATGTGCACATTTTACCGCGGCCGGTAGTTTTCCTGGCGACTGACTGAGCCCGGCTGCAACAGCCTGGAAGACGCAGTGCTGGCGCGCTTCTACGCCCGGACCGCGGCCCCCCGTCCCGATACTGTTCGATTGCGCACAGACAGCGCAAACGCTTGCTTGATACGCTCGATTTTTGCTCAAAAGGAAGCCATCGTGATATCTGCAATCGATCGCAATCAGGCTGGTACCGGACAACAGATAATTTCTTTCCTCGGCTTGGCGGCAGGTGCTGTCGGCGCCATGCTGGTCGCAGGTATGGCCGCGGCCGCGGGCAGCAATCTGGCGGAAGCGCAAGCGCGCTACCAGCAGGATCGGGCTGCCTGTATCAGCGGCCAATCCTCCCAGGACCGCGCCACCTGCCTGCGCGAGGCCGGCGCCGCGCTGCAAGCGGCCAAACGCGGGCGCGCAGGCGACAGCGAGAGTTCGTACGAACAGAATCGGTTCATCCGCTGCGACAGCGTTGCGGCAGGAGACCGCGAGGACTGCATGCGCCGGATGCGCGGCGAGGGTACCGTCAGCGGCAGCGTCGAGAGCGGAGGCATCTACAGGGAACTTCGGAGGACGGTGCCGACGCAGTAGCGCAATCGCAGGCGTTGGCGGCGGAATTACAGTGCTACAGGCAAGGTGACACGGAATTTTTCCGCCCAAGGAGCCAGCGCCGGTAATATCGACGGCTCCAGTCCGACGCCGTCGCGCAACTGCCGTTCTCGACGCAGCAGGCCGTTCTGCCCCGGCAGGCGCACGCGGTCGAAACCCGGGCGCGGCGGATTGTCGAGACAAGCCTGCGCCACCCATCCCATCTGGCGGCGGAAGGCGTCGCCGCCGCTGAAGGCTTCCGGATCCAGAATCTGCAGGAAGACGCTCGCGCCCAGCGGTTCAAGCGGGTCGGCGCGGCCGTGGCCGGCGAGCCCCGCCGTGAGCGCCTCGACCAGGAGCGCGAGGCCATATCCCTTGTGGCCGGCATCGAGTCCGCCCAGCGGCAGGATGGTTCCTTTGTTCGGTGCGTGCAACACAGCCGGGTCGTTGGAAGCTTCGCCGTTCGCGTCGATCAGCCAATGCTGCGGCAGGTGCTTGCCCTCCTTGCGCAGGCGGTTGGTCAGCATGTTGGTGGTGATGGACGTGGACACGTCGACGAGTACCGGCGCGTCGTCGGTGGGAAAGCCGATGGCAATCGGGCTTGGCGAAAATACGGCGCGCAGCCCGCCGTGAGGAGCGACACTGGCGCCGGCAGGCGCGGAGGACAGCAGCAGCATGACCAGGCCCTGGTCGGTGGCGCGCTTCAAATAGGCGGCGAGGCAGGCGATGTGATGGCTGCGGCCTATGGTCACCGTGCCGCTGCCGTAGGTCTTCGCCCGTTCGGTGGCGATTTCCATCGCGCGCAGTACCAGCCAGGGCCCGGGCAGGCGCTGACCGTCCCAGGTGACGACCGCGCCGCGATCGGAGAGCGTGATCGGGTCGCCCTGGAGCTTCATTTGTCCCGCTTCGATATGCTGCAAGTAAGTGGGCAGCAGCTGCAGCCCATGCGTGTCGTGGCCGAGCAGGTCGGCTTCGACCAATATGTCGGCGATGTCGCTTGCGCGGTCGCCAGGCATCTTGGCGCCGGTCAGCAGCGATCTGGCAAGGTCGATGAGCGTGGTGGCGTCATAGCGCGCTCTGGGGGAAGCGGCTGGAGCGGAGGGAGGCATGGGGACCGGCATGTTGCGATTTTACCGTGTATGCAAAGGACGGTGTGTGAATGAGGCCCGCCCGGACGACTGAAAACTGGCTGGAAAGTCAATATCCATGCGGGTCTCCTGTCTTTTCCCCGATGAAGCTGCGGGTTTTCGTTATACTTGGCAGCTGTTTCAGAGTAACCGAAGCAGCCCCTGGCTTGAGGGAGTATGAGGGGATACGCCCCGAAGGTCTCGATCCCCATTGAGGGGAAAGTCCCTCGGGGGATATCCACGCATCTTGTCTTGTAATGAGTTCTTAGGAGATTTGATCGATGAAGAAGCTTGTCGCAATCTTGTGCATGTTAGTCGCGCCGTTGGGCGTACTTGTCGCGCCGTTGGCGCAGGCGCAAACCTGTCCCGAGAAGAATCTCAATTACTATCAGGCGTTCCCCGCGGGTGGCGAGTCCGACCTGTCCGGACGCCACCAGCAGATGGTGCTGAAGAAGCGCTGCCCGGCGATCGAGACCATCATCCAGTACAAACCGGGTGCCGGCGGCGGCCTGATGTGGGCGCAGATGAATGCGCTCGCGGGCGACGGCTTGAACATTATCGGCATCAATCTGCCGCATATCGTGTTCCAGCCGCTGGAGGGCCAGGTGCAGTACAAGACCGAGGACATCACACCGGTGTTCTGGTTCCACTACACCCCGGATGCGCTGGTGGTGCTCGAGTCGAGCCCGATCAAAACCTTCCAGGATTTCGTCAAGGCGGCAAAAGCGGACCCGGGCAAGATCTCTCTCGGCGGCTCCGGCCTGAATTCGGCCAATCACGGCGCGCACGAGCGCCTGAACGCCGCCTTCGGCATCAAGACGAGTTACATACCGTACAAGGGCACGGGCGACATGACCACCGCCGTGCTCGGCGGGCACGTCGGCGGCGCCATGTCCTATACCGCCTTTGCGATCAACAACAAGGGCAAGATGCGCGCGCTCGCCGTGGCGATGGACAAGCGTCATCCGCTGCTGCCCGATACGCCCACCTTTCGCGAGCTGGGCATCGACTGGGTGGACGGCGCCTATCGCGGCATCGGCGTGCCGAAGTCCGCGCCCGCAGAGGTGAAGAAGCGCGTGTCGGATCTGTGGATGGCGCTCAACAAGGACGCGGAGATGAAGGAGCTGGCGGCGAAAAGCGGCTTCGAGCTGGTCAATGTCGGCGTCGGCGAAATGGACGCCTTCATGAAGGGAAAGATCAAGCTCTACACCGACAGCGCCAAACGCCTGGGGCTCGGGAAGTAGCGGGTGCCTCCCGTTTGCACCGCGCGGGAGGGAGCAAGGTATCCGGCGCGGCGGCTGTCTGAACCGGTGTAAACAAGCTGGAAAGCCAGTATCCGTGCGGGTCCCGGGCCGCTTTGCCTATGAAGCGGCCTCGTTTCTGATCAACCCTTGCTCGCGGCTCTGAACGCGGCCTGTCCGCGGCGCATCAAACTGGGGTGCAGTATGCCGAGCTTGGGCGTCTGGCCGCAAGGAGCGCCCGGCGGCACACCAAACCAGATATCGTTGTAGTCGAGTTCAAAAGTCTCACCGAGGTTGAATTTGGTGGGATAGCCGAGACCGGATGCTTCGAAGGCCGTGTTATCCGAAGGCAGGATCGTAAACTCACCTGGGTAGAGTTTATCGATCTTCTGGCTGGTACCGTAGGCAACCACGATCACTGGGTGACTATCTTTCTCGCCCACACGGAGAACGAGCGCCGGTCTGGATTTGGGGCCGGGTCCTGGGACGTGGTCCCGCGGAAATCTGCACCAGACGATGTCGCCCGCGCGCGGTGGCACAAACCAGCGGGTCGCCGGCGGGGGCATCAGAACAGGCTTGCCTTGACCGTCATACGGCCGGAAGGTTGCAGCCGTTCGATTTCCGTTTTCTGCGCATCGGTCAACGGCCCGTCGTCAGCCTCGTAGCTTGGAAGTGTCTGGCGGGCGAACTGCGCGAGCGCCACGTGAATCACCTGGGTTTCGGACAGGCCCAAAGTCTCGGCCAGCCGCGTGGCGGTATTGCGCGACACTCCGAACGCGGTATCGCTATCGCGGTAGCGCAGCAAGACGGCGCTTGCGGACTTCTTGCGCTTGGCGGTCGTGGTTCTGGTGGTGGACCGGGTTGCCATGGCTGCTCTCCTGTCGAGCACCGGTTTCCCGGCGCTGGTTTTGCTGATATCTATATTATATCAGTGACGATGGCGTCGGCAAGCCGCTGGGCAAAAGATCGTGTCCAAACGGGATCAGAGACGATCCATTTCTTTCTGATGGGCGTCATAGCTCACTGCCCAGAGCCGGCTTCTGGTTCACCGTTTTTCGAATCACCGTGAGAAAGAATTCGTCTCTGGACCTCTTTTTCCTCTCACATAAATGCGTGGCGGCGCGACGACCTTGAGGTCGGAGCCTGAGCGGCACAGGCTACGTTTCCTGGAAGGCTAAGCCGGAAATGCTTGGCACTACTTGCGCGCCGCTTTTACGGCGGCGCGGCCCTGCGCCTTCGGCAAGGCATTGAAGGCGGCGGCCGTACTTTTTTTTGCCGCAGGCGTCTGCATGCGCGCGAGCAGTCCATCGAACTGCCTGCTCAGTCCATCGAGGCTGCGCGAGCGTTCGCCGACTAGCGCCTCGAATTCCTCTATCGAGAGAAGGATGGCGCGGGCTGAATCACGTTTGGTGATTGCGACCACCCCGCTACGAGCAACCTGTTCGAATATGGTTCCGAACTCGTTCTTGAACCGGGTAGTGGGCACTGACGGGATATCGACCAACTCGCCCAGTCTGTTGCGAAACGTTAGCGAAGTCATGGATTCAGGTCTGAAAATCTTATCTTGCTAGCTTCAAGATATGCTGCGCTCGCGTCAATCCCGATCCAACGCCGCGCAAGTTGTTCGGCGACGACTCCGGTAGTGTTTGATCCGGCAAAGGGATCCAAGACAATATCGTGCTCGTCGGTGAGCAATTTGATAAAGAACTCGGGCAGACTCGTAGGAAATCTGGCGGGGTGTATCTTCACCCCGAGTTCTTTGCATCTTTTTGTGAAAAGATCATTGGACGCGTTGTTCCCCATTCGGAGCATGGAGTCCGGCAGTTCGCCCTCGATCACGTTCGGTGGTATCGATCCACCGGCATCGATTTTGTCGAACGTCGAAGTGATGTTGTGGCCCGATGGCCTCACTGTGGCCTTAACCCCGCGCTGGTTTAGCCGAAGCATATCCTTGCTGTAGGGCTTCAACACGCGCCTATTATTCGCTTTTGGCCACGGAGTTTTCGAGAGCCACCATACGTATTCGACTGAGTCTTTTATTCGTATCCTTCGGACGGTCACCCATTCGGCCGGGGCAGGCATTTTCGCGGGGTTGTACCAAAAGCATTCCTGGGCGACGTGAAAACCGATCTCTTCAACAAGCGCTATCAGCAGTTTGAAGTGATAGATCGATCGCGTAGGATTGCCGGCGTTGTAGCTTCCGCCAACGTTCAGGACAAAACTCCCGTCATCCCGCAATACGCGGTAGATTTCCTTGGCGAAGGCAAGAAACCATTCGACGTATTCGTGTTTGTCCACGTTTCCGTACTCTTTCTTGAAATGAAGAGCGTACGGTGGCGAGGTAAAGGCTAGATTGATCGAACTATCCGGTAGCCGCGACATCAATTCGCGCGAGTCGGAAGCATAGGCGGCCCCAAACAAAGTGCTATACGCGGGCGGCGTATTGGGAAGCAAGTCTTCGACTCGTGGAGCTGTAGAAAAGTCGAGACCGGATTGGACGCTGGTTTTGGCGATGCTGGACACTTTGGGGGCTAACGCAGTGGAAGTCAGGGTATTATCCATGACTCTGACAATAGCGTCCTGGCGGATCCAGCTCAGGCGGGAACTCGAGAAGTTGCCCGGTGAACTTGCGGCCGCGCGCACCCTCATTCTGCGCGGTTTCGCTAACTAACTGTCAACTTGCTTGTGGGACATCATCCGATAATATTCCTCAAGCCGTCCGAGTCCCTGCCCCGAACGAGGTAGTCCACGGCACCCGGGAATCAGTACACTGCCATTGTCCGAAACTGCTAGAGGCGGTACATTGAGCCGAAGAGAATACGACGGAGCGCGCCGTGCTCCACAAGAAGAACGAAACCTCCTTTATCCACGCGACAGCCAATGAGTTTGGTGCATGATGAAGCTTGAACAATTGCAAACCAACGCCGCAGTGCGGGGCATTGTCCCGGACGCTTTGGTGGCTGTGGTTAGCGTGCAGTGGTATGGCTCCGAAGCCCTCGAACTCACGTATAAAACGGCCGCTGGCAAGGTGGCGAACGAATTGCTCTATCGCCATGACGAGCCGCGTCTCGAGATTGTGGAGCAAGGTCGGCCTTGGAGCTTCGATGGGGATGGCGCGCTTTTTCGGCTTGTTTCCGAGGCGCAGCGTATCCGCCTAGCGCATCTGTTTGATCCGGTGCTGGCGGTCCACACTTCCATAGTCGATCCGCTGCCGCACCAGATAACGGCGGTCTATGAATCTATGTTGCCGCGGCAGCCACTTCGCTTTCTGCTCGCAGACGACCCAGGCGCGGGCAAAACCATCATGGCTGGTCTACTCATCAAAGAGTTGATCGCTCGAGGTGATCTCCAGCGCTGCCTCATTGTTTGCCCAGGCGGTCTCGCCGAGCAATGGCAGGATGAGCTCTACCGCCGCTTCCATTTGCCATTTGAGATTCTCACCAACGACAAGCTCGAGACGGCGCGTACCGGAAACTGGTTTCTCGAGACCAACCTGGTCATTGCGCGTCTCGATAAGCTCTCCCGCAATGAGGACGTACAGCAAAAGCTCCAAGTCCCGGACTGCCGCTGGGATCTCGTGGTCTGCGACGAGGCGCACAAAATGTCGGCCACCGTCTTCGGCGGCGAGACCAAGTACACCAAGCGCTACAGGCTCGGTCAGCTCCTCTCGACGCTCACAAGGCATTTCCTACTGATGACGGCGACGCCGCACAACGGCAAGGAAGAGGACTTTCAGCTTTTCATGGCGCTGCTCGATGGCGACCGTTTCGAGGGTCGCTTCCGTGACGGCGTTCATGTGACCGATGTATCGGACTTAATGCGCCGGATGGTCAAGGAGAGCTTGCTCAAGTTCGATGGCACGCCGCTATTCCCGGAGCGCATCGCCTACACCGTGCCGTACAAGCTTTCGGAGGCCGAAGCCCATCTGTACAAGGCGGTCACCGACTATGTGCGCGATGAGTTCAATCGCGCCGAGAAGCTCGATAACGACAAGCGCGCCGGCACCGTCGGCTTCGCGCTCACGATACTGCAGCGGCGGCTGGCTTCCTCGCCGGAGGCCATCTACCAGTCGCTGCGCCGCCGGCGCGAGCGGCTGGAGAGCCGGCTACGCGAATTGGAGGTGCTCCAGCGCGGCGGCAACGCCGCACCCGTGATTGTGTCCGCAGCTCCAGCGCTCGACGCCGAGGATGTCGAGGACCTGGAAGACGCGCCGGACAACGAGGTCGAGGCCGCCGAGGAGGAAATCCTTGATCAGGCGACAGCCGCCCGCTCCATCGTCGAATTGAAGGCGGAGATCGAAACCCTGAAAGGCTTGGAGTCACTCGCCCTCGGCGTTCGTCGCAGCGGAACGGACACTAAATGGCGCGAGCTAGCGAGCCTGCTCGGCGAAATTTTCACCAATGGGGCCATCGTCGGCCACGTGGCCGAACCGGTCGCCCCCTACGGCGCCGGCGAAATCCCTCGCCCCACACCATCGTCTCATCAGAAACTCGTCCTCTTCACTGAACATCGCGACACGCTGAATTACCTTGAGAACCGCATCACCACACTGCTCGGCCGCAGAGAGGCCGTTGTCATAATCCACGGTGGTATGGGACGCGAAGAGCGCTTGAAGGCGCAGGAGGCGTTCAAGTTTGATCCAGAGGTGCAGGTGCTGCTTGCCACGGATGCAGCGGGGGAGGGTATCAATCTCCAGCGCGCCCATTTGATGGTGAACTACGACCTGCCGTGGAATCCCAACCGCCTTGAGCAGCGCTTCGGCCGTATCCATCGCATCGGCCAGACCGAGGTGTGCCATCTCTGGAACCTGGTCGCTGACGAAACCCGTGAGGGAGATGTCTATCGCAAGCTACTGGAGAAACTTGAGCAGGCCCGCCGTGCCCTTGGGGGCCAAGTGTTCAACGTGCTCGGTAAACTTCAGTTCGAGGGCAAATCGCTGCGCGAGCTGCTGATTCAGGCCATCCGCTACGGCGATCAACCCGAGGTGCGCGCCCGTCTCACAACGGTGTTGGACCAGGCACTCGACCGCAGTCACTTGCAGGATCTGCTCGAAGAACGAGTGCTCGCCCACGATGCCATGGACGCGAGCCGCGTTCAGCGGATCCGCGAAGACATGGAGCGTGCCGATGCCCGTCGTCTGCAGCCTCACTATATCGAATCTTTCTTTCACGAAGCCTTCCAGCGTTTAGGCGGATCGGCTAAACAGCGCGAGTCGCGCCGCTACGAGATAACTCACGTTCCGGCAACCGTTCGCAATCGCGACCGTCTGATCGGCACCGGCGAGCCGGTGCTGCCGCGATACGAACGCATCGCCTTCGAAAAATCACTGGTGGCACCGCAGGGGCAGCCCTTGGCCGCTTTTGTGTGTCCCGGCCATCCGCTTCTAGATTCCGTCATCGACCTCACTCTTGAGCGTAACGCCGACTTGCTCAGGCGTGGTGCGGTGCTGGTGGACGAGCGCGATTCAAGCACCCGTCCGCGCGTGCTCTTCTACCTCGAGCATGCAATCCAGGACGCGAGCCTCACTCGCTCTGGCGAACGCCGCGTCGTCTCCAAGCGAATGCTCTACGTGGAACTCGAATCCGACGGGACCATGCGTCATGTCCAATACGCGCCGTATCTCGACTCCAGGCCGTTGGCCAGGGACGATCCGGGCGTAGAGATGATCCTTGATCGGCCAGAGTGTGGGTGGATCACGAGCGAACTCGAGCAGCAGGCGCAGGTCCACGCGGTGGCGCATGTCGTACCTGAACACCTGAAAGAGGTGCGGGATGGCAAGGTTGCGCTTATTGCGAAGACTGAAGCCGCAGTGAAGGATCGGCTCACCAAGGAGATCACCTACTGGGACCATCGCGCCGAACAGCTTAGGCTCCAGGAGCAGGCCGGCAGGCCCAATGCGAGGCTCAATTCGGGTGAGTCCCGCAAGCGCGCCGATCTTCTCCAGGGCCGTCTGCAAAAGCGTCTGGCGGAACTTAAACTGGAAGCTCAGATTTCGCCACTGCCGCCGGTTATCCTTGGTGGTCTGCTTGTCATTCCGATGGGCCTTCTTTCGGCTATGACGGGGCGGACCGCAGCCGGTCCGACAGCGCCCGCAGACACCCAGACGAGTGCCGCACGGGCTCGCGCCATTATCATGGGAGTCGAGCGCGGCCTCGGCTTCGATCCAACGGATCGCGAGTTCGAAAGGCTGGGCTACGATATCGAGAGCCGCGTGCCGGGAACGGGTAAAATGCGCTTTATCGAGGTCAAAGGCCGGGTTTCCGGTGCTGCCACAATCACTGTAACCCGCAACGAGATCCTGTATTCGCTGAACAAGCCCGACGATTTCATTCTCGCCATCGTCGAGTTCGACGGCGATAATCATCGGGTCCACTACCTCCGCCAGCCCTTTCGGCGGGAGCCGGATTTCGGCGCGGCCAGCGTGAACTACATTTTTTCGGATCTGCTTGCGATTGCCAAACGCCCATCATGATTCATTATCTGCCGACCATCCGCAGCCAAGAGGAGGGATTTGGAAATCTCGCGGTACTGGCTTCCGAGGTAAAAGAGTTATCCAACAGTAGGTTGGAGGTAGATTTTTCGCGCTGTGAATTCTTTGATGCGAATATGGCGGCGCCGCTTGCGGCCATATTGGCCCGAGTCGCGAACGCGTTCAATGCAGTAAGCATCGTCAATGTACCGTTCGCCATTGAGAGCATACTTCGCAAGAATCGGTTTCTGGTTGGATACGGCTATGACCCGATGGAGGATGTAAACCGCACGACATTGCCGTTTCGCCGCATACAACTGTCCGGCCAAGGTCAATTTGCGGACTACTTGGGGCAGCACATGAACGGGAAAGGGATTCCGCGAATGACCGAAGGGGTGGGCAAGGTCTTTCGGCAGAGTATTTTTGAAGTCTTTCAGAATACCGTAATTCATTCGCGATCCCGCCTCGGCGCTTTTGTGTGCGGCCAGTTCTATCCGCAATATCAACGCATGGACTTGACCATTGCCGATGCGGGTGTCGGTATTCGCATCAATGTACGGCGCTACCTCAGGAACATGACCATGTCCTCGGTCGAGGCTATCCGCTGGGCCCTGCAGGAGGGAAATACAACCAAGACAGGATCGCAACCGGGTGGTGTCGGGCTGAAGTTCTTGCATGATTTTGTCGCGCTGAACAAAGGCAAAATCCAAATTGCTTCGCGCCTTGGTTTCTACGAATACCGCGATGGAAAAGAGACGTTTAAGAAACTCGCTGCAGATATTCCTGGCACGACGGTAAATCTCGAAATCAACACGGGTGACACCAGCGCATATCGTTTGGATTCGGAAATCACGTCCAAAGACATTTTCTAGTATTGGATACTGCTATGAGTAAAGAAATAATTGTCCGTGTATTCGATGTTGTCGGGGGACCGCTATGCGTCTCTGCCGATGACGGCCAGGCCGTGCACGACAAAATTGCGCTGTTCTTGCGGGAGGATCGGGAAGTGGCCGTCTCCTTCGAGAAAGTAGAGACGCTGATATCCGCGTTTCTGAATGCTGCGATCGGACAGCTCTATGGCGAATTTCCAGAAGACAAGATTCGTGCGTTGCTTTCGGTCCGGGATATGTCGCAGGAGGATCTCACGCTGCTGAAACGAGTCGTGGACAACGCGAAGAGTTACTTCCAGAACCGCAAGCAGTTCGACCAGGCGTGGAAAGAGGAAGTCGGCGATGAAGAATAGGGCGCACGATCTTGCCGCCTACGCATTCTCCAGCGGCGACGCATTGCTGCTCGACACCAACGTTTGGCTCTATTTGTTTCCTGCGCCCTCGGACAAGCAGCGCGGTTCTGCGGCCAATTATTCCGCCGCATTCAAGAAGATGCTGGCTGTCGGGGCGCATCTTGCAATGGATGCGCTCATCCTCAGCGAGTATCTGAACCGCTACTGCCGTATCGAATGGACGGCTTTGCACAAGGCTGCTCATCCGGATTTCAAGAGATTTCGCCAATCAGCAGACTATGCTTCTGTCGGACAAGGCGCCGCGCTGTACGCGCAGAATATTCTGAAACAATGCACAAGGCATGATCATCCTTTTGCGGCAGTAAACGTCGCTCAAGTGCTGGCCGACTTCGAGGCGGGTACGCACGATCTCAATGACGGTCTGCTGGTCGAGACCTGCCGCATCCATGGTTGGAAATTGGTTACTAATGACGGAGACTTCACGCAGGGTGGAATTGAGGTAATCACGACAAACCCCAAGCTGATTGCCGCCTGCAAGTGACACTGCCCGTCAAGAAGAAGCTGATCGAGGTGGCGCTGCCGCTGCCGGAGATCAACGACGCGTCCGCCTACGACAAGATGCCGGGCATTGGGCCGCACCCGAAAGGGATACACCACTGGTGGGCGCGGCTGCCGCTGCCGACCGCGCGGGCGATACTCTTTGCCTCGGTAGTGGATGACCCGGAGGCGCATCCCGAGAAATGGCCCACCGAGGAGGATCAGAACATAGAACGGGAGCGGCTCTTCGATCTGCTGCGACGGATGATGGCGAAGAAGCTGCACGAAGCGCCAGAAGTCTATGCCGCAGCCCATGCGGAGATGCTGCTTCACTGCGATGGGAAACTTCCGGCGGTGTTCGATCCCTTCGCCGGGGGCGGTTCCATTCCGCTGGAGGCCAACCGCCTTGGATTCGAAGCGCACGCGGGCGATCTCAATCCTGTCGCTGTGTTATTGAACAAGTGCAACCTTGAGCTAGCTCCGCGCTGGAGTGGGCAAGCTCCAGTCAACCCCAAAGACCGAGGAAGTATTGGTGGCACCGGCCATTGGCGCGGCACACATGGATTAGCGACGGACGTACGGTATTACGCGCAGGTTATCCGTAAGCGCACGCAGGCGAAAATCGGCCATCTTTACCCTACGGCACAACTGCCTAAAGAGCATGGCGGTGTAGATGCAAACGTAATTGCGTGGATCTGGGCACGTACGGTAGCCAGCCCCAACCCAGCAGCGCGAGGCAAGCATGTACCGATGATAAGTACCTATTGGCTGTCAAACAAGAAGGAAAACCTTGCGTGGTTGGAACCCGTCGTGGACAAGGCAGGCGGCATGTACCGTTTTGAAGTGCGAACCGGGACACCCTCTGATCGTGCAGCAGTTTCGAAAGGGACCAAGGTTGGGAAGGCCGGCTTTCTGTGTCTGCTTACTGGTGCGCCGATTACCTTTGAGTACATACGCAACGAAGGACAGCAGAATCGCCTAGGGTCACGCATGCTTGCTATTGTTGCGGAGATGCGTCGAGGTCGCATGTATCTTAGGCCCACAGTGGAACAGGAGAATATTGCAGAATCGGCGAAGCCGTCAGAGTATCCGGATACCGACCTACCTGACGATGCTCTCGGATTTCGTATTCAGAACTACGGCATTCGCAAGCATTGGCAGATGTTCACCCCGCGTCAACTTACCGCCATGGTGATGCTGAGCGATTTAGTGAAGGAAATCGGAATAGAAGTGCAACGCGATGCCTCAGCAGCTGGACTGTCCGTCGAAGATTCCGGCGCTTATGCTCATACTGTCACCACGTTCCTCGCTCTGGCGATGGATCGTTGCAGCGATTTCGGCAACGCGTTATGTACATGGAGTTCGACCAACCAGAAGGTAATGCATCTCTTTGGGCGCCAAGCGATCCCGATGATATGGGACTTTGCCGAAGCCAACGTTCTGAGTGAGTCGGTCGGTGCTTGGAATACTTGCAGCGAGTATGTCGCTGATTGTATCGAAGTGCTGACGGCTGGCTCAAGTCGGGTCGGTCATGCTCGTCAAATCGATGCGGCGACGGGTGCTAATGGCATCACAAACCTTCTAGTCAGTACTGATCCTCCCTATTACGACAATATCGGCTATGCAGCGCTAAGCGATTTCTTTTATGTTTGGCTACGACGGACAATCGGCCCGCTTTACTCAGAGCTATTCAGCACTGTTTTGGTCCCCAAGATGCCGGAGCTAATCGCGGCGCCGGAACGCTTCGAGGGAGACAAGGAGAAAGCGAAGGAGCATTTCGAATCAGGATTTCGTAGTGCCTTTACGGCGTTGCGCGAAAAGATGGACGCGAGATATCCACTCACAGTCTATTACGCTTTTAAGCAGGCGGATGAGGACAGCGGAGCGGCGGAGGACGATGACGAGTCAGGCGTGGATCTGACTACGGGTTGGGAAACTTTGTTAGAGGCGCTTGTCTCGAGCGGATTTCAGATAACCGCCACTTGGCCAGTACGTGCCTCGCAGGCGTGGCGTATGCGCGCCATGGGGTCTAATGCTTTGGCGTCTTACATCGTGTTGGCTTGTCGTCCGCGCCCGAAGGACGCGCCACAGACTGCAAGCACGCAGTTTCGGCAAGAACTCAAGCTTACGCTTCCCGCAGCACTGCGCCATTTGCAGCAAGGCAACATCGCCCCCGTGGACTTCGCACAAGCAGCAATCGGGCCCGGTATGGCGGTCTATTCACGCTACAGTCGCATACTAGATAACAGTGGCAAGTCGATGACTGTACGTGCGGCGCTGGGACTCATTAACCAGACGCTGACTGAGGTATTGAGCGAACAGGAAGATGATTTCGACGCTGACACGCGCTGGGCACTGGCGTGGTTCGAGCAGTATGGCTTCAGCGCAGGCGATTTCGGCGACGCTGAGTTGTTGAGCAAGGCCAAAGTCGTTGCGGTATCGGGGCTCCAGCATGCCGGTCTGATACTCTCGAAAGGGGGTGATGTCCGGCTCCTGCGTCCCGACGAGTTGCCGAAGGACTGGGATCCCGCCACCGATGATAGACGCACGGTTTGGGGAATGACGCACCACTTGCTTCGGCTATATCATCACGACAAAGCAGGCGACGCGGCCACCGCCGAACTATTGCGTAAGCTGGGTGCAGCGGCCGAAGTTGCGCGCGATCTGGCCTATCGGCTCTTTAGCCTGTGCGAGAAAAAGAAACTTTCGCAGGAAGCGCAAGGCTACAACGCGCTGGTTCTCGGCTGGCCGGAAATCGCCCGCCTGGCGCGAGAGATTCGCCCGGCCACGCCTGTACAACCCAAACTGATCTGATTCGGAAGCTACTATGGCGATCACAAATCACGAACGTGTCGGCAAAGCGCTCGACTTGCTGAAGGATGGCCTGTTACCTTTCATTGAGCGCGAACTCAAGTCGCAGTACCAGCAAGGATGGTTCGAGGAAGCCAAAGCGGCGCTCTCACCGCAGCAATTGAGCTTTGCTGGAACGCCAACCGAACCACAATGGGACATCGGGACTGTGCTGGCCGTCATGTGGAATCAGTGGAACGAGGTGTTTCGCAAAACACTGGGCCCGGCGGAACGTAGTTTGGTGAACGAGTTACGTAGCAGCCGCAATAACTGGGCGCATCAACGCCCGTTCAGCACCGACGATGCCTACCGCGCACTTGACAGCGCGGGCCGACTACTGGCTGCCGTTTCCGCACCGGAAGCGGACGAAGTGGAAAAGATGAAAATGGATCTGCTGCGGGTGCGCTTCGACGAGCAGGTGCGCACGGAAAAACGCCGGAGCGCCAGCACTGCCATCGAGAGCCAGACGAGTAGCGCGCTCAAACCTTGGCGCGAGGTAGTAAGCCCGCATAAGGACGTGGCCAGCGGTCGCTACCAACAAGCCGAGTTCGCGGCGGATCTCTGGCAGGTACATCTAGGCGAAGGATCTGACGAGTATCGCAAGCCTGTAGATTTCTTCCGCCGCACCTTCCTTACCGAAAGCCTGAAGCAAATGCTCATTGGCGCAGTCCGACGACTTTCGGACAACGGCGGTGATCCGGTGGTGCAGTTGCAGACGAACTTCGGTGGCGGCAAGACGCACTCGATGCTGGCGTTGTATCACCTCTTTTCGGGGGCCAATCCCAGCGAGTTACTAGGCATAGACGGGGTGCTAAAGGTGGCAGGCGCGGAAAAGATACCGAAAGCGCGCCGCGTTGTGCTGGTGGGTAATAAGATCTCGCCTGGTAATCCCTCGAAAAAGCCCGACGGTACCGTCGTGCGCACCCTATGGGGCGAGTTGGCGTGGCAACTTGGCGGTAGGAAAGCTTTCGAACGAATACGCCCCGACGACGAAAAAGCAACCAGCCCAGGTGACGTGTTGCGCGAGCTATTTAACGAATACGGGCCGTGTCTAATCCTCATCGACGAGTGGGTAGCTTACGCCAGGCAACTCCACGACCAGAGCGATCTGCCTGCAGGGAGCTTCGAGACGCACTTCTCGTTTGCTCAGGCGCTGACCGAGTCGGCGAAGATGGCGAAAAGTTGCCTGCTGGTCGTCAGCCTTCCGGCCTCCGATACCACGGGTTCGCCGCATGCGCAGGCGGAAGATGTGGAAGTCGGCGGTGAACGCGGGCGCGCGGCGCTTGATCGCTTGCGCAATTCGATTGGTCGGGTGGAAGCGTCGTGGCGGCCGGCCAGCGCTGAGGAAGGTTTCGAGATCGTGCGTCGGCGCCTTTTCGAACCGTTGGTGGATCAAGGGCAGTTCGTGGCGCGAGATACGGTGGCCAAAGCGTTCGCCGATCTTTACCGAACCCAGCAGCAGGAGTTTCCGCTCGAGTGCCGCGACTCGGATTATGAGAAACGACTTAGGGCGGCGTACCCGATCCACCCAGAGGTGTTTGATCGACTGTACAACGATTGGTCAACACTGGTGAAGTTTCAGCGTACCCGCGGCGTGCTACGCCTGATGGCGGCGGTGATCCACAGCTTGTGGGAGAAGGGTGACCGAAATCCTGCAATTCTGCCTTCGAATATTCCCATCGACGATCCGCGGGTGCAGTTCGAGTTGACGCGTTATCTATCTGACAATTGGGTGCCAGTCATAGAGAAAGACGTAGATGGCCCCAACTCGCTGCCGCTCCGCATAGATAGCGCGTTACCCAATCTCGGGAAGTTCTCAGCTTGCCGCCGGGTGGCGCGAGCGATTTATCTCGGCTCGGCGCCGACAGCCAACGCGGCTAACAGGGGCTTGGAAGACCGGCGCATCAAGCTGGGCTGCGTGATGCCCGGCGAATCAGCGGCAATCTTTGGCGATGCGCTACGCCATTTGAGCGAGTCTGCCACGTATCTGTATAAAGACGGAGCACGTTATTGGTATTCCACCCAGCCGACCGTGACGAAACTGGCCGAAGATCGCGCTGAGCAGCTCAAAGCTGATCCGGATGCACTAGTGCAGGAGCTTGATAAGCGGCTGCGTGCCGATCTGCGCAAGGAGGGAGATTTTCACCGCATTCATCCGCTGCCTTTGACCGGCCAGGATGTACCCGATGACCTTGACGCGCGGTTAGTCGTACTGCGGATCGAGTATCCGTACACCAAGGAACCGGAAAGCCCAGCGTTGGAGGCGGCTAAAGCGATTCTAGAAGCTCGCGGGAGCGCCCCGCGTTTGTATCGAAATACGCTGGTATTTCTGGCTGTGGACAAAACAAAGTTGCAGGATCTAGACGAGGCGGTGCGGAGATATCTGGCATGGGATTCCATCGTTGACGAGAAGGAAACGCTGAATCTCGATCCGCACCAGTTTAGACAGGCGGAGAATCAGAAGGTGAGCGCTGATGGTGTCGTAACGGCGCGAATCCCAGAGGCTTACCAATGGCTGCTGGTACCGACCCAGCCTTCGCCGCAAGATGCTGTGAATTGGCAAAGCTTCCGCCTTACAGGTCAGGAGCCGCTTGCAGTGCGTGCGAGCAAGAAACTGCGCAATGATGAGCTATTAGTGACGGGCTTCGCTGCCACCCGGCTCCGTCTGGAACTCGACCAAGTGCCGCTATGGCGCGGCGATCACGTCCCGATCAAGCAGCTCGCCGAGGATTTTGCGCGGTATGTCTATCTGCCGCGGCTCAAGGATTCTTCGGTGCTGGTCGGTGCGATACGCGAGGGATTCACTCTGCTGACCTGGGAGAGAGAGAGTTTCGCTTTTGCCGACAGTTTCGACGAAAGCGCGGGACGTTACCGAGGATTGCGCAGCGGGCAGATTGTGTCGCTGGCTGACAGCGAGACGTCAGGGCTGCTTGTGAAGCCGGAGATTGCGCGCAAGCAACTGGACGCTGAGAGCGTGAAGTCGGCCACAGGTGATTCGACCGCGGGGCAAGCGGTTGGTGGCGTAGGGACGGGAACTTCGGGACCGGGTGCCGGCTCGACGGCAATGGGCGGCGCCGCGCCGGCTGCGATGCAGCCGAAGCGCTTTCATGGCACGGTCACCCTCGACGCTACCAGAGTGGGGCGCGACGCCAGCCGGATCGCCGACGAGGTGATCGCGCATCTTGCCGGCTTAGTTGGCTCGACGGTGACTGTAACCCTCGAAATTGAAGCGCAAATTCCGTCTGGCGCACCGGATCACGTCGTTCGTACAGTCACCGAGAACAGTCGGACGCTGAAGTTCACGAGCCAGGGGTTCGAGAAAGAGTAGTCAACATGTCTGGCGACATGCCGCCGTGGCACCCGTTCAATAAGGCGGGCCAAGATGTGGATTGCTGCATAGACGCGCAAGTGCCCTTTCGTATTCCGAAATGAACGCAAGACCAACCTCGGCATTGGCTTCGCGAGCGTAGAAATGCGAACACGACTCCCTTTAGTTCGTGATAGGTCGAAGAGTCAATATCGTTGCGGCTCTCCAGCCGATTGCGCGCGCTAGGCCAACATGTAAAGAGCGGATATCCGTGAACTTAAGGGCCTCAATGGACCTTCCCGTTCTGCGCCGCATCCACAACCGTTTTGGCAATCGGGGACAGAGGAGTGATGTCGTCGTGCCGGCCTTCGTAAATTGAACCAGGGCGCTGGCTTAGGGTACGAAGGACGCTTTCGCACAGACTCACGATGGGTGTAAGGGCGCCGCTGCCGGCGCCAGAAATGGTTAACATCTCCCGCTTGTAGCCCTCGAAAGCAGTCGAAACTGCCTCCTTATATGCGTATTCTTCCTCAACGCGAAGCGCAAGCATATAGTTTCGGCCTGCGTAGATACCGAACCATACGAGCGGGACCACAATCGGCAGACGGGCGACAAAATGCCGCAGAATCGAATCCCAGTTCTCTTGCGTTGCGCCAGGCCAAAACCCCGGAAGGCCTACCACGCCAGCGCACAAGAGGAGGAATATTGTTACAACGAACGCACCTAGCCAATTCCTCTGCGGTTTTCTAAAGCGAGTTTGCTGATTGCGAAAAGCAGACGCCAATCCAGCGCTTGTCGCATTGGGCAAGAGCCCCTCGATCTTGGTGTGCATTTCGGCAAAAACTTTGTGAAGATCGACCAGTTTCTTTTCATATTCGACTACCCGGTTCTCGGCGGATTTGGCGGCGGCAACAACTTCACCCATGGACGTTAACAGGGCTTTTGCATCGGATTCGCTTTTCGCGATTGATGCCGCATCGGCATTTGCCTTCGACGCCGTTTCCGCCACTTGCCCCTGCGTTGTCTGTGTCGCGGTTGCGTTTGCCTCGGCCGTCGCCTTTGCAGCAAATACCGCCGCAGCACAGGTGGTGACTTCGGTCAATGTTGTTGCAGCGTCGGTTTGAGCTTTCTCTGCTATTGGAACAGCCGCCGCTGCTCGGTCGCTCGCTGCCTTAGCGGTAAGTGCATCTGTTTCCGATCTTCCCTTTGTCTCACTTGCCGTTCTGGCATCCGCTTCCGCCGCGTTCCTTGCGGCGTTGATCGCCTGTGCGACCTGTTCGGCATTCGTCTTGGTCGTGGTTAGCCACGCGAAATCCGCGTCAACCGTCCCCCGCAACTGAGCGATCGCCTTCGCGTGTTCCTCAGCATTTTGCTTTGCGTTGAAAGCGAAAGCGCTCTCGCTGTTGGCTTTCCTGTTCGCTTCCTCGGCCGCAGTGGCCGCGGCTTCCGCTCGCTCCCTAGCTTGACTAATGGCAAGCATTGCTTCGTTGCTGCTGGTGTCCCCGTCCATACTTGTCTCTCCCAAAATAGAAGGGTAGGGAAACGTCCGCACCCTCTTCGAGTTTGGAAATTTGATCAACCACCCATCTACCCACGTTGAACTTAATCTAGGTCGATGATCCTTGGCATGAGGAGCATGCAGCCATGAGAATACGAAGCCAGAGAAAAAGGCAGGGCTCCTTGCGGAGACCTGCCTCTGAATAAAATCACCTACTAAACTCGCTTACCGCAGTCCAAATTTATGAGGTACGAGGTCCGCAGCTTATGGAGTACCGCACACATCCAGAGCGGAATTCCCTTCCACACCCTACCCGCACACCCCCACCCACCCACACGCGCTGCAAAACTCGCAGCCATCCTTTTTGATCACCGCGTGGTTGCCGCATTCCGGGCAGCGCGTGCCCTTCATATGCGGAGCGGCGCCGCGCACCGGGGTCTCCATGATGCCCATGGTCTGCACCGGCAGGCCTTCCTCGTTGAGGATGCCAAGCATGGCGTAGCGGTGCATGATCAGGCGCGCGACGTAGGACACGGTCGAGGGCCAGTTCTGCTGTTTGCGGCTGCCCGGGGTGTAGGCCATGAAATCGCCCAGCGGTTCCGGGAACACCAGCAGCTTTCTCAGTTTCATGCTGATCCAGGCCGGATCCATCACGCGCATGTCGAGCGACAGGATTTTGCACAGGCCGTCGAGCGCGCGCGGGTAATCGCCCGAGAGCCACATCGAATACGGCCGCGTCAGGCCGTCGGGCAGGGTGATTTCCTTCAAGCCGAGCACGAAGTCGTCGCCGGTGGCCGGGTTCTTCACGTCCACGGTCCACGACATGGTGCCGTCGGTGCCGGTCTTGGGCTCCTTCAGGCTGAACATGGCATCGAGCACCGGCCCGGTCTTGGCATCCGACAGCGCGCCCAACTCCTCGACGCGAAAGCGCACCACCTGCGCCATGGCCGAGACCACGCTGGGCATGCGTTTCTTTTCGCCATGCGGCGGAAAGGCCATGTCGAAAGCGTCGTCGCTCACCGTCTTGGCCAGGGTATCGAGCTTGAGCCTGAGCCAGCCCGGATCGTTGGCGCGCATGTCCATCGACAATGTCTTGGCCAGGGCGCCGAGGCCGCGCGGCTGCTCGCTGCCGTTTACCCAGACTTCGAACGGGCGCACTTTGCCGTTCTCCACGTGGCCTACGAACAGGCAGAAATCTCCATGCGCGTATTCGATCATGTAGCTCCAGGCCGGATTGCCGCCGGCGAGCTTGGGCCGCCCGGGCCATCTGAGCGAAGCGAGCACCGGCGCCGGCACGTCCTTGATCTGGATGCGCCGGTTGACGTCGCTGTTGACGAAGTCCTGCGGCTGCATGGCTTGCGTGCTGTCCACCGACAACACCGAGCCGAGTACGTTGTTTGGGCGGTAGGTGGCGAGGCCCTTCAAGCCGGATTTCCAGGCGGCCAGGTACAGCCCCTGGAACTCCTCGTAGGGATAGTTTTCCGGCACGTTGACTGTTTTGGAGATGCTGGTGTCGATATAGGGCGCAACGGCCGCCACCATCGCTTCATGCGCCGCGGCCGAGATTTCCAGCGCGGTGACGAAATACTCGGGCAGGGTGTCGTCGCCGCCTTGCGCGGGACCGGGCAGGACGCCCGCGGCGCGCAAATGGCGGTACAGGCGCCAGGCGTAATCCTCGACCGGAAATTCCTGCAGCGTGCCGTCCGCCATGCGCTTCTTGCGCGTGTAAGTCCAGGAGAAAGGCGGTTCGATGCCGTTCGACGCGTTATCGGCGAAGGCGAGGCTGATGGTGCCGGTCGGCGCGATGGACAGCAGGTGGCTGTTCCTCAGGCCCTGTTTTCTGATCAGCGCCTTGATCTCCGCAGGCAGGCGCGTGGCGAAGCTCGTGCCCGACAGGTACATGTCGGCATTGAACAAGGGAAAGGAACCGCGCTCGCGCGCGAGATTGCTCGAGGCACGGTAAGCGCTATCGCGCATCGCCTCGGAGATCTTTGCCGCGAACTCGCGCGCGGATTCGCTGTCGTAGCGCTGGCACAGCATGATCAGCGCATCGCCCAGGCCGGTGTAGCCCAAGCCGACGCGGCGCTTGTTCATCGCTTCTTCAAGTTGCTGCGGCAGCGGCCAAGCGGTCGCTTCGAGCACGTTGTCGAGCATGCGCACCGAGGTTTCGACGGTGGCGCCGAAACGCTCGAAATCGAAAGCGGCCTTGTCGGTGAACGCAGCCGAAACGAAAGTGGTCAGGTTGATCGAGCCCAGGCAGCAGCAGCCGTATGGCGGCAATGGCTGCTCGGCGCAGGGATTGGTGGCCTCGATGGTCTCGCAGTAATTGAGGTTGTTGTCGCGGTTCATGCGGTCGAGGAACAGGATCCCCGGCTCGGCGTGATCGTAGGTCGAGCGCATGATCTGGTCCCACAGCTCGCGCGCGCGCAGCTTGCGGTACACCCACAGCCCGTCCTCGCGCTGATAGGCGCCGCTGTCCATGACGTCCCGGTGCGGGCGCGCCTTGTGCGCCAGCTCGCATTCGAGGTCGGCCTCCACCGCCTGCATGAAGGTATCGGTGACACCCACCGAAATGTTGAAATTTGACAGGTCGCCACGATCCTTGGCGTGGATGAATTCCTCCACGTCGGGATGGTCGCAGCGCAGCACGCCCATTTGCGCGCCGCGGCGCGAGCCTGCCGATTCGACGGTTTCGCAGGAGCGGTCGAACACGCGCATGTAGGATACCGGCCCGCTGGCGCGAGAGTGCGTGCCCTTCACTTCCGATCCCTTGGGACGGATGGAGGAAAAGTCGTAGCCGACACCGCCGCCGCGGCGCATGGTTTCCGCCGCCTGCTGCAGGGCGGTGTAGATGCCGGGCTTGTCGTCGACGATTTCGGAGATCGAGTCGCCCACCGGCTGCACGAAGCAATTGATCAGCGTCGCCTGCATCTGGATGCCGGCGGCCGACATGATGCGCCCGGCCGGGACAAAGCCGGCCTCCATCGCATGGAGAAAACGCTTTTCCCACACAGCGCGTTTGTCCTCGGGCTCGACCGCGGCGAGTGCATGGGCGATGCGCGCGCGCACGTCATTGATACTGGTCTCGGTCCCTTTGGCGTATTTCTCCAGCAGTACTTCGCGGCTGATTATTTGATCGGGGAGGGCAGGAACCGTGACACTGGAGGCTTTGATTTGGTTTTTTGTAATGTCCATGTTATCAAGACCTTATAATTTATACTTGTGGTGAAGTGTGATCAGCATACTACATATTTCCGGGTTGTGCAGGCCGGCGCAAATATTTGTTTTCTGGTATACGCAGGACGGCAAACAGCGCCGGCGCGGCCGCAAGGCCGCGCACCCGGCCGAGCGCGCCTGGACTCCGCATCGCTGCCGCCACCGCTTCGGCGAGGGGTTCCTTGACATTGGTCAACCGGCGCCGCGCCCGCCCCGGCATCATGGGAACAGAGGGCGCGCGCCGGATGCAGAAACGGGCGGGTCGCGCGCTAAGCACATGAGTACAAAACAGGAAATCATCGGTTCGCTGGGCGAGAAACAGCTGCTCCTGCCGGATCTCGTGCAAAGCGGCCTGGTGGCGAACGACCGGGCAAAATATTTCTTCACCCTGTTGCAGCTGGCGAAGGAACAGTGCGAGCAGACTGCGGCGAATCCGCCTGATCTGCGGCGCGAGCGCGAGGCGAGCGGGGTCGCTGACACCGAGTTCGACGGCGTGATCGCAGCCAGTTGCGGCCTGCCGGGCGGACGCTGCAGCATTCCCGGTGCGGCGTCGCTGCTCGGCCGCATCGGCGGCTGCCTCGCGGAGATGCTGGCGCCGGTCGAATTGGCGCAGCAGCTCGGCATGGATGCCGGCGCGGACGAATTTCGCAAGCGCGTGGCGAGTGCGGCGAAGCTCATGCGCGGGGTGCGCAAGAATGTCGTGCCGGCGGCGCTGATTTCCGCGCTGACTTCCGGCGAACGCAAGCAGGGCGATACCGCCCACCTGCTGGTTATGGACCTGCACAAGGCGCTGAACCGGTTGCAGGGGGAGTTGTCGCGCGAGAGCGTCGATGGCGCGCGCGTCTACGGCCTGCACGCCCCGGAAAAGGAACTGGTGCGGGCGTTCATGCGCGGCTTGAACTCGACTCAGGCGCTCAAGCTCGACCACCCGGGGCTCGGCACGACGGCCACCGTCAGCGGCAAGCAGCTGGTGCTGCAGAACGATATCGGCACCACCGATGCGCACGTGCTGGTGGTGCACGTCGAGGGCCTCGCCGCCACGCTCACCTATTCCGACGTGCATCTGGACCGGCTGTTGTTCTTCCAGAGCCTGTTTGAAAAATTCGCCGTGCAATGGGATGAAACCCGCTCGCGCCGCGACAGCGGCTTGAACGAGGGCGGCATCTACCATCTGTGCGTGGGCGGCTTCAAGGCGCGCGATCGCGAGCAGCTCGCGCAATACCTGGCGCTCCTCGGTTCGCGCGTGGTCTTCCTGATCGACTGGAACCGGGCGCGCAAGCGCCTGCGTCCGTTTGTGCGCAAGCGCGACGGCATAGCGGTACTCAAGTGGGCGGCGGACAACGGTTATGGTCATATGTCCTTTCTCAAGGTCGGCGGCGATACGCTGATCTACGACGCGATGCAGTTTGCGATCAAGGGGCCGCCGCGCTTCGGCGAGGATTTACGCGACATGCTCGGGCGCGCGCGCGCGCTGGCGTTCCTGAAATTCGTGGTCCGAACCTGTGCCGAAGGCGTGCTCACGGCGAAGCCCGATTCGCTCATCCGCGACGAGGTGCGGGCCGAACTGGCGAATTACTTCCATAGCGCGGAACGGGACCTGTTCGAACTCGCCTGCGAGCATGCGGCGCTGCTGGTCGAACTGGCCTCCGGCGTGCGCGATGGCGTGCTGCAACTGCAGCTCGCCGGCGCCAGCGCCGCCCTCGGGCACATAGCCGAACGCGCCAAAAGCTGGGAATCTGCGGCTGACGGCCTGCTGAACCAGGTGCGCGCGGCGGTCGACCATTCCGCCGGGGCGGTTTTTTTCAGGGAGCTGCTCGAAGCCGCGGACGATGTCGCCGACAGCCTGGAAGAAGCGGCATTCCATTTCACCCTGGTTCCGCCGCGCACCGCGCCCGAGGACGCGCATGCGCGCCTGCGCGCGCTCGCCGATTTGCTGGTGAGCGGAGCACAGGAGTACCTGAAGGCGCTGACCACGGCACGCTACGTGCGCCGCGGCGGCGACCGTGACGACATGCGCGATTTTCTCGAGGCGGTGCACCGTATCACCACCGTCGAGCACGAAAGCGACCAGGCGCAGCGCGCGATCAAGTCGGCGCTGCTCGCCGCCGAGAGCGATGCGCGCGGCCTGTTCGTGGTCGCCGAAGTCGCGCGCAATCTGGAAGAGGCCGCCGATGCGCTGATGCACAGCGGCCTGGTGCTGCGCGATCACGTCATGGGCGCGGTGGCGACGAGCTAGTCATGGGCAAGCGACGCGGAGGCAAGGGCGGCGAGCGCAGGGTGTACCTGATCGGCGCGGGTGCCGCGCTTGCGGCCGGCGCGTCGCCCGGGGAACTGGGCTTCAAGGCGTACAATCTTGCGCGCATGTCGGCCGTCGGCATGCCGGTGCCCGCCGCGTTCGTTCTGTCCACGGCGTTCTGCCGCGATTACTATGCGCTCAAGCGCGCGCTGCCCGAGGGATTTCGCGAATTGCTGCGCGGCAATCTGCGCGAACTCGAACGGCTGTCGGGCCTGTCCTTCGGCGGCGAGCGCAGGCCGCTGCTGGTGTCGGTGCGCTCGGGCGCGGCGGTGTCCATGCCCGGGATGCTCGATACCGTGCTCAACGTCGGCTTGAACGACGCTACCGTGGCCGGCCTGGTGCGCATGACCGGCAATCCGCGCCTCGCCTGGGATTCCTACCGCAGGCTGATCCAGTCCTTTGCCGAAGTGGTGCACGGCGCCAAGCCGGACGCGTTCGACGAGGCGCTTGCCAGGCAGCTCAAGGCGGCGCGCGTCACCAGCGCGAGCGAACTCGATTTCATCGCGCTGCGCGAACTCGCCACCGACTCCCTCGATGCTTATCGGGAGCTCACCGGCGAGAGTTTTCCGCAGGCTCCGCTCGACCAGCTCACCGCGGCGGTGGAGGCCGTGTTCCGCTCCTGGTCCGGCAAGAAGGCGCTCGAGTACCGCCGCATCCATCATCTGCAGGGGGTGACCGGCACCGCGGTGTGCGTCCAGACCATGGTGTACGGCAACAGCGGCGGCACTTCCGGGTCCGGTGTGGCGTTCACCCGCGATCCCGCAACCGGCGAGAACGCCTTGTATATGGATTTCCTGTTCAACGCCCAGGGCGACGACGTGGTATCGGGCCGGCATGAAGTCGGCGAACGCGCGCAAATCGGCGCGCTGCTGCCCGAGGTAATGCTGCAGATCGAGGCGATGCGCAAGCGCCTCGAGGCCGAGTTCGGCGACCTGCAGGAGTTCGAGTTTACGGTGCAGAACGGGCAACTGTTCATGCTGCAGACGCGCGACGGCAAGCGCACGCCGCTCGCGGCGCTGCGAATTGCCGTCGAAATGGTCGCAGAAGGTGTGCTGGAGCCTGCAGCCGCGCTCAAGCGGCTGGACGGCTACAAGCTCGAGTCGATCCGGACCGAGTCGATCCGCGCCAGGGACGGCCAGGCGCCGCTGGCGCGCGCGATCTCCGCCGGTGCGGGCGTAGCAGTCGGCGAAATTGCGCTTGACCCGGCAACGTCGCGGCGGCGCGCGGCTGCCGGAAAACCGGTGATCCTGGTGCGTGAGGACACTTCCACCGAAGACCTTGGCGGAATGGCCAGCGCTGCCGGGATACTTACCGCGCGCGGCGGCCGCACGGCGCACGCGGCGGTGGTTGCGCGCCAGATGGGCAAGGTGTGCCTGGTCGGCTGCCGCGAACTCACCGTGGACGCGGGCAAGCGCAGCTGCAGCATCGGCGGCAAGGTGCTGCGCGAGGGGCAGGTGATTTCCCTCGATGGCGGAGGCGGCGGCGTGTACGCAGGCGCCGTCGAGATCGTGCGGGCGAAGCCCGAACACGACCTCGCCGCGGTTGCCTCGTGGCGCGGCGAAACGCACGCGAAACGGACACGCCCGGCCGGTTGAGCGCGAGCGGCACGCGTTGCCACCCGTTTGCGATGGGGGTATGCTTCACCGCGTTGAATTCGATTATCGCCGGAGGCGCGGTGCAAAAGAAAATAGCAGTGCTCGTGCGCGAGAGGCAAGGCGAGGCGCTCAGGATGTCGCTGGGCCTGATCCTGGTGGACGACCTGGTGGACGTGTACGTGCTCGACAGAAAACTGCAGGTGACCGGAGAAACTGCCCTGCATCTCGAAACCCTGAAAGAGATGGACATGCAGATCTATACGAACTGCCGCGACAATGAAGGCATGGAATATCTGCCGGTCGAGGCGATCGCGCTGAAGTTGCCTCAATACGACCATGTACTCGCGTATTAGCGGGACCGACTGGAAAGGAGAAGGCAATGAAGCTCGGGATGCTGATCAATACGGCGAAGCACCTGGATGACGTCGTCGGGATTTGCCGCGCCGCGTTGGCGAAGAACCATCAGGTGCTCATTTTTGCAATGGACGAGGGTACCCGGCTGCTGGAACGCGACGCCTTCGTTTCGCTCGCCGGGCTCGAGGGCGTGTCGATGAGCCTGTGCGAACACAGTGCCCAGATGTGCGGCGCCAAGACCGAGGGCCTGCCGCCGAAAATCGCCTGCGCCAGCCAGCTGAACAACGCCATGATGAACCACAACGCTGACCGGGTAATCGTGCTTTAGTCGGTTTGCGTCAATCGCGCACAAGCGGGAGAAACGGGATGACCAAGATGCTGTTCCTGTTGAACGACGGCCCGGATGCGTCCTCCGGCGCGTGGATCGGGGCTGTGTCACCCAATTGCGCGGTCGAGGTGATCGACCTCACGCGCAAGGAAGTGCCTTACGACGCGCTCGTAGACAAGATCTTTGCCTGCGACAAGGTGGTTTCCTGGTAAGCGCATTTACCTAGACCGGCGGCGGGCGCCGGGCATCCAGCCGCCGCCGGCGGGCTGAGACCCGCAGTGCTGATGGTCGTCGCCGACGAAAACGCACAATCCTTGCCGGACGAATCTGCGCAACGGCCGATCGGTTACCGACTGTCGCGACAGCTTATCGCCTCAGAAAATATTTTTGGGTACAGAAGCATTGTTTATGTGTACCTCTCGGCGCATTATCCCCATAATAATTAGGGCTATTGGGGGAGCGAGGATGGAAAGTGCCGGGAAAAGGAATCAACTCTGGGCATTCGTGATCATCGGTCTTTTCACGTTGCTGAGCGTGGTGAGCTACTCCTACAGCGAGTATTACATCTATCTCGCGGCCTATCTGTGGTTTGGTTTCGTCTACGGCATGTGCCTGCAGTACGGGCGGTTCTGCTTCTCCTCGGCCTTCCGCGACCTGTTCGCGGTGGGTGTGCCGCGCATGGCCGTCGGCATCATGATCGCGATGGTGTTGTTCGGCACCGTTTCGGCCTTCGTCACCGCCACCGGAAACAGCACCTACCATGCCGCGCCCTACGGCTGGCATGCCGTGATTGCCGGTTTTGTCTTCGGGGTGGGAATGGTGCTCACCGGCGGCTGCGCCTCTGGTTCGCTGTACAAGGCGGGCGAGGGAAACGTGACCGCGATGCTGGTGTTCGTTTCGATCAGCACGTCGCTGGCGATTTTCGTCGACGTCGGCGGCTGGCTGAACGCGCTGGTGCCAAACGCGTGGCACGAGTCCGCGCTGGCGAAGGGATTGCCGGCGGAAATCACGGTCGGCGACGGCTGGCTCGACCAGTATCTCGCCGGCCATGTCTGGAACCAACCGATTCTGACCTACCCCGAATGGCTGGGCTTGGAGGGTCCGTGGGTCTCCGCTTACGTCGGCAGTGTCCTGGTAGGCATCGTGTTGCCGGCGTCGGTGCTGCTTGTCGTGGTCTATATCTTCTGGTATCGCACCGGCTACCTGCGTAAGCGCGCCGAGGAGGGCAAACAGTACGAAGGGGCGGCGACCGAACTGACCGGCTACTGGAGCATGATCGCCGCGTCCAAACGCACCGCGATTGCGGGCCTCATTCTGGGTATCGCGGCCGGCCTGCACATGTACGTCATGAACGGCATGCAACTCAAATTCGGGGTGCAGAATTTCGGTTCGATCCTGAGGGAACTGGGTTTCACCTCAGGTCTCTCGGCCAAGGGCACGGTATTCGATCCGGGCTATTGGTACGTGACGACGCAGGAGGCGCAATGGTTCGGCTGGCTGTTCAACAAGCTCGGCTGGGACAATACCCATAATATTTTTTTCGGACTCGAGAACGGGCTCCCCAATCCGTTGCTCAATCCGGCGGGCTGGATGTCGATCGCCCTGATCGGCGGCGCCGCGGTGATGGCCTTGCTGAACAATGAATTCAAGTGGAAGAACACCACCCCGGAGCTCGCCATATGGGCGATCATCGGCGGCACGCTGATGGGCATCGGCTCGCGCCTGGGGCTGGGCTGCAACGTCGGCGCGTTCTTCGTGCGCGTGTCGCAGGGCGACGTGTCCGGCTGGCTGTTCGGCATCGGCATGGTCGGCGGCGCCTGGCTGGGCGTGAAATTTTTCAACTGGTGGACCGAGAGAAAAATGGCCCGGGAGATGGCCGCTTTCGAAATTTAGTGCTGGCATAACTGGAGGAGGTGATCGATGAAATTCGAAAAGAAGAGCGAAGGCCTGTTTGCGCTGGACGTGTGCGGATATGTTTGTCCCCATCCGCAGCTCTATACCAAGAAGGCGCTGGAAAAGATGAAAGAGGGCGACCTGCTGGAACTGGTGTTCGACAACGCTTCTTCGGGGGAGTCGATCGCCGCCATGTGCGATTCCAGGGGGAACGAGGTCGTCGAGAAAAATACGGACAGCGGAAAGTACACCTGGAAGATCAAGAAACTTGCAGCCTGAGGAAGACATACCATGAACAAGACGAGCCTCTGGATCGTCGTCGTCGTCACGGCGGCCTGGATCGGGTTCATGCTCGGTTACTCGATGTCTGCGCATACCGGCGCCAAGCCGGCGCAGGCCGGGACACCCGCGGCTGCAAGCGGGGGTTACGGCGGCAGCAGACCCGCGGCGGGCGGAAAACCTGCAGCAGGTGGCTACGGGCGCTGAGCGAAGCATGAAGGAGAGATCATGAACTGTGTGCTTGTTGCTGTGGATGGCACCAAAGGCAGTTGGGCCTGCATCACGGCCTGCGAACGTATTTTCGGCCGGTCGCCGCCGGCGGTGGTCCTGCTGCACGTGATGCAGTACGGCGGGCCGACTGCGGTGGACGGTCTTAGCAACGACGCGGAGCTTGCCGAACTGCGCCAGGCGCTCGAGGGAACGCCGCAGCTGGAAGCGCTCAAGGCAAAGGCCGAAGCGGCCTTTGCCGCCCCGCGCGAGTACCTCGCTGAACACGGTTTTCCCGATGTGCGCACGGTGATCAAGAGCGGGCGCCCGGCGCAGGAGATCCTCAATGGGGCGACCGAATACGGGGCGGAACTCATTGTCGTCGGCAACACGCGCAGTCTGATCGCCAAGCTCATGCTCGGTGACGTGGCGCAGCAGGTCGCGCGCGGAGCCGCGGTTCCGGTGCTGCTCGCGCGCTAGCGCGAGCCGCGCGGCGGGTCATGGACGGCGAAAGCGTCATTCTCGGCGGCGGCCTCGCCGGTCTGGCCGCCGGCTGGGCGCTTGCGCAGGCCGGCCGCCGCGTGCGGGTGCTGGAAGCCGGAGAAGCTGTCGGCGGACTGGCACGCACCGTGGCGCGCGCCGGTTTTCGCTTCGATCTCGGCGGGCATCGCTTCTTCACCCACGACGCCCGCATCGACGGATTCGTGCGCGAGCTGCTTGGGGACGAGCTCGTCACGGTACCGCGGACGAGCCGCATATACCTGCAGGGCAAATGGATCGAGTATCCGCTGCGTCCCCTCGGCGCGCTCGCCGGGCTGGGCGCGCGCAGGAGCGCGCAAATCCTGCTTGGCTATGCCGCGGCGAGCATTGCGCGGCGGATGCGGCCGGCGCCGCTGGTGTCGCTGGAAGACTGGGTGGTGGCGCATTTCGGGCGACCGCTGTTCGAACTCTATTTCCGCGACTACAGCGAAAAGGTTTGGGGCGTCGGCTGCGGCGACATCAGCGCCGAGTGGATGGCGCAGCGCGTCCAGGGATTGTCCCTGGGCGCCGCCATCCGCCATGGGTTTCTGAAACGCGGCGCAGCGCTGCCGACGCTGGTGGATCGGTTTTTATACCCGCGGCTCGGTATCGGCGGCATTGCCGAGCGCCTGCGCGCGGCGATAGAGCGATCGGGTTCGATCGCCACCGGCACGCGGGTGGTGCGCATGCGCCATGACGGGCGGCGCATCGAGGCAGTGACCGTGCGCCGGGGGGAACAAATACGCGAATTGCGGAGCGAGGCGTTCCTGTCCACGATCCCGCTTACCCAGGTGATCCAGGCGCTGAGCCCGCACCCGCCGGTCGAAGTGCGCGCGGCTGCGGCGCGGCTGCGCTACCGGGACCTGGTCATCGTGGCGGTAATGCTCGCGCGCGAGCGGGCGACCGATCAGACCTGGATTTACTTTCCCGGCAAGGACATTCCCTTCGGCCGGCTGCATGAACCGACCAACTGGAGCGCCGCAATGGCGCCGCGGGGGCACACGCTGCTGGTGACCGAACGCTTTTGTTTTCGCGGTGATGCCGCCTGGAACGCGGCCGATGCCGATCTGATCGAGGCGACCGCGCACCATCTGGAAAGCCTCGGATTCATCCGCCGCCACGATGTGCTTGACGGCATGGTGGTGAGAATTCCCGCGGCCTATCCGCTGTTCGAGGTGGGTTATCAGGAGCGCAGCCAGATCCTTTGCGATTACCTGGAGCGGTTCGAGAATCTGCAGCTCGCGGGCCGTGGCGGGTTGTTCCGCTACTACAACATGGATCAGGCCATCGCCTCGGGGCTCGCGGCGGCGGACGCGCAACTCGCGCGCGACACGCGCGACACGCGCGACACGCGCACGCCCGCCGCCGCGGCGATCGGAAGTGCGCCGTGAAATGCGCGCTGATCATCCCCGCCTGGGTGCCGCAGGAGTTGTTTCCGCGCGAGACGGCCGGCTCGCAGGTCAATTACTGGCAGCCCCTGGGCATGCTCTATATCGCGGCGGCGCTGCGCCAGGCAGGACACGATGTGCGTTTCTTCAACGGCGCGTTCCTCGCGCACGAGGAAATCCTGCGGCAGGTCGGCGAGTTCGATCCGCGTTTCGCCGGCATCTACGCCACCACCTTCGGCTGGAACAAGGCAATGCAGACCGCGGAGGCGGTGAAACGGCTGAACCCGCGGATTTTCATTTGCGCCGGCGGTCCCTATCCGATCGCCCTGCAGGAGCAGTGCCTGCGCGAGTGCGCCCACTTCGATGCGGTGGGCACCGGCGAGGGTGAACTCACGGTTCCCGAGATGATAGGGCGGCTGGAGGCAGGGCAGGGCCTGGCCGGCGTGCTCGGGGTGGCGTTCCGGCGCGGCGCCGAGATCGTCAAGAACCCGCCGCGCCCGCTGATCGAGGATCTGGACTCTCTGCCCTTTCCCGCGCGCGACATGTTGGGCGAAGCCGATCGCTACCTGCCGCCGCCCGGCACCTACCGGCGCCGACCGGTCACGGTGCTGCTGACCGCGCGCGGCTGCGACCGCAAATGTCTGTTCTGCTTCCAGATCGACCGGCGCCGCGCCGCCGGCGTGCGTGGCGTGCGCTTTCGCTCGGTGGAAAACGTGCTCGCCGAGATTGAGCACTGCCTCGCCCTGGGCTACCGTGAAATCAAGTTTCTGGACGACACGCTCGCGGCCGACTACGAGCGCGCGCTGCGGCTGGCCCGGGAAATCAAGGCGCGCCGGCTCGACTTTAGCTGGTTCGCCTCGGCCTGCGTGAACCAGGTGGACGAGCCGCTGCTGCGCGCATTCAAGGAGGCCGGCTGCTGGGCCATTCTGTTCGGCGGGGAAAGCGGCGAGCAGGAGAACCTCAATGCGGTGCGCAAGGGCTCGACCCTGGCGCACACCCGCGCGGCGGTGCGCGCCGCCCAGGCGGTGGGGCTGCGGGTCAGCATGCCATTCATGTTCGGGATCCCGGGCGAGACCTACGCCGACGGCCTGAAGACGATCGAGTTCGCGCTCGAACTCGATCCGGATCTCGCCAATTTTCATGCAGTCACCGCATTTCCCGGCACCGAACTGTATGACAATCACGCGAAGTACGGCACGATTTCCGTTGATCTCAGGGACTACACCTACCAGGGCGCCGCGTTCGTGCCCTACACGATGACGCGCGAAGAGATCCACGCGCTGCGCCAGCTCGCCCTGCGGCGCTTCTACTCGCGGCCGGTGTTTCTGTTGCGCCAACTCCTGCGGCTGCGCAATGCGAACGACCTGCGCGCCGCGCTGGCCGGCGTCAGAAGCCTCGCCTGGCTGTGGGTGCGACGGGGGCTGTTTCGCCGGCGCCCTCGCGCGGACGCGCCCGTGCCGGCCGCAGCCGCAGCCACTCCCCGGCGAGCGCCGGGTAGCAGCGCGGGTTGAACAGGATGTTGGTGATGAAGTAGCACTCGTGCGTGCAGTGGCACTCGGCGCGGCCGATGGAGTCCAGGGTCGCGCGCGCCGCATCCGTGCGCAGGACGGAACGCAGGTCGTAGCCGTGCGCGCGCACGTTGCCGAAGCTCTCCGGGCGCGTCTCGCAGGGATACACCTCGCCCGTCTCGCTCAACACCAGGTTGAGCCGGCCGGCGTAGCACGGTATCAATCTTCTTTGCTCAACCAGGGTACGGTGGATCAGGCGGCGCTGTAGGATGTCCTGCGCCGCCTTCAGTCGCGCGCCGTGAAATGCGTAGGTCGGCGCCTTGCGCTCGCGCAGGTTCGCGGCCAGTCTGGCGACGGCGCGTTCGTACTTGGCGTGATCCACCGCCTTGTAGCTCGCGTCGGCCAGGTCGCCGCGCGCAAGGGACAGGGTGTGGGTCCGGACATGCTCGAGGCCCTGCACGAATTCGATGATTTCATCCATCCGGTCCTGGTTCTCCGAACAGAAAACGGTATTGATGCCGAGTTCGAAATTGGGATGGTCCCGCAGCAGCCCGGCGAGCAGACGATAGGTCTGCATCAGCTTGTCGAAGCCGCCCTTTGTTTCGCGCAATGCATCGTGGGCCGCGCCGACCCCGTCGAGCGAGAGCTTGACCACGACGACGCTGTTGCCGCAGTCCCGCAGAATCTGCGCGATCGAGTCATGGATCAGTTGCGGCAGCAGGCCGTTGGTCGGATAAAGCATGATCGCCGGGCGATTTTGCCGGTAGAAAAGGCGGCTGATTTCGACCAGGTCCTTGCGCAGAAAAATTTCGCCGCCGGAGAAGGCGAGCCACAGCAGGCTCCCGAGGGAACGGGAGATGTTCCCGATCTCCTCCAGCGACAGTTCGGCGGCGTCGGACTGCGCCATCCCTGCGCTTTGCAGATAAAAGCAGAAAGGGCAGCGGGCATTGCACCTGCGCGTGACGAAGAAGGTGAGCTGGACCGGCCGGCGCTTCCACGCAATCGCATCCACATGGCGCAGCCAGGAAACCATCAATGATTCTCCTGTGCACGCACGGGACCCGAAAGCAAATGCCGCAGCATTCCGGTGCCGGCGCCGGTGCCCACTGCCAGAGGAAACAGCAACAGATAGTACAGCATGGCCATGAGCGCGAAGCCCAAGCCTTCGGCGCGGTGAAAAGCCAGGAGCAGTCCCCGGTTCACGAACAGATTGACGGCGAGCGCCAGCGCCATGAACACGAGCAGGAGCATTTTCTCGGTCAGAAGAAAACCGCACAACAGGCCGGCGTTGCCGGCAAATACGAACACGTTGAGTTTGAGTCCCACCGAGGCGGTGCCGGAATCCGCCAGCAGATCCCGGTTGCCGAAGGCGTAGGCGGTCCAGTATAGGGATTTCACGAATGCATTGCGCAGCGAGCGCATCAGGGAATAGTTGAATATATGCCGCACCTGGATGGCAGGGTTCATTACCAGCCGGCAGCCGGCGCGGCGCATGCGGTGGCTGAACTCCACGTCTTCGAGGATCGGCCTGACGTCTTCGGCAAAGCCGTGGCCGCCGCGGAACACGGATGCATCCATGGCGAGGGCGTGCGTGGCGACATAATCGACCGCCGGCGCGCGCCTGGTTTCAAAGTAGTTGATGAATACAGATTGAAAACGGCTGAAGAAACGCCCGTCGGATGGCGCCGGCGTGTAGGTTCCGCCGACGATCGCGTTCGGTCCCTCGAGCGCCAGCGTTGCGGCCGCCAACTCCAGGGTATCGGGCAGCAACAGGCAGTCGGCGTCGGTAAAAAAGAGCATTTGGCCCCGGCTGTGGGTTGCGCCCGCGTTTCTCGCCCGGGCCGCGCCCCCATGCTGCTCAAGCCGCACCAGCTTGCAGGGGTAGCGTTCGATTATTTCAATCGAATCATCGCAGGAACCGTCGTCGACAACGATGATCTCGAAATTGGCGTGACGCGACGCCTGGGCCGCCGCCAGGCAGGTTCCTATCGTGCCTGCGCCGTTGCGATTGGGGATGATCACCGAGACAAGTCTTTCCATTAGGGGATGTTAGCCACTATTTGGCGTGTCTGCAGCGTGGCGCGCCCGGTGCCGCGCGTGGGGGCGTATGCGCGGGGTGGCTGCGGGCCGTACCAAGGGGCAATTGCATGCATAAGAAAAACCAATTCGCTCATATATTCAATCGCAGTTGACTAATGACCGGATAGCGTACATGGTTATTCCACGAGCCGTCGGCCGGAAAGAACGGACAGAACGCAAGAGGGGCGCATGCATGTCGTGGCGCTTGGGAGAAATCAACTGGTGCGCAGCGCGGAAGATGATATACGCGTGAAGAAGCGGGGCAGTGCCGACCCGTTGCGCCTTGATCAAACCAAGTCCATGGAGGAGTAAAGCATCATGAAATCGGAACAGATGGTCGACGCGGAGCTAACGCGGCGGGAGCTGCTTTTCGGGGCGGGGAAATGTGCTTTCGGCGCGGCGGGGCTGACTGCCCTCGCGTCCGTCATGCCGGGGATGGTCTCAAACGCACATGCCTTGGGCGGGACGACGGAAAAGTGGCCGTGGCCGTATCAAAAGCTGGACCCGGCTGCGACGGCAGAGATTGCCTACCAGGAATGGTACCGGGTATTCTGCGGCGCCGCGGTCATCAGCGCCGTGTTTGGCCAACTGCGCGAGAAGGTCGGAGAGCCGTACAAATCGTTCCCGATCGACGCCTTTGTTTTCCTTGAGGGTGGCACCGTGGGCTGGGGGACGATCTGCGGCGCCAATGCGGGCGCCAATATGGTCACCAACCTCATCATCGGCCCGCGCATCTCCGGTACCGACGATGGCATGCTGATGGGCAGCGAGATGTTGCAGTGGTACACCACAACAGCGTTCCCCAACTATGCGCCGAAGCAACCCAAACTCAAGGCCGAGCTTCCCAAGACCGTTTCCAATTCCCCGCTGTGCCATCTCTCGGTGGGCAAATGGATGAAGGCGGCGAACAAGGAGTTGGCGAGTCCGGAGCGAAAAGACCGCTGCGCGCGCCTGACGGCGGATGTGACCGCCCAGCTGGTCACGCACCTGAACGACTGGAAGGACGGCAAATACAAGACCAAAGGCGTCATCCCGGCCGCGGGATACGGCATCCAGGCACAGAACAACTGCAACGAGTGCCACGGCAGCAAGGTGCCGTCGCCGCCGCGGGCAAAGAAAACATAAAAATAGAAAGGCGCACCAGACGCCCTGCAGTTGTCTTGCAGGGTGTGTGTCACTGGAGGGGGCGTGAATCCGACACGGTTATCGTGCCTGAGCGGCGTGCTGTTTGTCTGACACGACGGCACAGGTTATGGACGTCAGGAAGGCCGAGCAGATCCTGCTCGTCGCTTTCTGCACGCTCATCGTCATTCCGCTTCTGTACCTTGGCCGGCTGGCCGATGACAATACGCTGACAAGCTGGAAATGGGTGTTTCCGGTAACGGGGATCCTGCAGCTGTTTTTCGTTCTGGTCCCCGCATTGCTGTGCGCATATGCGCTTTCCGGGTTGCGCATTGCCGGACGCGGCGCCTATGCGTTCGTCGCTGCCCTGTCGATCTCGTCCGTCCTTCCCTTATGGCAGGAACCCGAAGCTGTCATCGATGCGTCACGGTATTTTGTCCAGGCAAAATACCTGAGCCAGTACGGGGCGGCGTATTTTGTCCGCGAATGGGGCGGGCTCATCCATGCCTGGACCGATCTGCCGCTGGTGCCGTTCCTGTACGGCCTGATCTTCAGCTGGTTCGGGGAAGATAGAGTTTATATCCAGGTTTTCAACACCCTGCTGTTCGCGCTGACTTGCATGCTGACGTTCGCTGTCGGCAACAAGCTGTGGGATGAGGAAACCGGGCTGAATGCGGCACTGCTTCTGATCGGAATCCCCTATCTCCTTACGCAGGTGCCGTTGATGCTCGTCGATGTGCCGACGATGTTCTTTCTGAGCCTTTCGGTTTATGCGTTTCTGAACGCAATTGACAAAGGCGGGGTCGCCTGGATCAGCGCTTCCTCGGTTGCGCTATTCATGGCTTTGTTCTCCAAGTATTCGGCCTGGCCGATGCTTTGCGTCATCCCGCTGATAGCGCTGCTTACGGCAGGCGACGCAAGAACCGCGGCGAGGAGGTCGGCCGCTGTCCTGCTCATGACGGCAATCCTCGCGGCAACGCTTATCTTCCTTCGTTTCGATTTTTTCCGTGAACAGATGACGACCCTCTGGACCTACCAGTGGCCGGGCTTGAACCGCTGGCAGGAGGGGTACGTATCCACATTCCTGTTCCAGTCGCATCCGTTTCTGGCGCCGCTGGCTCTCCTGGGCACCTACCGCGCAGTCAGGGCAAGGGAGAGCCGCTTCCTCATTGCAGGATGGTTCGCTGTCTTCGTGTTCCTGCTGCAGATCAAGCGGATCCGATACATCCTGCCTTTGTTTCCGCTGTTTGCCCTCATGGCCGCCTGCGGACTGCATGCGTTCCGCGACCGCGGCGTCAGGATGTTCATCTGCTTATGCGTCGTCGCATCGTCCGTGGTGATTGCCTGCGGCGCATATCTTCCGTTCCTGAACAGCACGAGCATGGCGAACCTGCGCGACGCGGGCCGGTACCTGGACACGCTGGAGTGCAATGCCGTGGAAGTGCATGCGTTGCGGCAGGAGGACTCGTCGGGCAGCACTTTTGCCGCAATACCGATACTCGATTATTTCACCGGCAAGAGAATATTCTCGCCGCAGGAATGGCCGGTGCATCCTGAAAACAGCGATACGAGGCAGTCGTCCCTGAGATTCACCTGGGAAGCGAGGAAGCCTGAGTTGTATTCGAAAACCGGTGCCGCGGAGGGCTGCGCGCTGGCAGTCGTTTCGAGCCGCGTCGTCGACCGAATTCCCGCGGAACTGAGCGGAGGCGGCCGCGGCGCGTTTGAAGAATTGAAACGCTTCGACCGCTCGTCAGGAATTTTCAAGTACCAGACTTTCGTTACCATATTCAAGAAACAATAGAGCTCCAAAAAGAGCACGATGGTTTGCCGGGCGCCCATTGCGGGTCGATGCAGGTGGATAAGAGCGAGGAGAAGGCGAGGTGGACATCGAAGCAAGAAAGAAAAAGATATGGGCGCTGGTGATAATCGGCTTTTTTGCTCTGGTGAGCGTGCTCACCTACGCGTATAACGATTACTACATATACCTGTCGGCCTATCTGTGGTTCGGCTTGATCTACGGCATGTGCCTGCAGTACGGCAGGTTTTGTTTTTCGTCGGCTTTCAGGGACCTTTTTGCCGTCGGCGTGCCGAGGATGGTGGTGGGGATCATGACCGCGACGATCTGTTTCGGCTTCGTGGCGTCGATAGTAACGGCGAGCGGGTTCAGCACGTTCCATCCTTCCCCTTCGGGAATACATTCAGTTGTCGCCGGCCTGATCTTCGGGGTCGGCATGGTGCTTGCGGGAGGCTGCGCGTCGGGCTCGCTGTACAAGGCGGGCGAGGGAAACGGGGTCGCCTTGCTCGTCATATTGTCGATCAGCGTAACCCAGTCCTTTCTTGCCTCTACCGGGGGATGGCTCAACTACCTCGTGCCGGCCTCCTGGCATGCCTCGGCGGTATCAAAGGGCCTTCCGGCTTCAATCAATGCCGGCGACGGCTGGCTTGATCAGTATCTTGCCGGCTATGTCTGGAACCATCCTACGGTGACGTTTGCGAAACTGATCGGTTTGAAGGATGAAACTGTAGCCGGCGCGTTTGTGGGCAATCTCGTCCTTGGCGTCGTCATACCGGCAACGCTCCTGCTGGCGGTCGTCTATTTCATCTGGGCAAGAAAGAATTTCATCAGGGAGCGGCTGAAGACGGAAAAGACGGTCAACCTGGGGGATCACCTCAAGGGGTTTTGGCTGATGCTGCGCTCGTCGAAAAGGACGTCCATTGCCGGTTTGGTCCTGGGCGTCGCCTGCGGCCTGCAGATGTTCGTAATCGAGGGGCTGCGAATCAAGTTCGGCGTCAGAAACGCCGGGGAGATACTCACTCGGCTGGGGTCGGATTTCGGCATATCTGTTCAAGGCACGGTATTCGATCCCGGCTATTGGTACGTGACCACGCAGGAGGCGCAGTGGGTTGGGTGGGTGATGCAAAAACTCGGCTGGGAAAACATGGACAACATATTCTTCGGCTATATAAACGGCATCCCGAATCCGGCCCTGAACCCGGCCGACTGGATGTCGATTGCGCTGATCGGCGGGGCCGCGGTGATGGCACTTGCCAACAACGAATTCAAGTGGAAGAGACCGACGAAGGAGCTCGCGGTATGGGCGATCGCCGGCGGTTTCCTCATGGGTATCGGTTCCCGGCTCGGTCTGGGATGCAATGTGGGGGCGTTTTTCGTGCGGGTCTCGAACGGCGATGTCGGAGGCTGGCTGTTCGGACTCGGCATGATCCTCGGTGCTTACATCGGGGTCAGGTTCTTCAACTGGTGGACGGAAAGAAGAATGGCGAGGGAATTCGTCGGAATCCAATTTTGATGAAGGAGTGCGGTCATGGACAAGACATTCACAATAGCGGCACTCGTCGTAACAGTGTTTACCGGATTTCTGATCGGCTATAGCGTGCCGCCGTTCATCAAAGCCGGCGTCTTCAGCCAACGCGTTGAAAAAGGCGTGGCGTCGCAGATCGACAAGAATCTGGAACAGCACTACAAGAAGCTATACGAGACCGAGGAAAAATAGCATGGCCAACGTCGTGGCGGTGCCGGGAGGAATGACGATGCACAGGAAACGGATTGCAATGTTCGTGACGGCTTTTGCCGTGGGTGCCCTGCTCGGATTCGGCGTGTCCGACAGGTCCGGCATACAGCCGGGCTACTTCGAGAAACAGGAAGCGCCTGCCTATGGGGTTTCAGCGGTCAAGGCGCTCGGCTCCGATCTGGGCAAGGAATACGAAGAGCATTTCAAGCGCCTATACAAGGAGTAGAAATGGACCCGATTAGGGTCTGTTCTTTCGGCAAGGTGGAGGAAGATGAAAGCGGTTGCTGTGATTACGGTTTGATTCGATTAACGCGACACTAAGAGGGGGAGATGTCATGATTAAGAGAGCAAAGCACCTGTTGATCGCTGGTTCGGCGCTACTGGCGCTGGCGGACCTGTCCCATGCCGCAACCTGGGTGAATCCCGAGTTGCTGCTTACGCCGGAGGCGGTCGAGAAAAACGTCGGCAAGGCCGATTGGGTCGTCGTGGACTGCAGGGATCTCAAGGATTATGCAAAGGGGCACGTGCCCGGCGCCATCAGTCTCGGCAAAGCGTGCAAGTCGGCGCTGAGGGACAGCACCGCGAGGGCTTTCAAGGACGCAAAAATATACGAGAAGATTCTCGGCAAATCAGGCATAGGCAACGACACGCATGTCGTCTTCTACGGGGAACACAAGGTCACGGACACATTCAAGGACGTAACCGTGGCCTTCTGGATCATGGAGTACCTCGGACACGACAAGGCTCATGTGCTCAACGGTGGCCTGGACGCGTGGCTGAAGGCAGGCAAGAAACTCACCAATGAACCTTCGATGAAGCCGGAAAAGCAGTTTAATGCCAAGCTCGTTGCAAGCCGGATCGCTTCGAACGAGGAGATGCTGCAGATTGCCGAGGGCAAGAAGAAAGGGATTACGGTCATCGATTCCCGGACAAAGGCAGAGCATGACGGCCAGGACATCCGCGCTCTGAGGGGAGGTCATGTGCCTAACACGACCGCCAACATCTCGCATAAGGATACGATGGATCAGGAGAAGGACCCCAATACCGGCAAGGATGTCGACAACGGCTATCTTTCGCCGGACCGGGTCGATGGTCTGTTCAAGAACTTCGACAGGAACAAGCGCATCATCGCCTATTGCCAAACCGGCACCCGCTCGACCCTTACCTATCTGGAGTTGAGGCTACTGGGGTTCAAGGACCCGGCAAACTGGGACGAGTCCTGGGTCGTCTGGGGATCGAACCTCAGGTACCCCGTCGCCAGCGAGCAATGGATCAACTTCGAGCGGCTGCAGAGCGCTGAAGCCAATCTCAGGAAGCTCCAGGAAGCCATGCCGAAGAAGGAGGGGGCGAAATAGGGCGGATCCCGAGGCGGCGAAGAAACCGGCCGGCGACTACATCGGCAATCGCGCCTGGTGCGGCGCCGGTGGCGCGATCCCGGCGCCCGCCGTCAGGCGGTCCGCGCGAGAAAATCCGCCAGGTCCTTGTCCGAGAACAGAATGTGAAAAGCTAGCCAGACTTCGGGGAAATGGGCCGCCGTGACCGGGGATTCCACGGCGTCCACGGCGAATGTGGCGCGGTAGTTGAGCGCCTGTCCGATAAGCATCGCGTGTTCCGCCTTGTGTTGGTCGGACTTCGGGTAGTGATGTTGCGCCATCAGCTGCTCTTCCAGCTCGAAGTGCGTTTTCGCATGCTGGATGATGGTGTCGAGCGCGCTGCCGTAGAATTCCTTCCCTTTGCGTTTTTCGACGGCGTCGGCCAGCAGGTTGAACAGTTCGGCCAAGCCATTGTGGTCCGCGTCCATTCTCGCGTGCCCGGTCTTCAGCGTGTTGTCCCACGGAATCCAGTCCATAAAACGCGCTCCCTCGAAGCTGTCGCAGCATAAGGGGACGCGCCCCGCATGCTTTCGTCAATTCTCGATCCCGATTTTCGTCCGCAATTATTTTACCCATCATGCCACGGCAGCGTGGGAGTTTTTCAACGGTACAATAGGGCTAAGCCCCACCATCAAAGTCTCGCGATGAATTTAATTACCTGGAACATCCAGTCCTGCCGCGGCTGCGACGGCCGCGTTGACCCCAAGCGCATCGTCGACGTATGCCGCGACATGGCCGATTTCGACGTGCTCTGCCTGCAGGAAGTGGCGCGCAATTATGCGGATCTGCCCGGCTCGTCCGGCGAGGATCAGTTCGTCCTGCTCGGCGGCTTGTTGCCCGGATTCACTCCGGTGGAAGGGATCGCGACCGATGTGCTGCGCCCATGGGGCAAGCGGGCCCAGTTCGGCAACATGATCCTCGCGCGTTATCCCGTGATCCAGGTGTTTGCGCATCTGCTGCCCTGGCCGGCCGATGCTGCCGTACCGAGCATGCAGCGCGTTGCCCTGGAGGTAGTGATCGCCGCGCCCTTCGGACCGTTGCGCGTGACCACCACGCACCTCGAATACTATTCCGAGATCCAGCGCAGACAACAGGTGAACCGACTGCGCGAACTGCATGCCGAAGCCGCCGGGCATCGCGGCGACGGAAGGCATGCGCGGAAAGAGGGAGGGCCGTTTGAAACCAGGCCGCGGCCGGCTTCGGCCATACTCACCGCCGATTTCAATTTCCGCGCGGACGATCCGCTGCATGCGCGCATCACCTTCCCCTATAGCGACGGCACGCCAGCCTATCGCGACGCCTGGCAACTGCGCCACGGCGAGCGGCTCCATGATCACACGCTCGGCGTGCATGACCACGTGCAGTGGCCCGAAGCGTTCGCCTGCGACTTCATTTTTCTCACCGAGGATATCGCCGGCCGCGTCGAGGACGTGGCGGTGAATCTGGACACCGACGCTTCGGATCACCAGCCGGTGCTGTTGCGCTTGAAAGACTAGTGCATGACCGACGGGCGTTGGATACTGTCGCTATGCCTGGCCCGCGCCGGCTTCGCGCTGGTATTCGTCGCCTACTCGGCTTCGCTTGGATTGCTGAAACAGGACTGGGACCTGTCCTCGGCGCAGGCGGGCCTGATCCAGTCGGCCTGGCATGTGGGCTACCTCGTATCGCTCTTTGCCATCGGCTTTCTCGCCGACCGCTACGGCGCCAAGCGCACCTATCTTGCAACCAGCGTCGCCGCCTGCGCCAGCGGCCTGGCATTTGCGCTGTTCGCCGATGGCTTTGTCTCGGCGCTGTTGCTGCATGGCCTGGCCGGATTGTGTTCAGGCGGATCCTACACGCCCGGCATGACCCTGATTGCCGAGCGCTTCCCGGCAGTGCGGCGCGGCCGCGTTATGGGCTATTACCTTGCCGCCGCGTCGCTCGGCTACGCCCTGTCGCTATGGTTGTCCAGCCTGCTGGTGGTCACTGCCGGCTGGCGCGCGGCGCTTATCGCTTGCGCGCTCGGCCCGGTCGCCGCCAGCGTGCTCTCGGCCTGGGTGCTGCGCGGCACGCGCAACGTGGTGCATCCCGCGGGGTACTCGAACCCCTTGCGCGCGCTGGTGGAGGTGTGGCGGAACAAACCCGCGATGCTCGCCGTTTGGGCCTACGTATTCCATTCGTGGGAACTGCTCGGCATGTGGGCATGGCTGCCCACGTATCTCGGTGTGGTGCTCGCCTATGGAGCTGGAGACGGAGGCGGCACCGGCATGGCGGGCCTCGGCATCGCGTTTGCGGCACTCACCTATCTCATCAGCATGGCCGGCAGCATCGGCGGCGGTATGTTGTCCGACCGCTGGGGGCGCACTGCGGTCATCCTGCTCATGTCGCTCGCCAGCCTCGTCTGTTCCTTCACTTTCGGCTGGCTGATCGCGGCACCGGTCTGGATCGTCATCGCAGTGGCCATCGCCTACAATCTGACCGCGATCGGCGACTCCTCGATCTATTCCACCGCCTTGACCGAGCTCGTGCCCGGACACTGCCTCGGCGCCGCGTGGGCGCTGCGCTCGGTGCTCGGCTTTGGCGTTGGCGCCATCAGTCCCTGGGTGTTCGGCCTGGTGCTCGACCTGGGCGAGGGCGCCGGCGGCATGCGCGCGGACGCCGCCTGGGGCTGGGCCTGGACCGCGCTCGGTCTGGGCGCCATGCTCGGTCCGATTGCGACGCTCAGGCTGCGCGCGCTGCGCGAGAGCGTGCAGATGGCGGGTGGAAGGCGCTGACACGCTCGCCGTCCTTTGGCCTCTGGTTCGAGGCTAGGCCGGGCAGAAGACACTCACCGATCGGTTACGACCCGGCGCAGATGCCCACGGCTTTCTGCTCAGATGCCCGCTATGCTGCGATACCGGCCACCGGCGCCGGCTGGATTTGCTTCGGCAACCGGCCATGACCAGACGGCCGGAAATTTCCTCCATACCGGTCACTCGATGGCGTTATAGGTCTGCCGACCACCCGGCCGCGTCAATATGATGGCACCGCGGTTTGAGGTAAAACAGTATCAGTCCTTCCCTCTGGCAATATGCACTTAGCGTCAGCCGTTCGAACCGTGCAGCTGTAAGTCGTAAATCGATGGCGAACAACATCGTTACTCGTTTTTCATGTAACGTGTTTAGTTAAACATGAGCGATTCCACTACTTCGCCGCCCCCGCAGAAACGCCGGCTCGCCGCCGTCGTCTTTACCGACGTCGTAGGCTACTCCGCGCGAATGCAGCGCAACGAGGCGACCACCATCTCGGGAGTGGAGGCCGACTTCGAGCGCATGCGCACGCTATGCATCGAGAACAGCGGCGAAGTGCTCAACTCGATGGGCGACGGCCTGATGCTCTGTTTTCCGAGCGCAGTGCACGCAGTGTCCTTTGCGTTGAAAATCCAGGGCGAGTTCGCGGTGCGAAGATCATCCTCCCCCGAAGCGCTGGTGCATCGGATCGGCGTCCATCTGGGCGATGTGATCTCGCTGGAGAACGGGGGCGTGGCGGGCGACGGTGTCAACATTGCCGCGCGCCTGGAGGCAAAGGCACCACCGGGCGGAATCTGCATCAGCCAGACCGTCTACGACACTGTGAACGGAAAGGTACCGATGCAGGCAGACTTTATCGGTTCCGAGACCTTCAAGAATATCGCGCAGCCGATCGCGGTGTGGCATGTAAAGCTCGAGAGCATGATCGGCGAAAAGGATGCCGGTCGATCCAAATTGGCGCCCAAGGCGCCACTACGTCCGGCGAAGCGATGGCTCATATCAGGGGTCTCGGCAGCGATGGCGCTCTCGATCGCGGCGGGCGGATGGCTCTGGACGCAGCGCGATGCGTCCTCCACCCGACCAGGAAGTGGCGCCGTACTGACCGTTGCAGGCGGAAAATCGATTGCCGTGCTGCCGTTCACCAACATGAGCGGGGACAAGGACAATGCCTATTTCGCCGATGGCATCCAGGAGGAATTACTAACCCAGCTGGCCTTGTTAAGCGAGTTCAAGGTGGTCTCGCGAACCTCGGTGATGGACTATCGCGACAGCAAGAAGAACATGCGCCAGATCGGAAGCGAGCTGGGCGTCAATTCGCTGGTGGAAGGTAGCGTGCGTCGGGCGGGTAATCAGGTGCGGGTGACGGCGCAGTTGATCGAGGCGGGTTCAGATAAGCACCTGTGGGCAGCGAGCTACGATCGGGAACTGAAGGATATTTTCGCCATTCAGAGCGAGTTGGCCACCGAAATCGCTCGGGCGCTCAAGGTTTCGTTGAGTCCACACGACGAGAAGCAGCTGGCCAGAAAGCCAACTGAAAACCTTGCTGCCTACGACCTATATCTGCGCCACCAGGAATTGGTCAATAGCGCCAAAGGTACCGTTCGCACAATTTCGACCAATTCAGAGCGCATTGCGCTGCTGTCGCAGGCGGTGGAACTCGATCCAAAATTTGCTCTTGCCTGGGCAAAACTTGGCGCCGAACACGCACTTGCGCACAATTTTGGAATCGACGGAAGTTCGTCCCGGCTGACGCAGGCGCGGCAGTCGATCGAGCGCGCGCTGGTGCTGGCGCCCGATGACATCGAGGTGCAGATCGAAGAAGGAAAGTTCCACCAATACGGCAGCAAGAACTACGCACGCGCCGCACAGTCGTTCGAAAAAGTCCTGAGTATCGCGCCGAACAACGTTGATGCGCGCCTGCAGTTGGCCTATGTCCGGCGTAGTGAGCTCCAGTGGGCCGATTTCGCGGCGCAACTGGAAAAGGTACTGGCCGTTGACGCGCGCAATGTTAGCGCGCTTTCTTCCTACGCCAGCTTGCTATTGCAATTCCGCCGCTTTGACCAGGCCCTGGCGCTGCAACAACGACTGATCACTATCCGGCCCGACGACATTGACCTGCAGGGAAAATACCAGATGATTGAGCACTCGAAAACCGGGGCGTGGGATTCCTTCGACAAGTGGCGCACGACCCTGCCGTCTGGCATAGAGCGAACGTATTACCGTGTCTGGACCTTGGACGTGCGGCGCGCCACCGCACGCCGTGATTTCGACGGTGTGATGCGCCTCATTGGCGCCTATCCAAAGGAGGTGACCGGCGGCGAGTGGGCCACGCTGGAAGTAGACGTGGAGAGGGCTCAACTACTTCGCGTCAGGGGCGACTTGTCGCGAGCGAAGGACATCGCGCGCAAGGTGCTAGCGCAAGCGACCGACAAACTGCGCGTCAGACCCGACGATTTAGTCTTATTGTCCCTGTCCTTCCATTCGCGCGCGATTCTTGGCGAGCGCGAATCCGCGCTAGCCGAGCACCGCCGGGCGCATACACTGGCGCTGGCGAGCAAGGACCTTGCCGTCGCCGATTTTATCGACGAGCAGCTCGTCGGGCTGCTCGCCCTGCTGGGTGATCGCGAACAGGCGCTGCGGGTAATCGCAAGGCGACTAAAGCTACCAGGAACGCTGGCGGCGGAGTACCGGGACGATCGAATGCTCTTGTCCCTGTCGGACGACCCCGCGTTCAAGGCCATCGTCAACGATCCCGCCAACAACGCGCCGTTGGCGTTCGATCTTGGACGTTCGCCTACGTCAGTCAAATGACCGCCGCGCTTTGGTTGAGGGCGTCGCATTCGTGTCGACTAGGGCGTCAATGAGATCGACTAGTTAGGCTAGCTGACGCTTATAGGTAGGCCCGTTGAACGTCATGACCTTGAGCGGCCGCTTTTCATACCGGTATACTTCCGCTTTGGGTCGACTTGAGCCGCTGGCTCAAAAAAACTCAGCGACAGCTTCCAGTCTTGAGCCGGCATTCGAGGTGAGCGGCTCCACGGGCAGGTCATGGCCGGCAGTTGCCCTTCACTACTTCCTCTCGTCCATCCAACCCGTTGCACGATCGCACTTTCAATTATTGCTCGCGCGTAGTTTCCATCCGCCCGGTGATGGCATAATCGTCTGAATGCCGAGTTCGTCCCGACCCGAGGATTTGAGTCGCATCCGCACTGGCGGTTCACGACAGCAATCATTTCAATCACGCCCATGCAACTCGATATCTTTGAGCATAGCCGAGACGTGGTTTTGCGCAACGCGGTCATCGGTGCCTTGCGCGAACGCGACACGGGCGCTTGTGCGCAAGCGGTGGCGGCGCTTACTGCCGAATACGGCGCCGATCCGCTACTGCCGGCTTTGAGTATTCTATGCGTGAAATTGCGTTCACCGATTCCCAAGCCGCTTGCGCGCGAGGTCGCCATCGCGATCCTGCAGGAATTGGACGCCGCCGTTGCTCCAGCGGCGCATGCGGTGTTCGGGAACGAGGCGCAAGCATGGTTTTCTCCGCTTTGTGCGGAGTTGGCTGGGTCGATCGCCGATTATCCATTCGATTCCGGCCATGAGTCGCTGCATGCGGCCCCTCTGTTGCTGCGCGCCGGTCGTTGGATGGAAGCTTCAGCCTGCATTGAGGCCATCGCGTCGTGGCGGCGGCAGCCGGCGCCGTTGGCCTGGATGATTGAAGCAAGATGCCGCATAGCCGGCTTCGACGCGATCATGCCGTTGCTGGCCGAACTTGCCTGGATGGCGCCGCAGCGCGCACAGGTGCTGGCGCCACGTCTGGAACTGCCAGCCCTTGACCGGCTCGTGCGCGACTTTGATGCCGAGTTTGAGGCAGAGGGAACGCCGGACGATTTCACCTGGTTTCCTGCCTGGGCGCTCATCGCCGAAAGCCGCCTCGCGGAGTGCCTGCGGCTTTCTCAGGCTGGAGCGAATACGCGCGCCGAATACTGCGCCCGCGTCGTGCTTGGCCTGCTATCGTGTGAACGCCATGGGCGGCATGCCGAACTGGTCGAGGGTCGCAGGAAACTGCGCGAGCTACACCCGGCGCTGTTCGCGCGCTACATGCAAGGCAGATAGGAAACTTCATGGAATGGCATGACGTTCGCACCGCCCTCTCGCGCATGGCGCCGCCTTTTCCACTTGCCGCCGCGGAAGAAGCCCGTCTTCGCTGGGATGAGCTGGCGCCGTTTTTCGTGGCGGAACTCGAGCGCGTTGCCGCCGGCGGCTCGACGCTGCTCGACGAGATCGATGGGGAGTACGACGGGCTGTTTTCCTTTGCCGTGTATCTGGCGGCGGAAAAACGCGATTCCCGCGCCTACGCGCCGCTGGTTCGGGCCTGCCATTGCTCCAGCGAGCGCGCCGATGAACTTTTCGCTGACGATGCCGGCAACCAGCTCGGACGTATGCTGGCCTCGGTGTGCGACGGCGACATTGCGCCGATCAAGGCGCTGGCCGAGGATAGCAGCGCCGACTTGTGGTGCCGCTACGCGGCGCTGCGCGCGCTTGTCGTGCGCGTGGTTGAAGGCGATGGTGATCGCGACGGCGTGCTTGCCTATATCGAAGCCTTGTGCCAAGGGGAAGCGAATGCCCTGCGGCAAGTCGGACCGGATGAGGATGGTGGGTTCGACGAGTTTTTGACTTGGGCCATCGATGCCGCCAGCGAACTCGGCCCCGCGCCGCTGCTGGAAAATATTCGCGGCTGGTTCGACGAGGGCCTGATAGATCCGTCAGTCACGGGTCTCAAGTGGTTCGAGAAAAAGGCCGCCATGCCCGTGGAGGACTGCCTGGCTGAGGCTGCAGCGAATGAGAACAACCGATATATTCGCGATGCGCTGGATGAGATGGCGACCTGGTTTTGCTACGAGCTCCCCGAACCAAGCCGAGCAAACAGCCATCAGGCAACCGGCTGGCCGCCGCACGGCAGCCACAGCGGTGGCACGGTGGTTCGTGACCTGCGAAAAATCGGTCGCAACGATCCTTGTCCGTGCGGTTCGGGCAAGAAATACAAGAAGTGCTGCGGCAGGCAAGCGAACGAGCCGGTTGCCGCGGAAGGCAAGGATGGGGGCGTCGGCAAGGCACTGGACTGGTTGACCAGCCGCCACGCAAAAGCGGTCAAGACATCGGTCGCAGCCATACTGAACGATGATCTAGACAAGGAAGAGCAAACGCGACTGCATGAACTTGACGAGCACGACTGGGAGGGAGTGCAGATCAATGCGATGGAGTGGCTGTTGGCCGAAGGCAGCATTGCCGTCAAGGGAGCGCAGCGTAATGTGGCGGACCTGTTGCTCGGGCCTGGCGGTCCGGCATTCACGCCCGGCCAGCGCACCTGGATCGAACAGCTACGCCGACAGCCGCTACGCCTCTACGATATTACCGAAGTTCTGCCGGGTGTTGGCATGCGCCTGTGCGATGCGCTGGACACCGAGGCAGCGCCGGTGATGGTGTATGAAAAGTCGGGCAGCGAGCATGCCCAGGTTGGCAACCTGATCGGCGTGCGGATCATGGAGGTCGACGGCCATCACGAAATATCCGGTTCTGCCTATCCGTTCTCGCGCCTGATGAATGCATCCCTTCTGGCGGAATTGCACGCGGTCTCCGACGGCGCTGCCGTGCAGGGCGAAACACGGTCCCAGATGCTGAGCGCGATCATCCGCCGTTGCTGGATCGCCCAGTACGCGAGGCCATTGCCGCTGCCGACGGTTATCGACTCCCATTCGGGCGATCCGATCCTGCTGCTCACCGATCACTATCGCGTCAACAATTGGGATGATCTGGCCGCCGCGCTGGAGACCCAGTCCGATATCGAGGGTGGCCGCACCTCCGGGTGGGCAAGGCTTTTCGATTGCGCCGATGGGCAGACACGCCAGAGCGTTTCGATCAACTTGGGCAAGAGCGAGGACAGGATCGAGCTTTTCTACAAGACGCAAAATTACGCCGATCAGGGTCGGCCCTGGTTCGAGGCGCTGGCGGGGAGATCGGTGGAATTCGCGGGCCGGGTGCTGTCAGATCCCAGGGGTGCCATGAAGAACCTGCGGACCGGCAAACTCGGATCTCCCGCGACCACTATTCCGAATCTGCCTCGCGAAGCGCTTGCCGAAGCAGTTGAACAGGTGCTGCGTCGCTCATACGCCAACTGGAGCGATGAACCGATTCCGGCACTGGGAGGCAAGACACCCCGCCAGGCGATAGCGACGGTGACCGGACGCGAGCGGGTGCGGGGCCTGCTGAGAAGCTATGAAGCCGGTGAAAAGGTCCAGGCGGCGCAGCAGGGGCGGCGTGAAATTTCCTACGCGTTTCTTTGGGAAGCGCTTGGATTGGATCGCGCGGCAGAATAGAGGTTTCTCCAGGCCGTTCCCTTTGGACGGCTGCAGGGTCACCCGAAGCCGTGAATCCACCATGGTCGAGGTCAGCAAGCACAGCGTGACCGAAGGCGGATTGTGATTGAACACGTCGGCCTGGACGATAACGGTCGGTCGTACTTTGCCCAGAAAGCCGGGCGGATTGACGTAATAGAGATCGCCCCGCTTCACGCGGGCCAGGCGAGGAAATTCGCCCAGTCGTCGCCTTTGTCGGCCTTGCGAATCGCGGCGAGTTCAGCGGTGGGATCAAAACGCGGGCGCAGAGGAAGCGCTCGCAGCGCGGCGATGGGCTTACCCTCTTGGGTCAGTTTCACCGCCCTGCCGGCTTGCAGATCGCGCAGCGCGGCACGCGTGATTCTGGATGCGTCTATGGTGGCCATAGGTGGCATTATAGCGCCGGCAAGATTAAGTGGCGACTTTGAGGATTTGCCGTGCCCGGCGGTGATCGCGAGTCTTCGTTCGCGGTCTGCGTATAGATATCACTTCAGAAACGCGACCAGGGTGTCCAGCACCTCGTCCGGCTTCTCCGCCATCATATTGTGCCTGCTGCCGTCGATAACGACGACCTGCGCGCCCTTGATCGATTTGGCGAAATCGCGCGCTGCGCGAGAGCGTGCAAATGGCGGGTGGAAAACGCTAGCGCATCAAATGCGCATGATCCCCGGGCGCGGCGCGTCGGTGGCGTAAGTCTCTGCTGTGAGCGGTGCACCGAGTTCGGCGAGCGCGGCGCGATGTTGCGGAATCGGCGTGCGCATCAACCTGTCTTCGAACGGCTTTAACCGGCCAAAGGCCTCGAGGCCCAGCACCTGCTCCACGAACGCCGCGGTCAGCGGCCAGCGGCCGGCGTCGATGCGAAAACGGGCAAAGACGGCATTGCGAAAAAAGGCGGCGATGCTGATGTCGGCGATGGACAGGGCGTCGAAGAGAAAGCCTTTTTGCGGAAGTTGAGTTTCCAGATAGTCGAGCACCTGCGGCACTTCCTCCGCGAGCGTCTTGGCCAAAGCGGCTTCATCGGTCTTCTTGCCCCAAACGTAAGGATTGATCGCCACCTGGTTGAACATTTGCCAGATGAAAACATCGCCCATGCGCGTGTCGGCATACTCCTCCAGCCAGCGGGCGCGCGCGCGATCGGCCACGTCGGCCGGATACAGCGCCGGCTGCGGATAGCGGTCTTCCAGGTACTGGCAGATCACCGAGGAATCCGACAGCGTCACCGCGCCATCGATCAGAACCGGGATGCGGCGCAAGGGGCTCGCCGCGGCGAAGCGCTCGTCGCCGAGGAAAGGAATAATGGGATCGATCTCATAGGCAAGACCTTTGAGATGGAGCACGACCAGAACCTTGCGCACGTAGGGCGACAAATAGCTGCCGATGATCTTCATGGGGCGTCCCCTGTGAATGCTCCGCCGAAGATGCAGAGCCGTCCAGCGCGGCTCATGCCGTCACTTCAGAAATGCGACCAGCGTATCGAGCACCTCGTCCGGCTTTTCGCCCATCAAGTCGTGGCCGCTGCCGTCGATCATGACACAACGCGAACCTTTCACGCTTTGCGCGAAAGCCTGCGCCGAGCGCGCCGGGGTCATGGCGTCGCGCCGCGCGATGACGAAGAGTGCAGGGCAACCGACCTTCGCCGCGGCCTGTTCCCCGCCGGCGTAGGCGTTGCATGCGGAAAAGTCCATGTGCATGACACCGGGTTTTTGCCGCTGCATCAGGCGCAGGGTTTCGCCCCTGAGCCAGAAGCCAGGCCCCGGGTTGTTTGGATATTGGGCGTAATCCAAGTGGGACCAGATGTTCACCATGTCCTGTGCCAGCGGCTCGTTATCGCGCGTGGCGTTCAGCAGATCGTCCGACACCTTCATCGGGTAGGCGCTCGCCAGCAGCGCGATCTTGGAGATGCGCGCAGGATGGCGCGCCGCGCATTCGAGCGCGATGAGCGAACCCATGCTGTGGCCGGCGATCGCGGCCTTCTTCACGCCCGCCGCGTCGAGCACCCCGGCGATCCAGTCGGCGATGTCCTCGATGCGCGCGCGCGGCGGACCTTCGGAACGGCCGTGGCCGGGCAGGTCGAGCGCGAGCACGCCGTAGCCATGGTGCGCAAGGTAGCGGCTCTGCAGGATCCACACGCTGTGGTCGCTCTGCGCGCCATGGCAGAAGACCACGGTGGGCAGCGCCGGGTCGAAGGCTTTGCCGCCGGTGTAGGCGTAGGCTTTACGTCCATCAACGCTCAGGTCCATGTCGGCTGTCCTATTTGGTTTTCTGCGACGCGCGTAGGCCGTTGGCGAGGTCGTCTATCAAATCGGCTGAATCTTCCAGCCCGATAGAGAGCCGCATCGTACCTTCAGTGATGCCGGCCGCCTCGAGCGCAGCTTTGTCCATGCGGAAATGCGTCGTGCTCGCCGGATGGATCACCAGCGACTTGGCATCGCCGACGTTGGCGAGATGCGAAAATATTTTCAGCGCTTCGACGAAGCGCTGGCCGGCGGCGCGGTCGCCGCGGACAGAGAAGGTGAACACCGCGCCGCAGCCGCGCGGCAGCAGCTTCTTTGCCAAGGCATGGTCGGGGTGTTCGGGCAACTCGGGATAGGACACCGACTCGACCGCCGGATGCTTCACCAGGAACTCGACCACCTTGCGCGTGTTCTCGACGTGGCGCTGCATCCTCAGCGGCAGGGTCTCGACGCCTTGCAGGATCTGAAACGCGGTGGCGGGGCTCATGCAGGCGCCGAAGTCGCGCAGCCCTTCGCGCCGCGCGCGCAGCGAGAACGGGGCGACGGTCGATTCTTCGGAAAAATTCATTCCGTGGAAGCCTTCGTATGCGCCGCTGATTTCCGGAAACTTGCCCGAAGCGACCCAGTCGAAGGTGCCGCCGTCGACGAGGACGCCGCCGATGGCCACGCCGTGCCCGCCGAGGAACTTGGTGGCGGAATGAAACAGCAAGTCGGCGCCGTGATCGAAGGGTTTCAGCAGATACGGGGTGGTGAAGGTCGAATCCACCATCAACGGCAGGCCGTGCTCGTGCGCGATCGCCGCCACCGCCGGAATGTCGAGCACGTCCAGCCCCGGGTTGCCCAGCGTTTCGGCGAACAATGCCTTGGTATTCGGCCGGATTGCGGCGCGCCAGGCGTCCAGGTCGCGCGGCTTGACGAAGGTGGTTTCTACGCCGAAGCGCGGCAGCGTGTAGTGCAGCAGATTATGCGAGCCGCCGTAGAGCGCGCCGGAGGAGACGATATGCGAGCCGGCGCCGGCGATGGTCGCGAGGCCGAGGTGCAGCGCCGCCTGGCCGCTCGCGGTGGCGATCGCGGCGACCCCGCCTTCGAGCGCCGCCATTCTTTCCTCGAGCACGGCGTTGGTCGGATTGGAAATGCGCGAATACACATGGCCGGCGCGTTCCATGTTGAACAGCGCCGCGGCGTGGTCGGAATCGCGGAAGACGAAGGAAGTGGTGAAATAAATCGGCGTGGCGCGCGCCCCGGTATGCGGGTCGGGCGCCTGTCCGGCGTGCAGGCTGAGCGTATCGAAGCCTAGATACTTGGGTTGGGCCATGGGTCCTCCGCGATTCGAGGAGGACATTTTATCAGGATGGCCGCGCGCGCCCGGCGATCCGCGCGGACGGCTTCCGGTCAGCGCGACACGCGCTCATTTCTTCCCGGTTTTGGCCGCTTCGTCCTGTGCGATTTGCTCCTGGCGCGCTTTCTTCAGCACTTCGGCCGCCTCGCCGTGGCCCATTTTCAAAGCCAGCTCCATGGCGCTTTCGCCCTCCTTGCTCAGCATGCCGACGCTGGCGCCGTTCCTGACGATCAGCTCGACCATTTGCGCATTGCCGCGCATGGCCGCGTACTGCAACGGCGAGTAGCCGTTGTCGCTGAGCAGATTGGGATCGAAGTTCATCGACAGGACTTTCTGCGCATAGACCAGGTTGTCCTTCTCGATGGCATAGAACATCGCCTTGATGCCCTCGGGGCTCTTGGCCCGCGGCTTCGCTTCGAGGCCGGTGGGCAGGATGCTGACGACGTAATTGATGAGCGAAACGCCGACCATGGCGATCAGGGCGATGATCAGCGGGGCTTTCGAAATCCCCAGCGTATCGGACCAGCTGTCAGTGACGTTGGCGCCGATCACCAACAGGGCCACCATGATGAAAAAAGCGAATTTCAGGTAGAGGAACAGCGCGATGACCAGCGTGATGCCGAGGATCGCCGCGACGTAGCCGCGGTCGATGCTCAGTTCCTCGGCGATGTGGGGTGGCAGCAGCGCGAAGATGGTGGCGAGGCCGACCAGACCGACCAGCGCCCATTCCCTGTATTGCTTGGCCTTCAGAAAGTCCATGACTTCCTCCGCGAAACGATCGTATGAATGCCATTGTCGGCAGGCGCGCCGCGATTGGCAAGGGCAACCCGCTGGCGCTAGTATAATCCATCCGTCGAATCAGTAGTTTGCAATAGTGGCGGGGAGAGGCCTTGAGTAAAGCGTTCACCAGGGAAGCGGACGGCGCGGACGAGGACGAACTCGAGCCCGAGGCGGTGCAGCCGAAGGGGGTGAAGAATTACATCACCCCGGCGGGATACGCCCGCATGAGGGCAGAGTTGAAGCAACTGCTCGACGTGGAGCGCCCGGAGGTGGTCGGCATCGTGCATTGGGCGGCTTCCAACGGCGACCGATCCGAGAACGGCGATTACATCTACGGCAAGAAGCGCCTGCGCGAGATCGACCGGCGCATTCGCTTCCTCATCAAACGCCTGGAGATCGCCGAGGTGGTGGATAGCAGGGGCCAGGAGCAGGACCGGGTGTTTTTTGGCGCCACGGTGACGGTGAGTGACAGCGCCGGCGCGGAGCGCTCGGTCAGCATTGTCGGCATGGATGAGGTCGACCCGGCGCGGGGCCGGGTCAGCTGGGTTTCGCCCATCGCCCGCGCGCTGCTCAAGGCGCGGGTGGGCGATTCAGTGATGCTGCGCACGCCGTCCGGGGCGGAAGAACTGGAGGTGGTGGAAATCCACTACACCGATTTGCCTTAGCTGGCCGCAGCTGCTTTTAATCAGAACCATGTTTTTTGGTGCGGATGCGCTTTTCATCCGTACCAAAAACGTGGTTGGCGCGCGAGAGCGCGCAATGGCGTGTGACGATAATTGTTGAGCCGCCGCATACGAATTGCCCTAGTTCTTCTTGTCTGCGCTGATACCGCCTGCGGCGATACGGCTAAAATCGCCCGCCTTCACGACGGACAGATGCAGCGGGTCGAGGTGCCGTTTCAGCGCGTCGTGGACCTGCCGTGGCGTCAGCGCGGCAATCCTGGCTTCGAAATCCGCGTCCCAGGCGAAGCGGCGGCCGAGGTATAGATTGCTGGCCAGCCGCCCGGCGAGCGCTTCGTCCTGCGTGCGCCTGAGTTTGCGCGATTCGAGGTAACCATTCCTGGCCACGGCCACTTCCTCGGCGCCAAAGCCTTCGCGCAGCGCCTGCTGCAGCACGTCCAGGATTTGCGCTTCGATGCGCGAGCGGTTCTGCGGCGCGTAGATGGCGCTCACGCCGAATTCGCCGACCGCGTCGATAGCACCCGCCGAGAGCCAGGAGCCGACGCTGTAGGACAGTCCCTCCTGCTCGCGTATGCGCCGCGACAGGCGCGCATCCGAAGAGCCGCCCAGCAGGTAATTGCCCAGCGCCAGCGCCGGGTAGTCGGGATCGTCTTCGCGCAAGCGCAGATTCATCCCGGCGCGGAATATGGCATTGGCCTTGTCGGGCGTGCTTAGATCGCGGTTGATCGAAGGCACGTCGTGATACCTGCTGGCGATGCGCGTGAATGGCCGCGGGCTCCTCCAGTCGCCGAACAGCTCCTGCACCAGGCGGGTTAGCTCCGCCACATCGAAATCCCCTACCACTGCCAGTTCGCTGTTGCTCGCGCCGTAGAACTCTTCGTGGCATCGCCGCAGGTCTTCAATGCCCACCGACTGAATGCGCTGCATGCGCTCGTCCAGCGTGGGCGTATACAGCCAGTGCTCGGGCGGGTAAGGATTGAGATGGCGTTTGAGCTGCACCCCGGCGAGGGCAGTGGGCTCGCTTTTCTGGCTCTCGATGCTGGTCAGAGCGGAGCGCTTGAGCTGTTCGAATTCGCTTGCGGGAAACGCGGGCTGGCGCAGGACTTCCGCGACCAGGCGCAAAACCGCCGGCAGATTGGCGCGCCGCGTCTCGATCGATGCGCCTTCGCCGCCGACGCTGACGCTCGCCTGCAACCGGTCGAACTCGTCACGCAGCTGCTCGCGCGTGTGCTTCTTCGTGCCGCGCATCAACATGGCGGAGGCGAGGCCGCAGGCGGCGCTGCGGCCCGACTTGCTTTGTTCATCGCCCCAGCGCAGGTTGAGTTGCGCCACCACGGTGCCGCCGCGGGTCTTCTTCGGCAACAGGGCGAGCTTCAAGCCGCCGGGCAATTCGCGTACGACGGTGCGCGCATCGATATTGGCTGGCGTCGGGTCGAACCTCTCGCCCGCCGCGACCGAAGCCGCGCCTTTGTAGTCCTTGACCAGCGCCGCGACGTCGGGCGGCGGCGGAATCTCGGCGCGGTCCGGTAGCGGCGTCGGCACGAAAATGCCGAGTGTGCGGTTGGCGGTCTTGAGGTATCGGGTCGCGATTCTCTGCACGTCCTCGCGCTTGGCTTCGCGCAAGCCGTCGCGGTAGAGGAAGAACAGGCGCCAGTCGCCAAGGGCGATGAATTCGGACAGCGCGACGCCCAGTTCGCGCGGATTGGCCAGGGCCAGGTCGATGTCGTTCAGCAGTTGCGTTCGCGCCCGCTCTACCTCGTCAGCGGTGACGGGCTCGGCGGCAAGGCCCTCCAGTGTCGCGATCAGGGATGCGCGCGCCGCATCGAGCGGCGCGTCCTTGCGCAGGCTGGCGCCGAAGTAGCCGTAACCGGCTTCGCGCAGCTGCTGATCGCTGCCGAATACGTTGCTCGCTTTGCCGGTCTCGACCAGCGCGCGGTGCAGCCGCCCGCCGGGCACTCTGGTGAGGGCAGTGACCAGGATATCCACCGCGGCGAAATCGGCATGGGACCCCGGCGGTAAATGGTAGAGCGCACTGACGATCTGCACCTCGCCCGCGCGTCGCAAGGTCACGCTGCGCTCGCCGTCCTGTGTCGGTTCGCTGGTGTAGGTGGCGGCCAGCGCGCGCGCCGGCCTGGGAATCCCGCCGAAATGGCGCTCGACCAGGCCGAGCGCCGCGGCCTCGTCGAACCTGCCGCTGACGAGCAGCACCGCGTTGTCCGGCTGGTAATGGTTGCGGTAGAAAGCCTGCAGGCGTTCGATCGGCACGTTTTCGATATCGGAGCGGGCGCCGATGATGGCACGGCCGTAGTTGTGCCACAGGTAGGCGGTTGCGGCCATGCGTTCGCGCAGCACGCCGTAGGGGTTGTTCTCGCCCGCTTCGAACTCGTTGCGCACCACCGTCATCTCGCTGTCGAGGTCTTTCTTCGCCACGTTCGAATTGACCATGCGGTCGGCTTCCAGCCCCAGCGCCCAGTCCAGGTTCTTCTCGTTGGCGGCGAAGGATTCGTAATAATTGGTACGATCGAAAGACGTCGAGCCGTTGAAATGCGCGCCGTAGCGCTCGAACTCGTTCTTGATATCCGGATGCCGCGGCGTGCCCTTGAACAGCATGTGCTCGAGCAGGTGCGCCATGCCTGATTCGCCATAGCCCTCGTGGCGCGAGCCCACCAGATAGGTAAGGTTGACAGTGATCGTGTCTTGCGAAGCGTCGGGGAAAAGCAGCACCTTGAGCCCGTTGGCAAGTCCATATTCGGTGATGCCTTCGACCGAGGCGATTTTCTTGATCGCAGCCGCGGCTGCCTGGCCGGCCGGTGCGGCGTGGACCGGCGCGAGCAGGAATGCCGGCAGCAGCAGGGCAAGGATGAAGGAAGCAATGCGGTGCAGCATCGGGACCTCGTAGTTGTTGCGACTTTCAAACAGACCGGAAATCCTTGGCTTGGTTCAAATGCAATTGCCAATGAAACCGGCGGGACTCATGGGGGGGCGGTGCGGACGACATTCTACCGCGGCGGCGTCCGACCCCTTGAAAATCCTGCCTGCAGCCCGCATTTATGCGGACAATGACCACTGTCTCTGGAGAAACCATGTCCGCCACCGCCACCAAGGAAACGCTAGGCTTTCAGGCCGAAGTCAAGCAACTGCTGCATCTGATGATCCACTCCTTGTACAGCAACAAGGAGATTTTCCTGCGCGAATTGATTTCCAACGCCTCCGACGCCGCCGACAAGCTGCGTTTCGAGGCGCTGTCGGATGCCTCGCTCTACGGCACCGACGCGGACCTCGGAATCCGCGTCAGTTTCGACCAGGCGGCGCGCACCCTGAGCGTTTCCGACAACGGCGTCGGCATGTCGCGCGACGAGGTCATCGCCAACATCGGCACCATCGCCAAGTCGGGCACGCGCGAGTTCTTCCAGGCCCTTACCGGCGACCAGGCCAAGGACGCCCACCTGATCGGCCAGTTCGGCGTCGGCTTCTACTCTTCCTTCATCGTGGCCGACCGCGTGACCCTGGTGACGCGCCGCGCCGGGCTCGCAGCGGGCGAGGCGGTGCGCTGGGAGTCCGACGGCGGCGGCGATTACAGCATCGAAGCGGTGGAGAAGCAGGACCGCGGCACCGAGGTCACGCTGCACCTGCGCGAGGGCGAGGATGAATTGCTCGACGATTTCCGCCTGCGCGCCCTGATCCGCAAGTACTCCGACCATATCGCCATCCCGATCCGGATGGAAAAAAGCGTCTGGGACGAGGAAAAGAAGGAACACAAGCCGACCGGCGAGGACGAGACCGTCAACCAAGCGAGCGCGCTGTGGGCGCGGCCGAAATCCGAGATCAGCGAGGAGCAGTACCAGGAGTTCTACAAGCACGTGGCGCACGATTTCGAAACGCCGCTCGCCTGGACCCACAACAAGGTCGAGGGCCGGCACGAGTACACGCAACTCCTGTATCTGCCGGCGCACGCGCCCTTCGACCTGTGGGACCGGACCCACCGCCACGGCATCAAGCTGTATGTGCGCCGCGTATTCATCATGGACGACGCCGAGCAGCTGCTCCCCGCCTACCTCAGATTCGTGCGCGGGGTGGTCGATTCCAACAACCTGCCGCTCAACGTGTCGCGCGAGATCCTGCAGCAGAGCAAGGATATCGAGGCGATCCGCTCCGGCTGCACCAAGCGCGTTCTCGCGCTGCTGGAAGACCTGGCACAGAACCGGAAGGAGCAGTATGCGGGTTTCTGGAAGGAGTTCGGTCTGGTGCTGAAGGAGGGCGTGGGCGAGGACCACGCCAACAAGGAGAAGATCGCCGGGTTGCTGCGCTTCGCCAGCACCCATGCCGACAGCGAGGACCAGGGCGTTTCATTCGCCGAATATCTGGCGCGCATGAAGCCGGGCCAGGAGAAGATCTATTACGTTACCGCCGATTCGTTCCTCGCCGCGAAGAACAGTCCGCATCTGGAGGTGTTCCGCAAGAAAGGCATCGAGGTCCTGCTGCTGGCGGAGCGCGTGGACGAATGGCTGGTGTCGAATCTCGCCGAATTCGAAGGCAAGCCGCTCGCCTCGGTGGCGCGGGGCGACCTCGACCTGGGCAAGCTCGAGGACGAGGCGGAGAAGAAGGAACAGGAGAAGCAGGCAGGCGAATACAAGGATCTCACCGACAAGATCAAGGGCACGCTGGGCGAGCAGGTGAAGGAAGTGCGCGTGACCCTGCGGCTGACGTCCTCACCCGCCTGCCTGGTGTCCGATCAATACGACATGGGCGGCAATCTTGCGCGCATCCTCAAGGCGGCCGGGCAGAAGGTGCCCGAGTCCAAGCCGATCATGGAGATCAATCCGGGCCATCCGCTGGTGCAGCGGCTGAAGTACGAGGAAACGCATTTCGCCGACTGGAGCCAGGTGTTGTTCGACCAGGCATTGCTCGCCGAAGGCGGCCAACTGGAGGATCCGGCCGGCTTCGTCAAGCGCCTGAACGAGCTGATGCTGGCCCTGGCCGGCGGCGGGGCGAAGATCTGGACACCGGGAAGCTAGGCAGCGTCGTCGGCAGTTGCGCGCTTTCGCGCGCCAACCGTGTTTTTGGTGCGGATGAAAAGCGCATCCGCACCAAAAAACACGGTTATGGATAAAAGCAAAGGCGGTTGGGGGTTGGTTTCAATTCACGATCGCCGATTGCGTGCGGACGGGGTCATCGTCCGTGCGCAATCGGCGATCCGCGCGGACGGGTCGCCGTCCGCGCAAGTTCTAGCGTTGCAGTCCGAACTCCCCGCTTACATCTGTTTCAGCATGCTCTCGGCGTCGGAGACTTCGTATTTTTTCGGAGCCTCGACGTTCAGTTGCTTGACCACGCCATCGTCCACGAGCATCGACATGCGCAACATGCGCACGCCCATGCCGCCGGCGGTCAGGTCTTGCTCCAGGCCCAGCTTCTTGGTGAACTCAGCACTGCCGTCGGCCATCATGCGTATCTTTCCGGTCGCTTTCTGGTCGCGACCCCAGGCGCCCATGACAAAGGCGTCGTTGACCGAGATGCACCAGATTTCGTCGACGCCCTTGGCCTTCAGCTTGTCGTATTGCGCCAGATAGCCCGGCACGTGCTTGGCCGAGCAGGTCGGGGTGTAGGCGCCAGGCAGGCCGAAAATGGCGATCTTCTTGCCTTTGACCAGATCCGCCACATTGAATTTGTTGGGTCCGAGCGAGCAACCGGCGGTTTCGGTCTCGATGAATTCGCTGAGTGTGCCTTCGGGGAGGCGGTCTCCAACTTTGATCATGGCATGCTCCTGTTAATGATGGCTGCGCGAGGGGGCTCCCGCTTTTCGCGCGGTGCTCAATTATGTGCCGGTGCTCGCCGCGGGAACAACTGCGCCGTGGCGAAGGCCGCCATGCTAGCACAATCGGCGCTAGCGATGCCCGCGCCGCCTGATGGCGCAATTTGAACCCGCTGCGCAATGCCGCTATAGTGCGTTCCATGCAAGCCGCCGCCGAAACCGCGCCCGACCGCAAACTGAGCCTGACCGAGGTGTTGAACGATCTGGTCGCCGCCGGCATCGTCGGACGCGCCGAGGCGGACAAGTTGATCGCCGACCGGCGCATGGCGCGCGCCGATCATCACCCGCTCGCGGTGATCTCCGACCAGAAATGGAAATCGCTGCTGCCGCCGAACAAGCTGCTGCACCTGGAATTGCTCACCGAGTGGCTGGCGGGCCAGGTCGGCCTCGGCTACTTCCACATCGACCCGCTGAAAATCAACTTCTCCACGGTCACGGACATCATGTCCAACGCCTATGCGCAGCGCTTCAAGATCCTGCCGGTGGAAGTCAACAGCAAGGAGGCGGTGATCGCCACCTGCGAGCCTTACATCAAGGAATGGGAAAGGGAGCTCAAACCGATCCTGCGCCTGGAGATCC
>Ga0080064_1001027_pt1 | contig 63044 bp, 50 predicted proteins | sample Subgrocontami54m_FD_69260 | JGI IMG/M metagenome (GOLD analysis project Ga0080064, IMG submission 69260) | Subsurface groundwater microbial communities from S. Glens Falls, New York, USA - GMW46 contaminated, 5.4 m (SPADES assembly) (version 2) ... | reverse complement strand
GGGTGACGGCCGAGTACGGGATGCTGCCGCGCTCCAGCCAGCAGCGTATTGAGCGGGAAGCGGCCAAGGGCCGGCTGGGCGGGCGGACGCAGGAAATTCAGCGGCTGATCGGCCGCAGCCTGCGCAGCGTCGTGGATTTGAGCCGGCTCGGTGAGCGCACGGTCATCCTTGACTGCGATGTCGTGCAGGCCGATGGCGGCACGCGGTGTGCGAGCATTACCGGCAGCTTCGTCGCACTCGCCGACGTCTTTCGGCAGCTGCGCCGGCGGGGGGTGCTGACCGCCGTGCCGCTCCGTGATTTCGTCGCCGCGGCCAGTGTGGGCATCGTCAAAGGCCGGCCGATGCTGGACTTGGACTATGCCGAAGACTCCACGGCGGACGTGGATATGAACGTCGTCATGACCGGCCGCGGCGGCTTGGTGGAGCTGCAGGGTACGGCGGAACACCGGCCGTTCAGCCCGCCGGAATTGCGGCAGCTGCTGCGGCTGGCCCAAGCCGGCATCCGCCGGCTGCTGGCGCTGCAGCGGCAGGCGCTGGGCATCTCGTCACTCCGCCGTCTCTGACCGCGCCGCCGTCCGGAATGCTCCACATCGTGCTGGCAACCCGCAATCCGCATAAGGCCAAGGAGCTGGCCGAGCTGCTGCCTGTCTCCGGCATCCGATGGCATACCCTGGCGGAATTCCCCCACGTCCCGGCCCCTCCGGAAACCGGGGATACCTTTGATGCGAATGCCGTCCAGAAAGCGCAGGCGGTCGCCCGCGCCACCCGGCATCTGGCACTCGCCGATGATTCCGGCTTGGAAGTGGCGGCGCTGAAGGGACTGCCCGGGGTCTGGTCGGCGCGCTTCGCGGGGCAGCATGGTGATGATGCGGCGAACAACGCGGAGCTGTTGCGGCGACTGGCCGGGGTGGCAGCTGCCCGCCGCCAGGCTCGATACCGGTGCACGCTGGCGCTGGCCGACGGCTCGCGGGTGCTGGCCCTCGCGCGCGGCTCCTGGGCGGGGCGGATCGCGCTCCAGCTTCGCGGCCGCGGCGGCTTCGGCTACGACCCGCTGTTTCTTCTCCCGCGGCTGGGCAAAACCGTCGCCGAGTTGCCGGCCCCAATGAAACAGCGCTTAAGCCACCGCGCCAAGGCGGCGGTCCGGATGCGAACCGTTCTGCGCCGCCTTACCGCACGACGTCGAGGAGCTGCTCGAGGAAATTCGCGGGGGCGGGGGCGAGCTGCTTGAAGATTTCCTGCGTGCTGAACTGGAAGCGGTATTCCGGTTTGTCGAGCGTCCCCTTGAGCCGGTGCCGTCCAATTAAGCGGCGCAGCCGTTCGAGCTGGCCGGCCGCCTGCAGGACGGCTCGGGCGAGGGTCGACGTCGTCGGCGCTTGCAGCACGACCTGCTCGGAGAGTTCAGGTTCAATCACGAAGTCCAGCGTCCGGTCCAGCCCGACACTGCCTTTCGCATAGATCGCCACCGGCTCCGTCCCCGCCAGCCCGCCCAACCGGAAATCGTCCGTCACCAGGCGTTCGTGGTTCAGCCGCCATTGGCATGACGCTTGGGTAATCTGCGCCCGGCTCAGGCTCTCCAGCCCCAAGCGGTCGCCCAGCATTCCAAAGAGTCCAAGGAAGAGCTTATCCAGCAGCGGGATGTCGCCCAGCTGCTGTCCTGACGCATTCACCCATCCATCGCCTGTCCAAGTCTTCCGGTCCTGCCACGTGCCCGACAGCGCGGCGTGGCCGGACGCCGTCCCGGTGACTGAGCGGGAGCGCCAGGCCGGAATCACATCGACCAGGTGCTTCAGCTGTAGTCCGACGAGGTCGGCTTGCAGGGCATAGGTTTGCGCCTGCGGCCCCGTGTGCTTGAGCGCCAGCTCGCCCCAGAGCTTGCCGCCGGCTACCAGTGCCGTCGGCACGCGCACCCGCAGGAGCCGGTCGCCTTGCTCAACCGTGCACAGCAGCTGTTCCAGCGGGACCGTCCGCACGCTGAGCCGCTCCGAGGCAATGCGGCCTTGCAGGGCAGCACCCGTGAGATCGTTCAGCCGCCCGCGGAATTGTCCGGCCACCTCGGCCGACCCCTGCAGCTTCCACTCATCCGCCACGGTCAGATGGAGAAACGGCACGCGGGACAGCTCGGAGAGCTCCACACGGCCCGTCACATCCAGCGCGCTGGCTCGCTCCGGCCGTCGGCTGAACTGTCCCTTGAGATGCAGCCGGCTTTTCGGCATGGTCACCGCGGCGTCATCGATGACCACCGCCTCAGGCAGCAGGCGGCCGATGAGCGTCAGGTCGCCGGTCGAGAATCCGATCGTGGCGGACATGCGCGGCGGCTGGAGGGGAGTGATGAGGGCGGCGAGCGTCAGCGGCTGGCTGTTGAATTCCAGGGACGCGTCCGCAATCTGCAGCCGGTCTGGCGAAAGCACGGCCAAGCCCTTGACGTGCTCGACGATGAGCGCAGGTTTTGACAGCGCGACCGTCCCGTCGCGCACTGTGGCCTGGCCGTCGAACTGCGGCGCATCCGCCGAGCCATGCAGGGTGATGTCCACGGCCGCCGCCCCGGCGACTTCCGTGACGGAGTGATCCGGCGGCAGCCATGGCACGGCCATGTCGAGCGGAACGGTGCCTGTCAGATGGAGCGCCAGCTGGATAGGCTGCATGAGCCAGAGCCGCCCGGTCACCGCACAGGGCTGCTCCAAGAGCCGACCTTCGACCTGCTCAAAGCCGAGTTCCCGGGTGACCGCGTCATACCGCACCAGCCCGGTCAGCCGGGTGAGCGGATGCGCCAGCTTCGAGCCGGACAGCGTCACCTGCTGCAAGCGGGCCTGCGTCAGGCAGTCAAACCGCACGGCAGGCTGCAGGCTAGCACGGCACACCGACCGGATGCTCGCGATCCCATCCGGCTGCCAGGTGTCTTTCAAGTTGGGCAGGGCGGCGACCAAGGGTTTGAGTCCTGCCTCCGCCGTGAGCAGCAGCTCGAGCGAACGGATGGGCCTGAGCGTCACCGTGCCCTCCAGCTTCACCGGCGAGCCGAGCGTCCGGCCGGTGAGCGTGTCAATTTCCACCGCGTCCTGCGTAAAGCGGGCGGAGCCTTGCAGCTGTTCCACCGGGCCCACGACTGGCACCCCCTCCAGCCGGGCCTGGCGGAGTGCCGCCGTGCCTTCCACGCTCCAGGGGACGTCTGGATGCGGTGTGGGAACGATGACGCTGTGCACCGTCAGATTGCCATGCAGCTGCCACGCGGGCTCGGTCCACCCCAACCCGTCGCCTGCCACGTCCAGGGCGAAGCTCGGCCGCGCTTGGGCTGGCTGCTGCACGTGCAGTTTCACACGGACCGTGCCGCCGCTCAACGGCGTAGGCAGCAGCGGCTTGAGCGGTGCTGTGATAGAGGCGAGCGCGATCTCATCGGTGTGGACGTCGGCGCTGACGGCATGGTCACGCAGGCCGTAGGCGGCGGTCACCGTTACGAGCGCCGCACACGGCCGCTCCACGACCGCGTGGCCGCGGATGACCACCCGCTGCCGCAGGAGGCTCGAGAGGCTGAGGCGGGCGTGCAGCTCCGGGATGCGCACCCAGAGCGCTTGCGTCTGTCGGGCGGAGACTTCGACATCGCTGAGGAGCAACCCCCGCCACAGGTCGTAGCGCATCGTGGCAATGGTGACCCGGATGGGTGCGCGGCGCTCGAGCTCTTCGATCAGCCGCGCTTTGCCCTTCGTGGGCACCCAGGAGACGAGCAGCAGCCAGGGGCCGATGATGGAAGCCAGGCCAAGGATGGCGGCCAGAATCAGAGCGAGGCGGAGTGCACGGCGAGGCATCACCCTGCCATTATAGGAGGCGTCTCCAGGGTATGCTACAATGACGCACACAGACTTTTCGGGGCGCCCCGCCCATCGATAAACCCTTGGTGGGGCCAGGGAACGCCTGACTCTAGATTTCGGGGCGTAGCTCAGTTTGGTAGCTCGCCCTGGCAATAATGTTCGGCAGGCCAGGGCCCGCCCTGGCAATAATTGCCGAAAGCCAGGGAGCGCCAGACCCTATTTTCGGGGCGTGGCTCAGCTTGGTAGAGCGACTGGTTTGGGACCAGTAGGTCGCAGGTTCGAATCCTGCCGCCCCGACTCCTTTAAGGAAAAGGATGGGTGCAGGAAGGGAAATACGACGTTTTCCCTTCCTGCCGAACTGCCATTTCGTTGGGTCTTTCTCGTTCCTATAAGGAAGGGGAGACGAGGGAGCCCGTGTGATTGGTGGGTGAGCGACCGATAGGAGGGGAAACAACGTTTCCCCTCCTATGGAGCAAGCCCTGGTTGTTCGTCTTGCGAGCGAGCGCCCGTAGCTCAATAGGAAGAGCAGTGGGTTTCTAACCCATTGGTTGGCCGTTCGAGTCGGCCCGGGCGCGCCTTTTTCGACCCCAACACACATGAGACGCTCTCGACCGTGGCTGCGCGTGGCGCTCTTCATCGGGGCGGGGTTCGCTATCGCCGAATACGTGGCCCTCGCCTGGCTGGCCCCCCGCTACGTCACCCGTCTCGTCGAGCAAATCGCCGGGTCGCGGGTCGCCATCGGGCATACCCAGCTCTCCTTTCCCCTGACCACGACCCTCACGGACCTGCGGCTGGTGGGCAATGCGTCCGAAGCGGCCCTGACGATCCCCCGCGTGGTCATCCGGCCGCGCTGGCTGTCGCTGCCGCGGCGGACGCTGTGGCTGGACACGGTGGATATCGAGCGACCCTACATCCGCCTGCACCGGACGGCAGCCGGGACGGTGCTCTGGCCGAGCCTCCACGACCTCCTCCCGGCCTCCGCGAAGGCGGCCGCACTTCCCAGCGGCTGGCGCGTGCGCATCGATTCGCTGATCCTGAATGACGCCGCCATCGAGTTCGTGGACGAGCGGGCCGCCCTGCCGTTCCACGGCTCAGTGGACCATCTGCTGCTGGTGGCCGGTCCGCTGGCGCTGCCGCTTGGAGGCGCCCAGACGAGCCTGGCGCTGCAAGCCAAAGTGATCGGCGCGGCAGGGTATGCCGCGCCGATTTCCTGCTCAGGCTGGATGAACGTCCGCGCGCGCAACCTGGAAGCCGCGTGCCAGCTGGAGCCGATCGCGCTGAAGGCGTTCGAGTCCTATTATCAGGGGCCGGCGGAGGTGCGGGTCTACGAGGTCACCGTGAAATCCACCAGCCAATGGGTGGCCCGGGCCAATGATTTCACGGGGCGCGTTCAGTTCGAGCTCGGCAATCTCCGAGAAGGCGACCTGTCCGTGCACGGCCGCACGATCATCGATGTGAAGCGGATGACCAAGTCCGGCGAGGGACCGTCGAGCCTGAAGGGCGAGGTGAACCTAACCGGCCCGCTGGATGCGCCCAGGTACTGGCATCTGCGGCTCATCTCCGGCGACGACGAGGTCCAGCAACTGATTGCCCGCCTGGAAGAGCACGGCGTGAAGGCGATCAAGCTGCCGTTTTTTGGCCCCCACGCCCGGTTGAGCCTGGTGCCGCCGACCGAGGCGACCGCGGCCGAGATCGAGGCGGCCGGTAAGGAGATGCAGGAGGCATTGGAAATTCTCGCCAACCCCGCCTCAGTGAGCGGAGCGGCGGAGGCGACTCTACCGGCAGTCCAGCCCCCGGGGTCCTCCGCACCGGCTCCTGCGCCAGCCGAGCTGCCAGGGGAGCCTGCGCCGACCGACCCGCGGCCTCCGGCGCCTGCGTCCGCTCCGGCGGCGCCATGACGCTCAGTTGCCGGGTCCTGCGCAATCGGGTAAGATAGTCCCCTCGACATTCCTTCGTTCCCGTTCCGTGGTGGGCGTCCCGGCCGAAGAGTCATTGCCGGGACATCGTAGATAGCTAGCGGATCCTTTCTTAGACAATTCGTGGTGGGCGTAGCTCAACTGGTTAGAGCGCCTGGCTGTGGCCCAGGAGGTCGGGGGTTCAAATCCCCTCGCTCACCCCAACTTTTTATCCGGGCGCTGCTGAATCGAGAATTGTGTGCCCGGAATTCCGAGGATTAAAATCGCTTAATCGTGCTTAAACCAGTTCCGGATGAGAGTTCGTGGTTGCTAGTCCTCGACAGAATTGCTACCCTCAAGTGGGTTCTTTCCTTCACCTCCCTAGGGTAGCCCGCTCCATGTCACAAGACCGATCGAGGTGGCTTCATCTGATCCGCCACCTGTTATTGTTACTCCTCACCGGAGCCATCATCGGCCTTGCGCCGAGCCGCACTGAGGCCGGGGACCTCTTACCGCCCACCGTTTCCATAACCGCCCCCTCGAACGGCGCCACTGTCTTCGGCGGGTTCGCCGTCACGGCCGACGCCGCCGATGACGTCGGGGTGGTGGGCGTGCAATTCCTGCTGGATGGCGCACCGTTGGGCGCCGAAGACCCCTCGACGCCCTATGCCGTCGTCTGGAGCACGGCGCCCGCCGACAACGGCTCGCACACGCTGGCCGCCCAGGCTCGTGACGCCGCCGGACACCTGACCATCTCCTCCACGAGGACAGTCACCGTCCTCAATGATGGTTCTCCCGCGCAGATCGGCCAGTGGGCACCCCGGGTTACGTTGCCCGTGGTGGCTATTCACATGACGCTCCTGCCCAACGGCAAGATTCTCCTGTGGGATACCTCGGATGACCACGACGGGCCGCCACCGGACACCACCCCGCGCGTCTGGGATCCATCCACCAACGTTGTTGTGGACGTGCCCAAAGGAGAGTCGGTGCTGTTTTGCGCCCATCAGGTACTCCTGTCGGACGGCCGGGTCTTCATCAGCGGGGGGCACGGTGAACTCGGAGGATTTGGCACCGTGCAAGCGAGCCGGTTCGACCCGATAACCAACCTGTGGTCCCGCGTGGCTGACATGCGGTTTCCCCGATGGTATCTCACCGATGTCCTGCTCGGCGACGGCCGCGTGCTGACCCTCAGCGGGGCGATAGCGCCAAATGCTTGGGCGGATGTTCCCGAGGTGTACGATCCGGTTACCAACACATGGACCGTCCTGCGGCAAGTCAATACGAGCGACGCACACACCACGCAGTACCTCTGGGCGCACATCCTGGCGGACGGCACCATCTACGTTATCAGCCCCGACGATGGCCACCTACGGCTGTTGAACCTGGCCACTCTACAATGGCAGAACGTGGGAAGCACCCCCATGCGCCGCGGAACGGCGGCCATGTACCTGCCCGACAAGCTACTCATGGCGGGCGGACGCAGCGGCGGGGATGGCACGCCCGCGCAGGCGACGGCGATGATCATCGATCTCACGCAGCCCGGTGCTGCCTGGCGTGCCACGACATCGATGCTCCACCCGCGCTTCCTGCACAACTTGGTCGTGCTGCCGGACGGGACGGTGCTGGCCATCGGCGGTGCATCGACCGGTACCACGGGAGCGACGAGCGGCGGCGTGCTACCTGCCGAGATGTGGAGTCCCACGAGCGAGGCCTGGACCCAGCTGGCGGCGATGCAGGATCAGCGCCTCTACCACTCGACTGCCCTCCTCCTGCCGGATGGTCGGGTGGTGGCGGCCGGCGGGGGTGGGGGGAGCGCTCTCATCAACTACCTGACCGCAGAGATCTACTCGCCGCCGTACCTCTTCCATGGCCCGCGGCCAGTGGTCACCAGCGTTCCGTCGACCATCAACTACGGTCAGTCGTTCACGGTGCAGACGCCCGATGCGGATGCCATCGCCTCCGTGGCGATGATCCCGCTGGGCTCGATCACCCATGTTACTGACACCAGCCAGCGCTACGTGCCGCTGAGCTTCACGAAGGGACCCGGCCATCTGGTCGTTCAGGCTCCCACGAACCCCAATGAGGCGCCGCCCACGTACTACATGCTCTTTATCCTGAACAGCGCAGGCGTCCCAGCAATTGCCCCGATCGTCCAACTGCCGCAGCTCCCGCCCGGTCCGCCGGCGCCCCCGGAGGCGTATCTCGAGACCGGCGGCCAGGTCGTGATGGAGGCGGAGCATTACGACCAGACGATCTCGCGCGGCGGCCAGGACTGGGTGGTGGAAGCCTCCAAGTCTGGCTTCTCGCGGTCCGGGTATCTTCGGATCCTGCCGGATCTGGATACGCAAATCAACGCCGGTTATGTGGGGACCGCCACCGAGATCGTCTTCAACATCCAGTTCACAACCTCGGGCACCTACTACGTCTGGCTCCGCGGCCATGCGGATGACGGCGGAGACGATTCGGTCCACGCCGGCCTGGACGGCGCCGGTCCGGCCTCGGCCGACCGCATCACCGGCTTCCAGACGTCCGACTGGGTCTGGAAACGGGACACGATGGATGGCGTCCCGGCGACGCTCGTGGTCCCCAGTGCCGGCCTGCACACGTTCCACCTGTGGATGCGGGAGGATGGTTTACGGGTGGATAAGATCCTGCTGCGCACCAGCAGTTCCGCGACCGCGCCCTCCGGCATTGGGCCGGTGGAGAGCGTTCGCACCCCGTCCAGTCCGCCGCCACCGGACAACACCCCACCGAGTATCACCGGGGTCGCCGCGTCGAATGTCACCACCACCGGCGCCACCCTCACCTGGACGACGAATGAGCCGGCCACCTCCCAAGTCGAGTATGGGCCCACGGCGGCCTACGGCTCGCTGACGGCGCTGGATCCGGCCCTCGGGTCCTCGCACAGCGTGGCACTGACCGGCTTGCCGGCGGGTGCCAGTATCCACTACCGCGTACGCTCCAAGGATGGGGCCGGGAATGAAGGCCTCAGTCCGGACGGCGTGTTTGTCACGGCGGGGGGAGCGGAGTTCGCGGTGAGTGTGGATGGCGTGAATGATTGGATGGAAGTCGCGCCCGCGCCGAGCCTGCCGCTGGCCGAGGCCACCGTCTCCTGGTGGGTCAACGTGCCCACCGCCGACTTCAACGACTGGGCCGACTGGTGGGCGCTGCAGACTGCGGGCGGCGAGTATGTGGCGGAGATCGACGGCAACGGCAATCCCGCGCTGTATCCGATCGGCACGGTGTCCGGGGCGTCGGTGGCGGATACGATCGGCCATGACCTGCGGGGGACCGGCTGGCACCATTTGGCGGCGGTGATGAGTACCACGGCAGGGGCGGTGCGCCTCTACCTGGATGGCGCCCTCGTGGGGTCCGGGGCCTGGGCCGCGGGCGGCAGCACGACCGGGTGTATGATCGGCACGCGGCTGAATGACGGCGGCGGCAGCCGCAATATCCACAGCACCATCGATGAAGTGCGGCTTTACGCTCGGGCGTTGAGTGCGGCGGAGATTCTCGCCCAGTACAACGCCGGGCAGGGAACGTACGGACAGCCCGGCGAATCGGGGCTGGTCGCGGGCTGGCACTTGGATGAGGGCGGGAGCACGACCGCCGCCGACTATTCAGGCCATGGCCACAGTGCGACGCTGCGCAACGGTCCGGTCTGGGTGGCGGGCAAGGCGTTTGCCCCCCCGAGCGGAGACCTCGTGCCCCCCGTGATTACCAACGTGGCGGTGAGCGGCATCACGAGCACGGGGGCGGTGATTGCGTGGACGACGAATGAGCCGGCCACCTCCCAAGTCGAGTACGGCACCTCCACCGCCTATGGGCAAACCAGCCCGACGGATGCGACGCTGGTGATCAGCCACAGCGTGACGCTCACCGGGCTGAACGCCGGGACGCTCTACCATTTCCGCGTCCACTCCGTGGATGCGTCGAACAACGCCGCCGCCTCCGGAGATGGGACGTTCACGACCGCCAGCACGCCGCCGCCCGGCACGGCCTTCCAGGAGTCGGGCGGCCAGGTCGTCATAGAAGCGGAGCACTTCGATCAAACCATCTCCCGAAGCAGCCACAACTGGCTTCTGAACACGAGCCAAACTGGCTTCTCCGGCAGCGGGTACATGGAGGCGCTGCCGAATACTGGGGCGAATATCAACACGGGCTACACGACGACGAGTCCCGAATTCATCTTCAAGGTGCAGTTTACCACCACCGGCACCTACTACGTATGGGTTCGAGGGGCTGCCCTGAGTGGCAGCGACGACTCGTGTCACGCAGGCCTCGATGGCGTTGGCCCCGCCTCTGCCGATCGGATTGACGGCTTTGGCACCGATTGGACTTGGAAGCGCGATACGATGGACAGCGCTCCAGCAATGCTCGTCATTAACACGACGGGTCTCCATACGATTCATCTCTGGATGCGGGAGGATGGGCTGCGAGTGGACAGGGTACTTCTGCGCAAGAGCAGTTCGTCCACGCCCCCCTCAGGGCAGGGACCGGCGGAGAGTCCGCGACAGTAAGTGCTTTCTTACGGATGGGGAGGTGCAGGCAATGTCGCGGAGAGCGCTCTTGACTCCCCTGAGCACACCAGCGCTTGAACTCGCGGAGAAAGAGGCTCCAAGCCTTCTCTGAGTCAGTTCTAACGTCGTACACAGACTCACCCCACTCTTTCCATAGGTGAGCCAAGGGTTTTCTCTAGGTGGGAACAACAGAGGTCTACCCCTTCCGATTTGTCGCTAACGCCGCCTCAATCACGCGAGTCATCTGCTCGCGGTCAATGGGCTTGCTGATGAGTCCATCCGCTTTGGCGACGATCGCTCTGGTCAATTCATCTGAATCGTCGTGGTAGATGGAGAAGAGCACCACGGGACAATGCGGCCGCATGATTTTGAGCGCGTCGAGTACCGTCTTTCCGTCCATCCCTGGCATACGGAAGTCCGTGATGACGAGATCGAACTCGCTCTGTTCGGCGAGCTTGAGGCCCTCCTCTCCTGAGTACGCGACCGTCACGCGATACGCTCCTGAGCGTTCCAGGTTGAGTTTGGTGAACTTGCAGATCGACGACTCATCATCGATGAGCAGGATCATCTTCGGGTCAGGCATCGGCTTTCCCCCTCGTAATCGGGAACGTGAGCACGGCTTTCGTCCCACGCCCTTCCCGGCTCTCCATGCGAATTGACCCACCATGGCGCTTCACAATCCTCTGCGTCACGGTGAGCCCCAGTCCCGTCCCTTGTCCTGGCGGCTTCGTGGTATAGAAGGGATCGAACACCTTCGCGAGCGCCTTGGCAGGAATCCCAACGCCCGTGTCTTCGATCTCACACACGACCACGGTGTCTCCTGGCTTGAAGAGATCATCGATACGTCGCCCAACACGCTCATCGAACGTGGTCAATGTGTGGGGGTAGCCCCGAATGGACAATCGCCCCCCGATGGGCATCGCCTGCAGCGCGTTGAGGATGAGGTTGATGAAGACCTGCTTCAACTGATTCTCATCAAGGAGGATGGCGGGCAGGTCTGGCGCAATGTTTTTGGTCACCTGGATGTGCTTCACGGAGAGTTGCTTCTCCACCAGGCTCAGGCTCACGTCAACCACTCTGCTGAGTGCGACCGGTTTCAACTCTAGCGGGGATGGGCGAGAGAGGCTCAGCAGTTCCCGAACGATTTTATCGGCCCGCAGGATCGCCTCTTTGATCGTCTGGATGGCCTCAGCGCATTGTCCGTTCCGTGAGGGGTGGAGCTCATGACTCAGGTAGTCCACGCTTTGGACGATGATCTGGAGGGGGTTCGTGACTTCATGGGCCACCCCGCTGGCCAGCTGGCCGATCACCCCCATCTTCTCGGCCTGGATCAACTGTGCTTGAGTGTCTTTCAAGTCGTCGTAGGCCGTTCGCAACTCTCCAGCCCGTTGGGCTAACGCCTCCTCGGCTTGCGTGCGTTCGGCCACTTCAGCCGTTAATGCCTCGTTGGCCTTGGCCAGCTCTGCGGTCCGCGCCTGAACCCGTCTTTCCAGTTCGTGGTGCGCCTCGCGCAGCTGCGCAGCCGCCTCCTCCGCTCGACTCTCGCGGTCAGCGATCGCCCGCAACTCCTGAATCCCTGTGCGGCAGGACAGCGTCAAAAACACCACCTCAAAGATCACCCAAAACGCATGCTCCATCGCCCGCCAAATGGTCGCCACCGGGACCCCGTAGGCGGATAACGGAAACCAGAAGCCAAGGGCCAGGTGGTCGAGATAGACCACGGCCGTGGCGGTCATCAGCACGCGCCAATCCCGATAAAACGCGAGCAGCGCCAGGGAGCCGAACACATGGAAGTGGGTCTCAATCCGCCCACCGGTGACATGGACCAACAGCGCCGATTGGAGCATTTGTCCGATGGCGATGATGTGACGCGTGTACTTCGTCCCAGGTTTCCGGATGATCAGAAAAATCGGATAGGCTGCAAACAGGGCCCCCAAGACCGTGGCCGCGATGACGTGCTGGTGGACGGACCAGTATTGCGCAATCCAGGTCCGTGGCGACCAGAACAACGCCACACCGATCCCGAAGATCCACTGCCCGATGAGCAACCAGAAAAACATCCTGTCGGTGCGGAGGATGATTTTCCTCAGGTCAGCTTGGAAGATCGTCTCAGCGTGTTGCTGGACGGTGAGGTGTGCTGGCATGTGCCTCGTTCTCCCTTGCTTCACCGGGTGCCACCAACGGACAGCCGAAGACCGGCGTAGGTTCCTCCGCCCGGACAGCCTCCGGTTCTCCCGTTAAGATTCGTGCGAGATGTTGGAGTCCCGGGTTGTCGCCGTCCCCCCCACGCCGGTCGGTGATGCCTCCCCGAAAGATTTCTCTCCCCTGGGCGTCATAGACGCAGATGGTCCCTGAGGTGTAGGCGCCAAACCGCCATGCTTGGACGCCGCTACGGTCAAAGATAATTCGGGCGGTGGGGATGGCCGTCTGGATGGTCTTGACATACTCCGACTCTTCCCAGGCCCTCCGGTCCTTGACATCGAGAGGGGTAAAGACGAGCGCGATCAACTCAGCACCCGGATGAGCCTGCACGGTCTTGACCAACTGTTTCACGGTCGCGCGGGTGCAGACACAGCGCGGATGCAGGAACGCGACAATGGTAGGCTTGTCAGGATTGCGGATGAGGGCCGTTGAGTAACTGTAGTCCGTATCGGTAGGCCATTCGGTTCGCCGCGGACCTACATGACCAGGCTTGAAGTCGTCACTCATCGCCAGGTACGTTCCGGCAAGACACACGATGATCCACACGGCTCCGCCCAGGCCATGTTTCCATCGCTGCGATAGTGTCCTGGCTGCCATGGCCGTCCCTCCGCCAAACACAAACGCCAGCCCTCAACATCCGAAGGACTAGCGTCCTGCTCCCCTTTCGGTAGCCCAGTCACCATAGCCTGTCAGCAGGCGTCAGGTCTTCGGCTTTGCGCCCCCAGCTTTCGCTGAGTTTGCGTTTATCGAGGTGGTGTGAAATTCGCTTTTAGTCCTAAGTATACCTGAGCCTGACGGTCACTTACGGTAGGTTCAAGAAGAAGGGTCTGGAATCAGTGATGGAATTCAGGGGGGACATGATACGCCAATAGCAATGGTGTATAATGCCCCTGGAATTTCCTGATCGGTGATGAACCGAGGAGGCCAGATGCCGGACATGATTGCTGCACCCGCAGAGGTGTTCGCCACGCGCTCGAAAGCCGCCTGCATCGGCAGGGAAGTGGACTGGGCCCTCCGGGTGGCCGATGTGAGAGCCGAGATGCCCGGCTACGCCCGCCTGCTGTTTCGTAGCCGGCTCAGCGACATCAAGTATGTCGCAGCAGACGTGCCGCTGGCCCGGTATCCCTGGCTGGCCGGCGTGCGCCGCGGCGAGCCAGTACAGGTGCGTGGCCGCATCGCCACGGTCGGTTCGCTGTCCATCGAGCTCGCACAGCCGAGCTTGGCACAGCTGGTGGACACAGCCGGTTGACACCGGCCGCCTCGCCGCCGTTTCCGCCCGCTCCCGGCCTGTGCCGCTCTGGCCGGGCCTCGTGCCCGTTCCCAGGACCTCCCTTGACAGGCTCCAGCGCGGTTGGGCATACTTGGACCGTGTGCTTTGACAATTTGATTCGGACGATCAAGGCAAACTATCCGTAAGGATAGGGCTCCCACCAGTTGAGAGCGGTGGGACTGTTCACCTGCCTGTGCTTACATGGCGCAGCAGACGAGCAGGCAAAGCTACCGGTCCCGCATGACGGCGGGACAGCGGGGCTGCCGGACCGAGGAGGCAGCAGAGCCCTTCAGGAATGGATGGGCTCTTTTTTTGTCTTCGAATGCGTAAAAAATCAATACGGTGCCGCATGGTGCAACATGATGCGCAGAAGCCATGATTAACACGCCACTTCGCGATACCAACGGGGGATCCCGCTGGGAGTGGATGACGGTCGACGAGGTCGCCCAGACGCTGGGGCTGACCGCCGAGCGGGTGCGCCAGCTCATTCGCCAGCGGAAGATCAAGGCGACCAAGATCGGCGGCTGGCTCGTGCAGCCCGATGATCTGAACGCCTTTATCCGTTCACGGACCAACATTCCAGGGGAGTGAGCCGTCATGCGCGTGAGCCTGTACCAGCATCGCCGCCGCCTCTTCGACGGGACGGCCATGCAGGTCATCTTGCCGGGGGAAGAGGGCGAGGTGTCGGTGCTCAGCTTTCACGCACCGATGCTGTGTGTGTTGGGAGCCGGCGATATTCATATTGATCAGGCGCGCTTTCCCATTCGAAGCGGGTTCGCACGGGTCGCCCGCAATGCGGTGACGATCCTGATTGCTTAAAGAGGAGCGCACAACGCGATGGAATTGCTGGGATTAGGCATCCTGCTCGTGGCAGCCCTGGGAGGGGTGGTCACCATTGTGATCCTCTTCACGAGGGGAATTTTTGCCAGGGACCTGACGCAGGCGCTCAAGCGGGTCAATCAGCAGGAGCTGGAGCTGCAGGAGAAAGCGGAGATGTTCGAGCAGCGCCTCAACCAGCTGAAGCAGGAGTACCACGCGAAAATCAAGCACGCGGAAGTGGAAGCGGAGGACATCGTGCAGAAGTCGAAAGCGCAAGCGGTGAATATCCGCACCGTCGCAGTGGAAGAAGCCAAGCACCGCGCCCGCCAACTGCTCCTGGAAGCGGAGCAGGGCAAAGCGCAGCTCAAGCTGGAGCTGGGGAAGACCCTCAACGGCCAAGCGGTTCGGCACGCGTGCGATGCGTTGCGCACGCTGCTGCTGCCCGAGGGTGTCGCCTCCCTCCACCGGTCGCTCGTGGCCGAGCTGCTGCCGGCGCTCTCGACCCTGGACGTCCAGCCGTTTAAGGCGGAGGTGGAGCGGGTGGAGGTGGTGACGGCCCAGCCCCTGACCCCGGACCAATCGAAGCGGATCGCGCAATGGGTGGCGGACTCGCTGGGCCCCCACGTCGCCCTGCAGGTGGACGCGGACCCGTCACTCGTCGCCGGGTGCCTCGTGCGCATCGGGCAGACCATCGTGGACAACACGCTGGCCAACCGGCTGGGGTCGCGATGAGCCTCCCCATGGCCAGCACCGGGGTGGAAGTCCGGGAAACCGGCACGATTACCGAGGTGAAGCGCGGGGTCGTGAAGCTCTCGGGGCTGCCGAGCTGCATCCTCGGGCAGCTCATCCAGCTGAATCGCAACGTCCGGGCCTTCGTAGTGGGGTTCACGGACACCGAGGTGTTCGCGCTGGTGCTGGGGCAGGAATCCGGGTTGGCGGTCGGGCAGCGCGTCGAAGTGCGCCAGCAGCCGCTGCGCCTGCCCGTCGGCCCCCAGCTGCTCGGCCGTGTCGTCTCCCCGTTGGGCGAGCCGCTCGACGGCATCTCGGCCCCTGAGCCGGAGGCGATGCGCCCCATTTTCCAGGAGGCGCCGGGCATTACCGACCGCACCCCGGTGGAACGCCAGCTGCTGACCGGCATTCGCGCGATTGACACGATGATTCCGTTGGGCCGCGGCCAGCGCGAGCTGATCATCGGCGACCGCATGAGCGGGAAAACCGCCTTGGCCCTCGACGCCGTCCTCAGCCAGCGCGACCAGAACGTGCTGTGCATCTACTGCAGCCTCGGGCAGGCGCGGCATAAATTTCTCCAAGTGATGGAGCTTCTGCGCGAGCGGCACGCCCTGGACTATACCGTCGTGGTGGCCGCCACCGCGGCCCGCGAAGCCAGCGAGCAGTTCCTGGCCCCCTATGCGGCCTGTGCCATCGGGGAGCATTTCATGCGGCAGGGCCGCGACGTCCTGGTCGTGTTCGATGATCTGTCCAAGCACGCGTGGGCGTATCGGCAACTGTCGCTCCTGCTGGAGCGGTCCCCGGGGCGCGAAGCCTATCCCGGCGACATGTTCTACATCCACGCGCAGCTGATGGAGCGGGCCGGGCAGCTCAGCCCGGAGCTGGGGGGCGGCTCGATGACCTTCTTGCCCATCTGCGAAACACAGCAAGGCGATGTCACCGGCTACATTTCCTCCAACCTCATCTCGATGACGGATGGGCAGATCTACCTCTCGAGCGAGCTGTTCTATGAAGGGATCAAGCCGGCCGTCGATGTCGGGCTGTCCGTCTCCAGGATCGGCAACAAGGTGCAGCCGCCGCTGTTTCGGTGGGTCAGCCGAAGCCTGCGGCTGGACCTGCTCCAGGACCGGGAGCTGCAGCGGCTCAGCCGTTTTTCAGCCATGAGCTCCCAGGGCCTGATCCAGCGGCAGCGCCGGGGTGCCATCCTGCGCCGGTTGATGAACCAGCCGATCCACCAGCCCAGCACCTTGGCCGATCAGTCGCTGCTCTTCTACGCCCTCAAGACCGGGTGGCTGGAACGGCTCACCGAGGACGGCCTGCGCCTGTGCCTGGCGGGCTTAAGCGAGCGGCTGCCGGCCTTTGCCCAGGACGCCCTGCGGGCCCAGGAGCCGGTCACCCCGATGCTGCAAGCCAAGCTCGATGCGGGCTTGGAGGAACTCCTGCGTCCGTATGCTCAACCGGAGGGATCGGCCCATGCGGCCACAGAAATCCCTGCGCGATGAGCTCCAGTTCATTACGGAGTTCGGCAGCCTGCTGGACGTGATGCAGCAGGCGGCGATCTCCAAGCTGCGAGGCGTCGAGGAGCGCTCGGCATCACAGGCCGCGCTGACGGAGCTGCTCTCGCGCGACTGCTTTCCGCTGCTGCCGGATGCGGCGCGTTCCCACCCCTTGCTGCGGAGCGAGGGGCGGGGGCAGCTGCTGGTGGTCTTGACGTCCGATGAGGGGATGGTCGGCCCGCTGCATGCCGCGGTGGTCCGCCAGGCGCTCTCAAGAGCCGCGCACGACACGCAATGGCTGTGCATCGGGCAGCGGGGCAGCCGGCTGCTCGGGCGGATGGCGGCCCATCGGCGCGTGCTCCCCCTCCCCAAGGAGGAGAACGCGGAGCAGGAGCTGCAGCGCGTCAGCGCCGAGATCCTGGCGCAATTTACCCGCGAGGGGTTGCGCGAGGCGTGGCTGCTGGCCCCGCGGTTTCTCTCGATGACGCGTCAGGACGTGGCAGTACACCAGCTGCTGCCGCTGCCGGTGTCGTGGTCCGTGCGCGATGCGGATGAGCGCGAGCATCTGTTCGAACCGTCCTTGGACCGGGTCGTGGATCAGCTGGCGGCCGCCTGGGTGCACCACCTCTGTGTGGAAACGTTCTGGTCGGCGCGGCGGGCGGAGTTTGCGGCCCGAGCCCATCACGTCGAGGACGCCCGGCAGGAATTGGCCAAGCGCACCAAGACCGTCCGGCACGAGTTTTTCAAGATCCTCCATGAACGGGTTGATGTGTTGGTCCGGGAGACCTGCCTGGTTCAGCGGCGGCTGGTCCGGTCCCGCTCGCAGGAGCGGATCCCGGGAATTGGGACGGCGCGTGCGGGGGTCCGATGAAGAGCACAGCTCACGGGACATTGACGCAGCTGCAGGGGCCGGTGGCGGAAATCCGGTTTCCTGAGGGCACACCGCTTCCGGCCATCGGAGAGATCCTCCAGGCCAGCACCGTGGACCATCGAGCGGTGGCCTTCGAGGTGATTGAGCATCTGTCAGGCCAGCGGGTCCGGGCGATGGCCCTGGCCTCGACCATGGATCTGCGCCGCAACAGCCCGATCACGTGTCTTGGCCGGCCGCTCGTCCTGCCCGTCGGCGAAGGGGTCTTGGGGCGCGTGCTCAACGTGCTGGGAGACCCGATCGACGGCCGGGCCCTGGTGCAGGCGGAGCGCCACCAGCCGATTCGGCAGCCCGAGGGCGAAGCCTCGACGGTCCTGACCGATGGGTCCGCCCTTGAGATGTTGGAGACGGGGATTAAGCTCGTCGATCTGTTCTTTCCGCTCATCAAGGGGTCGAAAACCGGTGTCTTGGGCGGGGCGGCACTCGGCAAAAGCCTGCTGACCCTGGAGCTCATCCATAACATTGTGGTGAAAGCCTCGGCCGTGTGCGTATTTGCGGGGGTCGGAGAGCGCATCCGGGAGGGGAACGAGCTGATGCGGGCCCTCACCGAGCAGCAGTTGATGCGCAATGTGGCCCTGGTCTTCGGGCAGATGAATGAGTCGCCGGGCATCCGGTTCAACGCCGCCTTTGCCGGCGTGACCCTGGCCGAAGCGTTCCTCAAGGAAGGCCACGATGTGCTCCTCTTTGTGGATTCCGTCTTCCGGTTCGTCCAGGCGGGTGCTGAGGTGTCCGCCCTCCTCGGCCGCATTCCGTCGGAAACCGGCTACCAGCCGACACTGGCCGCGGAGGTGTCGAGTTTTCAGGAGCGCATCACGACCCAGTTGGGCAGTGCTATCACCGCCATCGAATCCATCTACGTGCCCTCCGACGATCTGACCGATCCGGCGGTCGTCTGCATCTCCAGCTACCTGGACCAGGTGATGGTGCTCTCCCGCGAGCGCGTGCAGCTGGGGCTCTATCCCGCGATCGATCCGCTCCAGTCCTCCTCCTCGCACTTGGATGAGCGCATCGTCGGCCCTCGTCATTACGCCATCGCCCAGCAGGCGCTGGCCCTCCTGAAGCGGTACGAGGAGCTTCGGCGGACCGTGGCGGTCATCGGTCTGGACGAGCTGCCGAAGCAGGATCAAGAGCTCTTTCTCCGGGCCCGGCGGCTGCAGAACTTCCTCACCCAGCCGTTCTTTACCGCCGAGCTGTATTCCGGCAAACCCGGCCAGTATGTGCCGCTCAAGGAGACGCTGCACGGATGCGAGCAGATTTTGGCCGGACGCTGGGATGAGCGGCCGGAAGACCTCCTGTATATGATCGGACCGCTTCCCGAGACGACGCCATGACCGATCGGACGCGCGCAACAGAAGGAGTGCCGTGATGGCCACACGACGATTGGGAGAAATCCTCCTGGAGAAAAAGCTCATCACCGTCCAACAGCTGGAGCACGCGCTGCTGGAGCAGAAGAAGAGCGGCAACCTGCTCGGGCGGGTGCTCATCCATCTGGGGTATGTCAGCGAGCAGCAGCTCCTGGAAGGTCTGGCGGAGCACCTGCAGCTGCCCATCGTCAGCCTCGGCCAGCTCGCCGTGGAAGACCAGGTGCTCAAGAAGGTCCCGGTCCGGTTCGCCTGGTACTACCGGTGCATGCCGCTGCGCCTGAAGGGCAAGAAGCTGACCTTGGCGATGTCCGACCCGCTGCAGGTCAGGCCGCTGGATGACCTGAAGGTGCACTATGGGCTGGAAGCGGACGTCGTGCTCTCGACCGATACCGAGATCCAGGAAGCCATTCAGCGGTTTTACGGAGTCGGGGCTGATACGGTGGGAGAAATCATCGAAGCCGCACCCGCCAACGGCCGGGGGGCCTCCAGTCAGGCGGCCGGAGACCAGCCGACCGTGGACTTGGAACGGATGGCGGAAGACGCCTCCGTGATCCGGCTGGTCAACCAATTGCTGCTCGAGGCCTACCGGTCCCGCGCATCCGATATCCATATCGAGCCGTACCGGGATGAGCTGCGCATCCGCTACCGGGTGGACGGTGTCCTCTACGATATTCCCGTGCCCGATGAAATCCGCCGGTTCCACCAGGCGATCATCTCCCGGGTGAAGATCATGGCGGAGCTGGATATCGTCGAGAAACGGCTGCCGCAGGACGGCCGCATCAAGGTGACGGTGGGGTCCGATGAGGTGGAGCTGCGCGTGTCTATCATGCCCTCGCTCTACGGCGAGAACACGGTGCTGCGCCTCCTGCCCGTCAAGATGCTGTTCGATTTAAACGAGTTGGGCATGTGGCCGGAGGATCTGAAGACGCTGGAGCAGCTCATTGCCAAACCGCACGGCGTCATCTTTGTGACGGGCCCGACCGGGTCCGGCAAGACGACGACACTCTACACCTGCCTCTCACGCCTCAACACGCCGGACCGGAAGATCATCACGATCGAGAACCCGATCGAGTATGAGCTCAAGGGGGTCACCCAAATCCCGGTCGCCCCCAAGCTCGGCTTTACCTTCATGGAAGGCCTGCGCAGCATGCTGCGCCACGACCCGGACGTCATGATGGTGGGGGAGGTGCGCGACCAGGAGTCGGCGGATATCACCATTCGGATGGCGCTCACCGGGCACCTCGTCTTCTCGACCCTGCACACCAACGACGCCGCCGGCAGCATTACCCGGCTCCTGGACATGGGGATCGAGCCGTACCTGCTGTCGTCCACCGTGCTCGCCTTCATCGCCCAGCGGCTCGTGCGGGTCATCTGCCCGGACTGCAAGATCGTGGATCCCGAGCCGGTGGTCTTCAGCGGCAAGAAAGGGGAGGTCCCTCCGACGATCTACAAAGGGAAGGGATGCGACGCCTGCCGGAAGAGCGGCTACCGCGGCCGCATGGGCATCTACGAGATCCTGGTGATCGACGCGGCGGTGCGCAAGCTCATCATGGAGAAAGCGCCGTCGGAGCTGATCAAACAGCGGCTGGTTGAAGCCGGCTGGAAGACCATGCGCCAGGACGGCTGGCAAAAGGTGGCGATGGGCAAGACGACCCCGGAAGAAGTCCTGCGCGTGACGATGGACGACTAAGGGTGGAGCGTTAGCGACACGACGATGGCGACATTCACCTATCAAGCCAAACACGGCCCGGCCGAGATCGTGGAGGGCACGATCGAAGCGCAGAATCAGGAGGAGGTGGTGACCCGCCTCCTCAAGGACGGGCTGGTGCCCGTCTCGATTCTCATCAAGGCGGAGGGGCTCGACGGCCATCCGCAGGGCGTCCGCCGCGTGCGGGTGAGTGCCAAAGAGCGGCGGATGGTCACGCGCCAGCTGGCCAGCCTCCTCAGGGCGAAGATGGAGCTCGTCGCGGCGGTGACGACCCTGAAAGACCAGAGCGGCTCGCGGCCGCTGCGGACGCTCCTGGATGACCTCGAACGGCATCTGCGCGACGGCCACACCTTCTCGGAGGCGGTCGCCCGGCATCCGCGGGTGTTTCCATCGCTGTTCCTCTCGGGCATCCGTGCCGGCGAATCGGCGGGCAAGCTCGACGACATCCTCATCAAGCTGGTCCAGTTTGACGACCAGCAGGAGCATCTGGAAAGCCGCCTGCAGGGCGCCCTGGCCTATCCCGTCCTCCTCTTGGTCGTGGGGCTTGGGTGCCTCGGCTTCTTCATCTGGTTTGTCGTGCCGCGCATGGCCGGGCTCTTCGCGCAGCTCGGAGGGACCTTGCCGTGGCCGACGCGCCTCCTGATTGACCTGAGCCACGGGCTGTCCCAGTATTGGCCCTGGCTGCTGGGTGTGGTGCTCGGTGTTGGCTGGCTGGTGCAGCAGCTGCGCCGTTCCGCCGTCGCGATGTCCGCGCTCGAGCAGGTCTTAAGACGGGTGGTCATCGTCCGGGGCATTCTTGAAGCGCGCCAGATCGGGCGCTTTACCAGAACGCTCCAATTGCTCCTGGACAGCGGCCTGCCGGTGTTCCAGGCGATGGAGGTGGCCCGCCCGACGATGAGCAGCGCGGTCATGGAACGGCGGCTGCGGGCAGCCCAGGAGCTGATGCGGGCGGGCGAATCGGTGGCGCACAGCTTGCGGGAGACGCGGTGCTTTCCGCCGCTGGTCACCCAGATGATCGCCGTGGGAGAATCGGCCGGCACGCTCACCGGCGTGCTCGATGAGATCGCGTCCTACTACGAGCGGTACCTCAATGAGACCTTGCAGCTGGCCACATCGCTGCTGGAGCCGTTGATGATTCTTGCGATGGGAGTTTTGGTCGGATTTTGCGTGCTGGCCATGGTGCTGCCGATTTTCCAGATGACGCAGCTGGTCCATTAAGCCTGGGGGAGGGATGAAGCACGACGGCTTCTCGCTGCTTGAGCTGCTCGTCGCGTCGGTGGTGATGGCCGCCGCCGGCGAGCTGCTGATCGGCGGCATGGTGTGGGCGAATCGGAGCGCCGATCTCCAGACGGAGCAGGTTCTCGCGACCCAGCTGCTGGCCAGCCACTTGGCGTCGCTCGATGGCCCGCTCAACCGGCAGATGCCGGTCGAGGGCACCTGTCCGCCTCCGCGGGATGATTTTTCCTGGACGCTGCAGTGGAGCGAGGCACCGCTGGCGCCGTTGGCGGAAACGACCATCACGGTGAAACGGAAGGACCACGCGACCCATGTGGTTACCTATCGGCCGGTCAGCGAGCCCTAGGAGGGGCGGGGGAGTGCCGCATCGTCCGGGCCGTGCTGCTCCCGTCCCGGGCCTTCTCCGCGGCCTCACGCTCATCGAATTGCTCTTGGCGATCACCGTCTTTGTGGGGCTGATGGCTGTGGTGGGCGGGTTCCTGGACTCCGCGCTGCGGCTCCAAACGAAATGGGGAGACGCCACACGGCCCTACCAGCAGATGGCGCAAGCCTTCAACCGGCTGGAGCGCGATCTGGAAGCGGCCCAGCCGTTCTTCGGGATCCGGTTCACCGGCACGGAGGCGTCGCTGGAGCTTGCGCGGGTCGAGACCGTGTCGATGACAGACGCGGGGCCGTCGACCGAATGGGTGCGCGTCAGCTATCGCGTGGAGGCTGAAGCCGGCGGCAGCGTGCTCGTTCGCGAAGCGTCCGTCTGGCGGCTGGGCGAGGAGGGAGCAGTGTCCCGGACACGCGAGCGCCTCCTGTCGCTTGCCAACGGACGATTCGCATTCGGGGCGCTCGATCCGCAGGGCCAGCAGGTTTGGGTCAAGGCGTGGAGCGACCCGGCCCGCACGGTGGCGCGGCTCATCAAGTTCGACTGCACCGTTCCGACGGGTGCCGGCCGCGCTCCGATCGCCTTCAGCCGGATCATCCGAAATCCCGCGGGCGCGCTGCCCGCGGCGGAGGGGTCATGAGCCGCCGCGGTCAAATGCTGCTCGTGGTCTTATGGGTCATGGGATGCATGAGCGTGGCCGCTGGAACCTTGGCGCTTCGCTCGACGCACATGCTGCGGTTGGGGCAGCTCCCTTTGGACCAGCTGCAGCGCAAGGCCATTGCGGAGGCCGGTCTCCAGCAGGCGCTTCGTCTCCTCGCCCAGGACACGGCGGACAGCCCGTCGATTGACACGCTGCAAGAGCCGTGGGCGACGGGCCGGGAGGCGAGCGGTGCGGTCCTGTGCGAACACATCCGCGTCGGTCAGGGCGCGTTCTCAATCGGCCGGTGGGATCAGGCGGTGTTTGTGCCCGGCCTGATCGATGAGGAGCGCAAGCTGAACCTGAATGCCGCGGCCCCGGAACAGCTCGCACAGCTCACGGCTTCGGTCGCGCCGGGAAACGAGCGGCCGGAGAAGATCGCCCAGGCGATTGTCGATTGGCGGGACGAGCCGGAGGGCTCGGTCTGCCAGGGGGCCTCGCCGTCGTGCCATAACGGGCCGTTCGACTCGGTGGACGAGCTGCGGCTGGTGCCCGGCCTGACGCCGGAGTTGTTCGATGCGCTGCAGCCGCATGTGACGGTCTACGGCAGCGGGTCGGTGAACGTGAACACCGCGCCGTCGGCGGTGCTGTCGGCGATCGGATGCGACGCGGCCTCGGTCCTGCAGGAACGCGCCACCACCCCGTTCACCTCTCCCCCGCCAGGCTGTATTGGTGCCGCGGTCACGTCGACCGCCTTCACCGTCGAGGTGGACACCGAGCTCCGGGGCGCTTCCGCTCCATTGCACCTGCGGGCTATCATTGATCGCTCCGGCCACGTGCTCTCGTGGTCGCTTCGCTGACCGTGCTCGCCCGCCGACCGCTGCTCGAACGCAACTTCCCCATTGACACCCCATAACCCGTTTGGCTACAATACGTTGTCAGGAGCGTGTGGGAGCGCGCCGTGAGGCCCTGAGAAACGCGTTGGGGAGAGGGTGACACCCTCCCTGGCGCCGTGATTTTGCTTTACAGACAGCATCAGGGGAGGTCACTCGGGGTGAGCGCTTCAACATGTTGGACGTGCTCGTCGGCTCTAGGCGAGGGATGAGCTACTACAAACTCCTGGGCTTGGAGCACGAACCGTTCTCGACGAGTCCCGACCCGAATTTCTTCTTCCTCTCCGCCGCCCATCGGGCTGCCCTCTACCGGTTGCGCATCGCCGTGAAACTCCAGCGGGGACTCTGTCTCGTGCTGGGCGATGTCGGCACCGGGAAAACCACCCTCAGCCGCCGGCTGGCCCAGCTGCTGCCGGGGGACGGGCCGATCACCCTCCACGTCATCCTCAATCCCTATTTCGAGTCCGACCAGCAGTTCCTCCTCGCTTTGATGGAGGCGTTTCACCTGGAGGTGCCGGCCACGCCCCCGCCGATTCGCGTCATGCTGACGGCCATCGAACGCTACCTGTTTACCCACGGCGTCGAAGAGGGCCGCATTGTCACCCTGCTCATCGACGAAGCGCAGCAGCTCACCCCGGGCAACCTCGAGATTCTGCGCGCGCTGCTCAACTACGAGACCCAGGATACCAAGCTCCTGCAGCTGGTCCTGATGGCGCAGCTGGAATTTCTGCCGGTGCTGCGGTCCATCAAGAACCTCTGGGACCGGGTCAGCTTGAAATATGTGCTCAACCCCCTGGATGAGCTGGAGACCAAAGAGCTGATTCTGTTCCGCCTCCAGCGGGCCGGCTTCACCGACCGGGAGCCCCTGTTTACCGACGAGGCGATCCGGGAGATCTACCAGGCCACCCAGGGGTATCCGCGGCGCATCGCGTTGCTGTGCCATGACGCGCTCGAGCAGCTCGTCATGGAACGCCAGTCCGTCGTGTCGGACGCCCATATCCGCCGGCTGGTGCATCGTGAGCGGACGCTCCACGGCGCACAGGTTCCAGCGTAACGCAGCCCTCCGAGGCCGTGCGGCATGGAGCTCAACAAACCGACCCCGGAGGAAAAGCTATTTGCCGTGATTCAGGGGGAGGCGCACGCGCCGTTGCGTCCCCGGCCGCAGGCGCTGACTCTGGCGCTGGTGCGCCGGCGGCTCACCGCGCTCGTCGGGCCGCTGGAGCTGCCGCGGATCAACCGGATGCTGTCCATGGTGGTCGTGGTGCTCGGGGTCTCCTGCCTCATCGCCCCGCTCGTGACCCAGCCGCAGCTGGAGCGATTCGTGGGCCAGGCCAACGCGCAGAACGCCCCGTTTATCATTGGGAAGCCGCTGCAGGGCGTCAAGCCGCTGGCGGATTACAGCGACTGGATGCAAGCCAAGGATCCCTTTCATGTGGGAGCAGCGGCGACGGCGGGGCAGCCGTCATCGAGCCCGGAGCCGCCACTCCGACCGCCCCAATTCCAAGACGCGCTGGCGAATCTCAAGCTGGTCGGGATTTCCTGGGGGGGCGATCGGACCGCGATGATTGAAGAGCTGAGCACGCACGAGACGCACGTCCTCAGGCCGGGCCAGATCGTCGGGCCGTTTACGGTGAAAGAGATCCTTCAGGACCGGGTGATTCTCCATGCGGGCACCCAGGACATGGAGCTGTTTTGATGCGGCAGCCGCGTCCGGCCAACCGGCGGCTGCTGGCTCTCATGCTGCTGGCGGCGGGTCCCTTCGCGGCCCGGCCGGTTGAGGCGGCGGAACAGTCATCGCTGCTCGCGTCCCCCGCCGGCCCCGTGCGTCCCGTCGGGGAGCAGGCGCTGGATGAGGCGCTCTTTCCCGGGCTGGCCTCGCGCATTTCGCTCGACCTGCGCGGGATGGATGTGGTCGAGGTCATCAAATTTCTGGCGACGAAGGGGGAGCTCAATATCGTCGCCGGCTCTGACGTGGAAGGCCGTGCCACCCTGACCCTGACGGAAGTGACCGTGCGCGATGCGCTCGACATCATCCTGGTCAGCAACGGCTTGGCCGTCGAGCGGCACGGCACGATTCTCTACGTCATGTCCGGCAAGGCCTACGAGGAGATCTACGGCCACCGCTACGGCGATCCGCGGCAAAGCCTCATTGTGCAGCTCAAGTACGCGAACCCCGGGCAGGCCGGGGCGTTGTTGAGCAACCTCAAATCCGCGGTCGGCCGCATTGTGGTGGACGAGCCCACCGCCACGATTGCCATGCTGGACACGCCCGCCGTGCTCGAGCAGATGCAGATCCTGATCAACCGCGTCGATATTCCCACCATCCAGCGGCAGCTCCCGACCGTCACGAAGGTCATTCCGCTGCAGTTTGCCAAGGCGGAGGACGTCAAGCCGCAGGTGGACTCGGCCGTGACCCCGGAGGTGGGGCAGGTGCGGCTCGATAAGCGCTCCAACGCGCTCATCGTGACGGAAATGCCGGCGAAGCTGCCGAGAATCGAGGAGCTCATCAAGGCCTTTGACAGCCGCCATCGCCAGGTCTACCTGGAGGCGACGGTGCTGCAGACGACCCTGAAGGATCAGTTCGACACCGGCATCGAATGGCAGTGGTTTTCCGAGAGCCAGCATTTCCCCGATGTGAGCCTCATCCAATCGCTGCCCATCAGCAGCACGGCGGCCAACGCGATGAAGATGACCATCGGCACCATTGCGAAGAACGACGTGACCGCCACGATCAAGGCGCTGCAGACCTTCGGCCAGACGAAGACCCTCTCGAATCCGACCCTCTCCGTCATGAACAATCAGGAAGCCAGGATCCTCGTCGGCCGGCGCGAAGCCTATGTGACCTCGACGGTCACACAGGCCTCCTCCACCGCCACGACGGCCGAGTCGGTGCAGTTCGTCGATGTGGGGGTCAAGCTGTACGTTACCCCGACGATCAACGAGACCGGGTTCATTACGATGAAGATCCGCCCGGAAGTCAGCTCCAAGGTGGATACGCTGAAGACGACGACCAGCACGGTGCCCATTATCGAGACCTCCGAGGCGGAAACCACGGTGATGGTCAAGGATGGGGTGACGCTGGTGATCGGCGGGCTCATGAAGGATGAAGTGACGAAAAACGAACAGAAGATCCCGCTGCTTGGGGATGTGCCGATCCTGGGCACCCTGTTCCGGAGCACCTCCGACCAGGTGCAGAAGACGGAGCTCGTGATTTTGATCACGCCGCATATCATTTCAGGTGAAGAGTCGGTGAAGCCGGTCTCCGCGGCCGCGACGGGGCGTCCCGTCGCGTCCCGCTGAAGGCCGCCCGCCGGCGCGACAGCCCCCACAATGCCCAGCAGACGCCCGTGGCTCCTCGCGCTTCTCGTGGGGGCGCTGCTCCTCGGAGCCGCCGGATGGTGGACGTGGAAGCAGGCCACCCATGCGCGGCAGACCGACCAGCAACTGCAGCAGGCGCGCTCCGCGCTGTCCACCTCCCAAGAGCAGGTCACACTGCTCGACGGGGAACGGCGCAAGCTCGCCGCCGACTATGACGCCCTCAAGGACCGCTGGGCCAAAAGCGATGAGGAGCTGAAGCGGCTGGGGAAGTCCTCGGAGGAGATGGCCGGGGAGTTGGAGCGCCTCTCCCGCGAGCGCGCGGAGCTGCAGCATCGGCTGGAGGAAGGGACGCAAACGGCCGAGCACCGTGCACAGCGAGCCGCTGCCGACCGCACCGCGCTGGAAGCGAAACTGAGCGACGTGACCCGGGCCTCGCAAGAGCTGGAGACGGCCGGCGAGCAGCTGCAGGAACGCCTGCAGCAGCAGGCCGGCGAGCGGGAGCGGCTGGGAGACCAGCTGATGGAGCTGTCCCGCGCCTATGAGGGACTGGCCCAATCGACCACCCCCGGCGCGTCATCGGGATCGTCTGCAGGCCCACCGGGTCCTTACGACCGTCTGGATTCTTCCACGTCGTGGCGTGCGGCCATTGAGCCGATTGATCCGGCTACGCTGCCGCGGAACGACTGGAAGCTGGTGTTGGACTGGCTGCTGCACCCCATGAGACCCGCACGGCTTGACGAAGCCCGGTAGGGTCAGGCATACTTGGGTTGACAATTTGAACGACCGCGAACCGCTTCCGATAAAGCCACACCCGGAGTAATCCGGGGCCGGAAAGCCACGGGTCCTACGCAGGATCGCCGGGCTGCCGAAGATGTTACGCAGCAGGCTGTATCGGGCGCTCGAAGGTGTGAGCGCCCATTCTGTTAGGATCGCCGGGTTGCCGAAGAAGACCAGGAAGTTCGGTAGTCCGGCGTTTTTACTTTTTACGGAGGGGGCCCATGGGCATGATGAAAGCACCAGCGTGCGGATCCATGAAGAGAGCGATCGTGAGCGCACTGTGGCTCGCGGGATGTGTACTCCTCGGGCACGGCCAGGCCTGGGCCATCAACCTCGATGTCAACGACACCCGCGTCATCTTTGGAGATGACGCCGCAGATGACCAGGTCAAGTACGTCGATTTCGACGCCACGAACAATTCCTTGGCACCGCAGGCCAGCGGTGTGACGGCCCCCGTCAGGGTTCAAAGCGCGGCCGGGGATGCGACCAGCGATACCACCGCGGCTCAAGTCGAGTGGGTGGTCGAAAAAATCTCCCCGCGGACCGGCACGCACCTGCTCGGCATCCAGTATATTGCCCCCGGATTGTGCGGCGGTACGGCGACCTGCGTGCACCTGAACTTCCTCACCCGTCCCGACAGCGCCGATGACACCGCCGCCGCCACCTGGACCCCCGTGGCCGGTTTTCCGAAACAGCTGGCGGATAGCCCAGCGGGCGGCAACCGGCGCTTCGATATCGCGGTGGAGTCGAAACGGGGACGCTTTCTGGTGGCATACCAGAATCCCGCGGATAACCAGCAGCTGACCTACTTTCTGCTCAGGCCGGACGGATCCGTGGAGCGAGGGCAGGCTGCGGTGGCCACCGATGCGGGGAATGCCGCGGCCAATTGGGTGCGGCTCGTGCCGCACCCGACGACAGATGAAGTGACCCTCCTCTATGCCAGCGGGGGCACCCTCAACAGCTTCCGCTGGAACGGCAGCGCCTGGAATCCCCCCTCGCCTGTGGTCGTCACCACGTCCATGCGCGTCGTCTCGGAGGCGTTCGCCGGCGCCTATGAACAGCAGTCCCCCTACCGGATGCTGGCGGCCTACAACGGAACGAGCGGCACAAATGTGGATGCCACGGCGTTCAGGACCAGCCCGGCCGGAACGCTCTCCTGGTCATCTGATACGCTCATCGTGGGTGATGGCAGCCAGGCGGTGGCCGTGGCCGCGCAACCTGGAAGCCACAAAATCGTCATCGGGGCCTACAAAAATACCACGGACATCTATCCCCCTGGAATCTGGGAGCAGGTCTGGGATGGATCGCTTCCAGGCGGGGCGGCCACCTGCTTGGGCAACGCCTGCCTGGTCGCCAACAACTTCAACGCCAGCGCGCTGAGCACCAACGCGGATGATCAGGGCAGGGTGCCTCTGGCGGTGGGCTGGGCCAACGATTGCGCCGTCGTCGTGTTTGCGGACGCCGCTAATTCCGGCTCGTCTCTGAAGTGGAACCGGTGGGGCAACTGCCCGACGCTCATGTCGTGGGGCTCCTCTGTCCTCAACACGGCCGGGTTTTCGACGTACGACAAATACGGATGGGTCCTCGAGCCCTATGCGGACGGCACGAAACTCGCGATGGCCTTGGCGGACAAGAACGATCAACTCTCCACCGCCGTTTTCAACGGGACGAGCTGGGCCGTCACCGGCCCGCCGCTGGCGACCGCCAACCTGTCGCTGCACAACACCGGACGGTTCTATGGCCGGCCGTTTGCGCTGGCCAACAACCAGTTCGCGGTGCCGACGCTCACCGCCTCGGCCGCCTCGGTGAAAGTGCCGGTGACCCCCGGGACCGCGCAGGATCTCGGGCTGACGCTGACCATCAAGGATAAAGGCGGCGTCATCTATGCGGAGAACCCCAACGACGGCGATGCGATTACGACGCAGGACATCGCCATCGTCCTGCCGGCAGCACTGACGGGTGTCGTCTGGGATAAAGGGGCGGTGTGTCTGGGCGGTGCGTTGTCGGCTCAGGTGCAGAACAGCGGCAGCACCGCTGCGTGCGCGTCGCCTCTGGTGCAAGCCACCGCCACGTACAGCGCCGATTCCAAAACGATGTATTTGAACGTGACCAGCGATTTTGCGCCCAGCACTACGAATACGCTGACGATCAGCAACCTGGGCGTGTCGTTCCAGGCCGCCGCGGCGGCCAGCGCTGCGGCGCAGCCGCTGACCGTGTCCGTGAACACCGCGGTGGACGGCGACGCCACCTCGGACGTGGACCTGGACCTCACGGGTGCTCCCTCCATCCAGCCGGTTGAAAGCCTCGGCTTGACGGCACCGGCCACACAGGTCGCCGACGCGTTTAACACGACCGGGTCGGTGTCCTCGGTGGGGCTGCTGCGCGTTGCGCTGACCGCAAAGGGCGACGATGTGGCGCTCAGCCAGCTGGCTTTCAGCCAGACGCTGACCGGCGCGTTGACGCTCTCCGGCCTGCAAATCAAGGATGAAGCGACGGGTGCGGTCTACCCGGCGGCCGGGCAATCCGGATTGACCTTCAGCGCTATTCCGAGCAACTGCACGACCGGCGCGTTCTGTATCCCCCAGAATCAGACCAAGACGTTCCTGCTCTCCGGCAGCGCCTCGGGCTTGGGCGTTGGTGATGCGCTGACGCTCAGCCTGGGCACCGGCGGCATTAAAGCGAAGGGCCAGACGTCGCTGGCGAACCTGGAGACGATCACCGGCGCCATCAGCGGCGCGGCGGTCAGTAAAACGCACACCGTGTCCACCTATACGATCACGGCTCCGACCGGCGGCAGTGTTGTTATCGCCGGCACCCCATGGACCATCAGCTGGACGAGCGGGGGACTGGCCAGCCCGAATCAAGTCGTGGTGAGCTATTCCACGGATGGCAGCACGTGGACGCCGCTGACCTGCACGATCAACTATCCGGGCAGCGGGAACGCCGCCTCGTGCGCGACGACCGTGCCGGATGCGATCACCCTGCCGCCGCAGACCGCGGAGGTCAAGGTGAAGGACGCCAGCCAACCCATTGAGCGGATTTCTCCGGCGTTCACGATTGGCGGGGTCACACAGCTGACCGACCCGGGCACGCTCAATCTGCCCGGCGGCCCGACCTGGATTATCGGAGCGAATCACGCCATTGCATGGCAGCAGCTCGGGAGCTTCACGGCACTGCTCGAGCTGTCGCTCGACGGAGGCACGACCTGGCCGACGGTCCTCGGCACGCAGGATGTGTCGGCCTTGTCGCTGACGGAGAAGGCGGCGAGTTTCAGTTACACAGTTGGATCCGCTGATGCGGGCAACACCGTCAAGGTCCGCGTCCGGCCGAACGCGGCGGCGTCTGCCGTCGGCAGCCGGGTGTCCAGCGTCTTTGCCGTCAAGCCGGCGTTCTCGAACCTTCAGCCGTCCGGCGGGCAGGTCCTGCTGGGCCAATCGGTCAACGTGACGTGGGACCGCCTGGACGGCACCAAGCCGGGCGACATCTTTCCGATTAACAGTGTCACGGTCAACGTGCTGGATGCGAGCAGGAATGTGCTGGGGGCCATGACCGTCGCCAATGACGGATCGGAGCCGTGGGTTCCCGCGCAGCTGATGACCAGCGGAAAGATCAGGGTCTGCGACGCTAACCGGTCAGCCGTCTGCAACGTGGGCGGGTCCTTCGATGTCATCGGTCCGGCGGTATCGCTGAGCCCGCTGAAGGCGGATTACCTGCTGGGCGATGCGGTGACCATCAACTGGACCGGCGGGCCGTCCGGCGCGATCGCCCTGCTGCTGGTCGACCAGGCGGGCAGCCCGGTGCCGAACGGCAGCATTGCGCAGGTCACAGCGGCGGGCAGCTCGGGGTCGTACATCTGGGCGATCCCCGCCAACCTGGCGGTGCCGCAGGCGAACGTGCATGTGCGGCTTCAAAGTGTCGCCTCTCCCGGTGTCTTTGCCGATTCCGCGGCCCTGGCGATCCACGGCATTCTGAAGAACGTCACCGTCTCGCCGACGCCGGCGAAGACCGAAAACGCCGCCGCGGATGCCAGCAACGACGTGACCATCAGCTGGCAAGCCACTGGGGCCACCCCGGTCAAGCTGTGGATCAAGCGCCAGGGGGACCCGGACTACCAGCCGCTGTCGTCCTTCGGCGCCGGAGCGCCGGCGGACTCGGTCAGCGGGACCTCCTTCACCTGGACCAACATTCTCGGCACCGCCAAGACCCCGCAGGCCCAGATCAAGGCGACCCAGGTGGGGGATGCGGCCGCCGTCTTCGCCGAATCAGCGGCGTTTGCGATCGTCGGGGAGCTGGGGGTGACCAAGCCTGTGGCGGGAACCAGCGTTGATCTCAACAACCCGGCGCAGGTGCCGATCCGCTTCGAATGGACGACGGTGCGCGGCCCGGTAACACAGGTGCGCCTGCGGGTGCTGGACAACGCCAACGTGCCGCAGCCGCTGGACGGCTCCGGCACAACCTCGCTGGTCGTGGCGAATCTGGCCTCGCCCTCGGGCTACGACTGGACGCCGCCGACCACCTATCCCAGCCTGCGCCTGGAGGCGTGTGACGCCAACAGCCTCAGCATCTGTGCCACCTCCCCCGCGTTCAGCGTGACCGGCTTGAAAGTGCTCTCGCCGGTTCCGGCGGCCCGCTTCGTGATCGGCCAGACCGGGGTGGCCGTTCCCATCCAGTGGAAGCCGGTCGGCGGCCACGGCGCCGTCAACCTGCTGTACCGGATCGGGACGGGCCAGCCGATCAGCATCGCCAACGCGGTCACCAGCATCGACAACGCGACGAACACCTACACCTGGGCGCTGCCGGTGACCTTCGCGAATCTGTCGGACCAGGTGGTGGTGATGATCCAGGACACCAGCGGTGCGCCGGTGAATGAGTCCGCGCCCTTTACGATCGCCGGTGCGTTGGCGCTGACCGGGGTGGTGCCCGTAAAGGCCACTTATGCGGTTGGGGACGCCATCACGATGGCGTGGCAGCGGTTTGGAGGCATCAAGGATCTCCGGCTGCAGTACTGCGGAGTCAATTGTGCTGCCGCGGCCAACTGGCATGACGGGCCGACCCTGACCAATGTCTCAACGCCCGTCGGCAGCTTCGCCAACTGGCCGATTCCGCTGGATGCGATCAGTGCGTCCCTCCAGCTGCGCGCCGTCGATGCCACCGCCGGCCATCCGGCTGCGGACTCGACCTCGGTCACGATTACGGTGACACCGGGCTTGACGCTGACCCTGCCGGATGCGTCCCCCTGGGTGGCCGGTGAAGTACACCCGATCCACTGGAGCACAAACGGGCTGGTCGATCAGGTGCAGCTGCTCTACTCGGTCAACGGCGGGCCGTTCGTCCCCATGGCCGGCACCCCGCTGGCCAACGGGATCGTGCAGAACACCAACGGCGACGTCCAGTGGCAGGGCAGCTTTGACTGGCAGGCGGTTGATCCGAATCTGCCGCACGACCCCCTGAGCTACGCTCCTGCGACGGTGGCGCTGAAAGTCGTGGATGCGTCAAACGGGCATGTCCCGGTCGAACAGATCTCCAGCTCCCTGAGCCTCATCTACCTCAAGGTCGTCTGGCAGGTCATGGACCTGACCACGCGCAACGTCCTGGGCGGCCTCAACGTGCTGGAAACGAGCTTCTCCAGCGGGACCGCCAGCTGGCAGGTCACCGACGGGTCGATCATCCCGAACAGCCCCAACCCGGTCGGGATTCTGCGCTATTACCCCATCGATCAATACACGACGACCTGGAGCCGGACCGGCTCGTCAGAGCCGGCGGTGGTGAGTGGCTGGCTGGTCAACCGCTCAAAGCTCGAGGACTTAAACGGGGATGGCCTCGTGAATCCGGTCCAGGACGGGATCGTGAAGAAGGCCTTCCTGGAGCTCGATGCCAACCAACAGCTGCCGTGGGGCGTTCCGCTGCGCTTCCAGTACCAGCCCGGCCCGCCGGCGGGCGTGCTCATCATGGGCTGGCTGGAGAAGCGCGGGCTGCTCCAGGACGCGCAGCTGGTCCAGCAGCTCGATGTGGAGATTCGCAACGGCACCCAGGCCATCAAAACCCTTTCGAGCAGCAGCCCGGATTCGGCCGGGGTGTTCCGGGTGACGTGGGACCTGACCGACAATGCGGGGAATCCGGCTGATCCAGACCTCGCCTACTATGCGAAGGCCACGGTCACCACGGCCACTGGCGCAGCGCTGACGAGCGGGGACATGCTGGCCGTGGGAGGGCCCAAGGGGCTGACGCTTGCCCAGTTCCAGGCGGGGCTGCAGTCGGTGACGAACGACCTGGGTGCGGTCAAGACGGCGACGGTCGGCCCGGCATCGACCCTGGAGCAAGTAAAGGCTGATACGGGCAACATCCAAACGGTCGTGACGGCGTTGCCGACGCAGCTGAGCGCGACGCAGACGGCTATCCAGAGCGACATCGCCACGGCGAAAACCGCGCTGGGCACCCAGCTGGACGCCGTGCAGGCTGATACGACCGCGATCAAGCAGGATACCGGCGCCATCAAAGCCGAGACGGACAAGATCAGCACGGACGTGATCCCGGGCATCAACAATGTCCAGGCCTATCTCCAAGATCCTAATGCCGGGCTGCCCAAAGTGCATCAGACGCTCAGCCAGCACGGCGACCAGCTCAAGGCGATGCGGCGGGGCGGCATCCTCAACCTCGACACGCGCGTGGAGCCGGGCCAGCCCGCCACCATCCAGTACCGTTCCGAGGGCGGGGTTCCGGCGATGACCGTCTACGACAGCGCCGGCGCCGCGGTGCCGGCGCCTGCCTTGGCGCTCAACGCCGCCACCGGGCTCTATGAGGCCAGCATCCCCTTGTCGGCCGAGGGCGTGTACCGCGTGGTGGTCAGCGAGCCGGCCTCCGCCAACTCCGCCGGCACGATTGACAGCGTGGCCTTGACGGTGAAAGCTTCCTTAAACCAGACCGTGGCGACAAGCATCGACACGCTGACGAGCGCGGTGCAGGCGCTGGAGGCGAACTTCAATGCGTTGCAGGCGACGGCCAGCGCCAGCCAGGCGACGGTCAATACGATGCAGACGCAAACGCAGCAGCTGCTGGACAAGTGGGGCACGCTGGATGGCAAGACCGTGATGGACACACTGAACGGGCTCGACACCGAGACGCTGATGAAGCAGATGGCGGAGGTGCAGCAGGCGGTCGGGTCCGTCCAGGGCAGCGGCACGGCTGCGACCTTCTCGCAGGGCGCCTGGGCCGCGGCGAACCAAGCGGTCGAGCTCCTGAAGGCCATGAAGCAGGGGGATGGGGCTGCCGGGGACACCCAAGCCATGCTGACGCAGCTGAACGACAAGCTGGCCACGGTTTCCAAGGCGGTCTCGAGCGTGTCCTCTGAGGCGGTCGCGAATCAGCTGAAAGCCGTGACCGAGCAGATGAAGACGATGGCGAGCGACAAGGGCTATCACTTCGACGCGCTCTACGACATGAACAAGACGCAAGCCACCAATGTGCAGTCGACACGCAACCGAGTGGAAGAGCTGAAGGCGCTGCTGGACCTCCAGCAGGCCTTGCTCCAGCGGAACTTGGATCATCCGGTCGTCAAGACGTGGTTTGAGGGCCGGTAAGGCCTCTCGCGATCCACGCCGGGGGGCGGTGGGGCGCACGCAGCGCTGGAGGAAGACGCCACTATCCATTGATACGGTGGACAAGATGCAGGTACCAGCCGACGGCCAGGGCGTCCCCCTGGCACGTCTTGTATTTGGGGCTATGATGGTGCTACGATGAGCCTGATGCGAACACGGCGAGCCATGCTGCGGTGGGTGGTGCTCGGCTGCGTCCTGGGATGGATGGGGCCGGCGGCCTCCGCGCGGGCGGACATCGTCATGAAGGTCATGGTGGTGAACCCCTCCGAGACCGAGGTCAAGGAGTTCACCATCCACAACGCCCTCCCGCCCGAAGTGCGGCCGGAGAATGTCCTGGATGCCGATGGGCTGGAGGTGGAATACGATTCCCAGGCGCAGGCCTATGTGCTGACGGGCACCGTGACGCTCAAGCCGAAGGAGTCGGTCAGCAAGCAGGTGGTGCTGGAGGACGTGTGGATCATCCCGCCGGAGCGCTTCTCCGCGCTGAGCAACGAAACCGCCGAGCTCATGCGGAAGCTCGAGGGCACGCCGTACGAAGAGCGGGGCCGGCTGCTCGCGCAAGCGGTCCTCCGCCGCGTGACCGACATCCGAACCAGCCAGGAGCAATCCACCGTCAACCCTGAAGAGCACATCAACCGCTATCGGGACAACACCAAGGCCCTGTCGCTTGTGGAGACCGACCTGGTCTCCCTGCGCCAGCTGATGGTGATGGCTGCCTTGACCCCGGCGACCCAAGGGCTGCTGGCCGGCTCCGAGCAGGGGGCGGGCGGCGGGACGCATGAGCGCGGTGCCCTCTCCGTGCTGGCGACCTGGCGGGTGATCTTTATTGTCCTGGGGCTGTTGGGATTCGTCAGCTTGTCGTTCTTCCTGGTCTGGCAGCGCCAGCTGAAGGCGCAGCTCGCCAAACAGCAAGCGCAGGAAGACGCGGCGTCCTCCCCGGCCTCGCCCGGCGGCGGCGAGCAGGGGCCTGCCTCTGATTCGCCCGACCTCACGTCCAAAGCTCCCTTTCCGTCGTAACACGACCCCACCCGTTCCCCTCGGAGCCGTCTTGAATTCGCTCCGCGTCCGTGTTAGCCTTGTCAACAACAGCGGGCAGCCGCTGCCTCCTGATGCAACGCTGGACCCTGGCTCTGATTCTGATCCTGGCGACGCTCGGTCCGTCGCTGGTCATTGCCGTGATCGGCTACGCCTCCATCAAAGCCCTCGCCCGTAACCCTGCGGCCGCGCCGAAAATCCAGACCTCGATGATTCTCGCCTTCATCTTTGCCGCGGCGATCGCCGTGCTCGCCCTCCTCATTTTGTTCCACGTCTTCACCTCGAAATGATGGCGCGAGCCACTACCGCCCCCCCGACCGTCCTGTTGGAAGTGGCTCCCCGCGTGGCCAAGATGGTGCTCGCGGCCACCGCTCCGTTTCAGGTGCAGCTGCAGCACGTGAGTGCGAGCGTCCTGCCGGAGCAGACCGACGACCCGGTGGCGGCCCTCCGCGCCCTGCTGGAGGTGCAGGTGCTCGGGGTGTCCTCGGTCGGATTGCTGGTCGGGCGGGAGGCGTGCACGATGCGGACGCTGGAGCTGCCCTCGATGGACCGGAACGAAATGGCGTCCATGCTCGAGCTGCAACTGGGAAAGCTCACCCCGTATTCTCGCGCCGAGATTCTCTCGGCGTGGACGGTCGTCGGCAGTTTTCGGGACGGGTACACCACCATCCTCCTCGCCATTGCGCGCAAGGGGTTCATCGACAGCATCCTGCACTTCCTGCAGGGGAAACAGATCAACCCGCAATGGATCGGCGTCAGCACCGAGGGGCTGGAGTCGTGGTGGAGCTGGGGGGCGGCCCATCACAAGGTCGTCTCCTCCCCGCAGCTGGCAGCCCTGATCGATGTCGATGCGGCGTCCACCGACTGTGCGATTCTCTCCAACGGCAAGCTGCTCTTCACCTACAGCCTCGCGGTCGGCGCTGAGCAGCTGGCGGCGTCCGAGGAGGCGAAGCAGCGATGGCTGAGCGAGTTCGGACGCTTGTCGCGCGTGCTGCTGCATGAGGACATCAAGGGGCAGATCGGCCGCGGGGTCATGACCGGCCTGACCCAGCACTTGCCGCCGCTGGCGGAGCATCTCACCGGTCAATGGGGCGTGCCGGTTGAGGTGATGGACTCGTTGGCGCCGTTGGCCCCCTCGCCGGCCGTGAGCCAATCGGCCGCGGCCAGCCGCGTGTCCTTCGCCGCCTTGGCCGGCGTCTTAGTGTCGGGCTCTCCTCCGCGGCTGGACCTGATGCCGCCGGAAATCCGAGTGTCGCAAGCCCTCCATACGCGCTCCAAACATTTGACCCGGTTGGCGGCGAATCTCACACTGATCCTGGTGTTTGCCGGTACCCTCTACCTGGAGCGGATCGTCAGCCTCAGCTACTATCAGCGGCGTCTGCAGCAGCGGCTGACCGCGGTGCAGCAGACGTCCCGGGACATCATCCAGCGCCAGCGCGCCATGCGGGAGATCCGGGGGTGGCTGGATCCCGCGCACGGACCGCTGGAGATTTTTCGCAGCATCGCCGCCGCGTCTGAGCCGGGGATTGCCGTGACCCAGGTGACGATGGGGCAGGGCAAGCCCGTCGTGATCCGCGGCCGGGCCACGACGATGGCGCTGGCGTTCTCATTTTTCGACCACCTCAAACAGCAGGGCTTCTTTCGGGAGATCCACACGCGCTCCATCGGCAAGGCCAAAGGCGTGGATGAGGCCGGGGCAGATTTTGAAGTGGTGTGCGACATGGCGGGAGCCTCCTAGCATGCCGTCCTGGGCCCAGCGCTGGCAGCGGTTGCCGAAGCGGCAGCAGCTGGCCGCCGCCCTCCTCGGCGGCCTCCTGCTGCTCGGCACGGTGGACGCCCTCCTCCTGCGGCCGCTGCGCAAGCAATTGGGCCGCTTGCGCCAGGAGGTGCGCGCAGCGGAGCAGCAGCTCGTCGAGGCCGTCGTGGCCAACAACCAGGCCAAGGCGGTCAACCAGGCCTTCTCGGACTACGAGTCCTATGTGCAGCCGGTCGGATCGCCTGAGGCGGAGCTGGCCAGCGCCCTCAGCGAGATGGAATCCGCCATCCATCAGTCCGGTCTGGTGCTGCTCAGCCTGAAGCCGGTGCCGCCCCAGGGGGCGGCGCCGAACATGGTCAGCGTGACGATTGAAGGAGAATCCACACCGGACCAGCTCTGGCAGCTGCTCGATGCGATTCAGCGGTCGACGCGCCTGCTGCGGGTCACCGACCTGACCGTGCGCGCCACTGAGGGGAGGAGCTTGCGGAGCTCCTTCGTGGTCAGCAAGCTGCTGTTGGCCTCACAGCCGTCCACCGGCAAAGCCGCAGCACCCGGCAAGGCGTCCCCGCACTGAGGACTGAGGCATGACGCACACCCTTGGTCTGATCGCGGCGGTCGTCATGCCGCTGTGGAACATCCCATTGATCCTGCGGATTGAGCAGCGGAAATCCTCGAAAGATATCAGCTTGTCGTGGACGCTGGGCGTCTTCGTGTGCATCCTGCTCATGCTGCCGGCCGCCCTCCGGTCGGTCGACGCGGTGCTGCGGATCTACGCGGTGCTCAACACCGTCTTCTTCGCCGGTGTCACCGTCCAGGTCCTCCGCTACCGGTAACGCCATGGCGCCGTCCGTCGTCTCAGGCGGACAGACCGGGGTCGACCGGGCCGCCTTGGACGTGGCCCTCGAGCTCCAACTGCCGTGCGGCGGCTGGTGCCCGAAAGGGCGGCTGGCCGAAGACGGCCGCATCGATCCCCGCTATCCGCTGCGCGAAACCCCCACGAGCGCCTATGCGCAACGCACAGAGTGGAACGTCCGGGACTCGGACGGCACGCTCATCCTCACCATCGGTACCCCGGCCGGCGGGACTGCGGCCACCATCCAAGCCGCCGAGCAGCTGGGCAAACCCTATGTGGTGCTGGATCTCTCGCAGCAGCCGCCGGCGGAGGCGGTGCACGCGTGGATGCAGAACTTCCGTCTTGTCGTTGTGAACGTGGCCGGCCCACGGGAAAGCCGGTGCCCCGGGATCTACGGGCAGGCGGCCGCGTTCCTGCGCCGGGTGTTCGCGAGGGCCTCGGATGCGTGAGCAGACGCGGAGGCGGATGACCACGGCCCTCTGGCTCGTGGCCATCGTCATCCCGTTCGTGGGCTATGTGCCGTGGCGCCTGCGCCAACTCGAAGGGCCGTTCGTCTGGGAGGGAGCGCTCGGGCAATGGCTGGGCGTCTGGTGCCTCCTCAACGGCATCGGATTGGCCGGCTTGTGCGTCTACCTCTTTGAGGTCTACGGCCGCGGGACACCACTGCCGACGGCTCCGCCGAGCGCGTTCGTCGTCGCCGGTCCGTATCGGTTCGTGCGCAACCCGATGGCGCTCGGCTTGTTGCTGCTGCTGGGCGGGGAAGCCTTGCTGGGGCGCTCGCGGCTCATGCTCCTCTACGGGTTGGCGGTCTTTGCGGCCGTCCATGCCTTCGTCGTCTTCGTGGAAGAGCCTGGCCTGCAGCGCCGCTTCGGGGACGCCTACGCCCGCTATCGGCAGCAGGTGCCTCGGTGGATCCCCCGAATTCCCGCCGGCTCACGCCCGTGCAGCCCGCCCCCGATTTCTCGTGCGCCGCACCCCAAGTCGCGGTAAAATAACAGGTTCTGAAGGCACCTATTCCGCTGAGGCATCCCATGTTACGGAGCCACTACCCACAACCAGCCGGCCTCTTTGACGCCGCTGAGCGCGACTCCTGCGGGGTCGGCTTTGTCGCCTCCATTGACGGGGCCCCCAGCCATGAGATTGTGCGCTGGGCGGTCCAGTGCGTATGCAACGTCACCCACCGGGGTGCTCTCTCCGCCGACGCCAAGACCGGCGACGGGGCCGGGGTCACCACCCAGATCCCGCACGCGCTGTTTGCCAAGGTGCTGGCCCAGCTCAAGGCCAAGCCGGTCGCCGCCGGCGACCTGGGGGTCGGGGTGATCTTCCTGCCGCAAGCCGCCGAGACGGCCGCGAAGGCGGTTCGGCTCGTGGAGCAGGCCGTCAAGGACAGCGGGGTCCAGTTCCTCGGCTGGCGCGACGTCCCGGTCGATCCGTCGGTGCTGGGCGACAAAGCGCTGAAGACGCTGCCGGCCATCCGCCACGCGCTGATGGCCCGCCCGTCGTCCATCGCTCCGGAGACGTTTGAGCGCCACCTCTTCCTGGTCCGCCGGCGCATCGAGCGCGCGTGGGAGCGCGAGCAGCTGGCGGACTGCTACATCCCGTCGTTCTCCTGCCGGACGATCTCCTACAAGGGGCTGCTGGTGGCTCCCCAGCTGTCGCTGTTCTACCGCGACTTGTCCGACCCGGACTACGCCTCGGCCATCGCGGTCTTCCATCAGCGCTATTCGACGAACACGTTCCCGAACTGGTTCCTCGCCCAGCCGTTCCGCTTCCTCGGGCACAACGGGGAGATCAATACGCTCCAGGGCAACCGCAACTGGATGGCCGCGCGCGAGCAGGAGCTGACCAGCCGCCTCTGGGGCCAAGAGCTCGCCGAGCTCTGGCCCATCGTCCAGGCCGGCGGCTCGGACTCGATGAGCCTCGACAACGTGCTGGAGCTGCTCGTCATGTCCGGGCGGGATGTGCTGCACGCGATGATGATGTTGGTGCCGGATGCCTGGCAGGCGATGCCGGAAATCGACCCGGCCATCAAGGCCTTCTACCAATATCACGCCATGCTCACGGAGCCGTGGGACGGCCCGGCAGCGCTCGCCTTTACCGACGGCAGTGTCGTCGGGGCCACGCTCGACCGCAACGGCCTGCGGCCGGCGCGCTACTGGGTGACCAAAGACCGCATCGTCATCATGGCGTCGGAGGTCGGAGTCGTGGACGTCGAGCCGTCCCATATCGTCGAGAAGGGACGCCTCGGTCCGGGGCACATCTTCGCGGTGGACACCCGCCGCAAGCGGCTGCTGCGCAACGAGGACATCAAGCAGGAGTACGCGACCGCGAAGCCGTATCCGGAGTGGGTCGAGAAGAGCCTGCTGCCGCTTGAGCAGACGGTCAACGGGCGCCTGGCCGATGAAGTGACGGTCGAGCCGGCGTCGCTCGCTCGCCATCAGATGGCCTTCGGCTACACCGAGGAAGAGCTGCGCATGGTCATCGAGCCGATGGCCAAGACCGGCAAGGAGCCGATTTGGTCCATGGGCGATGACGCGCCGCTGTCGGTGCTCTCCAGCAAGCCGAAGCCGCTCTTTACCTACTTCAAGCAGCTATTCGCGCAGGTGACGAACCCGCCGATCGACCCGATCCGCGAAGAGCTGGTCATGTCGCTCAACACCATCCTGGGGGCGCGGCCGAACCTGCTGGAAGACGGGCCGGCGCTGAAGCGCCTGGTGCGCTCGACGAGCCCGCTGCTGCTGCCCAAGGAGTTTGATGCCATCCGGTCGCTGCGCAAGTCCGACGTGAAGTCGGCGACCCTCGCGACCCTCTTTGACGTGCACGCCGGCCCCGCGGGGCTGCGGCAGGCGCTCACGCGCCTGCGCAACGACGCGGCGAAGGCCGTGGATGCGGGAGCCACCATCCTCATCCTGAGCGACCGGGGGGTCGACGCCTCGAAGGTGCCGATTCCCTCGCTGCTGGCGACGGCGGCCGTGCACCACCACCTCATCCGCGCCGGCCGGCGCATGAAGGCGAGCCTGGTCGTCGAGACCGGCGATGTCCACGAGGTGCACCAACTGGCCTGCCTCATCGGCTACGGGGCGTCGGCGGTCTATCCCTACTTGGCCTATCAGACGATCAAGGCGATGGAAGCCGCCGGACGGCTCGCCCCGGCCGGCTTCGAGGAAGCCCTCGGCCATTTCCGCAAGGGCATGGACCAGGGCGTCCTCAAGATCATGTCCAAGATGGGCATCTCCACCATCGGCAGTTACCGGGGCGCCCAGATCTTTGAGGCGCTCGGCATCGCCCAGGAGGTCATCGACGAGTGCTTTACCGGGACCGTCTCGCGCATCGGCGGGATCACCTACGAGCACATCGCCGAGGAAGTGCTCGCCTGGCACCGGCAGGCCTACGGCCAGCCGGAGGGTCCGGTGCATCTGAATGAGGGCGGCTTCTACAAGTACCGCCGCGACGGCGAATACCACGCCTTCAATCCGGAGATGGTCCGCTACCTGCAGCAGTCCATCAAAAGCGGCGACTACGAGACCTACAAGAAGTTCGCCGCCTCGGTTAATCACCGTCCGCCGACCGCACTGCGCGATTTGCTCGACGTCACACCGCTGGGCAAGCCTGTCCCCATCGACCAGGTGGAGCCGGTGGAAGCCATCACGAAGCGGTTCGCCACGGCGAGCATCTCCTACGGCGCCCTCTCGCTCGAGGCGCATGAAACACTCGCCATCGCCATGAACCGCATCGGCGGCAAGTCCGGCTCGGGCGAGGGCGGGGAGGACCCGGCGCGCTACCATCCCACCGACCCGAACATGAACCGCAGCTCGGCCATCAAGCAGGTGGCCTCCGGCCGCTTCGGGGTGACCCCGGAGTACCTCATGTCGGCGCGGGAGCTGGAGATCAAGATGGCGCAGGGCAGCAAGCCCGGCGAGGGCGGCCAGCTGCCCGGCCACAAAGTGTCGCCAGACATCGCGCGCGTGCGGCATACGATCGCCGGCATCTCGCTCATTTCGCCGCCGCCGCACCATGACATCTACTCCATCGAGGACCTGGCCCAGCTCATCTACGACCTCAAGATGATCAACCCGACGGCCCGCGTGAACGTGAAGCTCGTCGCGGAAGCCGGCGTCGGCACGATCGCCGCCGGGGTCGCCAAGGGCCATGCAGACACGATCCTCATCTCGGGCCACGACGGCGGCACCGGGGCCAGCCCCTTAAGCTCGATTAAGAACGCCGGGCTGCCGTGGGAGCTGGGACTGGCCGAGACCCAGCAGACGCTGCGCATGAACGGCCTGCGCGAGAAAGTCATCCTGCGGACGGACGGCGGCATGAAGACGGGCCGCGACCTGCTGCTGGCCGCGGTCTTCGGGGCGGAGGAGTTCGGCTTCGGCACCGCGGCGGTGGTCGCCACCGGCTGCGTCATGACCCGCCAGTGCCACCTCAATACCTGTCCGGTCGGGGTGGCCACCCAAGACCCGAAGCTGCGCGCCCGATTCACCGGGACTCCGGAGATGGTCGTCAACTACATGCGCTTTGTGGCGCAGGAGCTGCGCGAGCTGATGGCCGGCCTGGGCGTCCGGACGCTGGAGGAACTCATCGGGCGCACCGAGCTCTTGACGCTGCGCCAGGGGCTGACGCTGCCCCCGAAAGCCAAGACCGTGAAGCTCGATGCGCTCATGCGGACGGTCGGCGAGGGGCCGCGCGTCCACACCGTCGCGCGCAACGATTGGGAGCACGACACGCCGCTCGATGACCAGATCCTGAAGGACGCCAAGCCGGCCCTCGAGGGCCTGGCCCCGGTCGTACTCAGCTATCCCATCCGCAACATCCACCGGACAGTGGGGGCTCGGGTCTCGGGGGCCATCGCGAAGCGCTATGGCGATAAGGGCCTGCCGACGGCCAGCGTCAACGTGACACTCCGCGGTGTCGCGGGCCAGAGCTTCGGCGCCTTCTGTGTGGCCGGTGTCCGCCTGACGCTCATCGGCGAGGCGAACGACTATGTCGGCAAAGGCATGGCCGGCGGCGAGCTCATCATCCGCCCGCCGGATGAAGTGCCGTACGCCTGGCAGAAGAACGTCATCATCGGCAACACGTGCCTCTACGGGGCCACAGGCGGCGTCCTCTATGCGGGCGGCCGCGCCGGCGAGCGCTTCGCCGTGCGCAACTCGGGTGCCATCGCGGTCGTCGAGGGGCTCGGCGACCACGGCTGCGAGTACATGACCGGCGGCATCGTCCTTGTGCTCGGCGAGACCGGGCGCAATTTCGGAGCCGGGATGACCGGCGGCCGCGCCTACGTGCTGGACCGGGAGCGCCGGTTCGAGAAGCGCGTGAACCTGGAGCTGGTGGAGCTGGCGCGCCTCGAAGGCCAGGAGGATATCGACAACGTCCGCACCCTGTTGGAGCGGCACTTCATCGCCACCCAGAGCAACCTCGCCCTCGAACTGCTCACCAACTGGGACGACGTCCAGGAGCTCTTCTGGATGATCATCCCGCGCGGCAGCGGAGCGAAACTCGAGCAGGCAGTCAGCGCGAAAGAAGGGTAAGCGTCCCGCCGGCGCTGCGGCTCCGGCACATCCGGATTGTTCGACCGAGAACCCTCCAGGATTTCCATGGCGGTCACAACCGATCAAGTCCTCAGCGCCCTGCGCGCCGTCCAGGATCCCGACTTGCGGCACGACCTCGTCTCCCTGGGTTTCATCAAGCAGCTTGCGATTGAGGGCGACCGGGTCGCCTTCGCCATCGAGCTCACCACTCCGGCCTGCCCGGTGCGGGAGCAGATGAAAGCGCAAGCAGAAGCCGCCGTCCTGGCCGTGCCCGGGGTGCGGCAGGTGGACGTAACCATGACCTCGCAAGTGCGGCCCTCGGTGGCACCGCCGGCCGGCGCCGGACTGCCCGCCATCAAAAACATCATCCTCATCGCCAGCGGCAAGGGCGGGGTGGGCAAGTCCACCGTGACGGCCAACTTGGCGCACGCGCTGGCGCGTTCGGGCGCGTCGGTCGGCGTCATGGACGCGGACGTCTACGGGCCCAGCATCCCCACGCTCCTCGGGGTGCGCGCCCAGCCCGAGGTCGACGCGCAGAACCGCATCAGCCCGGTCATGCAGGACGGCCTCAAAGTGATTTCGATGGGCTTCTTCATGAAACCGGACGACGCAGTCGTCTGGCGCGGGCCGATGCTGCATAAGACCATCCAGCAGTTCCTGGGCGGCGTGGACTGGGGCGCGCTCGACTATCTGTTGGTCGATTTGCCGCCGGGCACCGGCGATGTTCAATTGTCGCTGTGCCAGTCCATCCCGGTCGCCGGGGCGGTCATCGTCTCGACCCCGCAAGACGTGGCCCTCAACGTCGCCCAGAAGGCGATCACCATGTTCAAAAAACTGAACGCTCCCATCCTCGGCATCATCGAGAACATGAGCGCCTACGTCTGTCCGCACTGCGGCCAACAGGATGACGTCTTTGGCAGCGGCGGGGCGCGCAAGACCGCCGAGCGGCTGGGCATTCCGTTCCTGGGGGCGATTCCGCTGGCGACCACGGTCCGGGTCGCCTCGGACGCGGGCAAGCCGGTGGTCCTGAGCCAGCCGGATTCGCCGATTGCGAAAGCATTCATTCACGCCGCCGAGCAGCTCGCGGCCCAGGCGAGCATCCGCGCCATGCAGGCGGAGTCCGCCCCGGTGAAGGTGACGTTTTAACGCATGAAACGAGTCGCCTGGCTGATCCTTCCGGTTGTGTGGATGGCGCCGCTGTCAGCGGCCCGGGCGTGCGATTGCATCGGCCCCAAGCCGCCGCTGGAAGCCAGAGCGGAATCGGCGGCGGTCTTCGAGGGGACGGTGATCGGGATGGTCCCCACGGGCTACATCCGTAACGGCTTCCCATCGCGCGTTGATGTGACGTTCAACGTCACGAGAGTCTGGAAAGGTGCGGAGATGCTACAGGTGCATCTCAGCACTCCGGGCACCGGCAGCATGTGCGGATACAGCTTCAAGGCGGGTGAGCGGTACCTCGTGTATGCCCGCGACGATGGACACGGTCAATTGGTGACGACATTGTGTGATCGGACCCGTCCATTGAAGGAGGCGGCCGAGGATCTCAAAGCGTTCAGCACCGATTCTCACCCATGAGCACGATGACGATGCCGATACCCGTCGAGATCGGCCGGGCGAACCAGCACGACGTCAAGATCCGCTGGCAGGACGGCCACGAGAGCGTCTACCCGGCGCGCGAGCTGCGCCTGGCGTGTCCCTGTGCCGGCTGTGTGGATGAAGTGACCGGCCACATTCGGATTATCTCGGCGAACATTCCGCAGAACGTCTATCCGGTGAAGGTTGGCCTCGTCGGCCGCTACGCCATCAGCATTACGTGGAGCGACGGCCACAACACCGGCATCTATGGGTTCAACCTCTTGAGGAAGCTGTGCCCCTGCTGTCAGCCATGAATTCGCGCATCCACCTCGATTACGCTTCTACCACTCCGTTGCTGCCGGAAGTGAAAGTGGCGATGGCCGCCGCATTAGAAGACAGCGGCAACCCCTCGTCCATCCATCAGGCCGGGCGCGCGGCAAAACAGCGGCTGGAACAGGCCCGGCGGCAGGTGGCCACGCTAATCAACGCGAAGCCGGACGAGGTGCACTTTACCTCCTGCGGCACTGAATCGAACAACTGGGCCTTGCGCGGATTGCTCGCCGCCAACAAGCGCAAGGGCTCGCATCTCATCCTCTCCGTGATCGAGCATCCGTCTGTTTCACTCGCCGCCCGCCGGCTGGAAGTGGATGGGGCAGCTACGGTGACTGTGCTGCCGGTGGACCGCGACGGGGTCGCATCGCCGGACGCGCTGCGGAAGATGCTGCCGCCGGAGACCGTGCTCGTGTCCGTCATGCTGGCCAACGGCGAGGTCGGCACCATCGAGCCCATCCAGGAACTGGCCGCCATCGCGCACGAGCACGGAGCGCTCTTCCATACCGATGCCGTGGCAGCGGCCGGGCACGCGCCCATCGACGTCAAGGCGCTGGGTGTCGATGCGCTGACGCTGGCCGCGGGCCAGTTCTACGGGCCGACAGGGGCTGCGGCCCTGTGGATTCGCGACGGCCTGCGCATCCTGTCGCTGCTGGAAGGCGGCGGCCAGGAGCAGGGCGGCCGCTCCGGCACCGAGGCGCTACCCGCTATTGCCGGCATGGGGATGGCGGCTGAGCTAAGCCGGGTGCGCTTGGCTGATCGCATGAAGCGGTTGAGCGGTCTGCGCAATCGCCTGCGAGACGGGTTGACGGCTCGCGTTGAAGGCATCCGGCTCAATGGCTCATGGACCAGCCGTCTGCCGCACAACCTGCATGTATGTGTTGACGGTGTCGCCAGCGAATCGCTGGTGCTTGGGCTCGATGCGGCCGGGATCGCGGCCGGGCTCGGCTCCGCCTGCAACTCAAAAGCGATGCGGCCCTCGCACGTGCTGAAAGCGATGGGATTGACCGATGAGCAGGCGAAAGGGGCGGTGGTCTTCACCGTCGGAGAGCCGACGACCGAACATGACATCGACCAGGCGTTTGAGCGCATTCCTGCCGTCGTCCAACGATTGCGCAGCGTCACCGCGCTGACGGCTCGCGCATGAAATACGTCATCGTGCTGCCGGATGGGGTCGCGGATGTGCCCATCAAGGAATTGGGCAACAAGACGCCGCTCGAAGTCGCCAAGCATCCGAACCTGGACTGGATCGCCCGTGAAGGGGTGACCGGCTGGTCGCACACGATTCCAAGCGGCTTCAAGCCTGGGTCGGATGTCGGCTGCATGAGCGTCTTCGGCTACGACCCCAGGAAGTACTACACCGGCCGGGCACCCCTCGAGGCGGCGGCACAGGGCATCGCGTTAAAATCCGATGAGGTGGTGTTCCGGTGCAATACCGTCGCCGTCAAGGACGGTGTCATGGCCGATTACTCAGCCGGCCACATCGAGAGCGCCGACGCGGCCCAGCTCATCAAGGCGGTGAATGAACGGCTGGGCGGCAACGGCCTCCGGTTTTATCCCGGGGTGAGCTACCGGCATTTGATGGTCGTCAGCGGCGCTGAGTACGCGAAGACCGAGTGTACGCCGCCGCACGATATCTCCGGCAAGCCGGTGGCACCCCATCTGCCGGTCGGCCCGAAGTCCCAGGAGGTACGCCGCTTGATGGAGGAAGCGGCCGCGGTGCTGAACACGCATCCGGTCAATCAGCATCGCGCGAAAGACGGCAAGACCCCGGCAACACACCTGTGGTTCTGGGGGCAAGGCACCGCGGCCAAGTTCCCGCCGTTCCAACGCGAGTACGCGCTGCGCGGTGCGTGCATCAGTGCGGTGGACATCGTCCGCGGGCTCGGGATGCTCGTGGGCTTCGATATTCTCAAAGTCCCCGGGATCACCGGCTACTTCGACACCAACTACGAAGGCAAAGCGGAGTACGCGCTGAAGGCCCTGGACGACCACGACCTCGTCCTCATCCACATTGAGTCGACGGATGAAGCCGGCCACATGGGCGATGCGAAGAAGAAGGTTCAAGCCATCGAAGATACCGACCGGCGGATGGTCGGTCCGTTGTTGGCCGGACTGAAGCAACGCGGCGAGCCGTTCGCGGTGCTCGTGGTCCCGGATCATCCGACGAGTACGGCGCTCAAAACGCATATCGCCGAGCCGGTGCCCTTTGCGTTGTATGCAACTGGGGGCCCCAAAGATTCGGTGCCCGCGTATAATGAGCAATCAATCAAGGGGTCGTCCAAGCGATTTGACCCGGGATTCGAACTGATGGCGTTTTTCCTCTCACACGGACGGTCGACGAACTAACGCTTTAAGGAGGTCGGATGCGGATTCAGGTGCGGGCAGGGCAGTTGGCGCCACAGCGCAACCAGCTGGCGGTCTTCGCCGCGCTCGAGGGCGACGAGCGGCCGGAGCGGCTGCTGCCGGCGTCCACGGCGCGCGATCCGGGGTTGGGCCGGCTCGTGGCCGGCAGCGGATTTCGGGGTGCGGCCAATGAGACGCTGCTGCTGCCGTATCGCCAGGGCTGGGTGGCGGTGGTCGGGCTGGGCAAGCGCAAAGACTTGTCGCTCGATCGCGTGCGGCAGTTCGCCGGCACGGCGGCCAAGCTCGCCCGCAGCCGCGGCCACAAGGCCGTGGTTCTGCCGATCCTGCGCGAGGCCGGGTTCGGCCCGGCGGCACTCGTGGCACAGGCGCTGACGGAAGGCGTCCTGCTCGGCCTCTATCGCTACGACCGGCTGAAGCGGTTGCCGAAGCATGAGCAGAAGCGGAAAGTCGAGTCGGCGACCCTGGTGGCGGAGCGCGCGAGCGACATCGCCGCCGCCAAGCGGGCCGTTGCGAAGGGCGAAATCCTGGCCGGATCGGTGGCGCTCGCCCGCGACCTCATCAACGGCCCCTCGAACATCATCACCCCCACCGCCTTGGCCAACACGGCGCGAGAGCTCGCGCGCCGCTACCGGCTCGGCTGCACCGTCATCCCGTTCGCCCGGCTGAAGCGGCTGGGCTTCGGCGGCCTCGTCGGGGTGGCCCAGGGCAGCAATCACCCAGCGCAGTTCATCGTCCTCGACTACAAGCCGGCGCGCGCGAAGGTCACGTTCGCGTTCTGCGGCAAGGGCATCACGTTCGACTCCGGCGGGATCAGCATCAAGCCGGCGCTGAAGATGGAGCTGATGAAATACGACATGTCCGGGGCCGCCGCGGTGCTCGGCATCCTGCAGGCCGCCGCCGCACTGAAGTTGCCGTACCGGATCGTCGGCATCATTGCCGCGACCGAAAACCTGCCGTCGGGGACGGCCCAGAAACCGGGCGACGTAGTCAGGACGCTCTCCGGCAAGACGGTCGAAGTCATCAACACCGACGCGGAAGGCCGCCTGGTGCTCTCGGACTGCCTACACTACGCCAAGCGCTACAAGCCGGACTGCGTCGTGGACCTGGCGACGCTCACCGGGGCGTGCGTGGTCGCCCTCGGGGCCGAGGCCATCGGGCTGATGACGAAAGACGAGCGGCTAGCCGCTCGTCTGAACCAGGCCGGCAAAGTCACGCACGAGCGGGTCTGGCGGCTGCCGCTGTGGGATGAATACGCGGAGCAGATCAAATCCGACGTCGCCGACTTGAAGAACGTGACGGACACCGGCCAGGGCGGCACGATCACCGCGGCCAAGTTCCTCGAGGAGTTCGCTGAGGGGCTGCCGTGGGCGCACCTGGACATCGCCGGCACCGCCTGGAGCGACAAGGAGAAGCCCTACGTGCCCCGCGGGGCGGTCGGCATCGGCGTCCGGCTGCTCATCGAGCTGATGGAGCGTTGGCAGTCGAAGGAGTGATCCCATGGCGTCCGCACACGACGACGAACTCCGGCAGTTGAAGGAAGTGTTGGAGATCCCCTCCGCGAAGGAGTGGGAGTATACGGTCCGGCTGCTCTTGCGGCTGATGGGCGAGGACCCGAACCGGGAAGGCCTGCAGCGCACCCCCCTGCGGGTGAAGAAAGCGCTGCAGTTTCTGACCTCCGGCTACCGGCAGCGGCCGAAGCAGATTCTCAGCCGGACCTTCACCGAAGTGCGGCACGATGAGATGGTCATCGTGAAGGACATCGACTTCTACAGTCTCTGCGAGCACCACCTGCTGCCGTTCTTCGGCAAATGCCACGTGGCCTACGTGCCGGACAAGAAGATTCTCGGCCTGAGCAAGGTCCCCCGGCTGGTGGATGCGTTCGCCCACCGCCTGCAGGTGCAGGAGCGCATGACGACCCAGATCGCCGAGGCCATCAGCGAGCACGTCAAGCCGCTCGGGGTCGGCTGCGTCATCGAAGCGAGCCACCTGTGCCTCATGATGCGAGGCGTCCAAAAGCAAAACGCGCGGGCGGTGACCAGCTCCATGTTGGGCGCGTTCCGCACCAGCGACAAAACCCGGACCGAGTTCTTGAACCTGATCCGCTTCAGCCTGTCTTCATGAGGCGGTGGTGGCTGCTGAGCCTGCCGGTCGTGCTGCTGGCTGCAGCCCCGGCGCGCGCCGAAGAGCTCGGCGTCCTAGTCCTCGCTCATGGCGGCACGGCGCGGTGGAATCACGCAGTACAGGACACCGTCGCCGACGCCCGCCTGCCGTATCCGACCCAAATCGCTTTCGGCATGGGCATGCATCCCGGCGAAGCGCAGCAGCTGCAGCAAGCCGTCGACGCGCTGGAGCGCCAGGGGGTCAGCCGGATCATCGCCGTGCCGCTGCTCATCTCCTCCGCCTCGGAGGTCATGCGGCAGTACCAATACCTCCTGGGGCTGCAGGACCACGGCCCGTGGGAGGCGCACGTCCGCCCCGTGACGCATCGCGTGCCAGTGACGCTGACCGACCCGCTAGATGACGACCCGGCTGTGGCCGACGTGCTGGTGGAGCGCGCCGCGGCCCTGAGCCGCAACCCGGCAGAGGAAACGGTGGTCCTCATCGCCCACGGACCCAACTCGGATGAAGACAACGCGCGGTGGCTGGCTGTCATGGAGCGCCTCGCCCAGCAGGTTCGGACGGAAGGCCGCTTCCGGTCGGTGATTCCGATGACCATGCGCGACGACGCCCCCCAGCCGGTCCAGGCGGAGGCGACCCGGCGCATGCGCCAAGTCATTCAAGAGGAAAGTCGGGCCGGCCGCGCGCTGGTGGTCCCTCTGCTGCTGGCCAGCGGCGGGGTGGAGGCGAAGATTCCGCAGCGGCTCCACGGGCTGCACTACGCCTATGCTGGGCAAGCACTGCTCCCCCATCCCAAACTGGCGCAATGGATTGCCGGGCGGGTCCACGCGGCGGCCGCCTCGCCTTCCGGGCAAGCGCCCAGACGCCGACTAGCGCTGGACAAGGCGGTGTGCTACAATACGAGGGCACATCATGCAAGGGACTGAGAGTACGACGCCAACAATCCCTCCGCAACAGGTACCGGCGGTCACCCAGCTGGCATTGGCCCGGCAGGGGCTCGTGACGGACGCGATGAAGCGGGTGGCCCAGCGCGAAGGCCTGGCCCCCGACCTCATCCGCTCGGAGATCGCGCGCGGCCGGCTCATTATCCCCGCCAACGTCCATCACCTGGCCGGCCAGCTCGACCCCATGGGCATCGGGACGGTCGCCACCGTCAAGATCAACGCCAACATGGGCAACTCGGCGGTGACCTCCAATCAGGAGGAGGAGCTGAAGAAGCTCCACATGGCGGTGCACTACGGGGCGGACACCATCATGGATCTGTCCACCGGCGGAGATATTCCGACCATCCGGCAGGCGATCATTGACGCGAGCCCGGTGCCGGTGGGGACGGTGCCGATCTACGAAGCCGTCGCCCGCGTCAAGCGGGTGGAAGACCTGACCCCCGAGCTGCTGCTGCAGGTGATTGAGGAGCAGGCCGCGCAGGGCGTCGACTACATGACGATCCACGCGGGCATCCTGCTCGAGTACCTGCCGTTGGTCAAGCATCGCATCACGGGCATTGTCAGCCGCGGCGGCAGCCTGCTGGCCCAGTGGATGGCCACCCACCGGCGGCAGAACCCGCTCTACGAATACTTCGACGACATCAGCGACATCCTGCGCGCCCACGACGTGAGTTACAGTCTCGGCGACAGCCTGCGGCCGGGCTGCTTGGCCGACGCGTCGGACGAGGCCCAGTTGGCGGAGCTGAAGACGCTGGGCGAGCTGACCGAGCGCGCCTGGGCGAAGGATGTGCAAGTGATGATCGAAGGGCCCGGCCACGTGCCGATGGACCAGCTGGAGGCGAACGTCAAGCTGCAGCAGCGCTACTGCCGCGAAGCCCCGTTCTACACGCTGGGACCGCTCGTGACCGACGTGGCCCCGGGCTATGACCACATCACCTCGGCGATCGGGGCGGCGATGGTCGGCTGGTACGGCTCGAGCCTGCTGTGCTACGTGACCCCGAAAGAGCACTTGGGGCTGCCGAACGACGAGGATGTTCGCGACGGCGTCATCGCCTACAAGATTGCGGCCCATGCGGCGGACGTCGCCCGGGGCCGCCGCAAGGCCCGCGACCGGGATGACGCCCTGTCGCGCGCGAGATTTACGTTCGACTGGGAGCAGCAGTTCGCTCTGTCGCTGGATCCGGAGACGGCGCGCCGCATGCATGACGAGACGCTGCCGGACGGCTTTTACAAGGAGGCGAAGTTCTGCTCGATGTGCGGTCCGAAGTTCTGCTCGATGCGGATCACCCAGACGACGGAGAAGCTGTTGGAGCAACCGGCCGGAAGTCCCTTGGACATTCACCCGCACTCTATTGACGCTGCCGGGAGGGCGCCACATGGGCATTGAGAAACGGCTCGCCAAGCACCTGAAGCGGTTGAACAAAGCGATTCAGAAGCTGGTCGCTCAGGAACCGGAATTCGGCGAGTTGCGCAAACTGCTTCGGCAAGAGCAGGTCGAATTGGCCATCTACGTGGTCCCGCTCATCGGCGGCAAGCCCGCCGGGGAAGAACTGCGCTTTGAGCTGACGGACGCCGACGTCCGGTTCCTCAAGGACGCTGGCATCCGCTTTTAACTGAGAGACCATCAAAGCAGCAACCAAGGAGTGATTGCATGTCAAAACGGCCGATGACGCTCGAGGACATGGACCTGCCGGCGGGGAAGAAGACCCGGCTCTACCGGCTGCTCTACAAGTATGGTCCGGGCCACGGACGCATGATGGTCCTGCCCATCGACCAGGGTCTCGAGCACGGCCCCCGGGATTTCTTCGTCAACCCGGAAAGCCTCAACCCGGAGTTCGAGCTGCGGCTCGCCCTCGAGGGCGGCTTCTCGGCGATCGCCTTCCAGATCGGGCTGGCGGAGAAGTACCTGAAGGCCTTCGCCGGCAAGGTGCCGCTCATCCTGAAGATCAACGGCAAGACCGAAATCCCGCCGGATGACGAGGCGTTCTCGCCCTGCCATGCCAGCGTCGAGGACGCGGTGCGGCTGGGGGCGGAGGCCGTCGGCTACACCTGCTACATCGGCTCGCCCCGTCAGGATGAGGATTTCGTCCAGTTCGGCCGCGTCCGCCGCGAGGCGGAGCGCGCCGGGATGCCCCTCATCATGTGGGCGTATCCGCGCGGCAAGTTCATGGAGCAGAAGGGCGGGCGCGACAGCCTCTACGCGGTGGATTACGCCGCCCGGGTCGCCCAGGAGCTGGGGGCCGACGTCGTGAAGGTGAACTATCCGAAGGTCGATGAGGAGAAGCGCGCGCAATACCCGAAGGAGTACCGCGAACTGAACTACTCCAAGCGCGAGATGCTCGAGAAAGTGGTCGCCTCAGCCGGCCGGACGCTCACGCTCATGTCTGGCGGCTCGAAGCGCACCGATGCCGAGCTCTTCGACGACGTCAAGGCGGCCCTCGAGGCCGGCGTCACCGGCTTCATCTTCGGCCGGAACATGTGGCAGCGGCGCTTCGGCGAGGCGCTGGAGGTGTCGGGCCGCATTACCAAGATGTGTCAGGACCTCAGCCGGCCGGCCGCCGCGAACAAAGCGGCACTGGTCTAAGGACCCCCTCTCATGGCGCAACCCATCACTGAACTGACCGTCTGGGTCGGCGGAGCCGCGGGCGACGGGATCGCCTCCGCGGGCGAGTCGTTCGCGAAAGCGTGCTCGCGCTCCGGCTACCATGTCTTCGCCCACAACAGCTACCAGTCCGTTATCCGGGGCGGCCACGTGTGCATGCACATCCGCATCGGCACGCACAAGGTCTATACCCAGGGTGATGAGCTCGACTACCTGGTGGCCCTCAACCAGGACACGTTCACCCGCTACGCCAAGCGCGTGATGCCGGGCGGGGCGGTCCTCTACAACACCGACAAGTTCAAGGCGGACGCCGGCCAGGTCGGGAAGGACGTCCAGCTCATCGGCCTGCCGGTGATGGAGCTGGTGGGCAACCAGCTCATGCAGAACACCGCCCTCATGGGGGCGGTGATGCAGGTCACCGGTTTGGACCCGACGGCGATCCGCGAAATGCTCAAGGAGCGATTCACCAAGAAGGGCGAGGCGGTCATCAAGATCAACCTCGACGCGTTCGACAAGGGCATCGAGTTCGCCAAGACGAAGGCCAAGCCGGGTGCCATCCGGGTCGGGAAGGGCGACGGCAAGCGCCGGCCGCTCGCGGGCGGCAACCCCATGATCGGCTTCGGGGCGCTGGCCGCCGGCTGCCGGTTCTACTCGGCCTACCCGATGACGCCGGCCTCCTCGCTGCTGCACTGGCTGGTGAAATACGCGTCGAAAACCGGGCTGCTGGTCAAGCAGTGCGAGGACGAGATCGCCGCCATCAACATGGCCATCGGGGCTGGACATGTCGGCGTCCGGGCGATGACCGGCACCTCCGGCGGCGGGTTCGCGCTGATGACCGAGGCGATCGGCGAGGCCGGCATGACGGAAACGCCGGTCGTCATCGTCGAAGTCCAGCGCGGCGGCCCATCGACCGGGCTGCCGACCAAGTCCGAGCAGGCAGACCTGTTCCAGGTGCTCGGCGCGTCGCAAGGCGAATTCCCCCGCGCAATTCTCGCTCCCCGCACCCTCCAAGAATGCTACGACGCCGCAATTCGCGCCTTTAACCTCGCCGACAAGTATCAGTGCCCGGTGCTCATCGTCAGCGACCTCTATCTCGCGGAGCGCCTGGAAACCTTTGACGGCGTCAATATCACCGACGTTCCCATCGAGCGCGGCGAGATGGTCAGCCAGGTCACCAACGGCTACCGCCGCTTCGCCGATACGCCGACCGGTGTGTCGCCCCGCGCGCTACCCGGGACTCCGGGGGCGGTCCATGTCGCGGCGACCGACGAGCATGATGAAGACGGGATCGTCATCAGCGACGTGTTCACCAACCCTGCCGTGCGCGTCAAGATGATGAGCAAGCGCATGCGCAAGATGGAGTTCCTCGCCAAGGAGCTGCCGGCTCCCAAGATGGACGGACCGGCGAACGCCGACCTCACCCTCGTCGGCTGGGGCTCCACCTACCAGGTGATGCTCGAGGCGATGGACGTGTTGAACCATGAGGGGCTGAAGGTGAACGTCCTCTGTCTCGACGTGGTGTGGCCGTTTCCCGCCGAGGCCGTCAAGAAGCTGCTGGAGTCCTGCAAGCTGACGATGTCGGTGGAGGCCAACTACACCGGCCAGATCGTCAAGCTCATCCGGATGGAAACCGGGGTGAGCGTGCAGCATCACCTGCGCAAGTTCGACGGGGAGCCGTTCGAGTTGAAGCAAGTGGTGGACCAGGCCCGGGCGATCCTCAAAACCAAGCCGAAGACCTCGGTGGTAGCCAGTGTAGTCAGCGACGAAGGGCTGCCGCCGGACTTTTCTCCCATCGAAACCCCTGCGGTGGGCGCTGAAGCCCAGCGCCAACATTAATCAGGAGCCGAGTCCATGGGACAGGTGAAGGAGTTCATCGGGAAGGTCAAGCCGGACTGGTGTCCGGGCTGCGGGGACTTCGGCGTCCTCAACGCGCTGCAGCGCGCCCTGGCCGACCTGGACATCGCCCCGCATAACGTCCAGGTGGTCTCCGGCATCGGCTGCTCCTCGAACCTGCCGGGCTTCATCCACGCCTACGGCTTCCACGGCCTGCACGGCCGGTCCTTGCCGGTGGCCTCAGGGGCGAAGCTCGGCAACCACGCGCTGACGGTGATCGCGACCGGCGGCGACGGGGACGGCTACGGCATCGGGGTGGGCCACTTCGTCCACACCTGCCGGCGCAACATCGACATGACCTACATCGTCATGGACAACCAGGTCTACGGCCTGACGACCGGCCAGGCCTCCCCGACGACGGAAAAGGACGTCCGCACGAAGTCCACCCCGGAGGGCACCATCGAGACGGCCCTCAGCCCCATCGCGCTGGCCCTCTCCTGCGGCGCGACCTACGTCGCGCGCGGCTTCTCCGGCGACAACCTCCATCTCGCCCAGCTGATGAAGGGCGCCATCGAGCACAAGGGCTTCGCGCTCGTGGACATCTTTTCCCCCTGTGTCACCTACAACAAGCAGAACACCTACCCGTGGTTCCGGGAGCGGATCTACAAGCTGGAAGAGGAGAAGCACGACACTAACGACTTCCGGCTGGCGATGGAAAAAGCCTTCGAGTGGGGCGCGCGTATCCCCATCGGGCTGTTCTACAAGGTGGAGCGGCCCACGTATGAGGACCAGGAGCCGGCCCTGCGCAGCGGTATTCCGCTGGTGAAGCAGCCGCTGAAGCGCACCGACCTGGCGATGCTCATGGAGGACTTCATTTAGGCATGGGCCAGTTCGTGAAAGTCGCCAGCACGGCAGACATTCCGGCGGGCACCGGCAAGGTGGTGGAGGCCGGCGGCCAGACGCTCGCCGTCTTCAACTGCGACGGGGCGTTCTATGCCATCGACAACACCTGCATGCACCGCGGCGGGCCGCTCGGGGAAGGCAGTCTCTCCGGCACGACCGTCACCTGCCCCTGGCACGGCTGGGAGTATGACGTCACCAGCGGGGCCTGCTCGATGGACGCCTCGGTCAAGGTCCAGAAGTTCGACGTGAAAGTCCAAGGGGACGACGTCCTCGTCTCCGTCTAAACGCCGTAGGGCGCGTTGGCGGGTTGACGAGTTGGCGCGTGGGCCTTCGCGCGCTGACACGGAAACGCGCAGACGCGCACATCTATTTATGGAACGCAAGTGTGTGGCTCTGATCTCCGGCGGGCTCGACAGCGCCTTGGCCGCCAAGCTGATGCTCGAGCAGGGCATCGAGGTGCAGGGTCTGTATCTGTCCATGAGCTGGGGCTGCTGCGAGAAGGACAAAGCGCAGGCCTGTGCGGCCCAGTTGGGGATCCCCCTCATGGTCCTCAGCGTCGGTGACGCCTACCTCGATGTCATCCGGGCTCCCAAGTACGGCTATGGCTCGGGGATGAATCCCTGCATCGACTGCCGCATCTACATGTTCCGCATCGCCCGGCGCTACATGGACGAGCTGGGCGCGGGGTTTGTCGTGACCGGCGAAGTCCTCGGCCAGCGGCCGATGTCCCAGATGCGCCGGCCCCTCGACCTCATTGAAGCGGACAGCGGATTGGAAGGGCTGCTGCTGCGGCCGCTCTCGGCCCAGCAGCTCGAGCCAACACTGCCCGAGCTGCTCGGCGTCGTGGACCGTTCGCGCCTGCTCGACATCAGCGGCCGGTCCCGGCAGGAGCAGATGGCGCTGGCGGCCGCCGATGGACTGACGAGCTACTCGACCCCGGCCGGCGGCTGTCTGCTGACCGACGAACATTTCGCCAAGAAAGCCAAGGATCTCTTTGCCCATGAGGAGCGGCCGACGACGAAAGATATGGAGCTGCTCACCATCGGCCGCCACTTCCGCGTTGGGCCATGGACGAAGGTCATCCTGGGCCGCAACGAGCTGGAGAACCTGATGTTAGAGGGCCACGCGGACGCGGGCTATACCTGCCTGCGGCCGAAATTCGCCGGGCCGGCTGCGCTGATCGCCGGTGCCGAGATGGAGGGCGGGGAACGGGTGACGGTTTCATTGATTTGGCAGCATACCAAAGAGGAGAAGCGGCCGGCCGGCCTGCTGGAATTCTGGAAGAACGGCGTCTCCTGGATCGCGGAGCGTCCGGCGGAAGATCCGGCGGCAGCCGTCGGACTGCTGAAGCTGTAGCGCATCGATGAAGGACTTCGTGTTCAGAATCGGCGGCGAGGGCGGGGAAGGGGTGATCAGCACCGGCGAGATGCTGACGCTGGCCCTGGTCCGCGCCGGCTTTGAGATTTACACCTTCCGAACCTACCCGGCGGAGATCAAGGGCGGCCATGCGAACTATCAGGTCCGCGCGGCCGACCACCTCCTGCTGTCGCAGGGTGCGGCTCCGGACGTCTTCGTGGCCTTCAACGAGGAAGCCTACCAGAAGCACGTTCAGGACGTCCGGTCTCCCGGCGGCATCATCGTCTATGACTCGGACAGCTTTACCCCCCCGTCCGCCGATTCGCTCATCCTCTACGGCGTGCCGCTGACCTCCCTGGCGACGGAGAAGGTCGGGGTCAAGCTGACGAAGAACATCGTCTGCCTCGGCGTGCTCGCCCAGCTCTTCGAGATTCCGTCGGATGTGCTGGAAGGGCTGCTGCGGGACCGGTTCAGCCGCAAGGGGGAGGCGGTCGTGCAGAAGAACCTGCAGGCGCTGCGCGTCGGCATCGAGTTCGCCAAGCAGATCAAGAAACACGACCCCATCAAAGTCGGCCGGGGGCCGCGCACCACGAAGGAGCTGGTGCTCTCCGGCAACGAGTCGCTGGCGCTCGGCGCCATCGCGTCGGGCTGCCGGTTCTACGCCGGCTACCCGATCACCCCGGCGAGCGACATCCTGGAGTTTCTGGCCAAGGAATTGCCGAAGATCGGCGGCTACGTCGTGCAGACCGAAGACGAGATCTCCGCCGTCGGCACGGTGCTCGGGGCCTCCTTCGCCGGCAAGAAGGCCATGACCGCCACCTCCGGGCCTGGCTTTTCGCTCATGACCGAGATGATCGGGCTGGCGGTGGTTGCGGAGCTGCCGGCGGTCATCGTGGACGTGCAGCGGGTCGGCCCCTCGACCGGCATGCCGACGAAGACCGAGCAGGGCGACCTCTACCTGGCGGTCTACGGCGGCCACGGAGCCTGCCCGCGGATCGTCATGGCGCTGAGCAGCGTCGAGGATTGCTTCTACGGCATCATGCACGCCTTCAACCTCGCCGAGCAGTTCCAGATGCCGGTCATCGTGCTCTCGGACCAGTATCTCGGCCACCGCAAGGCCACGGTGCCGGTGCCGGACATCAACCGGGTGCCGGTCATCGAGCGCCTCAAGCCCACGGCCGAGGAGCTCAAGGGCTACAAGCGCTACCGCTTCACGCCGGACCACATCTCCCCCATGTCGATGCCGGGAATGGAAGGCGGCGGCTACGTGGCCGAAGGGCTGGAGCACGATGAGATCGGCTACCCGGCGGCGTCCGACCACGCGAACCACCTGCGCCTGACCCAGAAGCGCTACGGCAAGTTCCAGGAAGTCGAGCAGATTTCCAACGACCTCGTGCGCATCTACGGCGAGCCGCACCCGGAAGTCGGCGTCATCGGCTGGGGCTCGAGCGAAGGCGCCATTCGCGAAGCGGTCCAGATGGCGCAGGCCAAGGGCTACTCCGTCGGGGCGCTGCATCCCAAGATCCTCTACCCGCAGCCGCTGGCCAAGCTGCGCGAGTTCATCTCGGGCACGAAGGCGATCATCGTCCCCGAGGTGAACTATACGGGGCAGTTCGCGACCCTGCTGCGCAAGCGCTTCGCCTACGACTTCATCCAATTGAACAAGTGCGTCGGCCTGCCGTTTACGCCGAAAGAGATTTTCGACAAGATTGAGGAGGTGGTCACCAATGTCCACGGCCGTCCAAGAGCGGTCTCCGCAAGACTATAAGACCGACGAACACCCGATCTGGTGCCCCGGCTGCGGGGACTTCGGGGTGCTGGCCTCGCTCTACAATTCGCTGGCCGGCTTGAAGATCAACCCGAAGGACCTGACCGTCGTCTCGGGCATCGGCTGCTCCGGCCGCACGCCGGGCTTCATCAAATCCTACGGCTTCCACAGCGTCCATGGGCGCGTCCTGCCGGTCGCCTTGGGGGTCAAGCTCGCCAACCCGGCGCTCCACGTCATCGGGGTCGGCGGCGACGGGGACGGCTTCGCCATCGGCGGCGGCCACATCCCGCACGCGGCCCGGCGCAATCCGGACATGCTCTACCTCATCATGGACAACTCGACCTACGGGCTGACGAAAGGCCAATACTCGCCCACGTCCCCCACCGGGTTTCAGGCCGGCTCGACCCCCTACGGCAACATCGAGCAGCCGCTGAACCCGCTGGCGATGCTCATCGCCTACGGAGCGTCATTCGTCGGACAGGGCTACTCGGGCAAGCCGCGCGAGCTGACCGACCTCATCACCCGGGCGATGGAGCACAAGGGGTTCGCCTTCATCAACGTCCTCAGCCCCTGTATCACCTTCTACAACACCTACAAGGTCATCCCGCCGCGGATCGCCGAGGTCCCCAAGGACCACGACGTGACCAACCGCGTGAAGGCCTTCGAGTTGGCGCTGCAGACCGACCACGTCCTGCTGGGAACGTTCTACCAAGTGGCCCGTCCGACGTTCGAGGACGGGGTCGCCCAGGTCATCAAGAAAGCCCAAGCGGCCAGCCCGCCGAGGCTCGAAGAGATCTTTGCGGAGTTTTCGTAACCCACCCGCCCATGCGGACTCGCAGCGAGCGTGATTCGCTCGGCGTCAAGCGCCTCCCGGCCGACGCCTACTACGGGGTCCAAACCTTCCGCGCCGTCGAGAACTTTCCCATCAGCGGCCTGCGCATGCCCGTGGAGCTGGTGCGGGCCTTTGCCCTCATCAAGCGCGCCGCCGCCGAGGCCAACGCGGCCGTCGGCTGGCTGCCGAGACGCTCCGCCGTGGCCATCCGCCGCGCCTGCGACGACGTCCTGCACGGGCGTTTCGATGACCAGTTCGTCGTCGACGTGTATCAGGCCGGAGCCGGCACGTCGTTCAACATGAACGCCAATGAAGTCATCGCCAACCGCGCCAATGAGCTGCTCCGGGCCCCGAAAGGCAGCTACCGCCACATCCGGCCCAACGACCACGTCAACATGGGCCAGTCCACCAACGACACCTTTCCGACGGCGATGCGCCTGGCCGGCCTCATGGTGCTGCCACGGCTGTTGGAGGCGATGGACGAGCTCGACGCGGCGTTGCGGCGCAAGGCGAGGCAGTTTCGTTCCATCGTCAAGGCCGGGCGGACGCATCTGCAGGATGCCGTGCCGGTCCGGCTGGGCGGGGAATTCGCGGCCTACGCGCTCGCCGTGAAGAAATCGCGCGAAGCCATCCGGCAGACCGCCGCGGCCTTGACCGAGCTGAACCTGGGGGGGACGGCCGTCGGCACCGGCATGAACGCGCACCCGCGCTACCGCCGGTTGGCCATCCAGGCGCTGCGGCGCTCCACCGGACTGCCCCTGCGGCCGGCCCAGAATCTCATGGAGCGCACCCAGAGTCTGGCGGATTTCGCACGGCTCTCGGGCAGCCTGCGCGCGTATGCGCTTGAGCTCATCCGGATCGCCAACGATCTGCGGCTGCTCAGCTCCGGCCCCAACACCGGCTTCGGGGAGATCGATCTGCCGGCCATGCAGCCCGGCTCGTCCATTATGCCGGGGAAGGTCAACCCCGTGATGGCCGAGATGGTGGACATGGTGGGCTTCCAGGTGCTCGGCCACGATGCGACGGTGGCCGCCGCGACCCAGGCCGGCCAGCTGGAGCTGAACGTCATGATGCCGGTCGTAGCCTACAACCTCCTGCAGGAAATGCAGCTGTTGGCCAACGCCAGCCGGGTTTTCGCCCGTCGCTGCGTGTCGGGCATCACGGCCCACCCGCAGCGCTGCGAGGCGCTGGCGCACCGCAGCCTCGCCCTGGTGACCGCCTTGGCCCCACGCATCGGCTACCTCCATGCGGCTGCCGTGGCAAAAGACTCCTTGGCGACTGGAGCCTCCATCCTCGAGCTGGTGGTCAAGCGGGGCTTGCTCTCGCCGGCGGAGGCCAAACGGCTGCTCGACCCCCGCCGCCTGAGTGGGCCGGCCTAGAACCGGCTTCATAAATCCGCGCGAGCCGCGTTGCGTGCGCCCGGGCCCAGTGGCCGAGGCGCGACGACGCCGGCGTAGTCGCAGCACTACGCCCAGGAGGAGCAACGACGGCCACTGGGCCGGACGCCGCAACCAATTGTCCCCATGCAGGCTGGGCCAATCGGCGTCGGCCCGCTGCGTTGCTCGTCGCTCGCGTACCGGCAGGCCTGGTACGCTACGCTCCTCGCGCCTGGCGGGCCCCCCCCGCGGGCCCCGCGCGGCCGCGGGGGGTTTTTGAAGCGGGGTCTAAGCGCTGTCTCTGC